>Ga0209254_10000748_pt1 | contig 28040 bp, 20 predicted proteins | sample FrelakmetDIP11DI_FD_187148 | JGI IMG/M metagenome (GOLD analysis project Ga0209254, IMG submission 187148) | Freshwater lake sediment microbial communities from the University of Notre Dame, USA, for methane emissions studies - DIP11 DI (SPAdes)... | ecosystem: Environmental > Aquatic >...
GTGATCTGCCGGGCCTCAAGAAGAAGCCGTCGACGTCGGAGCTGCTCGACTGGCTGAAACTGCTGGTGGCCGAACAGATCCCGCCAGACGCGCTGCGCTCGAAAGACGACAAGATTGCCGTGCCGCCGCTCGCCGGAGCGCTGCTGAAGAACGAGCAGGACATGCATCTTTTCGAGCGGCTTGTCTTCATGGCGCGCAGCAACCGCTGAAGTCATGCTTACTCCGCAGCCGGTGACGCTCGAAGGCCACGGCGTGCGGCTCGAGCCGCTGGCGCGCGCGCACCACGACGGGCTGGTCGCCGCCGCGCACGATGGCGAACTGTGGAAGCTCTGGTTCACGTCGGTCCCCGAGCCAGAACAGACTCACGCCTACATTTCCGCCGCGCTTGCCGGGCAGGACGCCGGCCACATGCTGCCGTGGGCCGTGCGCGACCTCGCTCACGATACGATCGTCGGCGCCACGCGCTACCACGACATCGTCGCCGCGGTCGACCGCGTCGAGATCGGCTACACCTGGTATGCGCGCCGCTGCCAGAGATCGCACGTGAACACCGCCTGCAAGCTGCTACTGCTCGGCCACGCCTTCGATACCCTGAAGTGCGCCGTCGTCGGCTTCCGCACCGACAACTTCAACTTCGCATCGCAAGAGGCCATCGCCGGGCTCGGCGCGAAGAAGGACGGCGTCATCCGCCATCACCAGCCGCGCCGCGACGGCACGGTGCGCGACACCGTGATGTTCAGCATCCTGGCAGGCGAGTGGCCTGACGTGAAGCGCCATCTCGAACTCAGGCTCGCCCGTAACCGCTGATCCGATGCTGATCGACTTCTTCTTCCATCTGCGGGCGGCGAAGCTCAAGGTCTCGATCAACGAGTTGCTGACGCTGCTCGATGCGCTGAAGCGCGGTGTCATCGGGCCGTCCATTGACGAGTTCTATTTCCTTTCTCGGGCCGCGCTGGTCAAGGACGAGACCCAGTTCGACAAGTTCGACCGCGCCTTCGGCGAGTATTTCAACGGCGTCGCGACGACGCTGGACTTCTCGAAGGAGATTCCGGACGAGTGGTTCAAGAAGGTGCTGGAGCGCGCGTTCACGCCGGAAGAGATCGCAAAGCTCGAGAAGCTCGGCTGGGACAAGCTGATGGAGGAGTTCAGGAAGCGCCTCGAGGAGCAGGACGGCGCCCACCACGGCGGCAACCGCTGGATCGGTTCCGGCGGCACGTCGCCCTTCGGCCACGGCGGCGCGCATCCTGAGGGCATCCGCGTCGGCGGCCCGAGCAAGGGCAACAGGTCCGCGGTCAAGGTCTGGGAGATGCGCGGGTACCGCGACTACGACGACAGCGTCGAGCTCGGCACGCGCAACATCAAGGTCGCGCTGCGGCGCCTGCGGCGCTTCGCGCGCGAGGGCGCCGACCTCGAGCTCGACATGCACGGCACGATCGAGTCGACCGCCAAGAACGCCGGCTGGCTCGATCTGAAGCTCGTTCCCGAGCGACACAACACGGTGAAGGTCCTGATGCTGCTCGACGTCGGCGGCACGATGGACGAGCACATCAAGGTCACCGAGGAGCTGTTCTCGGCGGCCAAGAGCGAGTTCAAGCACCTCGAGTTCTACTACTTCCACAACTGCGTCTACGAATACCTCTGGCGCAACAACCGGCGGCGCTACACCGAGCGTTTCGCCACCTGGGATGTTCTTCGCAAGTATCCGCACGACTGGAAGCTCGTGTTCGTCGGCGACGCGACGATGAGCCCCTACGAAATCCTGCAGCCAGGCGGCTCGGTCGAGTACAACAATGAAGAGGCTGGCGCCGTCTGGTTGCAGCGCTTCTTCACGACCTTTCCGAAGTCGATCTGGATCAACCCGGAACCCGAAGGGCTCTGGCAGTACCGCCAGTCGGTCTCGATCATTCGCCAGCTGGCCGGCGGCCGCATGTTCCCGATGTCGCTCGAAGGTTTGACGCGGGCGATGCGGCAGCTTTCAAAGTAGCTGGCAACGCGATCACTGGCACCCCGGCAGCGCCTCGCTGCCACAACAGGTTTTCAAGCCTGCTCTGTGAGATACCGGTGGCCGAGTTCGACCTACTGCGGTCGTTTGCCCTTTCGCAGGCGGACGCAAGGAACGCTGATCAGCCGAGCAGCGGACGAGTTGCGCGCCGCGAAACGATGCTCATCGGCGCCGCAGCGGAGTCGCCAGGAAAGAGACCCGCTCGTCGCGGGCCTTCTGCTTCTTCCCCAAGGAAGCAGGCGCCGAAACACTCTCGAGCGCGTTTGCCTCCTGCGCTTTCAGCGTATCTGGGATTGTGCGGCGTGCGGGAAAGTCGGACTGTCACGGTCGGGCGGAGAGCGACTATCGCCTGCTCGGAGCTCTATCGCGGCCCGGCAGGCCGACAGCAGATCGGCTTCTCACTTGCCCGGTCCAAGGGTAAACGCCCCCTTTCTTGCCGTTCCAAGTCAAGGAGAGCAGCGCTAGGGTTGAGTGACGTTCCATGAGGGCAACTTCGCCAGATCTCGGAACATCGCGGGGAGCGGCAATTGAGGCACGGCGGCCGAGCAAATCGTGACGCAGGCGCGGAGCACGCGGACCGCCGCGTGAGGCACGCCTTCCGATTCGGCCCGGTAGCCGGGCTGTTCGCGCTGCTCGCCCGCTACGTACCGTGGCTCTTCTCGTACGTGCTCGGGCCGGCGATCTTCGTCGCGTCCGGCTGGTTTTTCCTGAAATTCCGTCCGCTCTTCTTCTTCTTCAAGTCCGAAGGTTCACCGGCTGGCATGCTGGTCCCGCTGATTCTGTGGCCCGTGTTGGCTTTGGCACTGTGGCTCGGATGGTGGCTGATTAAGCTGGGTCGGCACCTCCAGCAAGAACAGCACTAAGCAGTTCAGCCCGCCACGTTTAGATCGATCTCCACGGCAACCTTGTTCTCGAACCGCGCCGCACCCGCTTTGTTGAGCCCGAAGCTTTGGCCCGCCATTGCAAGAAACCTGAATGACCGGTATGCGCCGTTCGAGATTCTATGAGTGCACATGGACCATGGGTCTGCTTCGGACCCTGCGCAATGGACTTGCTGGGTGGCTATACGGGGCTGCGCGGGACGGACACTCCGCTGGCAGCGAATGTCATCGCCCCGGGAGTGTTCCCGTCTCTATCGATGGCCGAAGTGTGCCCGGCGTGAAATCCGAGATCGAGGCGAAGCGGCGACGGCCAGGTTTGCCAGCACCCGTCGGCCCGGATCCGGATAGCGCTAGGTCGTCGCGCAGTCACGGACCGGTAACACCCGCTAGCTAGCTTGATGACAGCCAGATCTCTTGAGCAGTGCATCCACGCAGGCCAAACCGATGAAGCGTGTCCAACTGATTTACTTTGACGCAGGCGGAGGTCATCGCGCCGCCGCGGTTGCTCTGGAGCGCCAGATCGCGCAGTGTGGCCTGCCCTGGTCGGTCGGCCGGGTGAATCTCTTCGCGGCGCTGGATCCGCAGGATCTATTTCTTCGCCTAACGGGGATGCGCCCCGAGAGCTATTACAACAAGCGCCTGGCAAGCGGCTGGACCGCGGGGCTGGAACGGGAGCTCAAGATCCTGCAGGGAATGATCCGGCTGGGTCACGATGCCATGGTGCGCCGGCTGCAGCGGCATTGGATGGAGACCGAGCCCGACATGGTCGTGTCGCTGATTCCGAATTTCAATCGTGCACTTTGCCAAAGCCTCGGGTCAGCGCTTCCTGGGGTGCCATTCGTCACGATCCTCACTGACTTCGCCGACTTTCCGCCCAACTTCTGGATCGAGCCGGGGCAGCCGCAGCATGTCATCTGCGGCACCGCGAGGGCCGTGCAGCAGGCGCGCGACCTGGGCGTTGCCGAGTGCAGAATTCACGCAACCTCGGGCATGATCGTTCGCCCTGAGTTTTACAGGCCGCGCGTCCTCGACCGCAGCGCGGAGCTGCTCGAGCTCGGGCTCGATCCAGATAGGCGCACCGGGATTGTCATGTTCGGTGGGCACGGGTCGCGCGCAATGCTCGATATCGCGCGGCGCTTGGACTCGACCCAGCTCATCCTGGTCTGTGGACACAACGGCGCACTGGCGCGTGCGCTGGGAAACCTGCGATCCACCGCGCCGCGGCATGTCGTGGGTTTCACGTCGGACGTGGTCCGATACATGGAGCTCAGCGACTTCTTTATCGGCAAGCCGGGCCCGGGTAGCCTCAGCGAGTCACTGGTGCAAGGGCTCCCGGTCATCGTTGTGCACAACGCTTGGACGATGCCGCAGGAGCGCTACAACGCCCAGTGGATCCGCGAGAACGACTTTGGCGTCGTGCTGAAAAGCTTCCGCTCGGTCGACCAGGCTGTCGCCCAAGTCCTGGACCGGCTCGACGAATTGCGCATGAACATCCGACGCACTCCCAACCGCGCGATATTTGAGATTCCGGCAATTCTTGCCGGTGTCCTGCTCGCGAGCGACTACGCAGCGCCGGCCCACCTGCTCGAGTCGGACCTGGCAGCGATCGGATCTGAAGCCTCGACGCCGCGCGTTCACATGCCCAGCGCCTGATTGTCGGGCGCGTTGATACTGGATTCGGGTGCCCAACGCCGCGGCATACGCCCCGCGCGGCCGCACGGCGAGCGAATTCGAACCAAAGGGACGTGCGGCTGTAGCCCGAGCGAAAGGACATTCGCGGCCTTTGCTCGACATCGAACCCTGTACATCGCTGCTTCTGAGGCGACGTATTCAGTACAGCAGTTTTCGGTGAGAAAGCGATGACTTCCAAGCGTTCAGCCGCACGGTAAGTTCGCCATCCGCGGACGTGTCACCGTGCTGCACCTGCACTCCCGAATGCACTTGATGGCTCTGGGTCGTGGATAGGGCACGCGTCGGTGCTGAGTGTGATGCAAACCGGAACGCCCTCACGGCACTTCGACGGGCTGTCATGACGGCGGCTAGCAGGCAAACTGCGTGGCTAGGTCATGGAGCGGTCATGGCCGCGTTACGCGTCTCGCCGCGCAAGCGCCAGGTAAGCGCCCAGCCCCAGCATTGTGATGCCCGATAGGTGAGTCAATAGCCGGGCACGAGCCGCGCGGGCCGTGCCCGGCTGCAGCAGGCGATCCGCGCCGAACACCGCGACAACGTCGACCAGTGTGTTGAGCATCACGCAGATGCTTCCAAGCAGCACCAGCTGCGGCGCCAGCGGTTCACCCGGCGTTACGAACTGCGGCAGGAAGGCGAGAAAGAAGAGCGCGGTCTTTACATTCAACGCCTCCACGAGCACCCCTTCGACCAGTGCTCGCCGGGCACCTTGCGAGGTCACGCGATCGATCTTGAAGGCGTCGTCCCTGCGCAGCAGCAGCCGAAGGCCGAGGTAGATGAGGTACGCCGCCCCGAGGTACTTGACCACACTGAACGCAACGGCCGACTGGGCAACGATCAGTGACAGACCCAAGGCGGCAGCGAGGACATGGAGCATGCCGCCCACGCCAGTGCCAAGGCACGAAGCCAGCCCTTCAGTGCGCCCGCCCGCAACGGTGCGTGCCACGACATAGGCAATGCCAGGACCGGGCGTAACGGCCAGGATGACAGCGGCGACCAGGAAGGCAAGAAGTGACATCGAGAGTTTCCGCAAGGTGGTCAGCCTTCAGGCGAATCTGACCCAGGTTGCAGGCGGCTGTCGTTGGCCGCACCCAACCAAAACGAACAAACTTCAAGCACCCGCTCGGCCGCCCTGTGCCGGCGTCCGCCCGACTGCCGCAGTCAGTTGTTGAATGGCGGTGCCGCCTTCAGCACCTCGTCCATCGTGGTGACACCCTTGGCGATCTTCTCCGCGCCGGAGACGCGCAGCGAGCGCAGACCGTCGCGCGCGGCCTGGCCGCGCAACTGGACGAGGTCGGCCCCTTCGGCGATCAGCTTGCGCATGGCGTCGGTCATCACCAGCATCTCGATCAGTCCGGTGCGGCCCATGTAGCCCGTGCGGCGGCATTCGAGGCAGCCGACCGGGTGGTAAATCTTCTCCGGCACGTTGGAGCGCCAGGGCGCGACCAGTTCCTTCCACAACGTCGGGTCGACCGGGTCACCGACGGCCTTGCAGTGGGGGCACAGCGTGCGCACCAGCCGCTGGGCGAGGATGCCGATCAGCGTCGCATTGACGAGATAGTTCGGTATGCCGAGCTCGAGCAGTCGTGCGATCGACGCCGCGGCGTCGTTGGTATGAAGCGTCGAGAACACCAGGTGGCCCGTCAGCGCGGACTGCACCGCCATGTCGGCGGTCTCCTTGTCGCGGATCTCGCCCACCATGATGATGTCCGGATCCTGCCGCATCAGCGCGCGCAGGCCATCGGCGAAGCCGAGGTCGATGCCGTGCTGGACCTGCATCTGGTTCAGCGCCGGATCGACCATCTCGATCGGATCCTCGACCGTGCTGACGTTGACTTCGTCGGTCGCGAGTTGCTTCAGCGTCGAATACAGCGTCGTCGTCTTGCCGGATCCCGTCGGCCCCGTCACCAGCACGATGCCCGAGGGACGGTGGATCAGGTCTTCCCAGACCTTGGCTTCCTCGGGCGTGAAGCCGAGTTCGGCGTAGCTGCGCACGACGACTTCCGGATCGAAGATCCGCATGACCAGCTTCTCGCCGAATGCCGTCGGCAGCGTCGAGAGCCGTATCTCGACTTCGCGGCCGGCGTTCGGGCCGGTGGACACCTTGGTCTTGATGCGGCCGTCCTGCGGTCGGCGCTTTTCCACGACATCCATGCGGCCGAGCAGCTTGATGCGGCTCGTCATCGCGGCCATGACGCCGGAAGGCACCTGGTAGACCTGGTGCAGCACGCCGTCGATGCGGAAGCGCGCAATGCCCTGCTCGCGGCGCGGCTCGAGGTGAATGTCGCTGGCACGCTGGTCGAACGCGTACTGCAGCAGCCAGTCCACGATGTGGATGACGTGCGCATCGTCCGCCTGCACCTTGCCGCCGAGTTCGACCAGCTGCTCGAAACTCGAGACCAGCGGCGAGGCACCCGTCTTGGCCGCACCCTTGACCTGCTGCGCCAGCTTGTAGAACTCGGTCGTGTAGCGCGCCACGTCGAGCGGATTGGAGACGACGCGCTTGACCTTCTTCTTAGTGATCTGCTCGATCTCGCGTTCCCAGCCGGTCTGGAACGGCTCGCAGGTCGCGATCGTCACTTCGTCGCCGGTCATCGCCACCGGCAGGATCGAGTAGGTCGTCGCGTAGGACGAGGACATCACGTCGACGACGCGCGTGAAGTCGACGCGCAACGGATCGATATGGAAGTAAGGCAGTGACGACTTCTGCGCCAGCCACTGCGTCAGCATCTCAAGGTCGAGGAGCTTCCGCTCGTTGTTAGGCGTGCGGTAGTTCATCTCCGCCAGGTTGACCAGCGGATGGCCGGCACGGTCGCGTCCACCGGAGATCTTGAAACGCTCGGCGTCGGCAATGGCGAGCAGGCCATCGGCCACGAGTTGCTTCAGCACATACCCGCCGGTGACGCGGCCGTTGGGCACCGCCGGGGCAGAATGTCGTTCCCGCGCAGGCGGCGGGGCGGCAGCCTTCAGCGCTGCTGCGCCGTCCTTGGGATTCATGCAGGAGTGTTCACGCGGCAGGCTCCGACGCCTTGTACCGCTTGGCCAGGTTGGTCGCGCGCTCGGGCGCGCTCTCGAAGTCGGCGACGACCGCGTCGACGGCCCGCTTCGTCAGCGCGACGCTTTCGAGCGGTTCAATGTACTTGCGTGCCAGGTAGGACTTCAACATGTCGGCCGACAGCACGTGGGCCTTGTGATCGTGCTCGCCCGCGAACAGGAAGAGCGTCCGTAGCGGGCTCATCCAGCGCAGCTTGACGCGTATGAACTCGGTACCGTCCCACAGCTTGAACCAGTTGCCGCGCTGCCAGCGACCAATCTCTTCCTGCACGCGCGCATCTTCGACGGGGTCGAGCCGCGCGATGTCGGTCAGGGGATCGGGCATGACGATATCGGCGTGATGTTCCTTCGCCGCGCGCATGATCTGGCCAGTCGGCACGCGGATGCCGCCCGGCACGGTCGTGACCGGGAACATGCCCGACAGCTGCATGCCGTCGATCTTGGCGCGCAGTTCCGAAGTCAGCAGGCTCGACTTGATGTAGGCCGCCTGGTCGACCGGCTTGACCGCCATCGCATGGGATTCCATCAGCTTGCCGAAGAACTGGTCGCGATCGCGCTCCGAGACGTTGACGAGCGACAGTCCGTCGCGCAGCACCCGGACCATCCCCGGGATCATCTTGACCAGCTTGTTGCGGTCCTCGGTGCTGGCCTTGGGCTGCACCGACCACACGAGTTCGTGGATGACGTCGCGGAACGCCTTGGCGAATCCCGGCTGGGACTCGCTGCGCACGCTGGCCGTGACCAGCACCTTGACCCAGGGACCGAGCAGGAATTCCTTGATGTAGGGCTCGAGGTCGACGCGCTCGAACGCCCGCCGGACCTGGATCGTCGTGTTGATCGTCAGGATCTCGTGCTTCTCGGCGGCCTCCAGCGCCTTCTTGGCGCGCGAGACCGGGTCGCTGTCCTCGACCGATATGTCCGAGACGAAGCGGTCGAACTCCGAGTAGACCTTGTCGAAGACGCCCAGATCGGTCTCGAAGTTCTTCAGGATCTCGGCGATGACGCGGTCGACTTCCTTCAGGTACTTCTGATTGTCGTCGCCGTAGGGTTCCCAGCCCGTCGACGTGCCGGCGATGCGATCGATCAACTTGCGCGCCGGATGTGCGCTCGACGCAAAGAAAGCCGCGTCCATCAGGGCCGCCTTCAGCACCGGGAACTGCAACCGCGAGATGCGCGCCTTGATCTCGGCCGGCACCTGCTTGTCGGACATGACGTGATCGAACAGCATGCCCACGAGTTCGATCGTGAGCTTGTCGACCGTTCGGGTCGACTTCGAGATCAGCTCGCCGCGCACCGCACTGATCGACTGGGCCTGCGGCACACCGGTGAACTCACCGGTCTCGATGAATTCATCCAGGCCGTGGCGCTGGATCTCGCCGATGGAAGACAGCAGTTCCTCGGGCGCCGGCCCGAACGACGGCATGGCCGGCAACCGCGAGCCGCGGGCGTTCGACTGCAGGCGCGTCAGCAGGCCGCCGAGTACCTCGTCGGGCTCATCCGACGCCGGCTGGCCGCGGAACGGTCCGCCTCCCGCCGGCGCGCGCCCGGGTCCGCGTGCCGCGTCCGAGCCGGTCCAGTCCGCGGGCGTCGCGGAGCCGGCCGCCGGCGGAGCACCGCCACCGCCCCCGAACGACGGCGCCTTGGACGATGCCAGGTTGCGGCGCACCGCGCGGACGTCCACGCCGTGGTTGGCGAAGTGTTCGAGCAGCTGCTGCACGACACGGGCGAGTTCCTCGCCGAGCGGCTTTTCGTACCGCGTCAGAAGGAACTCCCACGCTTCCTTGTGCAGTTCGCACTGCTCCGCGGCCCGCAACAGTGCGCGTACGTAGACATTTGGGCCGAGCGGATTCTCGGAGTTGCGCACTGAACTGCGCCCGATCACGTAGGCGACGACGAGATTCAGATCGCGCCAGCGCAGGTCCGCATAACCCGCCACCTTGTTGGCGTGGCGCTCGACCACGGTGTTGCTTTCCACCGAGATCGAATCGACCAGCGACAGCGTCTCGGCGTCCAGCGCCGCCGGCGCCAGCTGGAGCCGTCCGACGGTGATTTCGTGAAACGTCTGGTCCTGGGCTTCCCTCAGGTGATCGAGGAACGCGTGTGTCAGTTCCGTGGACTTGGAGGAAAGCAGCCGCTGCACCAGAGGCGAACTCACATCGAAGTCCCACGTTCCGGAGAGCTCGTCGAGAATCGACTTGCAGATGTCCGGGAAAGCGACCGTCATCAGCTCCTTGGAGATCGCAAGCGCCGACTTCATCAACGCCGAAGCCTGCGCGGCGGTGATACGCGCAAGCTCACCGGCTGGGCGGGGCACTTCGGGGTTTTGCTCGAACTCCATCGAAATTCTGGCGACGTGTGGGCCATGCGGCCCTGGAAGAGGCTTCGACTCTATCGGCGTGGGGCCGTCTGTCAAGTTACATATGGGCGCGAGAACCTGTCAATTATGGGGCTTGCGTCATATCTTCAGTCGATCGCCGAGGCCGTTGACCTCCGCCAAATCCTGCAACCAGCTTGCAAAGGGCAGCCGCCACGCCGCTTCCAGGGAGCGCGCCCGCCGCTGCACTGCTGAAATGGGCTCGTCGAGGCGCGGTCCGGCGAGGCCAAAGACGATGCGGTTGCCTTCATCAACGCGGGGCAGCACCAGCACCCGGTCGTCGAATGCGTCGCTGATCGCCCGGAAGCTCGGATCGAAGTGGCTGCCGAACAGGTTGAAGCACGCCACGCCCGGTCGCCGCAGCATGCGCCGGCACAGGCTGTAGAACTCCGCATCATCGAAGACGGGACCCCGTGCGCCGGCGTCGTACAGGTCCACCTGCAGCCAGTCGGTCCGCCCCGCGCGGCGCCGGTCACCGAGGTACTCGCGCGCATCCGCCTGCACCACTTCGAGCCGCTCGTCGTCGGGCGGCAACGAGAACGAACGACGCGCCGTGTCAATGACCTGCGGGCTGATCTCTACGACCGTGATGTGCGTGGACGGCAGGTTCCGGTAACAGAACTTCGTCAGCGCCGCGGCGCCAAGTCCGAGTTGAACGACGCGTTCCGGGCGGGCGATGAACAACGCGCAGGTCATCATCTGCTGCTGGTAAGCGAGTTCGAGCTGCCACGGACGCGCGATCCGCATGGCCCCCTGGACCCAGGGCGTGCCGAAGTGCAGGTAGCGGACGCCGTCCTCCTCGGACAGCGTCACCGCGTCGCGCCCCCGCCGGCGCACGTCAGGCCGGCTGCGCCGCGGGTGCGCCGAGGTCGCGCATGACTTCGCCGACGGCCCGCTCGAACAGCCGCGACTGCTCGGCGGCACGTATGCGGCCCGCGCGCACATAGCCGCGCAGCACCACCGGCGCCAGCGAGTGCGCCTTGCCGGTCTCCGCCGATGTGAAGAGATAGAAATTGCGCCGCGGACTGATCCACCGCAGCCGCACGCGTTCGACCTGCTGCCCGGTATACAGATCGAACCACGAGCCGCGCTCCCACTGCTCGATCATCTCGTCGATCTGTCCGTCCGACAGCTGCTCGATCGGGATCATCTCCTCGGGTGCCACGGTCGGCGGCGAGTCGAGCACGTTGACCTCGGCCTGATTGGCCGCTGCCGCGCTCTGGATCGCCGAGGCCGGGATCGTCAGATGCTCGTGCTCCTCGCCGGTGGCCGGCGGTGGCGGCTCCTCGATCTTCACCTCGTCCAGCCGCTGCTTCAGCGCCACCGCATCGACCGGCGGCGCGGCGCCGTAGGCAACCTCGAGCGCCTTGACGGCCTGCGCATGCGAAGACATCAGCCGGGTGAAGAATTCCTGGGTCTGCGTCGGCGCATGCTCAATCAGCTGCAGCCCTTCCCGCAACGTGTTCAGCACGGCCGGAATCGTCTTGACGAGCCGCTTGCGGTCGTCCGGATTGATCTTCGGCTGCACGCTCCACACAAGATCCGGGACCATGTCGCGGAACTTCCGCGCGAAGTCCGGCTGCGACCGCTCGCGCATGGTCGCGGTCACCATGACCTTGACCCAGGTCTCGAGCAGGAACTCGCGCAGGTAGCTTTCGAGCTGAACGCCGTCAAACGCACGGCGAATGCCGATCGCGGCGTTGATCGACATCACCTCGCGGTTCTCGGCCTCCTCGAGCGCGCGCTTGGCACGGACCACCGGATCGTCATCACGGCCACGTTCCTCGGCGAGGTACTTTTCGAACTCCTCGAGCGCCTTCTCGAAGATCGACGGCCCTTCGTTGATCGCCACGACGACCGTATCGACCGCGCGATTCACCTCGGCGAGGTAGCGCTGGTTCTCTTCGCCCTCGGGGATCCAGCCGATTGCCGTGCTCGCAATGCGGTCCATCAGGCGCCGCGCCGGCTGCAGCGGCGAGACGAACAGATCCGAGTCCGACAGCGCGACCTTCATGATCGGGAACTGCAGCCGCGACAGCGCGGTCTTGATCTCGCCCGGCAGGTGCTTGTCCTGGTGGATGCGGTCGAACAGCATCCCGACCAGCTCGATCACCAGCTTGTCGATCTGCTTGGTGGCACGTTCGGCGACATGCGCACGCAGCTGCGCCTCGTCGCGCTCGCTGATGGCGACCGCCGACGCCGAGCCGCTGCGGGCCGCCACCGCCGCCAGCGCGTTCAGGCGCTGGACTTCGTTGATCGATGCCAGCAAACCCGGGTCGATCGCCGCAAACTGCACCGGCGTTCCCGGTGCGACAACGGCGCTCGCCGGCGCGCCGACGCCGGTGTTGGCGAAGGCCGCACCTCCGGGAGCCACCGGGGTCGCCAGCTCGGCGCGCTCGAAGAGCGGCCCCGTCGGCATGCCGGTGGCCGGTGCAACAGGCACAGCTCCCGTCGGCGCCGGCCCGGCCATCGGGACCTTCATGCGCTGGTACAGGGCGCTCAGCAACTGTTCCGCCGTCGCGCCGGTGATGGCGCCCACCGAACCGCCGCCTTGCGAAGGACGCCCCGCAGCGACGAAGGTATTGCGGAATCCCGCCATCGAGTTCTTGAACGCTGTGGCGGCACCGCTACGTTCCTCGATGCCCTGCTGGCGCAGTTGCCGGGTCAGCTCGGCATACATTTCGTCCAGCGGGTGACCGAGCGCGTTGTCATAGGCCTTGATGACCGCCAGCCGCTGGTCCCCCTTGAAGCCCAGCGCGTCGATCGCCTCGCCCAGCGCGGTGCAGTAGTGGATGGGGTGGAAGGGGTTCTGCCGATCCCCGAGGCCGGGCACCTTGAGCGCCACCGCCAGCAATTGGGTCAGCTCCGAGTAGTGCTCCTGGACCGCATTCCGGATGCGCGCCGCGAAGCGGTCGAGCATCATCTTCTCTTCCATCTGGTCGTAGCCGACGAGCGACAGCGCGCCGGCGCGAACCTCGGGCTTTTCCTGCGGCTGCGACTGCCTGTCGGCTCCTTCGCGGAACAGGTCCTCGAAGGCTGCATCGACCTCGCGATCGACCGCCGTGAAAAATGCGCTCGAAAATTCGCGCTGGTCCACCAACAGGCGGCGCACGGACTTCTTCAGCGTGGCCGAGGCCTGCTCGTCCTCGTCGATGACCTGGATGGCGTCGCGCGCCGCCGTGGGCAACAGCGGCTCGAGCGCCTTGCGCATCGTGGCGCGCAGCCAAACGATGACGCGCTGCGATGCCGCGCGCGTGGCCTTCCCGGTTCCGGCTGTCGTTGCAGTGCTCATTCAGACTCGAAATTGTCCCCTCGTCACATCGGGTGGCAAGGGTAGCCGATCCCGGCTCCCAACGTACTCGGGTACAGCCGCCCACCTTGGACGGCCGCCACCTGTGCTCAGCGCGCCTCGCGCCACCAAGCCGCCCATAGCTCGAGCTTCTGCTCGAGGCTGCGGCCGGCATGGGCAGGACTGGAGGACGGTAGCACCGCCGTCACGAACCCCGCTTGCTCGAAAAGCGGCCGAAATCGACCGGCTGCCAAGCCATTGAAGGCCACCGAACGCAGCCGCGGCGCCAAGCGACGCAGGCGGTCAAAGGCGTTCGGCTGCGGGTTGCGGATTGCCGTGTCGGCGCTGCCGGCCCGGTCGCAGGCGCCGTAGACGTCCCAGATGCCGACCCGGTGCATGAGAACTCGACGGACGCGCTCGGCGTACGGCAGCTCCGGCAGCGGCTCGCCCAGCAGCCGGCCCAGGATCGGCCAGAACTGGTTGCGCGGATGCGCGTAGTACTGCCCTGCCGCGAGCGAAGCGGCCGAAGGAAAGCTGCCGAGGATCAGCCGCTCGACGCCTGCATCGATGATTGGCGGGAATCCCTGCAAGGCCTCGCCGCCCGCTACGGCAGGGCGGCCGCGGTCATGCCGGCCCCTACTTCGTGCCGGCATCCAGCAGCAGGCGGTTCATGCGTTGGACGAAAGCCGCCGGGTCTCCCAGCTGGCCGCCCTCGGCCAGCAGCGCCTGGTCGAACAGCATCTGTGCCCAGTCCCCCAGATCTGCCCCACCCGCCTTCAGTCGAGCGACCAGCGGGTGCGTGGGATTGAGTTCCAGGATCGGCCGCGATTCCGGCGCTTTCTGTCCGGCCGCCTTCAGCAGACGTTGCAGGTGCCCACTCATTTCGTTTTCGTCGCTCACGAGGCAGGCGGCGGAGTCGGTCAGTCGGAACGTGACGCGCACGTCCTTGACCCGCTCGCCGAGCGCCGCCTTGACGCGTTCCACCAGTTCTTTGTACTCGTCTTCGGTCTTCTGCTGCTCGGCCTTCTCCTGTTCGTCGGCGAACGCGTCAAGGTCGAGGCCGCCCTTGGCGACCGAGGCCAGCGCCTTGCCATCGAATTCTTGCAGGAACGAGAGCATCCACTCGTCGACCCGGTCCGTAAGCAGCAGCACCTCAATGCCCTTCTTGCGGAAGATTTCCAGGTGCGGGCTCGAACGCGCGGCGTCGATCGTGTCGGCGGTCACGTAGTAGATCTTGTCCTGGCCCTCCTTCATGCGCCCGACGTAGTCCTTCAGCGCAACCGCCGGCTCCTCGCCGCCCGGCGCCGTCGAGGCAAAGCGAAGCAGGGCTGCGATGCGCTCGCGGTTGGCGGCATCGTCACCGATGCCTTCCTTCAGCACCTGGCCGAACTCCTTCCAGAAGGTCGCGTAGTTGCCCTTCTGGTTCTCGGCCAGGTCCTCAAGCAGAGCCAGCACACGCTTGGTGGAACCCTCGCGGATCGCCTTGACATCGCGGCTCTCCTGCAGGATCTCGCGCGACACGTTGAGCGGCAGGTCGCTGCTGTCGATGACGCCGCGCACGAACCGCAGGTAGGGCGGCATCAGCTGCTCGGCATCGTCCATGATGAACACGCGCTTCACGTAGAGCTTGATGCCGTGGCGCTGGTTGCGATCCCAAAGGTCGAACGGCGCGCGCGCGGGAATGTAGAGCAGCTGCGTGTACTCGGTGCGCCCTTCGACGCGGCTGTGGGTCCAGGCCAGCGGCTCGCCGAAGTCGTGCGAGACATGCCGGTAGAACTCCTGGTACTGCTCGTCGGTGATGTCAGACTTGGCGCGCGCCCACAGCGCATTGGCCTGGTTGACGGTCTCGTCCTCCTCGGCGGCAACCATCTCGCCCTTGTCCTTGTCCCACTTCTCCCCGCGCATACGGATTGGCGCGGAGATGTGGTCCGAATACTTCGAGACGATCGACTTCAGCCGGAACCCTTCGAGCAGGTCGCCCTCGTCCTCGCGCAGGTGCAGCGTGACGTCGGTGCCGCTTTCCGCGCGCTCGGCCGGTTCGACCGAGAACTCGCCACCGCCATCGCTCTCCCAGCGCACCGCGTCGGCAGCCGGCGTGCCGGCACGGCGCGTGATGACGGTGACACGGTCGGCGACGATGAAGCTCGAATAGAAACCGACGCCGAACTGCCCGATCAGCTGCGCGTCCTTCTGCTGGTCACCCGTCAGTTGCGCGAAGAATTCGCGCGTGCCCGACTTGGCGATCGTGCCGAGATGGTCGATCGCCTCCTGCCGGCTCATGCCGATGCCGTTGTCCGACACCGTGATCGTCCGCGCCGCCTTGTCATAGCCAACGCGGATCGCGAGCTCGCCGTGCCCTTCCAGCAGCGACGGCTGTGCAATAGCCTCGAAGCGCAGCTTGTCGAGCGCGTCGGAGGCGTTGCTGATCAGCTCGCGCAGGAAGATCTCCTTGTTGCTGTACAGCGAATGGATCATCAGCTGCAGCAGCTGCTTGACCTCCGCCTGGAATCCCAGGGTTTGCTTCATCGCCGCATCACCCGCGCCCATCTGTGCTCCCATTTATGTGACGAAAGTTGGACCGCCGCGCCCGCAGGCACCGTGCCGGCCTCGAAATCTTAAATTCTGCCGACGATTGAGGCGGAACACCGGCTTTTCAAGGGGCGACGGCCGCCGGCGACGGCATGAAGTATCGTCGAGAACTGCCCCATCGACCCGACGCGACCCTGCGGCCCGAAAGACGACCGACGATGCGACCCAACCCGCTGCGAACCCTCTGGTCCGAAGGACGTTCCGTCATCAATGGCTGGCTGACGATCGCCAGTGGCTTCGCCGCCGAGACGATGGCCCACCAGGGCTGGGACTCGCTGACGATCGACCTGCAGCACGGCATTGTCGACTACGCCGCCGCGGTCGAGATGATGACCGCGATCTCGACCACCGCCACCGTGCCGCTGGTGCGCGTGCCTTGGCTCGAGCCCGGCATCATCATGAAGACGCTGGACGCCGGCGCCTACGGCGTCATCTGCCCGATGATCAGCACACGCGCCGAGGCCGAGCATTTCGTGGCCTGCACCCGCTATGCGCCGCGCGGCACGCGCAGCTTCGGCCCGCAGCGAGCGTTGCTCTACGGCGGCCCCGACTACCCCCAGCATGCCGACGCCACGATCGTGCGCTTCGCGATGATCGAGACCGCCCAGGCACTCGACAACCTCGACGGCATCCTGTCGGTCGAGGGACTCGATGCCATTTACGTCGGCCCTTCCGATCTGTCGCTGGCGCTCGGCTGCCGGCCGGTGCTCGACGACGTCGAGCCACCTGTCGCCACGGCGATCCAGCACATCCTCGCGCGGGCGCAGGAGCACAACGTCGTCGCCGGCATCCACAATGGGACGGCCGAGACCGCGCGCCGGCGTCTCGAGATGGGTTTCCGTTTCGTTTCTGTCAGCTCCGATGCACGGCTCATGGCGGCCGGAGCGCAGCAGGCACTGGCGCAGGTGCGCCGCTGAGCCGTCACAGCGTGCAGGCCGGCAGGTCCTGGTAGAAGCGTGCCCGCGCATGCCCAAAGCCAACGCTCCGTCTGCGCAAACGCCACGCGAGTCGCGCGGCCTGCTGCTCGGCTTCATCGGCGTGCTGATCTTCAGCCTGACCCTGCCGATGACCCGTGTCGCCGTCGCCCAGCTCGATCCCTGGTTGATCGGGTTCGGGCGCGCGGTGCTGGCCGCGATCCCAGCCGCGATGTATCTCGCCTGGCGTCGGGCGCCCCGCCCGATGCGCGCGGACTGGCGGCCGTTGGCGGCCGTCATCATCGGCGTCATCGTCGGCTTTCCGGTGTGCTCGTCCATTGGCATGCAGACCGTGCCCGCCTCGCACGGCGCCATTGTCATCGGCGTGCTGCCGCTGGCCACGGCACTGTTCGCGGCCTGGCTGGGTGGTGAACGGCCGTCGCGGGCGTTCTGGCTGTTGGCGGTCGCCGGCAGCGTCGTCGTCCTCGTGTTTGCGTGGCGCTCCGGCGGCGGCGGGTTCGTCACCGGTGATCTGTGGCTGCTGGCTGCCGTCGCGCTGGGAGCGCTCGGCTATGCGGAGGGCGGGCGGCTGGCGCGCACCATCGGCGGCCCCGAAGTCATCTGCTGGGCGCTGGTCGTCAGCGCGCCGCTGCTGCTGCTCCCGGTCGCCTGGCTCGCCGCGCGACAGACATGGCCCGTTGACATGACGGCCGTGCTCGCCTTCGGCTACGTCATGCTGTTTTCCCAGTTCCTCGGATTCTTTGCCTGGTACCGCGGGCTGGCCGAGGGCGGACTGGCGCGCGTTGGACAGGTCCAGCTGCTGCAGGTGTTCCTGACGATCGGATTCGCCGGACTTCTGTTCGGTGAGTCGATCGATCCCGCGACCTGGGGTTACGCCGCTCTCGTCGTCGCGCTGGTTGCGGCGGGTCGGCTCACGACGATACGGAGGTCACGCGCATGAGCTACGAGTACTGCACGCTGGATGTCTTCACCGACCAACGCTTTGGCGGCAATCCGCTGGCCGTCGTGCTCGACGCCCGCGGCATCGACGATGCCACGATGCAGTCGATCGCGCGCGAGTTCAACTACAGCGAAACCACCTTTGTGCTGCCGCCGTCGGATCCCGCGCATGCCGCGCGCGTTCGCATCTTCACTCCCGGAGGCGAGCTGCCCTTCGCCGGCCATCCGACCGTCGGGACGGCATTTGCGCTCGCGTCGCTCGGCCGCATTGCGCAGGACATCCGCGACCTTGTCTTCGAGGAAGGCATCGGCCCGGTACCGGTCAGCATCGAACGCCGCGGTGACGGGTCAGTCAGCCGCTGCACGCTGACCACCGCGCAGCAGCCCACGTTCATCGAGGCGATCGACCGGTCAGAGGCGGCCGCGATGCTCGGGCTCGCGCACGGCGCAGTGCCTTCGCCGCCGGAGGTCTGGTCGTGCGGGGTGCCGTTCCTGGTCGTGCCGCTGGCCGGCATCGATGAACTGTCGACGGCTCGGCTGGATCTGCCGCGCTGGCGCGAACTGCTCGAGCACCGATCCACTCAGAAGGTCTACCCCGTCGCACGCGCCGGCTCGAACAGTCTGCGCGTGCGCATGTTCGCGCCAGGGCTGGGTGTGCCGGAGGATCCGGCGACCGGTTCCGCGGCCGCGGCGCTGTCTGGCTGGCTCGCCCGCCACTACGGCTCCGATGGGCCGCAGCACTGGCAGATCCTGCAGGGAGAAGAAATCGGCCGCCCGAGCATCATCGCGCTCGACTATGACCAGCGAGGCGGCAGCGCAGCGCGCGTCCGCGTCGGCGGCAGCGCGGTCATGCTGGCCCACGGCACGCTGAACGTCTAGCGTCTAGAGCAGACTGCGCCCGATCGTGGCCACCGCCGTGGTCACGATACCCAGCACCAGGTTCGTCAGCACCAGCTTGCGGATCGTGTCGAGGTTGCGGGCCGCCGTCGGCCAGTCGGTCGCCACGATGGCCCGCTGCAGGCGGGGAAACGGCGCAAGACGGATGTGCAGGTAGATCGCCATCATCGTGAGCCCGATGACGAACATCACGTGCACTGAAAGATGCGCGTTGCCGAAACCACCGGCGCCAAGGATCAGTCCGATACCACTGGCGAGGATCGCGACGATGGCGATCGACACCCAGAAGAAGAACCGGCCGAGCGCAGCCGCCAGCAGCGGCAGGCGCTGTGGCGGTGGGAGCTGTGCGGCGGCGGCCGGTCGCACCGCGAAGTGCATGACAAACATGCCGCCGACCCAGACCACCACGCCGATCAGGTGTACAAAAAGCAGTGTCGTGTAGACCAGCCTCATCGGTACGCCCTGGGCTGCAACCACTGCGCGGACTGGTGGACGATCATCGACTCAGGCCTCGGGCAGTCGCGCCAGCGCAAACGGTGGCTTCAGTTTCGAGTCAACCTGCTTGCCCTTGCGCGCCCGGTGTCCGCGCTGCGCTTCAAGGTGCGCACCGACCAGGCGCACGTCAACCGGTTTGCCGGCAGACCCGCGCGTCGCGTGCAGCAATGCTCCGCTGCCGATCGGCAGCGCCGCGAGCAGTGTCTCGCCAGCATCGAGGTCCATCAGCGTCACGCCGCGTCCGCCGCCCGCCAGCGCCTTGATCTCCGCGGCGTCGAACACCAGCACGCGGCCACTGGCTGACAGGCAGGCGATCAGCCGGTCGCTCGCTGCTCGGACCAGCTGCGGCCGCAGCGGCTCGGCGCCCTCTTCGACCGTAATGAACTGTTTGCCTGCCTTCTGGCGCGACACCATGTCGCCCAGCGAGGCTGCAAAACCATAGCCATTGCTGGTCGCCAGCAGCAGCGGCGCGTTTGCCGCGCCGGCGACGTAGCCGACAAGCCGGGTGCCCGACTCCAGTTCGATCATCGAACTGACCGGTGCGCCATCCCCGCGCGCCGACGGCAACTGCGCCACCGGCACCGAGTACACCCGCCCGTTGCTGCCCACCGCGATCAGCTGATCGACGCTGCGGCACTCGAATGCGCCATAGAGCGCATCGCCCGTCTTGAAACCGAACTGCGCCGCGTCGTGGCCATGGCCTGTCCGGGCGCGGACGAAGCCCATCTCGGAGACGATGACGGTAACCGGCTCGTCGATCAGCTTGACCTCGACGGCTGCGCGCTCGGCTTCCTCGATCAGCGTGCGGCGCGCGTCGCCGTATTTCTTCGCATCGTCTTCGATTTCGCGCGCCACCTGCTTGCGCAGCGCGGCGTCGGTGCCCAGCAGCTTGCGCAGCGCTGCCTCGTCCTTGCGCAGCTCGGCCAGCTCCTGCTCGATCTTGATGCCTTCGAGCCGCGCCAGCTGGCGCAGTCGGATCTCGAGGATGTCCTCGGCCTGACGCTCGCTGAGCCTGAAGGCCTTGATCAGATCCGCCTTCGGCTCGTCCGAGTTGCGGATCAGCTTGATGACCTTGTCGATGTTGAGAAGAACCGCCTGTCGCCCTTCGAGGATGTGGATGCGCTCCTCGACCTTCTGCAACCGGTGCTGCGAGCGTCGCCGCACGGTCTCGACCCGGAACTCGATCCATTCCGAGAGGATTTCCGCGAGCGGCTTGCAGCGGGGGCGCCCGTCGCGGCCGATCATCACCAGGTTGACGGGAGCACTGCCCTCCATACTGGTATGCGCGAGCAGCGTGCGCACGAATTCTTCACGGTCGACCTTCGAGGTGCGTGGCTCGAACACGAGCCGAACCGCGGCGTCCTTGCCGGACTCGTCACGCACCGTGTCGAGCACGGCGAGGACGAGCTGCTTGGTCTGCTGCTGCTCGGCGGTCAGCGCCTTCTTGCCGGCCTTGACCTTCGGATTGGTGAGTTCCTCAATCTCCTCGAGCACGCGCTGCGCCGAAGTCGACGGCGGCAGTTCGGTGACGACCAGCTGCCACTGGCCGCGTGCCAGTTCCTCGTAGTCGAAGCGTGCTCGCACCTTGAGGCTGCCACGTCCGCTGGCGTAGATCTCGCGGATGTCGCTGCGCGGCGAGATGATCTGGCCGCCGCCCGGGAAATCCGGTGCCGGCAGCTTCGCGAGCAGGTCGTCCAGCGATGTCTTCGGACTGGCGAGCAGCAGCAACGTCGCGGCCGCGACCTCGCGCAGGTTGTGCGACGGAATCTCGGTGGCCATGCCAACTGCGATCCCGGAGGCGCCATTGAGCAGAACAAACGGCAGGCGCGCCGGCAGCAGCCGCGGCTCCTGGGTCGAGCCGTCGTAGTTCGGCATGAAGTCGACGGTGCCTTCGTCGATCTCGTCGAGCAGCAGGCGCGCGATCGGCGTCAACCGTGCCTCGGTGTAGCGCATCGCCGCCGCGCCGTCGCCGTCGCGGCTGCCGAAGTTGCCCTGGCCATCGATCAGCGGGTAGCGCAGCGAGAAGTCCTGCGCCATCCGCACCATCGCGTCGTACGCGGCCTGGTCGCCATGCGGGTGATAGCGGCCGAGAACGTCGCCGACGACGCGCGCCGACTTCACCGGCCGCGCACCGGCGGCCAGCCCCATCTCGTTCATCGCGAACAGGATGCGGCGCTGCACGGGTTTCTGGCCGTCGGCGCCGTCCGGCAGCGCGCGGCCCTTGACGACCGAGATCGCGTAGTCAAGATAAGCGCGCTGCGCGAAATCGGCCAGCGTCAGCGCATCGCTGCCATCGCCGCCGTTACCGCCGGCGGCAGGAAAGAGTGTCTGTTGCTCGAGCATCCTGGAGGGTCTGCCGTTGGTGCGGACGCGTTGGTGCGGACCGCGTGATTCTACGTTTACGTTGACGTTGCCCTGCACGCCCCTTCGCTTCCCCGGCTCGTGCTTACGAGTGCGAGGCTGATCCGCGGCAGGGCGCTGCGCGGTGGCTGCCGCCCGTCAGACCCGGCAGCCGGCGGCGTAGTCCATGTAGCGCTGCCGCGCCAGCGTCGCGACCGGACCGATGGGCAACTCGCGCGCACCGTAGCGCGTGCAGGGCATCACCTTGCTGTAGTTGCCGGTGCTGAAGATTTCGCGCGCGGCATCGAGTTCGCCGGGGCGCACGGTGCGCTGCTCGACGTTGATGCCCGTGTCGGCCAGCAGGCCGATGACGCGCGCGCGCGTGATGCCGGCCAGGAACGTCCCATTGGGCTGCGGAGTGACCGTGGTTCCGTCGGCCGTGACGAAGAACAGGTTCGCAGTCGCGAACTCCGCGACGTTGCCATCGGGGTCGAGAATGACTGCGTTCTGGAAGCCGGCGGCGGCGGCCTCGCGCAGGGCGCGGGCGACGTTGGGATACAGCGCCGAGGCTTTCGCATCCGTCGTCGCCGCCGCAGGCGACGGACGGCGCCGCTGCGAGAGTGCTGCGCTGAAGCCCTCGAACGGCGGCAGCGGCGCGTCGAAGAGCGTCAGCGCAAAGGCAGATTTCTCGGGGACCAGCATGCCGGCGGTGCCGAACACCAACGGGCGGATGTACAAGTCGACATCCGCCGGGAAACGGTGGATGCCTTCGACGCACAGCCGCATCAGCTCGTCGATCGGCACATCGAGCGCGAGTCCGAGGCGCTCGGACGATTGATAGATGCGTTCGCAATGGGCCCGCATATCGGGCGCCATCCGGTGAATCGAGCGTGCGCCGTCGAAGACCGAGGACGCGAGCCAAACGCTGTGGTCCATCGCGCCCATCAGCGGCACGTTGCCGTCATGCCAGGCGCCTTCGAAATAGGTCGTGTACACGATCGGCCCCGGATCAATGCATGAGGGAGCGCTCGCGGCCCGTTCCGCGGCGGTCGATGAAAAGCTTGATGAAGTCGTCGGCAGGCATCGGCCGCGCAAACAGGTACCCCTGCGCCGCATCGCAGCCCAGATGCTGCATCCAGGTCTGCTGGGCCTGGGTCTCGATACCCTCCGCCGTGACGCTGATGCCGAGCGAGCGCGCCATCTCGATGACCGCCTTGACGATCGTCAGCGTCCGGGCATCGCGCATGCACTCCACCGTGAAGCTGCGGTCGATCTTGAGACGATGGATCGGCAGGTCGCGCAGGTGCGCCAGGCTCGAGAAGCCGACGCCGAAGTCGTCGAGCGCGAGCTTGACACCGGCGTTGCGCATGCGCACGAGGTTCTCGCGCGAGACTGCCGACGTATCGAGCAGCCCGGTCTCCGTGACTTCGACTTCGATGTCCGAGGCCGGCACGTCGTAGGCACTCAGGACATCGAGCAGTCCTTCGACGCAGCCGAGCTGGCGCAGCTGAACGCCCGACATGTTGATCGACACCGGCGGAATGTCGAGCTGAAGGTGGCGCCACTCCTGTCGTACGCGACAGGCTTCGCGCAGCACCCAGTCGCCCAGGCCGACGATCAGGCCCGATTCCTCGGCGATCGGGATGAATTCCGCCGGCGAGATGTCGCCCAGCTCGGCGTCACGCCAGCGGATCAGCGCTTCGGCGCCAACCATCTTGCCGTCGGCCAGCGACACCAGCGGCTGGAAGAACAGCTTGAAGTCGCGCGACTCGACCGCCTTGCGCAGGCGCTGCTCCAGACGCAGCCGCAGATCGACGCGGCGCGCGACGGTCTGCGTATAAAAGGCGTAGGTGCGGCGACCGCTGTCCTTGGCCTGGTACATCGCCGCGTCGGCCGCGTTCAGCAGCGAATCGAGGTCGATGCCGTCCTGGGGGAAGAAGCTGATGCCGACCGAGGCGGTCACCGAGATTTCCATGCCGAGGATGCGCGCCGGAACGGCAATCGAGTCGATCAGTTTCCGCGCCGCTTCGACGGCAGCGTCCGGCCGCTGCAGATCCACCAGCAACGCGACCAGCTCGTCGCCACCGCGGCGGCCGAGCAGGTGCGGCTCACCGACGACCTCGCGCATGCGGCTCGCGACGATCGCCAGCATCTCATCGCCGACCCGATGGCCGTAGCCATTGTTGAGCAGGCGGAAATTGTCGAGGTCGATGAACAGCAGCGCACAGCGCTTGCCCTCGGCGTACGACGTAGCCAGCACCCGGCCGGCTCGCTCGTCGAAGGTCTGTCGGTTCGACAGCTGCGTCAGTGCGTCGACCGTCGCCAGGCGCTCGATCCGCTCCTGCGCGCGGATCTGGTCGGTGATGTTCTTGCCGATGCCGCGATAACCGCGGAACTGGCCATCCGAGTCGAACACCGGATCACCGCTCGTCAGGTGGTACACCAGCGACCCGTCAGGCATCCAGCGGCGGAACATGACGTCGCGGAAGGACCGCCGCGCCATCAGCGTGGCACGGTGTTCGTCCCATGAGGAGGGCTGGATCAGTTCACCCGGCAACTCCCACCGGTGCTTGCCAATGACGTCCTCGTCGTCCAGGCTGAACGAGCCGCGCGCGCCCTGGCGCAGCAGCGTGAAGCGCAGCTCCTCGTCCATTTCCCAGTACCAGTCCGACGACAGCTCCGAGAGGGCACGGAAACGCGCCTCGCTCTCCGTGATGCGCGCGATCAGCGATTCGCGCTCGGTCACGTCCCAGGCCAGTCCGCGATAGCCGACGAATTCGCCACGCTCCATGACAGGCTGGCCTGCCAGTTCGTAGTACGCCACTTCCTCGCCGTTGCGCAGCTTCAGCTTGAAGTTGCGGAATGACTCGCGGCGCGCGACCCGTTCGCGCAATGCGCCCCAGTCGACAGCGAAGGCCGGATCAATGTGTTCGAACTCCCAGAAGCGGCGGTTGAGCGTCCACTCGGCCACGCGTTCCTGCTGGGTCGGGTCGCCGCGAACCGAGGTCACGCGCAGCTCGGTATCGCTTTCCCAGTACCACTCGGTCGCGAGCACGGTCAGGGCACGGAAGCGCTCCTCACTGCGCCGCAGCGCCATCAGCGTCTCTTCGCGCTCGGTGACATCGCGACCGGCGCCGTAGTAGCCCTGGAACTCGCCCTTCTCGTCGAAGATCGGCTTGCCGGTGACGGCAATCCACATCGGGCTGCCGTCGCCGCGCCGCGCCCGGTACGCGAACCAGGGAAAGGGCTTGCGCTGCGCGATGTGCGCCCGGTATTCGGCGTACTGGTTGGGATCGGCCTCGAAACCGGGCATATCCTCGCGCCGCTTTCCGAGCAACTGCTGGGGCAGCACCTTGACGTGCTGCTCCATCGCCACCGAAAACTCGACGAAGCGCCCGTCGACATCCTGGCGCCAGAACCAGTCGTAGGTCAGGTCGGCCAGATCGTCGATCAGCTTGCGGCGCTTGGTGAGCTCATGCTCGATGACCTTCTGCTCGGTCACGTCGTTGCGGAAGCAGATGATGCCGCCGCTGGCCGTTCGGCAGTCGGTCATCAGCAGCCATCGCCCGCGATGGTGCCGCACCACTTCGCTGACCTCGGAGCCGCTGCGCCTGCGCCGCTCGCCGTCGGCAATGAAGTCCTCGAGTGACCGTCCGTCGACGACCTCCGGGGGCGCCACGCTGTAGTACGCGGTCATCAGCTCCCGGTAGGTCTGGCCGGGAAGCAGCCGGTCCGCGATCTCGGAGTACAGAGTGCGATAGGCGGCGTTGCAGCCGATCAGCCGGTCTTCGGCGTCATACAGTGCAACGCCGACCTTCATCGATTCGATCGATTCTTCCCACAACTTCGACCGCGATTGCGACTCGCGCCGGACGCGCCGCGAGATCAGCAGCCATGCCACCAGCAGGAAGCCCAGCACTGCGGCGAGGGTCGCGTGGGTCCAGGCAAGCGCCTTCATCAGGGTGGGGGTCCGCTGCGCGGTCTCCAGCGGCATCAAGGCCTCGACCGCCAGGGCCGCGAGCAGCAGCAATGCAGTCGCACCCATGCTCCAACGCACCCAGGCGAAGCGCGGGCCGCCAAGCCATGGTTCACCCGCGCCGATCGCGCTGGACATCGCGGCGAGTTGCGGATCCTTCATGGAATCGTGTGCGGTGTCACGTCGTTCGTAGCCATGGCGGCTCGCGAGTATGCGGCAAGGCGCCCGGTCTCAATACAACGCCGTTTGGGGAGGTTGCGGGTCAATCTTTGCTTTGGCGCGGCCGACTTTGGCCGTGCGCCTAGATGTCTGCCTCGACCTCGTGTCCATGCTCCTCGAGCCAGGCCCGGCGCGCCTGGCTTTCGGCGCGGCCCATCAGCATCGTCATGGTCGCGGCCGTGCGCTCGGCCGGCAGATCGCCCAGGCCAACGCGGAGCAAGCGGCGCGTATCCGGATTCATCGTGGTTTCCCACAGCTGCTCGGGGCTCATCTCGCCCAGCCCCTTGAAGCGGGCCGTGTCCCAGGCGCTCTCCTTCACGCCTTCGTCGGCCAGTTTCTCCAGCGTGGCGTCAAGTTCGGCTTCGTCCAGGCAGTACAGCCGGCGCGCGGGGCGCTTGCCCTGGGCCGCGACGTCAACCCGAAACAGGGGCGGGCGCGCGACATAGATGTGACCCCGATCGACCAGCTGCGGGAAGTGACGGAAGAACAGCGTCAGCAGCAGGACCTGGATGTGCGAGCCATCGACGTCGGCATCCGCCAGGATGCAGATCTTGCCGTAGCGCAAACCCTCGAGGTTCACCGTGTCGGCCGGGCCATGCGGATCAACGCCGATAGCAACCGCGATGTCGTGCACCTCGGCGTTGCCGAACAGGCGGTCGCGTTCGACCTCCCAGGTGTTGAGCACCTTGCCGCGCAGCGGCAGGATCGCCTGGAACCCCTTGTCGCGACCCATCTTGGCAGAACCCCCGGCCGAGTCGCCCTCGACCAGGAAGAGTTCGTTGCGCTCGAGTTCCGTCGACTCACAGTCGGTCAGCTTGCCCGGCAGGACGGCGACGGCGGAGCCCTTCTTCTTCTCGACCTTCTGGCCTGCACGCGCGCGCGCCTGCGCTTGCCGGATGACGAGTTCGGCAAGCTGGCGACCTTCATTGGGATGCTGGTTGAGCCAGAACTCAAGCTGCGGCCGCACGAAGGAAGACACGAGCCGCAGCGCATCGCGGCTGTTGAGACGTTCCTTGATCTGGCCCTGGAACTGCGGATCGAGCACTTTCGCCGACAGCACGAACGAGGCGCGCGCGAAGACATCCTCGGGCAGCAGCTTCACGCCCTTGGGGAGCAGTCCGTGGGCGTCGACGAAGGCACGCACGGCGTTGAAGAGGCCGTCGCGCAGGCCCGCCTCGTGCGTGCCGCCGGCCGGAGTCGGAATCAGATTGACGTACGACTCACGCGTCACGGGACCGTCCTCGGTCCAGACTACGACCCAACTCGCGCCCTCGCCTTCGGCGTAGGTCTCGTCTTCCGCCGCCGCAAAGCCACTCGACTCGAAGGGAGGCAGGTAAGGCTCTGCGGCCAGGGATGCCAGCAGGTACTCGAGCAGCCCGCCCTCGTAGTGCCAGCGTTGCGTCGCGCCCGTCTTCTCAATCGTCAGGCTGACCTCGGTACCGGGCAGCAGGACCGCCTTGCTGCGCAGCAGACGCTCGAGTTCATCGACCGGAATCTGCGGCGTATCGAAGTACTTGGGATTCGGCCAGGCGCGCACGCGTGTGCCGCTCGCCTTGGGCTGCGCCTTCGACGGCTGCGACTTCAGGCGTTCGCTGACCTCGCCGTCGGCGAACACGATCGTGTGCACCTTGCCATCGCGCCAGACCGTCACGTCGAGCTTTGACGACAACGCGTTCGTGACCGAAACGCCCACGCCGTGCAGGCCGCCGGCAAACGAGTAGGCGCCGCCGGCACGCTTGTCGAACTTGCCGCCCGCGTGCAACCGGGTGAAGACGATCTCGACGACCGGTGCCTTCTCCTCCGGGTGCAGCCCGACCGGAATTCCGCGGCCGTCGTCCTCGACGCTGACCGACCCGTCGGGGTGCACCGTGACATCGATGTGCCGGCCGAAACCCGCGAGGATCTCATCCGAGGCGTTGTCAATGACCTCCTGGACGATGTGCAGCGGACTGTCGGTGCGCGTGTACATCCCCGGCCGCTGGCGCACCGGTTCGAGCCCCTTGAGGACGCGAATCGACGCTTCGCCGTATTCAGCGGCGCGTCGCGGCGTGGTTGGCTTGCTTTGCATCGCGGAAGACCTGCCTGTAGTTGTCCCCAGACGCTGTGGAAAACATTGACGGTTTGGCTCGCCGAGCCGCGTCAACGCTGGCTGGCGCCGGCCTGATCATGGTTTGAGCAACTCGAATTGCGCGTGGCGCAAGCGCGCGACCGACAGCCTCAACTCCTGCACCGGCGGCGGATTCTACGTGAGGCTGCTCGCTATACTGCGCGCGCTCCCCGTAGTTCAACGGATAGAACAAGTGCCTCCTAAGCGCTAGATCTGGGTTCAATTCCCGGCGGGGGGACGCGCGCAGGCGAGTCGTG
>Ga0209254_10000749_pt1 | contig 28040 bp, 22 predicted proteins | sample FrelakmetDIP11DI_FD_187148 | JGI IMG/M metagenome (GOLD analysis project Ga0209254, IMG submission 187148) | Freshwater lake sediment microbial communities from the University of Notre Dame, USA, for methane emissions studies - DIP11 DI (SPAdes)... | ecosystem: Environmental > Aquatic >...
ACAATCTGCAAAAAACAATTGACATTAATTTTTGGCGCTGCTTAGACTGCCTGCGCTCGGGCCGGGGTAGACAGAGGCGGGCGCAGATCCGTCACAGAAGTGTCAAGCGCGTACGCTAGTTTTACGGGTTGTTCGTTTCCGTCCTGTGACGAACCGCCACACATTTCCGTACGGGGCCTTAAGGAGGAGTCGATGAAACTGCTAACCATCGCCGGCAAGGCGCTCGCAGCGGCCGTGCTGGCGGGATTCGCCTTCGGCGCAAGCGCGCAGAAGACCCAGTTGACGGTCTATACGGCGCTCGAGACCGATCAACTGAAGGCCTACCAGTCCGCTTTCGAGAAGGCCAATCCGAATATCGAGATCGTGTGGGTGCGGGACTCGACCGGCATCATCACCGCCAAGCTGCTGGCCGAGAAGGCCAACCCCAAGGCCGACGTCATCATGGGCGTCGCGGCGACCAGCATGGCGATCTTCGATAAGGAGGGCATGCTGACGCCCTACACGCCGGCCGGCCTGGCGCGAATTTCCCCGCAGTACCGCGATCCGAAGAATCCGCCGGCGTGGGTCGGCATGGATGTCTGGGGCGCCACGATCTGCTTCAACACGGTGGAAGCCGCCAAGCGCAACATCCCGAAGCCCGAGACGTGGAAGGACCTGACCAAGCCCATTTACAAGGGCCAGATCGTCATGCCGCACCCGGCTTCGTCAGGCACCGGATTCTTCGACGTCAGCGCCTGGCTGCAGATGTGGGGCGAGAAGGATGGCTGGGCGTTCATGGACGGCCTGCACGAGAACATCGCGCAGTACATGCACTCGGGTTCGCGGCCTTGCGCGGCCGCTGCCGCGGGTGAGTACGTCATCGGCATTTCCTTCGAATACCGCGCCAATCGCGAGAAGGCACGTGGCGCGCCGATCGAACTGGTGTTCCCGAAGGAGGGACTGGGCTGGGACCTGGAAGCGGTCGGCATCGTCAAGGGTACGAAGAACATGGACGCCGCGAAGAAGCTGCTCGACTGGTCGGTTTCCGACGAGGCGATGGGCCTGTACGCCGCTAACTTCGCCATCGTCGCCGTGCCGGCGCTGTCGAAGCCGCTGCCGAACGTTCCGGCCGATTATGCGAGCCGGCTGGTGAAGAATGACTTCGCCTGGGCCGCCGCCAACCGCGACAAGATCCTGGCGGAGTGGAGCAAGCGCTACGAGTCGAAGGCCGCGCCGAAGTAAACCCGCCAGGACGGCACAACCGCCCGTGTGACGCGCCGGGTCCGGACGCAGGTGGCGTTCGGCCCGGCGTACTTTTGTCAGAGCAGCGATGAGCACCGAGAAGGCAGCCGAAGCCCTACGACTGGAAGGCGTGCACAAGGCCTTCGGTGACTTCGTCGCACTGAAGTCGATCGATCTGGTCATCCCGCCGGGCGAACTGGTGTGCTTCCTCGGGCCATCGGGCTGCGGCAAGACCACGCTGCTCAGGATCATTGCCGGGCTGGAGCCCCAGACCCGTGGCCGCATCCTGCAGAACGGCCGCGACGTCTCAAACGCGCCGCCGGCGGCGCGTGACTACGGCATCGTGTTCCAGTCGTACGCGCTGTTTCCCAACCTGACGATTGCTGACAACGTCGCCTACGGGCTCGTCAATCGCCGCAAGGCGAAGGCAGAGATCCAGAACCGGGTGCAGGAACTGCTTACGCTGGTGGGCCTGCCGGACGCGGGCCGCAAGTACCCGAGCCAGATGTCAGGCGGCCAGCAGCAGCGCGTCGCTCTGGCGCGGGCGCTCGCGACCTCGCCGAGCCTGCTGCTGCTCGACGAACCGCTCTCGGCGCTCGATGCGAAAGTGCGCGAACGGCTGCGTGGCGAGATCCGGCAGCTGCAACGGCGGCTGCGCGTCACCACGATCATGGTCACGCACGATCAGGAAGAGGCTTTGTCGATGGCCGATCGGGTCGTCGTCATGAACCAGGGCGAGATCGACCAGGTCGGCACACCGAGCGAAGTCTACGAACGGGCGGCCACGCCTTTCGTGGCCGACTTCCTCGGCAAGGCCAATGTGCTGCGCGGCGAGGCCCTCGGGGCCGGGCGGTATCGCGTCGGCAGCGCCGAGCTGCAGCTGCCGGTCGATGAACACCCGGCGGGCCGCAAGGTGCGCATCTACACGCGGCCGGAAGACCGGCATGTCGAAGGTGACATCGCGAGCCTGCCGAACCGGCTGCGCGGCCGCATTGTCCGCATTGACTACCTCGGCACGCTCTGTCTGGCGGAACTGCGCTGCGAGGCCATCGGCCAGCCGCTCGTCATTTCCTATTCGCTGAACCAGCTGCACGATCTCGACGTGCGCGAAGGCGGCGAGGTCGAGATCGCGCTGCGCGTCGATCGCGTGCGCGTGTTTGCCGACCAGGCCGCCGCCGCATGAGGCCGTTGCTGTGAGCGTCGTCGCGGATCGCCCTTCGATGGGGCTTGTGCCGAGTCGCCTCGCGCTGTGGACCGAGGCTCTGGCCATTCGGGGCGGGCTGGTGCTGCTGGCGGCAGCGCTCTTCGTCTTCCTGACAGTGCCGCTGGCGATCATCCTGGTGCGCAGCGCCGAAGGCCGCGGTGGCGAATTTGTCGGGCTGGCCAACTTCATCCAGTACGTCCAGACGCCGGCACTGGCCCAGTCCACGCGGAACACGCTGACCTTCGCCCTGCTGACGACGGCGGTGACGGTGCCCCTGGCCTTCGTCTTTGCCTATGCGATCCAGCGCAGTTGCATCCCCTTCAAGGGGATCTGGCGCAACCTCGCGATGATCCCGATCCTGGCGCCGTCGCTGCTGGCCGCCATTTCCTTCATCTACCTCTTCGGCAACCAGGGGGCGTTCAAGTTCATGCTCCAGTGGGTCGGTCTGACGTCGATCTATGGCATGCCGGGCATGGTGCTGGCGATGACGTTCGCATCGTTCCCGCACGCGGTCATGATCCTGATGGCGGCCCTGGCGCTCTCGGACGCGCGCCTGTACGAAGCCGCCGACGCGCTGGGCACGAGCGAGCGGCGCAAGTTCTTCACGATCACCCTGCCGGGCGCCAAGTACGGCCTGATCTCGGCCTGCATGGTGGTGTTCACGATGGCGGTGTCGGAGTTCGGCGTGCCCAAGGTCATTGGCGGCAACACCAGCGTGCTCGCGGTCGACATCTACAAGCAGGTGATCGGCCAGCAGAATTTTTCGATGGGCGCGGTCGTCGGCCTGGTGCTGCTGCTGCCGGCCGTCGTGGCGTACGTCATCGACAACCTGATGCAGCGGCGCCAGCAGGCCCTGCTGACGGCGCGCAGCGTGCCCTACCAGGCGAGCCCGGCCGCGCTGCGCGACGGACTGCTGCTCGTGTTCGTGGTCATCGTTGCGGCGTTGCTGCTGCTGGTCGTGGGGATGGCAGCATTCGGCTCGGTCGTGAAGTTCTGGCCCTACAACCTGTCGTTGACGCTGACTCACTACACCTACGGATTCGAGGAAGCCGGCATCGAGCACGCCTACCGCAACAGTCTCGTGATGGCGGCCTGGTGCGCGGTGCTCGGCGCGGCGATCACGTTTGCCGGGGCCTACTGGCTGGAAAAGACGCGCGGTGCGGACCTCATGCGGCCGCTGATCCGGTTCCAGGCGATGTTGCCGATGGCGGTCCCCGGCATGGTGCTCGGCATCGGCTACATCCTCTTCTTCAACCTGCCGACGAACCCGCTCAACTTCCTGTACGGGACGATGGCGATTCTCGTGCTCTCGACGATCGTGCATTTCTATTCGTCGAGCCACCTGACGGCAGTGACGGCGCTCAAGCAGATCGACAGCGAGTTCGAGTCGGTCTCGGCGTCGCTGAAGGTCCCGTTTTACAAGACCTTCTGGCGCGTAACCGTGCCGGTTTGCCTGCCGTCTATTCTCGATATCGGCCGTTACTATTTCGTCAATGCGATGACGACGATCTCGGCCGTGGTTTTCCTGTACTCGCCGAAGACGACGCTTGCGTCGATCTCGATCCTGCAGCTGGACGAGGCCGGCGCGATCGGCTCCGCCGCCGCCATGGCGACCCTGATAGTCGCGACCTCGGCGGTCGTCACGGCGATCCTGTTTGCGCTCGAATGGTGGCTGATCCGGCGCACACAGGCGTGGCGCAATACCGCCAAGAACTGAAGGAGACAATGATGATCGTCGGCAACGACCCGATCCTGCTCACTCCGGGACCACTCACGACCTCACTCGCCACCAAGCAGGCGATGCTGCGCGACTGGGGCTCCTGGGATGCCGCGTTCAATGCGATCACGGCCAGCCTGCGGCGCGACCTGGTCGAAATCGTCGGCGGTGGCGAGGAGTACACCTGCGTGCCTTTGCAGGGCAGCGGCACGTTCTCGGTCGAAGCGGCGATTGGAACCCTGGTGCCGCGCAAAGGTAAGGTGCTGGTGCCCAACAATGGCGCCTACTGCGCACGCATCCTCAGGATCTGCAAGTATCTGGGCCGCGACGCGGTCGAGCTGCCCGTGCCCGAGGACCAGCCGGCGACCGCTGCGATGGTCGATGCGGCGCTGGCGTCCGATCCTTCGATCACGCATATTGCGCAGGTCCACTGCGAAACCGGCGCCGGCGTGCTGAACGACCTCGAAGGCATCGCGCAGGTGTGCGCCCGGCGCGGCAAGGGATTGATCGTCGACGCGATGAGCTCGTTCGCGGCGCTACCGATCGACGCGGGCCGGGTGCCGTTTGATGCGCTGATCGCCGCCAGCGGCAAGTGCCTGGAAGGCGTACCGGGCATGGGGTTTGTCATCGTCCGCCGCAAAGTGCTGGAGGCCAGCGCCGGCAACGCACATTCGCTGGCCATGGACCTGCACGACCAGTACGTTTACATGGAGAAGACGACGCAGTGGCGCTACACGCCGCCGACACACGTCGTGGCGGCACTGCGGGCGGCCGTGGACCAGTTCAAGGCCGAAGGCGGACAGGCCGCGCGCCTTGCGCGCTACCGCGCCAACTGCGAGACACTGGTGGCCGGCATGGCCGAGCTTGGATTCCGAACCTTTCTCCGCCCGGAGGTGCAGGCGCCGACCATCGTCACCTTCCATGCGCCGGCCGATCCCGCCTATGACTTCAAGGCCTTCTACGCAAGGACACGCGACCGGGGCTACATCCTGTACCCGGGCAAGCTGACACAGGTCGAGACGTTCCGTGTGGGCTGCATCGGCGCGATCGACGCCAATGAAATGCGCAATGTGGTTGCAGCGGTAGCGCAGACGCTCAAGGACTTGGGGATCAAGACAGTCACTCCGGCAAGTCCTCGCAGGGCGGCATGAATAGTTGGGCAATGCCCGCCGGACGTCCGGTTACGCAAGGAAGCCCGATGGCTGTGTGAGCCTTTCCATGCGGAGCGCAATCACTTCTTCAGCGCGGCCAGACGCTGCTTTGCGTCGTCAGCGTATTGAGCGGGCAGTCCGAACGCGAGGGCCTTCTGCAGCGACTCTGTGGCCTTGACCGCAGCTCCTTGTTCGCTTTGGACGATTCCAAGCCGATAGTGAAACACCGCAGATCGCGGCGCGAGGGCTAGAGCCTGATTGAGAGCAACTTCGGCCTTTGGCAAATCCCCTCGCGCTCGTTCTACCCAGGCCAGCGTGTCGAAATAGCCGGCCTCCTTGGGCTGCAGTTCAGTGGCACGTCTGGCCCATGCAAGGGCCTTCGCGAGGTCGCCCTTGGCCTCGACTTCCAGCCATGCTGCATTGTTAAGGATCTGCGCGTCTGTCTGTGAGAGCTCAAGCGATCGCGCATAGGCCTGGCGCGCACGCGGATTGTCACCGGTCGCGACGAGCAGGTTGCCGAGACGCCCTTGAGCGCCAGCATCGCCTGGATTCGCCTTTACTACTGCTTGCGCCGCCGCGATGGCGCCCTTTGAATCGCCGCTGGCCAGAAGCAGGCTCGCGCGGTCCATCTGCAGCACAGTCGACTTGGGCGCAATCTTGATGGCACGGTCCAACGCCCTTAGAGCTTCGGGGAAGCGTTTGCGCTCCGCTTCGATACGCGACAGCATCTGTAATGGCTCCGGATCCTTGGGCCTGAGCCGGGCAGCCCTTTCAAAGGCTGCAGCAGCCTCATCGGCCCGCTTGGCACCCGCCAAGGCGACACCGAGGCCGAACTGAGCCGCTGCGTCATTGGGACGAACCTGCACAACTCTTTCATACTCCAGGACCGCGCGCGACGGTTCTCCCATGCGGAGATAAACGTCGGCAAGTTCCATTTGGGCCGGCGTTGATGCAGGTGACAGTCGCTTGGCGGCTTCGAATTCGGCCTTCGCTCGGTTTAGGTCGCCCCGGTTCCGGTAAAAGCGACCGAGAGCGACGTGCACGGCCACGTTGTTCGGCGCGAGCAGCGACGCCTGCTGCAACAGCGACTCGGCCCCGGCCGGATTGCCCTTCCGAGCCTCGATGTCCGCCAGCGCGACCAGTGGTTCGGGAGACTTCGGTGCCAATTGATTCGCCCTGCGAAACGAAGCTTCGGCACCCTTGATGTCACCATTGACCAGCTTCTGCACTCCGGCGCGGAACTCGGCTGCTGCGGGCGACTCCTTTTTCATCGTCAAGTCGATCGGCGGCGTCGACTCGCTGACGGCCGAATGCGCGACCGGGCCGGTCCCGAGGAACATGATCATGGTCGCGGTAAAGATGAAGGGCGCTTGCTTCATGAGCGATCCACGGAAGATAGAAAAACGAGTCTAGCCTTGGTTGAACGGCAACGGCTTGATCCTTCGAACGGCGTGTGTGAAAAAAAAGCGGCGCCAACGGCGCCGCTTTGACACGTTTAAATTGCTACTGATTATTTCTGGCGACGGCGACGCATGGCTGCCAGTCCAGCGAGCCCCAATCCTGCCAGTGCCAGCGTTGTCGGCTCAGGCACTTCGGTCGGATCCTCGATTTCAAACGTTGACGTAATGAAAAGTCCGAACACGTTGTCATCATTGCTAGGGTTGCGCGTCAACAGCCGAAGGAACGTATCCCCCGCCGCAATGAAGGGCGATGCATTCGCCGAGTTGCCGAGTGCGAGGTTGTACAACTCGTCGTCCTGATTGGCGACATTGCAGTTCGGATCGGGGTTGCTCGGGTTGTCGCCCACGCCCCCGGCCGTGATCAGCCGGCCATTGTCCGAAACGAACGGGGGAACCGCATCATCATTTCCGCCCGCGCAACTTGTCAGTCGGCGCGAGGCGGGGTTGCTGCTCGTCTGGACGTCAACCGTAGTGACTTGTCCTGTCGCTGGGGGGCCGTTGTAACTGAAGCTGGAAGCCAGCGACATGATGAAGTCACCGGTTGTGTAAGCCGACGCGAAATTCAGCGTCACGGTGTCACCCCCTGTCGCCAACTCGCCATCCAGGATGATCGCGGAGCCACCGACCGTCGATGCGTTGCTGTACACAACGACCAGTACCGAGCCGTCGTTATCTCCGCTTTCCGACAGTCTGAAGTCGTAAATTCCACCCGGGCCGCCGTCGATCGTAGGTTTCACGAGAGCGGTGACGTCGTAGCGGATCGTATTGGCTGGGTTGGCGTTCGGAGTCAGTAAAGTACCCATCGCCGGGTTCAGCAGCGTGCCATTGAAAGTGACCGGAGACACTCCGCCGCCCCAGACGTCCGCCGTGTACAGGTAGGCCCTCAGTACGGTCGAACCGGCGGCAGCCTCTGCCTGAAGCAGGCCCGATCCTGCACCATCAACGCCAAGGGCGTCGACGCTCAAGTTGGCGTCGGCAAAGAATTCGTGCACGGCAAGCGTCGCCGATGCCGTCGATGCCGCTGCGGCGAGAGCCACTGCCAGCGCAAGCTTGTTCAAACTCGGTTTCTTCATATTTCCCCCTAGGTGCTTAGCCACAGATCGACATACGATCGGTGACCATGAACTAAGCATCAGACGTGCCAGATTCGCAAACTCGTTTAAATTCATCAACGTAACAAAATGTTGCGGCGCACTAATAATGGCGGCTGCAAACAATTCCGACGCTGCCGTCGGCGACTCGCTTTAGGAAGGGCTGCCAGCGGTCGCCGTGCGCGAACTGACTAGAAGACTGCGGGCCGGAGGATGGACGGGGACGCTAAGCGAGTTTGAGTGCGAAGACACCGGCGACGACCGCGCCGACCCCTGCCCAGCGTCGTGGCGTCAAATGCTCCTTGAGGAGCCGCGCGCCGATCAGCGTCGCGAAAGGCACGGAAGTCTCGCGTAGTGACGCGACCAAGGCGACAGGGGCCTCGGTCATCGCCCACACCGAAATCGCATAGGCTGCTGCCGACAGGCCGCCACCGATGACACCCCGACGTCGCCGCTCGGCGAGTGCAGCAACGAACGTGCCGCGATGCCTCATCAGCATGAAGGCGGTGAACGGGGCGGCGTCGAGCACAAAGAGCCACGCAATGTAGGACCACGCATTGCCGGCCAGCCGGGCGCCGCTGCCGTCGATGATGGTGTAAAGCGCAACGACACAGGCATTGGCGAGCGCGAAGGCAACGGCGCGGCCGTGCCCGTGCAAGGCCCCGCCGAGCGCGGCCGGGCGGAAGGCCAGCACAAAAACGCCCAATGAAATTAATAGCATGCCGGCCCACCCCCAGGCGCCGGGCCACTCGTTCATCCACACGATGGCGATCAGGCCCGTCAACAGAGGGGCCACGCCCCGCATCAGCGGATAGACCAGGGACAGCTCTCCCGTGCGGTAGGCGTTGATCATCAGGTAGTAATAAGCGACGTGCGTCGCGACCGACGCGCCGATGTGGGGCCAGCTCGCCGGGGCCGGTAGCGGCACCAGAAACAGGAACGGAACCGTGACCAGCCCCGCGCCTGCGACGATCGCCGCGGTGTCGAGCAGCACGTCTTTGCCGCCCTTGATCATTGCGTTCCAGCTTGCGTGCAGCAGCGCGGCCAGCAGGACGGCGAATGAAATGGTCAGGCTCAGTCGCGTCCCCTTGCGGCAAGCGGCGGGCGAGGCCCCGGCGCGCCGCGTGGCGGCATCGGCGGCACGTTCAGCTCAGGCAATCACCGCATCGGCTGCCGTGTACGGGAGGCCGAGCGCTTTGGCGACCGCCTTGTAGGTGACCTTGCCCGCGGCGATGTTCAGGCCCGCCTTCAGGTGCGGGTCGTCGTGCAGCGCCTTGCGCCAGCCCTTGTCGGCCAGCGCCAGCGCGAAGGGGAGCGTCGCGTTGTTCAGGGCATAGGTCGAAGTGCGAGGCACCGCACCCGGCATGTTGGCCACCATGTAGTGCACGACGCCATCGACGACATACGTGGGCTCCGCATGCGTCGTCGGGCGGCTGGTCTCGACGCTGCCGCCCTGGTCGATCGCGACATCGACGATGACGGAGCCGGGCTTCATTTTCGGCAGCATCGCCTTCGTGATCAGCTTGGGCGCCTCGGCGCCGGGGATCAGCACGCCGGAGATCACGAGGTCCGCACGCTGGACTTCGCGCTCGACGTTGTCCTGGTTCGAGAAGACGGTGACGACACGGCCGTTGAACATGGCATCGATCCGTCGCAGCGCCTCGGTCGACTTGTCAATGACGACCACGTGCGCGCCGGTTCCGACGGCCATCTGCGCGGAATTGGTCCCGACCACGCCGGCGCCGAGGATCACGATGCGGCCCGGCGCTACGCCCGGCACGCCGCCCAGCAGCATGCCCATGCCTCCCGCTGACTTTTCGAGGCAGCGCGCACCGGCCTGGACGGCGAGCCGGCCCGCCACTTCGCTCATCGGCGCCAGCAGCGGCAGGCCGCCGGTCGGCGACGTGACCGTCTCGTAAGCAATGCAGATCGCCCCGCTGGCCACGAGATCCTTCGCCTGCTCGGGATCGGGCGCGAGGTGCAGGTAGGTGAAGAGCACCTGGCCGGCGCGTAGCTGCTTGCGTTCGACCGCCTGCGGCTCCTTGACCTTGACGATCATCTCGGCGCGCTTGAAGACCTCGACAGCACTGCCAACGATGTCCGCGCCGGCCTTGCGGTAGTCGTCGTCTGTGGCGCCGATGCCGGCGCCGGCCATCGTCTCGACGATCACCTGGTGTTCGTGCGCGACGGCTTCACGCACCGACGATGGCGTCATGCCGACGCGGTATTCGTGGACCTTGATCTCTTTGGGTACGCCGATCAGCATCGTTGTCATCCCGGGATTGTTGTTCCGGTGCGGAATTGTGCCCGCACCTGACCGCCGCGGCGACTGGCGTTCAGTGCGGTTGCAGCTTGCGCCGGACGATCTGCCAGGCGATGAGTCCGATGCACATCAGGCCGAACGACGCGACGGCGAGTCCAAGCGTCGAATGCATCACCACGGGTGCCAGGGCGCCCGCCACCAGCGCATTGGCCACGCTGCCGACCACCGCCTGCAGCGACGAGGCCATTCCCCGTCTTTCCGGAACGAGATCGAGCACGAGGATCGTGACGACCGGCACCATCAGGGACCAGCCGAAGGAAAACAGCCCGATCAGCGGCAACGCCCACCACGCCTGCGCCGTAAAAAGCGCATTGGCCAGCACGTTGACGATCGACACGACGACCATGACCGTGAAGCCGTAGCGGATTTGCCGGCGCGGCTTGATGCGCCCGGCGAGGCGCCCGGACAGCCATGCGCCGCCCATGATGCCGCTGATCGTCATGCAGAAGAACCAGAAGAAATGCGTGGGTGCAAGGCCCAGCAACTCGCCGAGAAAGGCCGGCGCCGACAGCACGTACAGGAACATGCCGTTAAACGGGATGCCGCTGGCCAGCGCCAGCAGCATGAAGTTGCGATGGCCGAGCAGCTTGGCATAGCCGCTGAACAGGTTGCGCGCGTTGAACGGCTGAACGTCCTTTTTGTGCAGCGTCTCGGGCAGCACGCGCCAGTTCGCGAGCCACAGTACGAGTCCCACGGCCGCCAGCAGCCAGAAGATCGAGCGCCAGCCGATGTGGACGTAGAGCAGCCCGCCGATCATCGGTGCCAGGGCCGGCGCGATGCCGAAGAAGATCGTCACCTGCGACATGACCCGCTGCGCCTGGGCCGGCGGAAACATGTCGCGGATGATCGCGCGCGACACGACGATGCCGGCGCCAGTGGCGAGCCCCTGCACTGCACGGAAGAAGATCAGCTGGCCGATGGTCTGCGAAAGCGCGCAACCGATCGAGGCGATCGTGAACGCCGCCACGCCCCACAGTACGACCGGTCGTCGGCCGTAGGCGTCGGCGAGCGCGCCGTGGAAGAGGTTCATCGCCGCGAAGCCGAACAGGTAGGCCGACAGCGTCTGCTGCATCTGCAGCGGCGTGGCGTCCAGTGAAGCACGAATCGTTGCGAACGCCGGAAGGTAAGTGTCGATCGCGAACGGCCCGAGCATGCCGAGGCACGCGAGCAGCAGCGAAAGCGCCCAGGCCGGCGCCTTCCACAGGTGGGCCGATTCAGGCTTCAACGACAAGCGCCGGGCACAGCGTGCCGGCGTGGCAGGCCAGGCGCCATTGCATGAAGTCCAACGACGGGCCGGATGGGTTCACGCGCGCACCGCGGCGGAGTCGAGCGGCGCCTTCAGCGAGACCTTTGCCGCGTAGCGCTCTCCGGCCAGGTCGACCTGGTAGGTGCCTGCCTCGATCCAGGCCTTGTCGGCGGCGCCGTGTGCATTGGAGAGGATCCCAAGGGCGACCGGCGTGCCGAGCGTGTGACCGAAGGCCGCGGACGTGACGAAGCCGGCCGGCGTGTTGTTGCGCAGGATGAGTTCGCCACCCCAAAGGTTGGTGTGCGGCGCATCGACCACCAGCGAGACGACGCGGCGTGCCATGGCACTGGCACCGCCGGCGTCCTTCAGCGCCTGCAGGGCGGCGCGCCCGCGGAAGTCCGACGCCTTGTCGAGCCGCACGGCAAAGCCGAGCCCTGCCTCATACGGATTGATGTCGGGCGTCAGCTCGCGGCCCCACGCGCGATAGCCTTTCTCGAGCCGCAGTGAGTCGATCGCGTAATACCCGGCGTTGACCAGCCCGAGATCGCGCCCCACCTGCATCAGCTGCTCGTACACACCGACGGCAAACTCCACCGGTGTGTACAGCTCCCAACCCAGTTCGCCGACGTAGGTGAGCCGCGTCGCGCGCACTGTCGCGTAGCCGACATCGATCTCCTGCGACGTGCCAAACGGGAACGCAGCGCTGTCAAAGCAGGCGGTGGACACACGGCCCAGCAGTTCGCGCGAATGCGGACCCATGACGGCGAGCATGGCTATCATTGGTGTCACATCGGTCACCGATGCGCGCCAGCCATGCAGGCGCAGCGCACGTTCGATGACATCCCGATCGCGCACGGCCGAGCCGGAGCTGGTGACGACCATGAACTGATCGTCTTCGAGGCAGGTGATCGTAAAGTCGCTTTCATAGCCGCCGCGCTCGTTGAGCATGCCGGTGTACACGGTGCTGCCGGGCGTCCTTAGTACGTCGTTGGCCACCAGCCACTGCAGTGCGTTCCAGGCCTCCGGCCCCTGCACGAGCAGCTTGGCGAAGGAGCTCATGTCGAACACCGCCACGGCCTCGCGACAGGCGCGGTGTTCGGCGGCGACCCACGGGTGCCAGTTCTGGTGGCCCCAGCCGTACTCGATCCGCGCCTGCGCCGGCGTCGGCGCGAAGAAGTTGGCGCGCTCCCAACCCATCTTCGAACCGAAGCACGCGCCGGTGTCGCGCAGCTGCGCGTACAGCGGCGAGCGCCGGAACGGTCGCGCAGACTCCAGCTCGCGATTCGGCCAGGGCATCTTGTAGTGCATGCCGAGCACCTCGGCGATGCGGTCCGGCAGCCAGTTCTCGTTCGCGTTGAAGCGCGCGAAGCGGCGGATGTCGACCGGCCACAGGTCGATCGTCGGCTCGCCGCCAATGATCCACTCGGCGAGTGCCTTCCCGGCGCCGCCGCCCGAGGCGATGCCCATCGAATTGAAGCCGCAGCCGACGTACAGGTTGTCGATGCCCGGCGCGGGTCCGAGGATGAAGTTGTTGTCGGCGGTGAACGACTCCGGACCGTTGTAGAACTGCTTGACCTGCGCCTGCTGCAGCGCCGGGACGCGGATCATCGCGTTGTCGAGCAAAATCTGGAAGGCGTCCCAGTTGTCCGGCAGCAGCTGGAACTCGAAGTTCTCGGGGATCCCACCGCGATGCTGCGCGCTCTGCAGCCACGGCGTGGCGTGTGGCTCGAAGCCGCCCATCAGCAGGCCACCCACTTCTTCCTTGAAATAGATGTAGCCGTCCGGGTCGCGCATCACTGGCAGGTCCCGATGCACGCCGGGCACTGTGTCAGTGACGATGTAATAGTGCTCGCACGAAAAGAGCGGCACGGCGACGCCGAGCTTGCGACCGAGCTCGCGCGACCACTGGCCGCCGCACAGCACGACGATGTCGGCGCTGATGCGCCCGGATTCACCCGCCTTGTTGCTCCACTCGACATGCGTGATGCGCTTGCCGCCACCCGTGTGCGTCACGGCGCCGGTGGCCCGCGTGCCCTCGCAGATCTTCACGCAGCGGTTGCGCGCACCCTTGGCGAGAGCGAGCGTCAGGTCCGCAGGATTGGCCTTGCCGTCGCCGGGCAGCCAGACGGCGCCCTGCAGGTCCGAGGTTTCCATGATCGGATAGCGCTCGCCCGCCTCGCTCGGCGAGATCACATCGCACGTCACGCCGTAGGCCTGCGCCACGGCCGCCGTGCGCTTTAGTTGCACCATGCGGTCGGCCGTGCGGGCCACCGCCAGCGAGCCGCACTGCTTCCAGCCGGTGGAAAGGCCCGTTTCCGCCTCGAGGCGTGAATACAGATCGGTCGAGTAGCGGATCAGCCGCGTCATGCTCTCGTGATTGCGCAGCTGGCCGACGAGCCCCGCCGCGTGCCAGGTCGTGCCCGACGTCAGCCGCCCCTGCTCGAGCAGCACGACGTCGGTCTCGCCGAACGAACTCAGGTGGTAGGCGACCGAGCACCCCATGATCCCGCCCCCGATCACCACGATCCGCGCCGCCTGCGGCGGCCGGACCTGCGTCGTCAGTGCCTCGTCCACCACTGCCTCCCCGTTGTTCTTGTCCTTGTTCGGCGGGCGGAGCGCCCGGCCGCTCCGAAGCGAGCCCGCCTGATCAGTGTTGAGCGGCCGCTATGTGGCCGTAACCGTGAACGATGCACGTGCGACCCGAAGGGTCGCGTACATCGTTCACGCACTACGCATGTGCCACGCCTTCGGACGCGTGAAGGTCTCGATGCCGTACGTGGACAGGGTGAGGCCGACCCCCGAGTGCCCGACGCCACTCCACGGCAGCCGCGGGCTCACGCGGTCGCAGCAGTTCCAGTAGACCGAACCTGCATGCACCTGCGCGAGGATGCGGCGCGCGCGCGCTTCGTCCTGCGTGTAGACGCCTGCCGTCAGGCCGTACTCGGTGTGGTTCATCAGCCGCACCGCCTCGTCGTCGTCCGCCACCTTCTGGATGCCGATGATCGGGCCGAAGCTTTCCTCGCGCATCAGGTCCATCGAGTGATCGACCTGCGTCAACACGGTCGGCTCGAACCAGTTGCCGGGTCCCGGCAGGCGGTGCCCGCCGGCCAGCAGTTTCGCGCCCTTGGCGAGTGCATCGGCGACCTGACGGTCCAGCACGTCGAGCTGGGGCGCGCGCGTGAGCGGGCCGATGTAGGCCGCCTCGTCGGTGGGCTCGCTGATCGTGAGGGCGCGCACTTCCTTGACGAAGGCCCCGACGAAGGCGTCGTGGATCTTCGCGTGCACATAGATGCGCTCGACCGAGCAGCAGCTCTGGCCGGTGTTGTACATCGCGCCGTCGGCGAGCGAGGCGGCGGCCGCGGCGATGTCGACGTCTTCGCAGACATAGGTCGGGTCCTTGCCGCCGAGCTCCAGCTGCAGCTTGATCATGCGCGGTCCGATGGTCTGCGCGATCTTCGCGCCTGTCGCATGCGAGCCCGTGAAGAACACGCCATCGACGGGCTGCACCAGCAGCGCGGAACCGACCGTTCCGCTGCCGACCAGCACCTTGAATGCGTCCTGCGGCACGCCGGAGATGTGCAGCAGTTGGCCGATCTCGAGTCCCGTCAGCGCGGCGTACTCCGAAGGCTTGTACAGCACCGCATTGCCGGTGATCAGCGCAGGCACGAACACGTTGGCGCCGACGAAGTACGGGTAGTTCCACGCTGAAATGTTGGCGATGACGCCGAGCGGCTCGTGCGTGATCAGTTCGCGCATCCCGCCTTCGGCGAAGACCTGGCGCGGCGCGAGCGTGCGCTCCGATTCCGCCAGGAAGAAGTCGATGCGCCCCAGCAAGCCGTTCAGCTCGTTGCGCGACTGCCGGATCGGCTTGCCGACTTCCGAAGTAAGTATCGCAGCCAGTCGCTCGTGTTCCCGGACCAGTTCGGCCCGGAAGCGGCGTATCGCCTCCAGCCGCACCGCAAGCGGCTGCGCCGCCCATTCGGGCTGGGCGGCTCGCGCAGCGAGGTACGCGGAGGCGAGGGCGTCAGGGGTGTGCTCGGCCAGTTCGGCGATGACGCGGCCGTTCGCGGGGTTGGTGACGGTCAGCATGGAAGCCCGGTTGCGTTTGTAGCGGCGCGCGCCGCCGCCAGGAAGTCGGACAGCAGAGGTTCGCCGGCCAGGATCGCGGCGTTCGTCCAGTCGTGAAACTCGGGGTGCCACTGGACGGCGGCGACATATGACTTCACCGGGCCGCGGGCGCTGTCGTAACGGATCGCCTCGATCACGCCGTCGTTGGGGCAGCGCGCCTCGATCTCGAAGTACGGCGCGAGGTCCTTGATGCCCTGATGGTGCACGCTGTTGACCACGTAGTGGGGTGAGGGGCGATCCGGTGCCTTGAATCCCGGATGCGGATACAGCTCGGCGAGCCGGGTTCCGGGCACGACTTCGATCGTGTGGAAATTCTGGTCATACAGCCTGGCATTGCGATGCTCGAGCGCGCTGGGCAGTTGCGTGGCGATGTCCTGGTACAGCGTGCCGCCGAACGCGACATTGATCACCTGCAGGCCGCGACAGATACCGAGCACCGGCTTGCCCGCGTCGACGAAGGCGCGCAGAAGGGCGATTTCGTACTGGTCGCGGATGCGATCGCCGGTCCACTCCGGCCGCAGCGGTTCCTCGCCGTAGCTGCCGGGCCACATGTCCGAGCCTCCCTCCAGCACGAGCCCGTCCAGCAGTTCCGCGTAATCGGCGAGCGTGACATCGCCGCGCTGCGTCGGCCCCTCCGGCGAGGGAATCACCACGGCCAGCGCGCCCGACGACTGCACCCAGTGCACGATCGACTGTTCCACGTACTGCAGCGTCTTGCCGGTGAAAATCGGGCGCGCCGGATCGGCATGGAAGAAGCATGCCGAGATTCCGATCTTCGGGCGCGAACTCACGGTGCGTCCTTGCTGCGGCATGCCTTCTCGTCGAGCTGGCGCGAGCCCTTCTGCAGGGGGCCGGGCCGACGGCTCATCCGTACGCCTCCTCGTAGAAGCGCTGGAAGTCCGCGGCGGTGCATGTGCGCGGGTTGGTGTGGTGGCAGGTGTCGCGGACAGCGAGTTCGACCAACCGCGGAAACTGCTCGCGCTTCACTCCCGCGGCGGCGAGCGAGGGCGTAATTCCGATCTCGCGCTTCAGCCGCATCAGCCACGGGACGAAGTCCGCGGCGCCGGCGAGGCCTGCGACGTGTGCAAGCTCGGCGAACTTTGCCGGGACGGACTCCGCATTGAAGCGCATGACCGGCTCGAGCATCAGCGCGTTGGCGAGCCCGTGGTGCAGGTCGCACACCGCACCGAGCGCATGCGCGCACGAGTGCACCGCGCCCAGGTCCTTCTGGAAGGCGATCGCACCCATCATCGACGCCATCATCATGTCGGCGCGGGCTTGCAGGTTGCGGCCGTCGCGCACCGCCACCGGCAGCGCGCGCGCGGCGATGCGCACGCCTTCGAGCGCGATGCCATCGCACAGCGGGTGGTAGGCGGGCGAGAGATAGCTTTCGATGTTGTGCGTCAGTGCGTCCATGCCGGTGGCGGCCGTCACCGCCGGCGGCAGCCCGAGCGTCAGCTCGGGATCGGCGAAGACCTCGCGCGCGAGCAGCTTGGGCGAGAACAGGACGCGCTTCACGTGTGTCTCGTCTTCGCTGACGACGCTCGAGCGGCCCACCTCGGAGCCGGTGCCGCTGGTTGTCGGAAGCGCGAAGAAGGGCGGCAAGGGGTTCACCATCGGCCGCACCTGCGGATGGTCCCACGCGTATTCGATGACGTCGCCGTCATGCACCGCCATCGCGGCCACGACCTTCGCGACATCGAGCGCCGCGCCGCCGCCGAAGCCGATGACGCAGTCTGCGCGGTGGGCCTTGAACGCCGCCACGCCCAGCGAAACCTGCGATGCGACCGGGTTGCCGTGCACGCCCGAGTAGACGCCGGCATCGAGCCCGGTATGCAGGTGGTGCAGGAATTCGGTGAGCACCGGCAGTGTGGCCAGACCACGGTCGGTCACGACCAGCGGACGCCGCAGGCCCAGTTCGCGCAGGTGCACGCCGACCAGCTTGCGTGCGCCGGGGCCGAAGTGAATCGTCGTCGGGAAGGAGAAGCGGGAAATCGACATGGTGTCAGGGCGCCTTTGAAGATCCGTCGATGCGCACCCAGCGCAGTTCGAGCACGTCGCTGGGCCACATTGCAACCTCGATGCTTGGCCGCATGACCCACGCGAGTGTGCGGCGGTACAGCGGAATCAGCGGCAGGTCATCGTGCATCAGGCGCAGTGCGTCGCCGACCATGCGGCGCCGGGTGGCGAGATCGGGTTCCACGCGGATGCCGTCGATCACGGCGTCCAGCTTCGGGTTCGAGTAGCGGCCGCCATTGAACTGGCCGCTGCCGGCGCCGTCGTGTGTCCGCACGATCGAGTTCAACGTGGCCCAGGGATCCGCACCGGGCGTCCAGCCGAACTCGAAGAAACTGGTGTTGGCCTGGGTCAGCTTCGGAAAGAAGGTCGCGCTGGGCGACGGCTGGAACGTGACGCGGATATTGACCTGCGCCAGCATGGCGGCGATCGCTTGGCACACGGCAGCGCGGAACGTCACGTTGACGCAATCGAGCGTCACGGCAAAGCCGTCTTCATAGCCGGCCTGCTTCAGCAGCGCGCGCGCGGCCGCCGGATCGTACGGAAGGCGTTTTTCGAGTTCCGGCACGTGGCCGTCGACCAGTTTCGAAATGTGCGAACCGGCCGGCACCGCCTGCCCGCGCAGCACCTTGCCGATGATCAGGTTGATGTCGATCGCCTGCGCCACCGCGCGACGCACGCGCGCGTCCTTGAACGGATTGCCGCGCGCCGTGCCGTACTGCAGTTCGCTGCGGCTCTGGTCGAAGCCGAGATACTGGGTACCGATGTCGGTCGTTTCCGCGAGCTTCAGGGACTTGTCCTGGCGGAGCCGGGCGATGTCCTGGAACGGGGGGTCGATGACGAAGTCGACCTGGCCCGACGCCAGCGCTGCCAGCCGCGTGGCGTCGGACTGGATGACGATATAAATGGCCTCCTGCACGTTGCCGGTGCCCTTGGCCGACCAGCCCCACCAGTCGGGGTTGCGGACCAGCACGGTACGCTGGTCCGGGTCGTAGCTCTTCAGCCGGTACGGCCCGGTGCCGTTGGCATTGCGCACCGCGAAGGTTTCCTGCTTGGCGTTGTAGTCCTGCGGCAACTGGACCCCGTGCTTTTCAGCCCAGGCCCTGCTCATGATCGCAATCAGCCACATCTTTTGCGGCAGCACTGCGTCGGGCGCCGCGGTCAGGATGTCGACCGTCAGCGGATCGACCTTGCGCGCGCCGGTCACGCCGCGCAACTGAAAGGTGCGCTGGGAGGTCTTCGCGAGCGCACGCTCGATCGAGAACACGACATCATCGGCCGTCAGCGGGGTGCCGTCATGGAAACGGACGCCAGGGCGCAGCTGGAAGCGCCAGGTCCTGGCGTCGATCGCCTTCCACGACGTGGCCAGCGAAGGCTCGAGGCCGAAGTCGCGGTCGCGATTGACCAGGCCTTCGTAGATCTGCGTCACGATCCGGGTCTGGTAGACCAGCGCCAGCGCGTGCGGATCGAGCGAGTTGGGATCGAACGCGCTCGCGTAGCGCAGGCTCTGCGCTGCCGTCGTCGATGGCGCTCCGGCCACTGCAAGCGCAAGCAGGACTGCCACGCCTGCACCGCGGACCGCAGTCCGGTAGCCCTTGTTGAAATTCATCGCCTGCCGCAATGAAGACTGTGCCGGGAACAGTGCCGACTATAGGGCATGTGTGCCATCTCATGGTCGCTGGCGTTACGATGCGGCGCAGGCGCTCGACCTGGCGCCTGCGCGCTCGTGGAATGCCCCAGCCTCTCTCGTGAGGTGGATGGCGCCAGGGTCGAAAGTGACGAAGCCTACTAATCTTTGTTGATCCGGGCTGAATGCGCCGCGCGTGACTTGTTGCAGCCTGCACACTGGACTCTAGGAGAGACACGATGTATCGCCACCTTCTTGTCCCGATCGACGACTCCCTGCTGTCGACGGATATCGTGCGTCAGGCCGTCCTGTTCGCGAAAGCACTGGGTGCCAAGGCCACGTTCTTCCATGCCAGGGAGGACTACGGTGCCAGCAGTGTGGCGGCGCTCGAACGGGTCGTCTGGCCCGAGGCCTACAACGAGCAGATGGCCGGCGAGGCGGCCGCAATCCTGGCCAAGGCGACGGCCGCCGCGCGTGAGGGCGGTATCGAGCACGACGCCATGGAAGTGACGGCCGATCGTCCTTACGAGGCGATCCTGCGGGCGGCTGAGTCGCGTGGCTGCGACCTCATCTTCATCGGCTCCCACGGTCGACGCGGCATCAAGGGCCTGCTGCTCGGCTCGCAGACGCACAAGCTGCTGCAGCACACGGCGATTCCGGTTCTGGTGGCTGCCGTCGAGAGCAATTCCCCGGAGAGCGAGCTGATTCCCGCCATCGCGGTGATCCGCGATGAGCATCGCTCCATCGCGGCGGTGGTGCACGGAATCGAACTGCTTGCGCACGAAGTCCACTCAGTAGGCGAAGTACCGCGATTCGCGCTGCTGAGGGCGATGCTTTATTACATTCGCGAGTTCCCCGAGAAACTGCATCATCCAAAAGAGGACGACTTCCTGTTCAGGAAGCTCCGTGAGCGCACGTCGGAGTTCAACGAGGTGCTCGACGAGTTGCAGCGGCAGCATCATGAGGGCGCCCGCTATGTGGACGAACTGGAGAAGAGCCTTGCCCTGTACGAAGCGGATCCGGCGGGAGGGGCCGAACAGTTTGCCGAGGCTGCGCGGCGCTTCGCCACCGGACAGGAGCAGCACATGCGTCTCGAGACCCGGGTGATCATTCCAGCGGCGCGCAATTACCTGACGGCTGAAGACTGGGCCGAAGTCAACCGTGCGTTTGCAGAAAACGGCGATCCGCGCTTCCACGCGGACACGGAGGAAGAGTTTCGACAGCTGTTTGCGCGGATCCAGAATCTCGTACCGCCGGCCTCGCTGCCAGGGGCAGCATCGGCACAACGCTGACCTGCGTCAGCGCACTGTCCCCGCGGGGCGGCCGCCAGAACGCGAGTTCACTCGCGCGCTGTCGCCCTGCAGCAGCACCTGGGCGGCTCGTGGTGGCGGCTGGGGCCACCCAGCGGCGCCCGTTTCTCGTGTCACCTTGAAACGTTCTTCCCGAATCGCGGTCAGACAGCTTCCATGCGCCGGCCCGCTGCGTTCAGGCCGCGCAGGATGTTGGAACTCCGCAGGCTCTTCACGCGGCATGGATCGAGCCGAATTGGCTGCGTCGTAAGAATTGCGGGCCTCGGGCGACTGATGGAGCACCGTTGTGGCTCCCAGTCACGCGAAGGTGCATTCAAGGAGATTGCCGTGATGTCTCGACGAACCTTGCTTTCATTGCTGGCACTTGGCGGACTCGGCGCCGGCAAGGCCGCCACCTCGGGCGCGGCGCCCGCCCCACCCGCGCGCGCAGACGCGCTCGACCTTCCGGACGCTGAATGGCGCAGGCGACTCACGGCCGAGCAGTACCGCGTGCTGCGCCGGGAGGGAACAGAAGCGCCGTTTTCGAGCAAGCTCAATGGCGAGAAGCGGCGCGGCACCTACAAGTGCGTCGCCTGCGACCTGCCATTGCTCGCCAGCAGCATGAAATTCGACAGCGGAACCGGCTGGCCCAGTTTCTTCGAAACGCTGCCCGGCGCGTTTGGCTTCCGCACGGACTACAAGCTGATCCTGCCGCGGACCGAGTACCACTGCGCGCGCTGCGGCGGGCACCATGGTCACGTCTTTGACGATGGGCCGAGGCCGACCGGCAAGCGCTATTGCAACAATGGCGTCTGCCTGAATTTCGAGCCGGAGGTCGCGTGATCCGTCGCTGGGCCTGGCTACTGATTGCGGCGCTGTCTGCCACGTCGGTGTCGGCGCAGACCAAGCCGGCCACCTCGCGGACCGAGACCGCCATCTTCGCCGGCGGCTGTTTCTGGTGTGTCGAGTCGGACTTCGACAAAATCGAAGGCGTGATCGCGACGACCTCCGGCTACATCGGAGGTAACAAGCCGAACCCGACGTACTCGGAAGTCTCGGCCGGATGGACCGGCCACACCGAGGCGGTAAAGGTGGAGTTCGATCCGGCGCGCATCAGCTACGCGCAGCTGCTCGAGAAATTCTGGCCCACGATCGACCCGACGGTGAAGGACCAGCAGTTCTGCGACGTCGGCTCGCAGTACCGCACCGGCATCTTCGCGCTCGACGCGCGGCAACTGAAGGAGGCCGAGGCGTCGAAGGCGGCGCTGCAGAAGTCGAAGCCGTTCAGCGCGCCGGTCGTCACCGAGATCGTGCTCGCTGGAACGTTCTACCCGGCCGAGCAGTACCACCAGGACTACTACCTGAAGAACCCGATCCGCTACGGTTTCTACCGGAAGAACTGCGGCCGCGACGCACGACTGAAGCAGCTGTGGGGTGAGAAGGCCGCGCGCTGAGGCGCATCGTGGGCAGTGGCCGAAACTGCCAAGGGCGCGACGGGCTGCAGCCGCTAGAGTGACCGGCTCGTGAGCCATCGGGGGAAGTCGATGAAGAAGTTGATACGGGTCGTTGCCGCGGTAGGGCTGGTGGTTTCGGTCGCCGCCTGCGCGCCCGACGCGTGGCGCAATGTCAAGGCGACCGGCTTCAACGAGTATCTCGACACCGTGCAGCGGCAGTGCCAGCCGCTCTGGTTCGGCTCGATGAACCTGCCGACCTTCGACGTTTCGGCGGCCGGGCCGTACGAATCGCAGTTCACTTCGCTGCTCGATTCCGCATCGAGGCTGTACTACAACCGCATCACTCCCACCGACTTTCGCACCGCCGTGCAGGGGCAGTTCCTGTCGTCGGACGCAAGGACCAACCGGTCGATCGACTGCATGATCGCGCAGCTGCCCCCGGACCGGCCGCGCTCCCCGCCGGGTGGCTTGCTGCAGTAGGTTCTGGTCGTGCGGTGCTGCCGGGACTAGCGGTTCATCAGCGTCAGTGCGTGCCGCATTGGTTCGCTCGAGACCTTGACGATGCCCTCGAACGGCGACCCCAGTTCGAGCACGAGCGACGTCATCGGCGCGACCAGGCCGATCGACGCGGTGATCGTCGACTTCGACCGCTCCTCGATATGCGTGTCGGGCAGCGTCGAGCGCAGGCGCATGCCGGCCATCGCGCCGCCAAAGGTCCAGAAGAGAGCGATCAGGCCGATGAGAATGGGAGACCTGGTGCGCCTGCGTGGTGACCCTGAAGGCGCCGCATGTCAGCCGCTAGTGCGCTTGACCGGGACGGTCGCTGTGGTCGCGGTGACCAGACGAAAGCCTAGGCGGACTGCCGCCAGGCACTTGGCGGCACGCCGGTCCAGCCGCGGAAGGCGCGCGAAAACGCCGTCATGTCGCCGTAGTGAAGCGCAGCCGCGATCTCGCCCACCGTCAAGCGGGTCGACTCCAGCAACTGCCGGGCGACGACGAGCCGGGATTCGGCGACCAATGCGTGGAAGGTCGCGCCTTCAGCGGCGAGCCGTCGCCGAAAGGTGCGCTCGCTCATCGAAAACAGATCCGCCACGCTGGCGGCGTCGTCGCGGCCGCACAGTACTCCACCGCGCAGCACGCGCCGCACCTGATCGCTGAGAAGCACTGGCAACCCGGGCGCCGCGGCTGCCATGGCGTCCAGGACCGCAAGCAGCACCGGGTCCGCGCCGACAACCGGCGCATCCAGCCAGCGCCGCTCGAACACCAGCATCGTCAGTGGCGCGTCGAAGCGGACCGGAGCGCCGAACAGGTCGCGGTACGTCCTCAGGTCCGTCGGCCGGGAGTGTGCGAGACGCACCTCGACAGGACGCCAGTTGTCCCCGCACAACGACTTCATCACGCGCAAGCCGACCATCATGGACGTTTCGTTGGCCAGCCAGACGGAAGGAACGTCCGGCGTGCAGACCGCGTACGACAGGCCGACGATCCGTTCGTCGAGGTTCTCCAGCGCGGCAACGGCCGACCGATCGTGCAGGCGCAGATTGAAGGTGAGCCTACGCAGCGCGGCGCGCACCGAGGCCTCGTTCTTCATCATGTAACCGAGCACGCCGAACATCGGCATCTCGAACTGCTGGCCGATCAGCAGTCCGAAGTGGGGCTTTCCGGTGGCCTCGACGCAGGCTGCAAGAAGTCGCGTGATCCTGTCGAGCGAAACGCGATGCGCGGGGTTCTCGAACGCCTGCAGGTCGAGTCCGACCTGCTGCAGCAGCGGCGCCGGATCGATGCCGAACCGGCGCAACGTCGCGGGAATCGGCAGCACCGGTCCGAGCCCGAGGTCGCCGAAGGACTCGGCCCGTGCGTTGGACTTTCGCGGCGAAGGGCGGATCCGCTTTCCGGGATTGGAGTCGCGCGGTGACATGAAGACCAGTCGGAGGACGAGAGCCACACGATCATTGCAGCTTGGCCGGAATTGTCAATCGCATTCCATCCTTCCGGCGATACAGTCCGCGACGAGCAAGGCCGCCCTGCTTCAGCTCGCCATCGGCAGCGGCGCGCACCCCGTTGGGGCGCCAAGACCCCTTTCTGTGCAGGCATATCTGCCGCTACCTGAGGGCAGGGAGGATGTATGACGCGAACTCGAGCCGCGCTTTCGGCGCTGGCGGTGGCATCTTTGTCTCTTCCCCTCGTGAACGCGGGTGCGCAGCAAGTCGCGGGCACCCTGGGGTCGCCCTCGGCGACAACGACGATCAGCAACCGGCAATTGCCGCCCCCCGATCCGAAGTTCGGCGGGGTAATCAAGGATGGCGCGCTGCAGTCCAAGCCGTGGTGGGCGCCGCGCGTCGTGCCGCCGAAAGGCGCACCCAATGTGCTGCTGATCATCACCGACGACGCCGGCTTCGGTGTGCCGAGCACCTTCGGTGGCGTCATTCCGACGCCGACGATGGACCGCCTGGCCAAGGAAGGCCTGCGCTACAACCGCGTCTTTTCGACCGCGTTGTGCTCGCCGACGCGCGCCGCGCTGATCACCGGGCGCAACCACCACTCGGTGGGCTTCGGCGTGATCTCCGAGCAGTCGACCGGCTTCCCCGGCTACAACAGCATCATCGACCGTGACAAGGCAACCGTCGGCCGCATTCTGCTCGACAACGGTTACGCCACTTCGTGGTTCGGCAAGAACCACAACACGCCGGCCTTTGCCGCCAGCCAGGTGGGCCCCTTTGACCAGTGGCCGATCGGGATGGGCTTCGAGTACTTCTATGGCTTCGTCGGCGGCGATGCCAACCAGTGGCAGCCCAATCTCTTCCGCAACACCACGCAGATCTTTCCGTTCCAGGGCAAGCCGGGCTGGAACCTGATCACCGGCATGGCCGATGACGCGATCGACTACATGACGCGCATTCACCAGACCGACCCGTCCAAGCCCATTTTCATCAAGTACGCGCCGGGAGCCACGCACGCACCGCATCACCCGACCAAGGAGTGGGTCGAGAAGATCCGTGCAATGAAGCTGTTCGACGGTGGTTACGAGAAGCTGCGGGAGCAGATCTTCGAGAACCAGAAGCGGCTCGGCGTCATTCCGAAGGACACGAAGCTCGGGCCCTGGCCGAGCCAGATGCTCAAGCCCTGGGACCAGCTGACGGCCGACGAGAAGAAGCTCTTCATCCGGCAGGTGGAGGTCTTCGCTGCCTACGCCGCCTACAGCGACCACGAGATCGGCCGCGTGATCCAGCACTTCCAGGAACTCGGCAAACTCGACAACACGCTGATCATCTATATCAACGGCGACAACGGCACCAGCGCCGAAGGCGGTCCCAACGGCACGCCGAACGAAGTCGCTTTCTTCAACGGCGTGCAGGTGCCCCCGGAAGTGCAGATGAAGTTCTACGACGTGTGGGGCACGGAGATGACCTACAACCACATGTCGGCCGGCTGGTCGTGGGCCTTCGACACGCCGTTTTCATGGTTCAAGCAGAACGCCTCGGCGCTCGGCGGCATCAACCAGAACATGGTGGTGTCGTGGCCGGCCCGCATCAAGGACAAGGGTGCGTTGCGCGAGCAGTTCGTGCACGTGATCGACGTCGTGCCGACCATTCTGGAAGCGGCCGGCATCAAGGCGCCGCTTGCGGTCGATGGCATCAAGCAGGCGCCGATCGAAGGCACGAGCTTCGCCTACACGTTTGACGCCGCCAATGCCAAGGCGCCTCAGCGGCACAAGACCCAATACTTCGAGATGATGGGCCAGTGGGCGCTGTATGACGACGGCTGGTTCCTCAGCACCAAGGTCAACCGTGCGCCGTGGGATGCGTTCGGCCCGGCCAATCCCGACCCGCTGAACAACCAGACGCTCGAGCTTTACAACCTGAACACCGACTTCAGCCAGACCACTGACCTCGCGGCCAAGTACCCGCAGAAGGTCAAGGAGATGAAGGCGAAGTTCATCGCCGAGGCGCGGAAGTACCAGGTGTTCCCGCTGGACGCATCGGTGGCGGCGCGCATCGTGGCGCCCCGGCCGAACATCACGGCCGGCCGCACCGAATTCGTCTACACGCGGCCAATGGTCGGCCTGCCGCAAGGCGACTCCCCATTCATTCTGAATTCGTCCTACACCATCACTGCTGAGGTCGAGGTGCCGGCCGGTGGCGCCGAAGGCATGATGGTGACCTCGGGCGGCCGCTTCGCCGGCTACGGGTTCTACCTGCTCAAGGGCAAGCCGGTCTTCCTCTGGAACCTGGTCGACCTGGAACGCGTGAAGTGGGAGTCGCCGGATGCGCTGCCGCCTGGGCGCCACACTCTCGAGTTCGACTTCAAGTACGACGGACTGGGTGCCGGCACGCTGGCGTTCAACAACTTCAGCGGCATCGGTCGTCCTGGCGTCGGCACCCTGAAGATCAACGGCAAGGTGGTCGACACCAAGAAAATGGAGCGCACGCTGCCGATGATCCTGCAGTGGGACGAGAGCTTCGACGTCGGCTCCGACACGCTGACGGGGGTCAACGACGCCGACTACAAGCCACCGTTCCCGCTGACCGCCAAGCTCAACAAGCTGACGATCAAGATCGACCGCCCGCAGCTATCACCGGCAGACGTCAAGAAGCTTGAGGCGGCGATGACGGAAAAGGCAAAGCGCGACTGACGCGCCGCAAGCCATTCGGATCAACCGGCCCATTGAAACAAGGAGCTCACAATGCCAGCCCATCGTCTTGCCCGTTCGATTGGTGTCCTTGCCCTGGTTGTCGTTGCCGGCTGCACTTCCACCGCCCAGTACATGCAGCAGATTGAGCCGGAGGCGGTCCAGACCGCCGTCAACCGTGGCAAGTTCGAAATGAACTGTCCCGCAGCCACCGGTTCGGTGATCTCGAAGGAGATGATGCAGCCGGCGGTCCAGGGAGTCCGATTCCATGGTCCCGAGCGGGCCGAGTACACGATCGGCGTCGCCGGCTGCGATCAGCGTGCGACCTACATCGTCATCTGCCCGCTGGATGGCAGCGGCTGCTTTTCGGTCGGCGCTCGCAATGTGATCCGCTGATGCTGCGCCGCTAAGCATCGCTTGACGGGGCTGCCCGCGATCCGCGGCAGCCCTGAAGCCCAGCCCTCGAAGCCACCCAGTGAAAGGACTCTCAATGAGCAATCGCCATCCGTCGCTTCTAGTTCTGACCTTCGCGTTGGCGGCTCTGCTCGTCGCTTGCGGCAAGAAGGATGATGCCATCACGCAGGCGGAAAAGAAGGACGTGGCCGCCGGTGCGGCGGCGACTGCCGGCGTGCTGGCGCCCGGCATCGCGGAGGTCAAGGCCATCGCCGAGGAAGGCTTCATCTACGGCCTGCCGATCGTGATGAACTATGCCGTCATGTACGAATACGCGGTGGACAAGAACTCGGGCCAGTTCAAGGCACCCTTCAACCAGATCCACAATGAGGCCCGCGTCTTCACCTACAAGGACACGGCGATCGTCACGCCCAACAGCGACACGCCCTATTCCCTCTTGTGGATGGACCTGCGCGCTGAACCCATCGTGCTCTCGGTGCCGGCGGTGGACAAGAAGCGCTACTACTCGGTGATGCTCAACGACGGCAACACCTTCAACTACGGCTACATCGGCAGCCGCGCCACCGGCAATGACGCTGGCGACTACCTGGTCGTCGGCCCGAACTGGAAGGGCGAAACGCCGGCGGGCATCAAGAAAGTGTTCCGCTCGACCACCGACTTCTCGCTCGCCGCCTATCGCACGCAGCTCATCGACGCCAAGGACATGCCCAACGTCGTGAAGGTGCAGGCGGGCTACAAGGCGCAGCCGCTGTCCGCGTACCTCAAGCAACCGGCCCCGCCGGCGCCGCCGGCCATCGACTTCCCGAAGATCGACAAGGAACTGGTGAAGACCAATTTCTTCGAGTACCTGGACTTCGCGCTGCAGTTTGCGCCGGCCGGCCCCGAGGAAGAAGCGATCCGCGCCAAGCTCGCGAGCATCGGCATCGGCCCGGGCAAGAAGTTCAACTTCAAGGATCAGTCGGTCGAGCACAAGGCCGCCATCCTGCTGGCGATGAAGGAAGGCGACAGCAAGGTCGACAAGTACCTGGAGGCCGGGCAGAAGGACATCAACGGCTGGAAGGTCGGCTCG
>Ga0209254_10000750_pt1 | contig 28015 bp, 22 predicted proteins | sample FrelakmetDIP11DI_FD_187148 | JGI IMG/M metagenome (GOLD analysis project Ga0209254, IMG submission 187148) | Freshwater lake sediment microbial communities from the University of Notre Dame, USA, for methane emissions studies - DIP11 DI (SPAdes)... | ecosystem: Environmental > Aquatic >...
TACTAAGTCTTCGGATTTATCCACAGGACTTCGTCAAAAAATGAATATCGTGCGTGGTTTCATGACCGATCCGGATGTTCTTTTCTTGGATGAACCCACGCTTGGTTTGGATGTGGGTGCCTCCCGAGAGGTGCGTCATTTCATCCGTTCCTGGGTCGATAATAATCCAACTCGCACCTTATTGCTTACCACTCATTATATGGTCGAAGCAGATGAATTATGTGACCGCGTAGCGATTATCAATCAAGGTCGGGTCTTGGCTTGTGATTCCCCTGCCAATCTAAAACGCAACCTCCAACAAGATGTCATCTATCACCTGGAGCTCAGCCCATTCAATGGCAACTTGAACTCAACAGCATTCGAAGCCTTGCCCGGTGTGATTAATGTGATCCATTCCCCTCAAGATGGGTTTGAGGCGCTTGACCTGATAATGCAAGAAGAGTCTGCTCTGGCTAAAGTTATCGCCACATTGAATTCTGCAAATATTCGCCTGCTAAACCTGAAGAAGAATGAACCTTCTTTGGAGGATGTTTTTGTGAAACTCGTGGGTCAAAGTATGGAAGAGGTTGAGAAGAAAGTCGATACAGATGAGTAAGGACCCAAATTCAATTTCTCAGGTCCTCCCTTCTCAATATGGTGCTCAAGGACCAACAGACAGGCGTCTTCACAAAAACGCCGGTTGGAGATTATATCTCCAGACCGTGGTCGCCCGTGCTTACCCGCGTATTATCGGCCAACAGCGTGAGAAATCCTGGCTATTTTTTGACATTTTATTACCCCTCTTATCTGTTTGTGCCTATGTGTTCGTTTATCAGGCAATTGATGCCCCTGAAGACTATATTGGATTCGTTGTTATAGGTGGGGCAATGACTGCTTTTTGGATGAACGTTCTCTGGAGTATGTCAAGCCAGTTGTATTGGGAAAAAGAACAGGGCAACCTGGCATTGTTCATTATGACACCTACTTGGATGATGGCGATTTTACTTGGGATGGCCTTGGGTGGATTGCTTGCCACCACCTTGCGTGCCTTGGCGATTATTATTCTAGGAAGTCTATTTTTCCATGTCCAATATGCTGTGAGCAGCTTTGCGCAACTCTTTGCTGTTTTTATATTGACCATGGTGTCCCTCTATGGATTGGGAATGATGTCGGCTTCCCTCTACCTTCTTCTAAGTCGCGAAGCTTGGCATATATCCAATCTCGCTCAGGAACCAATCTACCTTTTTTCTGGTTTTTACTTCCCCATCAAGAATTTTGGCTTTTGGATCTCTGCTGCCGCCTCATTTATTCCTCTCACCCTGGGTTTGGATGCCATGCGTCAGCTGGTGTTCGAATCCGGTCCGTCCTTGGGTTTTCTCTCTGTTCGTGTGGAAATCATTCTATTGCTCATTTTGTGCGTCGTTTTTCTTTTTACCGCTCGCCAGATGCTTGCCCATATGGAAAAGTTGGCCATCCGCGAAGGACGCTTGACTGAGAATCGCCGTTAGGTAATGGAAACGATCTATGTTGCCAACCAAACCAGAAACTTACAAAAATAAACCAACCATCTTTTCTCGTTCCTTTCGAACTGCAGCATGGTTGGGTTGGCAAATCGAATCCAACTGGACGGATCCTTTTCTCTTTGCCATCTACTCCATCATCAAACCGCTCGCAGGTGCGGCAATTCTGGTTGTCATGTACAGTATCATCACGAATGGAGATTTTGCCGATCCAATTTTCACTTACATATACCTGGGCAATGCTTTTTATTTGTACGTCGGTGCAGTAATGTCAGGAATTTCATGGGCAGTTCTGGATGACCGTGAGCACTATAAGACCCTCAAGTATATGTACATTGCTCCAATTAATGTCCCAACCTACCTCATCGGACGTGGGGTTGCTAAATTCCTGGTTGGTTCTATATCGGTTTTCATCACCATCATCTTCGGGGTCCTCTTTCTCCATGTAGATGTGGATTTGGCTACCATAAATTGGCCACTTTTCTTCAGTTCCCTGGCGGTCGGTGTAGTTATGCTTGCCATGATGGGATTGATCCTGGCTGGGATCAGCCTGCTCATTGTCAATCATGTCTGGTTCATCGGGGATGCTGTGGCTGGGGCACTGTTCTTGTTTAGTGGTGCCATTTTTCCGTTGGAAACCTTGCCAGTCTGGCTCCAACCGATTGGGTATATCATCCCTATCTCATACTGGCTCGAGTTATTGCGTCGTTCTTTGGTTGGTTCAGTGGCAGCCGCGTTTCCTACATTTGAAAACCTAAGCAACCTCCAGCTGATGGGTATCTTGATCGGACTTACCATCCTGTTCGCAATTATCGCCAGGTTTCTTTTTCGATATTGCGAGCATGTAGCCCAAGAGCGCGGTCTGATCGATATGGTAACGAATTATTAGTCACCCGTTGTTTGAATTTTCTGTTTTCACACAATGCGAATACTCACCGAGAAAACGTCAACCGCTTCCCCCAAGGTTTTGCCACCGATTTCAATCGGTACACTGTCAAGCACTCCAATTGGTCCATTATGGATAGCACTTTCAGATCTTGGAATAGTGGTTGTCGATTGGAGTATGCCGCAGGTTGATTTCATTCATCGGATCCGCCAGCGCTTCAATACAAATGCGATTGTTGATGATGTCCTTACCGCTGAGCCGTTGCGCCAAATATCTGAATATCTTTCTGGCAAACGCCGTGAATTTGACCTGACTATCGATCTCTCCGGCATGACCCAATTTCAGGTGAACGTGTTAAAACTTACTTTGGACATTCCATATGGACAAATTACAACTTATAAAGAAATCGCTTCCCGCCATGGAAATCCCTGTGCCGCGCGTGCAGTCGGTCTTGTAGAAGCCTTAAACCCAATCCCATTACTTATTCCATGTCATCGGGTCATTGGTTCTGATGGGAGTTTGCATGGCTATGGTGGACCAGGAGGAATTAAATTGAAATCCTGGCTTTTAAATCTGGAACAGAGGAAAGATTAAAAAAAACTGCGAGCAGACGCTCGCAGGATAAATAAGCATATCAAGTCTAATCTTTAAAAGCATATTTTTCAATGATCGCCTGGATGATTTGACCATCCTCTTCACTCACATTCACAAACTGGTATCCAACATCAAAGAATTCGGGATTGATATCAGGTGCGCACCATCGGCTGTTAGCTTGAAACACAAGCTCATGTTTATTGACGAAATCTTCAGGCAGCTTAATGTGCAATTCCATTATCTTGTTCGAATCAATCTTGTCTTCGCTTAACACCATGGCACCTTCCAGAGTGATGTTAAGTAATGTACCAATAATTCGCCCACTCTTCGAGTCATATACATTGGCAAACAATAGCAAGTCTTTTCGTGGATATTTTCTCCGTTCTTGCATGTTCCTCTCCTTACATCATCATATCAACTACAGCCTTAAGGATACTGGATTAATTGCCAAATCGCAAGGCTATTTCCTCTGAATTCTACTATCAATTGCAATGATAACTCATAGTTCGGTTTAATTAACGTTGGAATGGTAAAATCATTACAGACCATTAAATAATGATCCCACCATTTCAAGGAGAATATTATGCCTACTCCAGTAATCATTGATGCTATTCGAACTCCTATTGGCGCTCTGGGTGGATCGCTTGCGGCCATTCGTCCCGATGATCTTGCTGCACATGTTCTTAAAGCAATTATTACTCGGAACAATCTGGATCCTGCCCTGGTCGAGGAGGTATATCTCGGATGTGCCAACCAGGCAGGTGAGGATAATCGCAACATTGCTCGTATGGCGGTACTTTTGGCTGGTTTTCCTGTCGAGGTGGCAGCTTTAACAATTAATCGATTGTGTGCTTCAGGGTTGAATGCCATCAATCAGGCTGCCCGCGCCATTCGGGCTGGTGAAGGGGATGTTTTTATTGCCGGCGGTGTCGAAAATATGTCGCGCGCACCCTACTCTATCCCAAAAGCTGAGCAACCCTTTGCATTTGGCAACCTCACCGCTTGGGATACTGCTCTGGGCTGGCGCTATCCAAATCCAAAAATGCAGGAATTATATGGGACCGAATCCATGGGCGAAACTGCTGAGAATATCGCCCTGATGATGCCAGAAATAACCCGCCAGATGCAGGATGAATTTGCCATGGCAAGCCACCAGCGTGCTATCGCCGCAATCGATGCGGGTAAATTCTCAGAAGAGATAATTCCAGTCAGCATTCCGCAGAAGAAAGGGGATCCTATCCTGGTTGACACAGATGAACGTCCCCGGCGTGATACCACCATTGAGTCCCTTTCCCGTCTTCGCCCAGCCTTTCGTAAAGACGGCAGCGTTACCGCAGGGAATTCATCGGGGCTGAACGACGGCGCTGCCGCTGTACTCTTGATGAGTTCTGAGAAAGCTGCTGAATTGAATCTAAAACCCATTGCCCGCATAGTCGCCTCTGCAGCAGCGGGTGTCCCACCCCGCATCATGGGCCTCGGCCCTGTGGGTGCTGTACACAAGGCTCTTGAAAGGGCAAAACTAAGCCTTTCAGATATCCACTTAGTTGAGCTGAATGAAGCTTTCGCTGTTCAATCCTTGGCTGTGATCAAAGAGCTGGGATTATCACGCGAAATAACCAATGTGAATGGTGGAGCTATCGCCTTGGGGCATCCTTTAGGCTGCTCAGGAGCTCGAATTCTCACCACGCTTCTTCATGAAATGGGCCGCCGTGCTCCCTCAGAGAAACGCCCTTACTACGGTCTTGCTGCCTTGTGTGTCGGTGTTGGTCAGGGGGAAGCAACTATTGTTGAATGCTTGGAGTAGGTCTTTTCTGTGGATTAAAATACCACCTTTTATTCTGGAAGCATCATAAATTCAGCCTATATTAAAATAATCATTCCTTTGTTTCTCTAAAGTGACAGATCCACAATAAAAAATCAAGCCATGGCATGGCTAAACCATGTCATGGCTTATGATTCATTTGCGAAGTAAGATATTTATGGTGTGGCTGTGGCAGCCAGAGGTGTATTGGTTGGAATATTGACGGTTGGATATACGGTTCCGATTGTAGCTGTGGGAACGGGTGTGGCAATATTGACCGGGATTTTCAAGATTAATCCTGCAAAGATGTCATTCGCATTGTCCAGTTTGTTTTCCTCGACGATCGCTTCCACCGTGCTCCTAAAACGAATCGCGATCGCTCCCACTGTGTCTCCTGGCATGACGGTGTATAAGATCAATGTTCCATATGGTAGCGATGCTGAGACTTCTGTGGCTGTAGGTAGCAGCATGTTGGGTGGTGGAACGAGGATTTTCTGTCCAACATAAATGATCAACGTTGTTGGGTCAATCGATGGATTCAGGGCAAGTAAAGTTGGTAAATCCGTTCCAAAACGTGTGGCAATATTACTAAGGATATCGCCTTCCTGTATCGTGTATTCAAATGGACCGGAAGGTGTCGGAGTTATGGTTGGTGTTGCGGTATCCGTAGGCAAGGATGTGGGTGTGATCGTCGGTGTTTCGGTGGCTGGCAAGGGGGTTGCCGTATCCGTATTCGCTGGTGTGGATGTGACAGTCGGTGTCGGTGTAGCTGACTTGAATGGAGAATTATCCCCTAATAACCAGAAGATAAGCGCCGCTGCTCCAACGATGAGCAGGATGGCTGCCCCGATCATTACCGCCAGTGGTGTTTTTTGCCGCATTTGTTGGCGCTTGCGGTGTGCCTCAATTACCTTTTGGGGTGAATCTTTATCGCTCATTTGCCTCTCCTCACAATCATGGAATATTGGAATCCCATCTCCATAATGCTCAAAGATACTAGACGTTTATTAAGATTATATAGTTCCAAACAATTCTACTCGATTTTTATCGAGTTGGGGTGCCTTGCGATGCTTCCAATCGTTGTCATAATCTTTCCACCCTTACCTTTACATATTTCTATCACAGCTTGTTTCCGCAAGCTAGCCGTCCTTTGAGTTAGGTACTATGACCAACCGCATCAGAAAAACGCACCAGTACGCATCCATAAGGTGTGCTTTGGCTAACTTTCGGGGTGAGATTTTGCATCAACGCTTCAATAACTTGCATTACGTATTTTTGGGTCGCTACTCGTTGCCTGAATGAAATATCATCCCAAGCTCCCTGGTAAGCCAGGTTGCCCTCGGTATCAATGATAAAAAAATGAGGTGTTGTCTCCGCACCGAACAGGTTAGCTGTATTTTGGTGCTCATCGAATAGAACAGGTGTTAGAGATCTTTCATTCGCGACCTTCTCGATCAGGTTGCGTGATTCATTAGCATTCGAAACTATCCATAAAACTTTTACCTGCTCTTTCCAGCGCTTCAAGAAAGGCTTTAACTCGTCATCCACCCGCGCACACCAATCGCACTCCGCTGACCAAAAATATATTACGACGATCCATCCCTTCAAATCTTCTAATGAATAAATATTTCCTTCTAAATCTTTCAACTGGAATTGGGGAGCTTTCTTTTTGATCATATTTATGGGATCCACGCTGGAGAATATCCTCCGATCACTAGCTGAACAGGGTTTCTACCGTTAGAATCGATCATCCATAGTTCAGCTGGCTCGTATTTTTTAGCCTCATTAAACCGCACATACGCGATCCTGAGATTATCCCAGCTCCAGGATAGATCATAATGATTGTAATCCGGTTCATCCGTGATTGGGCGTGGATTTGAACCATCGGCGTTCATGATCCATATTTGCCTTCCGAATGTCCATCGCTCCATATCAAGGTATTTTCGCGCAAAGGCAATCCTTCCACCATCTGGTGAATAATGCCCTTCAACATCCTCCACATTGTCTGCTTTGGAAAGGTCTCCAGATGTTTCTTCCTTTATTCCATACTGTAACAAATGGCTGATCCCTGTTTCAGTATCACCAGTCGATGGATAATACATCATCTCGGGCGCAAGGTAAAACTGCCCATCCGGACTCCAGTTGCCTGGTTGCCCTGTCTCGTTGATCAATTGGAATCGTACCATTATTGTCGGATTGATTACCTCGTACACCTGGCTGGTTCGGTCATAAAAGGCTAACCACCCCGTAGATGACCATGCAGGTTGAATAGTCTCATGAGTAACCTGTCCAATCGACTCTCCATCTAATTCTGGTAAACTTAGTAGCCAAATTTGAGCTGGTCCAAGTTCACCCTTCGGATTGGGAATAAGACGTTCATATGCCAGCCTTTTTTCATCATAAGATATTGAGGGCGACCTACATTGTGCTGATCCACAATCGAGCAGTTTTTTGGGCTGATAGGATTTGTCATCCGCATTTGATTCCTCGATCAGATCAATCTCGTAAAGATCAGACCCTCCTTTAATATTACTGGCAGAGAAATAAATTTTAATCCCATCATCGCTGGAAGTGAATTCTAAAACCCCCATTCGATGCGTATATTGATGGATTTCTCCAGTTACCGGATTCAGGGCATATAAATCGGAAGGACCATCGGATGGCCATAGATAAGCCAGCGATGCTTCACGCGTTGAAAACGACCAGCTCTCACTTCGCATTGGAAAAGCCAACCAGCTCGCTGCTTTGCTACCCGCCTCAAGGTTTACCCTCACATCCTGCCCACTCCGCCAGGATTCAGCAGGTGTAAAAATCAGCATATTTCCGTCCCAACTGTATTCTCCATCCTGGGCTGGTGTTATGGCTATGTGGTTGATAACGGATACTCGGTTCATCGGTTGTGAAAATTCTAGGCGGATCTGAGAGGTCACCGGGACGTTTGTTGCATTTTCATCCGGGTGTACATCGATTAATTCTGGTCTATTTATCCATGCGTAAACGACGAATCCAACCAGGGCGAGTATTAGTAAGAGAACTCCCAGCACCACGTATTTGAATTTCATAATGAAATTATAATCCTTCCGAACCGCGCTTCGAAATATCATCCATGAATTATTTTTTATCCAGTTGTCAGACTTTTAGCCCTTAAACGTTAATAGAATGAATTATCGGGAGGTTTATCCATACCCTGGAAAACCTTAGCCTCCCTTATGGTAGAATGAGACCCATGAAACGCTGGCAAATCTGGTTTGGGATACTGATCAGCGCAATTTTTTTATACCTTGTATTAAGGAAAATCGATTTTCCACAGCTATGGCAGGTCTTAAACGCTGCCAATTACTGGTGGCTGATACCTGGTGTTGCAGTTTATTTCGTCGCCTTGTGGGTGCGTTCGTGGCGATGGCATTATCTCTTACGCCCTCTCAAATCTATCCCCACCCGCACCATGTTTCCAATCGTCACCATGGGATATGCGTTTAACAACATCTTCCCCGCCAGGGCTGGAGAAGTATTGCGCGCCATCGTGCTTAAACATGAGCAGGATGTACCCGTTTCAGCTTCGCTTGCCACGATCATCATCGAGCGCGTGTTCGATGGCATCGTGATGTTGGCATTTGTCTTCGTTAACCTATCTGAATTGACTCGCCTGACGAGTGTTTCAATCACCTTTGGAAGGATTACATTTGGCATCCGGGAGGTAGCAATATGGGGGAGCATCGCCTTTTTTGGTGTGCTAGCCATCTTCCTTGTTGCTGCAATGTTCCCTGCATCCACGGATCGTCTGGTCACCTGGTTGGTTGAGCACTTTGTCCCCATTCGTATTCGGGATAAGACTTTAGGTATCACCCGGCGTTTTCTCGAAGGACTTGAATCGCTCCGTTCTCCCTTTGATGTGTTGATGGTTTTCCTAACTTCGATCCTTATCTGGTTGCTTGAGACGGTTAAATACTGGTTTGTGATGCACGCCTTCCAATTTTCGGTCAGTTTCTTTGCATTAATGTTGATGAATGGAGTGGTCAATTTGGCAACGACCATACCCTCCGCCCCAGGATACCTGGGTACATTTGACCTGCCTGGTATCGCTGTACTGCAGGCTTATAATATTCCGCGCGAAGTGGCTGCAAGTTATACCTTCGTGCTTCACTTTGCATTATGGTTCCCGGTCACTGCTTTGGGACTTTATTACATGGTTCGCGAAGGAATCAGTTGGAAAGAAGTAACCAAAGCCAGGAATGAGCCGTTGGCACAAGAAAGCACTCAGAAGAAATGAAAAATATCGCTATTTTAGGCGCTGGATTCGGAGGTCTGTCTGCCGCCTATGATTTGATTCGTCAAGGAAATCAGGTGACAATCTATGAAGCCTCCAGCTATGTAGGAGGTCTGGCAGCTGGTTTTAGAGAGCCTCATTGGGATTGGTATGTAGAAAAGTTCTATCACCACTGGTTCGCTTCCGACCGTCACATGCTTGGTCTGATTAATGAATTGGGATGGAGTGATAAAGTTCTTTTCCCCCGTCCCTACACAGTGATGTACCATGCCGGTCGTTTTTATCCTTTTGATTCGATCCTTAAAGCCATCCTTTTTCCCGGACTGGGTTGGGGACTCAACAAAATTCGCTTTGGTATGGTTGGGCTTTTCCTGCGGTTGAGTAATGATTGGAAATCACTCGAAAAACATACGGTAAACTCTTGGATGCGTAAATGGGCAGGTGATCGAGTCTATGAGCTAATGTGGGAACCGTTGATGATTGGTAAATTTGGCGAACAATACGCTAACCAGGTTAATATGGCTTGGATGTGGGCACGCCTAAAAGCACGTACGACCCATTTGGGGACATTCCAGGGAGGTTTCCAGGCTTTTGCCGATCAGTTTACAACCGTCTTGCAGGGTATGGGAGTGAACCTGAATCTGAATTCACCGGTCGAACGAATTTTTCCATCACCAGAAGGTGGAATAGACTTCTTTACTCCTGGTGGTCAGGTACATTATGACCAATGTTTGGTTACCACCTCTCCCACTCTTCTTGCACAGCTGGCTCCTTCACTTCCACCCGATTATCTCAAAGGTCTGCTTCAGTTAAAATCCATGGGCGCCGTGGTGATGACCATTTCGCTAAAACATCAGCTGTCAGAACAGGGCTATTATTGGTACAACCTTCCCAAATCAGCCGGTTTTCCGTTCCTCGCCCTGGTGGAGCATACCAATTTTGTCTCAGTCGAGCATTTCGGGGGCGATCATATCATTTATTGTGGGGATTACCTGGAAGCAGACCATGAATATTTTCAATTAAGTCAGGATGAGTTACTTCAGCGATTTCTACCTGCATTAAATCGATTCAATCCCAAATTTGAGCCGGGATGGATCAAGAAAGCGTGGTTATATCATACCAAATATGCCCAGCCGGTACCATTGCTCAATCATTCACGAAATATTCCCTCCATCCAGACCCCCATACCAGGTTTATATTTTGCCAGCATGAGCCAGGTATACCCCTGGGACCGGGGAACAAACTTCGCCGTTGAGATTGGACGCCGGGCAGCAAGGCTCATGCAGGAAAAATAAATATTAGATATTTAGCTCGTTATTAATGATATGGGGGCTTTTTTTATGGATTTAATACAGTGAGTAGGAAAAACCGCAAAGCATAATCCCATCACAATTCATCTGTGATTCCTGATAATTAAATATAGCAGTATCTGGCATCTGGGAAGAAAACATGCTTGAAAATGATTCAGCACTTAAACCTGGAATGAATTTAATAATTCCTTTCTGTGGATGGATTCCTATTTTGCATACCGATAACCTAATTGGAGTCACGCTAATTAATAACTGCCCAGTAATTCGTTACACTGTCCAGCAAGGTGAGACGTTAGAAGGTATTTCAACTTCCTTTAATGTTCCTGTCGCGGCAATAGGTTTCGAATATCAATCCAATAAACTAATTCTCTCACCGGGTGATATTCTGTTAATACCTTTTTGTAAAAACCCATAAGGATCAATATTCTCCGAATAATATTCATTAATTTTTATTTTATCTTAGTACAAGAAGTGATAATGATAATGCTACAATTAGTTTGTGGACCTTGCTTCTTTACATTCTATCCTCACTGCCTCTGGTCAAGAAATTCTTCATGAAGCTTCTTCTCTCAAACCTCGTGAATCAGATTTCTTAATTCATTTTCAATCTCTCAGTCGCCGTTACCCACCTCACCTTGCCCGCGCTGCCCTGGAAATTGCCATCCTGCGTCGTGAAGCTACCGTAAAATTTCCTTTTGCCGACAGGTTATATCTCACTCGCCAGGCGCTGGAACAAGCCTCACCTTTCGAGGTATCTTCCTATCGCTCTGAGCGATTCCGTCCATTCTCATTTATCGCCGACTTAGGATGCTCAATCGGTGGTGATTCTTTTTCATTCGCCTTGATCGCCCCAACCATCGGGGTTGACCTTGACTTGTTGCGCATATTTATGGCCTCAGCCAACCTTCAAGCCCTGGGCTTATCCTCTCAAGCCTGTCTTGTTCAATCCGATCTAACTTCTGCCCTTCCACTGATGCCTGGGACTCCAGCCATCTTTTTTGACCCAGCACGGCGCTCTGGCGAACACAGATTCTTTTCAGTGCAACAATATCAGCCTCCATTGTCGACCATTAAAAACTGGCTGACAGGTTTTCCTGCCCTGGGTGTTAAAACCTCTCCTGGAATCGATCTATCAGAACTCGTGGAGTACGATGCTGAGGTTGAATTCATCTCGTTGCGGGGAGAGCTTAAAGAAGCCACCTTATGGTTCGGTCCCCTTAAAACTACTTCTCGGAAAGCGACTGTTTTACCAGGACCACATCAGATGACAGCAGATTTTACAAAACAATCAATAGCAGGTTCCCAGCCTATCAGTGATCCAGGCTCATTTCTATATGAACCTGATCCAGCAGTTATCCGGGCTGGATTGGTGACTACCCTGGCTGAAATGCTCAGTGCCAGCCAGCTTGATCCTGATATCGCTTATCTTACATCTAACACTATCTCTCCAACACCATTCGCTCGCCTCTGGAGCATTGAAGATTGGTTCCCATTTCACCTCAAGCGCCTGCGTTCTTATCTTCATCAACATGGCATTGGTTACGTGACTGTGAAGAAGCGCGGTTCTCCAATCGAGCCTGATTTTCTCATTCATAAATTACGCTTGAAGGGCGATCAGGAACGTGTCCTGGTTCTCACGCATCTACGCGGAGAGCCAATCGTCCTTATTTGTAAAGGGGTATAATCATCACGCAAGAGAGGCTTCCATGTCCCAATCATCAATCATTCAAACTGATATTCTGAATTCTCCCCCCATTTCCCGTATCCGGCGCAACCATGGATTGGAACATGCTACATTGCATATCCTGGCCCACTACCTCCCGCATACCATGCTAGCTGGTCATTCGGATTTGGGTGGTTTTTGGATTATTGGCGATGTGCCATCCGAGATATTGCATGTTGCTGTTCAAGAAGCGATCACTCGTCTGAGAGCAGGCGAATCAAGTTTGGCTATTCATCCCAATTGCGGGACAAATTACGCTACGATGGGCGCTTTGGCTGGTCTTGCTGGTGCTGCTGCAATGATGGGCTCAGGCAGGCAATTACGGGATAAGCTGAATCGCTTGCCCATCGCAGCAGTCCTTGCTACGATTACGTTGATGTTCTCACGACCTTTAGGATTGCTCCTCCAGGAGCGTGTAACAACCTCAGGGAACCCTGGCGCGTTGGAAATCACACTGATCACCCGCAAGAATCAAGGGCGGGTAAACATCCATCGTATTCAAACCCGAGGCTGAGAGTGGTCGAAGAAGGTCCTGCCATCTACATCTTTGATGGGGATGATGAGTTTGCCATCAAAGAATCCATTGATAAAATAATCGCCCATCTCGGTGACTTGAATATTGCTGAGATGAATACAACCCGCTTGGACGGCAGATCGCTTTTAATGAGCCAGCTCGAAGATTCTGTTGCAACCGTGCCTTTTCTGGCTCCAAAAAGATTGGTGATTCTCACTAATCCCACCTACCGTTTTAATGATAAACAACAGCAGGAAAAATTTATCCATTTTCTAAATGCTGATAAGCCAACCACGAAATTAGTATTGGTGGAATATGATTTCCTAACCAACGATAGGGAACGCAGGGATGGAAGGTTAAACTGGCTGGAAAAATGGGCAACTTTGCCCATACAGGCTAATCGAGTATTTATACGCCATCATCCTCAACCAGGTGGAGCCGCGTTGGTAAAGTGGATTCAGGATCAAGCGAAAAACCTTGGGGGACAATTTACACCTCAAGCAGCCATCTCTCTTACCAACTTGATTGGTGAGGATACCCGTTTAGCCTATCAAGAAATCTATAAATTACTGTCCTATGTTAATTTCTCACGTCCAGTAGATGCTGATGATGTTGAACATCTGACCCCTCTGACAGCTAAGATTGGTGATTTTGATTTGGTGAATGCCCTGCGCGATCGAAACGGTAGAAAAGCACAAGCATTGCTGCATCGGAGTATGGAAGAAGAAGATCCATTGCGTATTTTTCAGGGAATTGTCTATCAAATTCGAACTTTGATCATCGCACGTGAAATTTTAGATGAGCATGGAACGATTAATGATTTTCCAAAATCATTAAAAATAGCTCCATATCCAGCCCGCCTCGCTCTGGAAAGTGCTGCACGCTTTTCTTTAATATTTCTGGAATTGATTCACCATCGATTGTTAGAGTTTGATTCAGCCATAAAAACCGGCCAGATGGAAACAGATTTAGCCCTTGAGTTATTGGTTATCGAGCTTACGGCTTAAGTAAGCTGCCTTTACTATTTACCCCTAACCAAAAATGATTTGGCAAAACCGAGCGTGTGGTGCGGACCTCGATGCCCGTTCCTGAAAATGAGCTATTACCCAATGTTCTTGGATGAACCAGGCAGAGATTGGGTTCTTTTCCGTATTTCGAATGATAATAATTTGCTGCTTTCTGGATCTTTGTAGCCAGATCAGATTTATTATCATTATCAAACCATAACATCCCAATATTCATTTCAAACCTCCGCAGGTTCATCTGTTTTACTTTGTAAAATGATCAATTGATAAGAAAACATTTTCCGCATCTCAATTACTCTTATTGATAGTATAACAGAACATTTGTTCTATGTCAAGTGTTTTTAATGATCATTTACAGATTTCTTTATTGCAGATTTCGTACCAGACAGGCCGTTTACGCTAAATAACTGCCTGGTATGATGATTTTCCCGGTTACAATTGGAAATCTATGTAAACTCACCCTTCGGAGGCTCTCGATATGCGGAGAAAAATCCTTCCCTTAGTTATTTCGATCATTGTAGTTTTATTTTTGGTTATGGGTTGGTATTGGATTGCAATGGCTGCCAACGACCCACTTTCCCCACGCGATAATCCAGAGTTTTGGAATAAATTATCCAGCGTTGTTATCATTAACCCTTCAGAAAATCCTCTTCCTTTCCCTAAAATATCTCAGGAGCCATCAGCATGGGGTGATGTCTTCAACCTGCTCGAAGAAGTTCCCATTGGACCAAATATTCTGTGCAATCAAGACCAGACAACCAAAGCGCAGAATGAGCCAAGCATCGATGTCAATCCATTTAATCCATTGCATGTCATTTCTTCCTCAAATGACTATCGCATGCGAGTCAATCCTCCTCCACAAGGAGATGTCCGCCCTGGATATTACGTTAGCTTCAATGGTGGCAAAACATGGCCTGGCGATGGCATTATAGATATCTCTCCAATCCCCAACACGTTTGCTGCTGGAGATCCAGCGATAGCAATCCATGACATGCATAATGTCTATTATTCTTATATCGCCTTCAATCGTAATGTCAATGATGCTGGGGGGGTGGCTGTTTCCAAGTCTACCGATGGTGGCATTACCTGGTTACCTCCCGTGGTTGTCGCCTGGAATACGCTCTCCATTTTTCATGATAAAGAATATATTGCTGTAGATGCAACCGGGAGTGCATATGATGGGAATGTTTACGTTTCTTGGACCCGCTTTCAAAATGATTCCCCAATCTACTTTTCGCGTTCATCTGACGGTGGAGCTTCCTTCACACCTCCCTTTGCAATCAGCGATTCTTCATTATCTTCCAATCAAGGTTCGATCCCAGTTGTTGGACCCGATGGCGTGGTATATGTCGCCTGGTATAACTACAACCAGGATTCTATCCGCCTCAACAAATCCACGAATGGCGGGGAAAGCTTCGGAACGCCATCTCTTGTCGCCTCGATAGAATCAATCCCTAGTCCCCTTCCTGGAGGTGGCTTTCGTGATAACTCTTTCCCCACCATAGCTGTCGATCAGAACAATGGTTATATCTATATTGCCTGGGCTGATTTCCGTAATGGTGATGCGGATATCTACTTCGCCCGTTCAACCGATGGTGGCGTGACCTGGAGCACACCATTGCGTGTCAATGATGATGCGTTATTCAATCATGCTCACCAATTCTTCCCCTGGATGGATGTAGCCCCCAATGGCAACCTCTATATCGGTTGGTTCGACTCGCGTCTGGATCCATCCCCCCTCATTGAACCATTACTATATGATGAGTATGTTGCTGTCTCCATCGATAATGGTCTCACATTCAGCACTAATCAGCGGATGAGCGAAGTGACCTCCGATTCAAGCATTGGAGGATTCTCAACTCCCTTTATCGGGGATTATAGCGGCTTGGCAGCCACAAATGATTTTGTTTTCCCCGCCTGGGTCGATATGCGCCGGGAACAGGAGGATATCTATACCCAGCAATTAAATGTTGGGGGAGAGAAACTTGCCCCCACATGGATAGACCGTTTTCAGCCATTCACATATTCCATTTACCTCAACAGCAATGTCAATAGCCTTAATAATCAGCTGAGTGATCCTCTGCCTTCTGGGGTGAATTATACGCCTGGTTCTGCGTGGGCTTCATCAGGTAATGTGAATTTCTTTGAAAACGAAATTTCCTGGGCTGGTGATATTTCAAGTGGCATCCCGATCACAATTACTTTTGAAGTGACTCCAACTGCTGATGTTTGTCTGCCTATCACAAATACTGCTGTTTTCACCACAGGCTTGGGATTGGAATTTGATCTTGTTTCGACAAGTATTATCTCCGGTCCACTTCCCATTCCTGGTTTCTCCTGGATTGCTTCAGAATTAGTCTTCACCTTCACCAACGAGACCACCGGGTCACAACTCCTGACATATGTTTGGAATTTTGGCGATGGCATCACAAGCACCGAAATTTCACCTGTGCACGAATATGCCTATCCAGGCACTTATGAAATTTTACTCACCGCAACAGATCTTTGTGGGTCGCAATCAATTGCCCACACGGTTACTGCCGCTTGCTCACCACCAATCGCAGATTTCAATTGGCTTGGCAATGATTTGACCATCTCTTTTTCCAATCTGACAAATAGCCTCTTCCCTCCCACCTACATGTGGAACTTCGGGGATGGCATCACAAGTACACTCGCCTCTCCCGTTCATGAATATGACCAGCCAGGTGATTTTGATGTCAATTTGACTGCCGTTGATCTTTGTGGTTTGGATACTATTGTTAAATCCATAACCACCACATGCACTACCCCAGAAGCTCTTTTCAGCTGGGCAGCAGATGGAATGCTTGTGAACTTTTCCGACCAATCCAGTGGAACCCAACCATATGAATTTCTCTGGGATTTCGGTGATGGAAATACCAGTATTGAGCAGTCCCCAGCACACCTGTATACACAGCCTGGATTATTTACAGTAACACTGACAATAATAGCTCCATGTGGAACAGATGTTTACCAGGCAGCCATACGCGCAGGCAGCATGATTTATTTGCCTGTCACCCTCAGACATTAAATCCTGGATTCTAAAGGGTGGGAGTGCCATACTCTCACCCTTTTTATGATTAACCTTTTTCCCAATAACTGATACTTTCAATATGGAATGTCTGGGGGAACATATCAAACAACGTCAACTTCATCAGTTTATAACCACTTGACGTTATCCGTTTGGCATCCCTTCCCAGTGTGGCTGGGTCGCAAGAGATATATACCAGAATTGATGCATCTTGTGACACAATCCCATCCACCGTATATATTCCCAATCCCTCCCGGGGAGGATCGATAACGATTACATCGGGATTGAAGTGAATACTGTTTAAAACATCGTCTGCCGGCGCTTCATATAAAGAAACCTGCCCGTATTCCTCCAGGTTGATCGTGAAATCCTCACATGCTTCAGTTGAAAGCTCGACTCCTACCAGATGCTTTACTTTCGAGGCGAGAAAAGCGCTAAACAACCCCACTCCACAATATACATCAACAACAGTCATGGTTTCATTAAGTGCTACATTGGCCATGATGTGTTTGATCATTTCACTTGCTTGAAGAGTATTCACCTGGAAAAATGAGCCACTTGAGACCCGATATTGTTTTTCCAATACTTTCATAAATAGGTGATCGCTGCCTGCCAGCACCAGGCTCCCTGATGGGGTCTTCTGAACAACCGAAACAGCCAGATTCTCGATTGAAAAATCCAATGCGCGATCATTTACACTTTCAAGGATTAGCAAGAGATCTTCATTCATCCCCAGCCGAATGCTGATTCGCTCCAACCCAGGAATTGGTTCAATCTCAATCTGTGGCCATACCTCGTTGATGGGTGGCTCAGGTAGGTGACATTCCCGTATGGGAAATGTTTGGTTGGAGTGCACTTTCTGAAAACCAAGCTTCCCCTCACGCGTGAGGTGGAATTGCATATGGTTGCGATAATTCCATGGATTCGCTGCTGAAACAATCTCAATCGGAGGGATATCAACAAATCCTCCAATTCGCTCCAGTTGCTCCAGCAGTATGGCTTTTTTTACGATCAGCTGATCAGGGTAATTCATATGCTGGTAATGACAGCCACCGCATTGGCTAAAATGGCTGCATCGGGCTGCTATTCGCTTGGGCGATGGCTCTAGGACCTCAACCAGCGTGGCTTTTGCATACCGGGCTTTCTCTTCAATCAGCTTGAGCCGGACTGTTTCTCCCGGTAGGCTGAAAGGGACAAAGACCGCTCTCCCATCCGGTAGCCTGCCGAATCCATCCCCCCCATAGACCAGCCTGTCTATCCTTATATCATAAGTATCATCCATAGCTCTTTTTAAGCACAGGGACGTCCCACTAGGAGACGTCCCAAGTATATCTCGCTGCTTTACTTTCCGAGCATGAATTCATCGATGCTGGATAACAAGTTCTCCAAATCATTCATTTGGATTTCTGCCATATGCGCAATCCGGAATGTCTTCCCCTTCATATCACCATACCCGTTCGCCAGGCGTAGGTTGCGGGGAGCGATGAATTTATTGAATTCGGCACAATCGAAGGTGGGAGGGTTGACCACTACTGTGATGGTTTGCGATCGGTAACCTTCCGGAGCAAATAGCGCCCACCCTTTTTTCGTTGCCCATTCCTGGGAGTATTTCGCCATTCCGCTGTGGCGTGCAAATCGATTGTCCAGGCCTTCTGCAAGCATTCGGTCGATCTGGAAATCCAGGGCATAGATCAACGACATGGCAGGTGTCATCGGAGTGGAATCTTTGACACGATGCTTTTCTAGTAACAAATAGTCAAAGTACCATCCGCGATAAGGTACCTCCGCTGCTCGCGCCATTGCCCTGTCATTAACTGCAATCATGGCTATGCCCGGAGGTAGCGCCAAGCATTTTTGTGATGAGGTAAATAAAACATCCAATCCCCAGGCATCCATTTCAATCTTCGTTCCACCCAGGGAAGAGACTGCATCAACCGCGATCAACGTATCCGGGCTCACCCGCTGAACTACTTCAGCGATTTCTTTCACCGGGTTTTCAACTCCGGTAGATGTTTCATTATGAACAATGGTTATCAGGTCGTACTTCTCTTTCTTTAGCGCTTCCTCAACCATACCAGGCAGGATTGCCTGTCCCATCGGCACTTCTATCTTATCAGCCAGCTTGCCGTTGGCAATGGATACATCGTACCAGCGTTTAGCAAATGATCCATTGACGCAATTAAGCACGCGTTCCTTGGACAAGTTGCGAATCGCGGATTCCTGGGCTCCGCTTCCTGAGTTCGTCATGATGAAGATGCGGTATTGAGTATAAAAGATTTGCTTAAGCTTTTCTGCCGAACGTTGGAAAATTGCTTCAAAATCCTTACTCCTATGTGGCATCATTGCTTTTGTCTGCTGCTGCAGCACATCCGGTGAAACATCCACCGGTCCCGGAACAAACATCGGTGACATTGAAACCTCCTTAGAAGAATTATTTGAATATTCTAATCTTTCTTTGTTTTTGTATTCTACCACCCTAGCGTAATTTATAATATTACCATGCGTCGCATATTGATTATGATTTTCATCCTCATACTATCAGGATTGTGTTGGAGTTACACTTTCCTGAATGATCAGCCTAAATTGACCCTAACAGGTACGCCGCGCCCTCCAACTTTGACAGTGATTCCTCCTTCATCAACTTCCACCTTCACTCCAACCTCAACTCAGACTGAGATTCCCGCGTTGACTGCCTCCGTTACTCCCCTACCAACCGCCGGGTCATTCAGCGTCCTTTATCATCCGGATGATGTGCTTTATGTGGGCGACCAGGTCAGTCTTGAAGTCATATCACCTTCTGGTTCTAGTATAAAGGATGCAAGCCTTCAGGTACAGGTTGATCCACCTGGCGGACCAATTCTTGGACCGGTTAAGTTTACCACCTGGGGTATTCAGGGACGTGATGAAGCCACATTACTCTGGGTATGGGATACTACAGGGCAGGAACCTGGCACCCACACCCTTTCTTTTTCAGTTTTGCCTCAAGGATACTCCTGGACTGAACAGGTTACATTACTGCCGTTTGAACAAATGCCTCCCAGCCAGGCTGATGCCGCTTGGGCTTCCACACAAACACAATGTTGTACAGTTTTCTATATCACCAACACTGCTTCTGAACGCGATCTGTCTTCATTAACAAATCTGATAGACGAGCAAGCCAACCTCTCCATAGGGAAAATGGGGTCCAACTTTACAGAGCCAATTACCATAACCATCCTTCCCCGCTTGCTTGGGCATGGTGGTTTCGCCAGTAGTGAAATCAGTGTCTCCTACTTAGATCGTAACTATGCTGCAAATTCATGGCAGATGGTTGTCCACCATGAGATGATCCATTCTATCGACGGACACCTTGGAGGCGATTTTCGCCCAAATATCTTTGTCGAAGGTCTGGCAGTCTACATGGCGGGTGGGCACTATAAACCAGAACCTTTCATGCCCCGTGCTGCCGCCCTTCAAGAAGGATATTTAAATTGGTATATCCCCTTGAAGATCCTTACGGATGATTTTTATGCTTCTCAACATGAAATTGGTTATCTGGAAGGTGCATCACTGATTGAATACATGGTCAATACATATGGTTGGGAAGGGTTTTCATCATTTTATCGGGATATTCATATCAATCAAGGTGAAAGTCAGTCGGATGCCATCGATAAAGCATTGCAATCCCATTTTTCAATATCCTTTGTCCAGCTTGAGCAGGATTTCCTCGCTGCCTTAAACCAGGAACCAGACACCTCTGCTTGGGTGGATGATGTCCGCTTTTCGGTAATCTACTATGATACACTGCGGCGTTACCAACAGCTTCTGGATCCATCGGCATACTTTCGCACAGCCTGGCTGATGGACAATCAAGCCATGCGCCAGCGTAGCATTGTGGCGGATTATCTACGTCATCCTCACGCTACCCAGAATTTAGCATTGGAGACCTTGCTCATCACTGCCAGTCAGCAGATTTCAAAATCACAATATTCAGGGGCATCCGAAACTCTGGATATCATTAACACTGTTTTGAATGCTATCGAACAAGGGTTCCCCGATCCATTTTCTGTAACCAAATCATCGGCTGATTATTTTTCAATCTCGGCTGTCCTGCAGCAGCATGGGTATGAAGTGCAGCAGATCGAGATTTATGAGAATGATGCAACAGTTTACGCCTCCAATTCAACACAGCTAGACATCCTTGAGCTTCATCTCCGTCTGTCCGGTGGTGAGTGGACCTTATCCCATTGATATAAAAATAAAGACCTGCAGGGTTTCGCTGCAGGTCTGGTCAATAATCATCCTTTATGGACAAAAACCGAGCGTTTGAAAGATGAGGTCAAACGGAGCCCTGCAATACAGCCCACCACCAGGGTTCCATGGTTGGTCAATAAACACAAAAACTGCAATAAACAACAATAATATAACCACGATACATCCACATCCAGCCAAAACCCAGGTATTGATCGGTTTTTTAAGTGTTTCAGCAGGTGATTCTGGCTCCATCTCAGGTATTTCATATTCCGGTTTGTTGTAATTGTTTACTTCCGGTTGCTTTGATAGTACAGCTTGTGGGTGAATCTCTTCCTGTAATGGGATTGCTGTAACGGGTGTATTCTCGATATCCACATCGGTGGAAACGGTCAGGTCAGGTGTGGTTGGTTCTCCATCAAAGACCATACCAATATTATCCCCCAACATGATGATTTCCCCGATTGCCATCAGGTGTGGGCCAATCATCCGTTGTCCGTCGATATACGTTCCATTGGTTGAATTTAAATCATCGATGCGATAACGATCCCCCTCTAAAGTTAACTTGGCATGTCTCCTTGAAACCTCTGCATCATTGATCACAAAATCATTGGCAATATCCCTACCAATCGATATTTCGGTCCGATTCAATTCAAATATCTGGCCAGGTATCGGACCTTGACGCACCACGAGACGATATTGTGCTTTTCCCATAATTTCCTCCTTCTATACCACCACCGATGATCTTAGATAATTGATGATTATATTTCTAATATTAATGAACTTTTACTGAATTGTCAAATCTATCAGCACTCGGCATTATCACTCCATCGGATTTCCGCAATATTGGCAGAAACTTGCATCAATCGATGAAGATTTCCCGCATTTAATACACAGGCGTCTGTTATCTGTTTCTGAAGCTCCTTTTTTCTTTCGTCTGATTATTTGTAACTTTCTTTCCTTACGCTGCTTCTGGAGCATCGTACGTTGAACAATACCATCAGTTTTTAAATCTGGCACTTGCTTCTCATCGCTTTGATTCTCCATCTCTGCCTGGGCTGACTGGGGGGATTCATGACTCACCCCGCTTTCGGTGAAGATAATTATTTCACCTTGGGTCAGTTCTGGTTTTACCAGTGGGCTGGGCAGCAGGTCTTTTTTCCGTTTAACTAATTTTGGATGGGGTAGTTTTTTTCCTAGCTTGCTGGCATAATCTTTCCCCTTGGTAAACGCCTGGGAGGTTAATGCCCTCATTTGTTTCGCATTAAGGTGTCGACCCGTTATATACCAGCCCAGGATGGCATGCCCCACAACGTAAGTCCCTGAGTAAGAGATTGCCACCTTGGGAATGATTCCCCACACAGGGATTAATCCCACCAGAGAGCGTGCAATTTGCCGCCACACAAATCCGCCTCCAATCACACCACCAAATTCGGTCACGTAATCCTGCCAGCGGGTCGAAAATCCAAATAGCAAGCCTAATTTATACGCCAGGAATGCCTGAGATTTGGTCAAGATGATCATATCAGTCAATGTCAATGGGATGTCCAGGACTGGAACGATTTGTGCGACCCCGGTACTAAATGAATATGCAGCATTGGAAAAGCAGGTATCATTAATAATTTGATGGGCAATCGGTAGTCGGAATAATGGAAACTGCCTGCCCAGTGCCAAATGTTGTTGAGGCAGAAGCTCCAAAACTGCTGGAGTGAATTCGCGTTGTAAGAACCCATTATCTTTGGTAGAGCCAAATAAAACATGGTTTCCTGGCCATTTCTGCTGTATAGAAATCAGAATTCTATGATCAATGAGATCAGTTTTATTAATATACACCAGGATATTTTTCCCGGCATCGATCCACTTTTTCGCCAGGGTTTGCTCTTCTGAGAAATCCTCCCGGGTAGCATCGATCAGGATAATGGTTAAATGGGCTACCGGAGGTTCAGTGGATGAGTTGAAAGAAAATAATGCCACTGGCGTTTGCGTGTATATCTCTGGTCGCCCTGGATCTGTGCGCATCAGTTCAACCAGAGTGTGCTTACCTGTACCTGTTTCACCCGCGATCGCAATTCGAACGGGATGCGTGGCTGCATCACGGAAGGGTTTCAGATCAACTTCTTTGATATTCGTCCAAACTGAAGATATATTCTGTATACTAGACACTCATCCTCTCAATCCTTGTAATTAAATGCCAATTCTGTTATCTTTCCATTATACCGCCGGAACTAACTCCATTCTTTATACGTCGTTTGAATGCTTGCAGTTCCAATTTTCAGCGATTTATTTGGTAGAATAACTTTGAGTAAAAAAATGGAGGAAAAAATGGTGTCAATATTTGAAATTCATCATTTGCTTTACCGCAAATTATGGGATGCTCGTTATTCCAAATCATTGAGGCTGTTCTTGGGTCTGGTGATCCTGATCACCCTACTGAGTCCAACATCCAATTCAATTACCGCATTAGCCCAAACAGACCAGGCTGGCGTAAGTAACTATGCCTGGACTCAGCAAAGTGCTGCAGATCCTATGCTTTTCACCTACATGGGAGACCGGAGTTTGCGCATGGACACTGCCGATCGCCCGCACATCGCCTTCGGAGGTGACCATCTTTATTATGCCTATCATAATGGAGCAAATTGGACCTTTCAGGTTGTTGATTCATCAGATGGGGTAGGATTATTCACCTCTCTTGCCTTGGATAGCTCAAATCGTCCACATATCAGTTATTACGATGCCGTCCGTGGCGCTCTTAAATATGCCTATTATGATGGTGCGGATTGGATCACCACCACCTTGGATCAATATGCAGTTTCTGGTGAGGATGATCCTAATAGCCTCATAGATGCGCTTGGGACTTCAAATCGCTATGTGGCGGACCGTTTATGGCGATCTTTCCCCAACGGTCTTCCTGGAGAAAGTATCGATCCCACCGCTATTTCACCCATCTCCGATTTGATTGGATATGGTTTATATAGCTCTATCGACATTGACGTAGTCGGAAATATCCACATCGTTTATTACGATTCTGTAAACAATAATCTGAAATATGCAGTTAAATTTAGCGGAAATTGGAGCATCTCAACCATAGATTTCAACGGTGATGTCGGCTCCTATGCATCGATGTTAGTAAATAGCTACGGTTTTCCCCAGATCAGTTACTATGATAAAACCAACGGCAATCTCAAGTTTGCATCATTTAATGGCAGTAATTGGATATTGCAAACCATCGACACCACTGGTGACACTGGCTTGTACACTTCAATTGCCTTGGGACAAAGTCAGTGGCCGGCCATTAGCTACTATGACAACACCAATGGGCATCTTCGCTATATATCTTACTATAGCACGAACTGGGCAGCACCTCAGACGGTAGACCCGGATGTTAAAGTCGGTCAATATACCTCCCTGGCGATGACCACTGATCACCAACCACGTATAAGTTATTATGATGGTGATACAAACGCAAACGACCTAAAATATGCCAGCTGGAATGTTACTTATTGGATGATTGAAAAAGTACCCGCTGATGGCTATGTTGGCTTACACACTTCCCTCGCCCTGGACACCTCAAACAAACCTCGAATATCCTTCTTCGATGCTGGAGAGGGTGACCTGGATTTTGCATCTTTTTATAATGATTCCTGGACCATCACAGTGCTTGCTCAGGGTGCGGATGTGGGCGTTAATTCTTCGCTTGCTTTATATAATGGAAATCCACGAATCGCCTATTTTGATGATACCCACGATGATCTAAGATATGCCTGGTGGGACGGCGCAGCCTGGCAGGACCTGGTTGTCGATTTCGTCGGAGAAGTTGGTCTTCACCCCTCCTTGGTACTGGATTCTGCGGGTAACCCCCGTATCTCGTACTACGATATCACTAACCAGCATTTGAAATATGCCTATTGGACTGGAAGTGCATGGTCTGCTTCAACCATTGATTCCAATCTGCATGTCGGCTTATATTCATCCATCGACCTGGACAGCAACAATAATCCATATATTGCTTATTCTTATTATTATGAAGAAAACAATATTCCAAAATCTGGTAACCTAAAATTGATCTACTGGTTCGGTACGAACTGGGTCACTCTAACTCTTGATAATAACGGCATTACCGGTCTTTACCCATCCATCAAGCTGGATGCATCAAATCGCTATCACATCGCCTACTATAACAAAACCGATACGGGATTGAAATTTTATTTTTGGGATGGTGGTTCATATAAAATCACAACCCTCGATGCACCAAGCGTAGGTATGTATCCTTCCCTTGGCATGGATGGGTCCGACAACCCGCATATCGCATACTTCTCGGATTACGACGACGACCTGAAATATATGTACTTTGATGGTGTAAACTGGCATAAGGAGCTGGTTGATACATACGGAAGTACAGGCTTCTTCCCCTCCCTGGCACTTGATGCTGCTGGTCACCCACATATTGCCTATTACAGCGCAACCGGAACCTTGTTGAAATATGCCTATGGCACTGGTTCAGGCTGGCTCTTTGGAACCATCGATGCACCCGGTGATGTCGGCTGGAATCCCTCCCTTGCCATTGGCCCCGGTGATTTCCCTGCCGTCAGCTACTATTCAGCAACCCTGGGAGACCTGAAATATGCCACCTCATCGATTGCTCGGTTGATATACCTGCCCTTCCTTAAACGCTAGGGAATTCTCTGTTTATCTTGATGGCGGATGGAAAAACTCCATTCGCCATTTATTTTTTTAATGGGTATAATTATGCATAAGACCTTGCACAAATGTAAAGATGCGCCACAAAATATTGCCATCTGTTAGTCGTTATTTTTCATCAAGGATACCTTTCATTGCTGCAAGCCGCGCCCTGGTAACCTTGTCTTTTCCCACAGCCATGCATACAATAATAAACGACAAATATGGAACTTAAGCAGATTGGGCGTTACGAAATCAAATCTATGATTGGGCAGGGTGGCATGTCCGCTGTCTACTTGGGCTACGACCCACGTTCCCTACGTGAAGTTGCCATCAAGGTGTTGCCCCCGTATTACGTCCATGCCGAACGATTTCGAGATCGTTTCGAACGCGAAGCAGTCATGATTGCACTGCTTGAACACCCTGCGATCGTGCCGGTTTATGATATGGGGGAAGAAGACGGTCAGCCATATATTGTTATGCGCTATATGTCTGGTGGCTCTTTGGCTGAGAAGATCAAAGATGATCCCATCCCGCTGCGTGAATGTATGGAAATGTACCTCCGTCTGGCACCTGCTGTGGATACTGCGCATGCCAGGGGCGTTATTCATCGTGATATCAAGCCAGATAACCTGCTTTTCGATAAATACAACAATGTCTTTCTATCGGATTTTGGCCTCGCTCGTCTGAGAGAATCGATCGGCTTTACAAATATTAGCGATGGTTCCATCATGGGAACCCCTGCCTATATGAGCCCGGAGCAAATCCAGGGTGATCGGGAGATTGATGGACGATCAGATATCTATTCGTTAGGCGTCGTGCTTTATCAGATGCTATGTGGATCAGTACCCTTTTCTGGAACAACCGCGGCATCTGTGATGATGATGCATCTGATTAATCCTGTGCCCCAAATTCATGACCAGAATAAATCCCTTCCCATCGGTATTCAAGCGGTCCTTGATATTGCCATGGCTAAGAATCCCAAGGATCGTTATCAGTCTGCAACCGATTTTGCAAAAGCCATCCAGGCCGTCACGACTGGCGTCCATAAAAGGATCCGGTTGCAAAATGCTGCCACAACTGCTCCAAATAAACCTGAAAATAAATCCCTACAGCAATCATCAAACAAGCAGCCTGTTTCACCGAACAAGCACAGCCAAAATACCCCAGATAGGCTTCCCCAATTAAATGGGTTTAAAACTCCCGTTCCATTGCAATCCTCCAATGGTCATCCAGTACCTCAACAGCAAGAAATCACCCTGCCTCAGCAGGACAATATCAAACCATCTTCAAAAGCTCATCCTGGTTCGATCCAAAGTAGACTGCGTAGATTCCCCTTATGGAGTTGGCTGTTGGGTGCTCTAGTAATAATTGTTCTTTCAGTAACGCTAATCCAATGGTCGCGTGGTGAGTTTCCGTTTTCAATGCGATCAACCTCAACCAGCAACTCTAATGAACCAGTTGTTCAGAGTAGTCCCATAACACCTGGCTCCATTTCGCCTACTGCTTTAGGCCAGGCAGACAAACTCGCCTTTATCAAAGACTCGAATATTTGGGTTAGCGACCTGGACGGAGCTGACCTTATCCAGCTCACGACAGATGGCTCTGAGAAATCCCATTTGCATTGGTCACCAGACGGTCAATCGATCGTTTTCACCACGGATAATTGTTTAAATATTGTTGGCTTGCAGACCAAACAGGTTCTCACCCTCACTTGTGTTTCGGGAATTCCTACGATCAGCGCATTTGACATCTCTCCAGATGGGCAAAATGTCGCCTTGGGCCTGGGTCAATCTGACTTGTATTTGCTTCCTTATGCTCAATTGTTTCATCTGCGCCAGGAAAGCCTCCCGGATGATTTACCCGCTCTTTCACAGTGTTCGTATTATGCACCTTACAACACGGGCGATACATTGAAGGCTGTTAATTGGGCTCAGGCTGATAACCAACTGGCCGTGTTGGTCTCCAAGCAATTGGATGGCATAAACCGGGATGAGATCAGTATCCTGGATTTTAGCCAGTGTAATGCTTCACCCTCCCTTGTAAAGGAAATCCTACCCACCCATTTTCTGTTTACGATGCGTGGGTATTTCGATCGACCGGAAATATCAAGTTTTGCCTTGGATGGAAACAATCAGCTCTTGCTCAACGGCTACTTGAACAATGCCGGTTTTGGAGACCTGCAGCTATTCAATCTCGACCAAAACCAGAGCCACGAGATTGCTCCGAATGGTTCTTGCTGCTACCGGGATGTTCATTGGAGTCCAGATGGTACTTATGTATTCTACACATACCAGCCTGAATCAGGTGGCGACATCAGCCTGTATTATGCCCCTTCTGCTAAACTAAACGAGCCTGGCACCCCAGTATCTGCCCTGTCGCTCCCGGCGGGTTTCCTTGGCAGCAGCCTTGAATCACTCCAGCCCACGCTTCGCACTGC
>Ga0209254_10000751_pt1 | contig 27982 bp, 33 predicted proteins | sample FrelakmetDIP11DI_FD_187148 | JGI IMG/M metagenome (GOLD analysis project Ga0209254, IMG submission 187148) | Freshwater lake sediment microbial communities from the University of Notre Dame, USA, for methane emissions studies - DIP11 DI (SPAdes)... | ecosystem: Environmental > Aquatic >...
GCCATCCTTTCAGCCAGCAAGTTCTCGAGCATGGCAGCTATGCGCCCGTCGCGCAGTTCGAAATAAGCTGCGATTTGCAGATCCATGCCCACGATGCAGCGGTCCATCCCCTCCAGGTTGCGCATGAACTGGTCGTCGCAGGTGCTGCCCAGCTCGCGCTCGAGCACCAGCGCTGCCGCGTTTACCGCCGGCGGGTGGTCGCGCGGGATTCCGATGGCGCACAGCGTGAGCAGGGTGTAGGTGGTCGAGACCCACTTTGGGGAATAAATCCCGCCTCCCCAGCTCCCATCAGCCGCCTGCAGTTCGAGATAGTGTTTGCCCCAGCCTGCCTGCAGGGTTAACCGGCGCTCGGCTTGCCAGTCCGCCTCGGGCAGGTCGAGTAAATCGCGCATGGTCTGCCAGCGGATAGCCGGATCTCCCTGCATCAGCCAGGCGATCAAATCGTCGTCTGTGCTGGCAGCTGGATTCATCCGTGCGGAGCTGGGCAACTCAATGCCGCTCAACTCCGGCTGCCCGGTATTTCAGCAGCACGACGCCACAGCCAAAGCGCTGGGTGTCGATCAGTTCCAGCCTGACCGCTTCCTGCAGAGACTGGAACATGGATGTGCCGGAGCCCAGCACAACCGGTTGGAAATACAGCCAGAATTCGTCGACCAGGCCCAGGCGCATGAAGGATGAAGCCAGCCTGGCGCCGCCCACGCTCAGATAATTGCCGGGCTGTGCCTTGAGCTTTTTCACCTCTTCCTCGATTTCCCCGCGCACTAACCTGGAGTTCCAGTCGACCTTTTCGAGCGTGTTCGAGAATACAATCTTGGGTTTGTTCCTCCAGATTTCGGCATACTCGATCTCAACCTGCTTCGCGCAGGGGTTTTTGTCCGCTTCCGGCCAGTAGGCTGCCATAACTTCGTACAGCTGCCGGCCGTACAGGTGAAGATCGATCAGGCTCTCCAGCCGGTTGAAATGGCTGTGCAGCTCATCGTCGATAATGTGCCAGCTGAGACTGCCCATGGCGTCTTCGATGTATCCGTCAAGTGAGATGGACATCCCGTATATCACTTTTCTCATACCTGTCTCCAATTTTTGCCCTGCTAAGAAATCACATCGACCGCGAAAATACCTAGATCCAGGTATCATTGGCGGCTGTCAGCTCACCTCCCGCCTCACCGGTGTTGACGGTTCCGGCTGGTTCAACCAGCATCACCCTGCATTCACTGTCTGCGTATGGCTTGTGCTCGGTTCCTTTCGGCACCACGAACATTTCGCCTGCGCTGAGGCTCACTTTGTCGTCCCTGAAGTGTATCTCCATGCTGCCCTCCAGGACAATAAAGGCTTCGTCGGTGGCTGAGTGGCTGTGCCAGGTGAATTCGCCCTGGATCTTCACCAGCTTGAAGTGATAGTTGTTCATCTGGGCGATGATCTTTGGAGACCACCGTTCTGAAAACAGGGCAAATTTGTCCCGCAGGTTGACTGGTGTATATTTCATCACGTGTTGGATCTTTCTACAAATGCCAGGAAAGAACACTGGTTGCTTACATCCTTAAAAATCCCAGCAGGATTCTAGGCGCATCCGGGTTGGGGTGGAGGCTCTAATTCTTTTCCGGTTTGTTTTGAGGGCTCGCCATCGGCAGAACCCTGGCCTGTCCCTCGGATTGCTCCCAGCCAGACACCTGCCAGGACAACCAGGCCGCCGGCAAGAAACCGGAGTGTAATGGCCTCGTCCGAAAGCCACGCCGCGATAATGATGGTTGCGACTGGAAACAGCAGGAAAGCGTAGGAAGTTGCGGTTGCGGTCCACCTGGTGAGCACAAACAGGTACACGTAGAAAAGGACCACCGAGCCCACCAAAACCAGGTAAGCATAGGCAGCCCATGTGGTCGGAGTAGTCGGCAGCCTCCAGGCTTCCCCTGCAATCAGTGAAACCAGGATTAATAACATCGAGCCGGCGGTCGAACCGATGGCATTCGTAGCCAGGGGATCGGATTTAGGAAAGAGCTTATAGAGCACCGATGCTTCAGCGATGCAGGCCGCTCCAGCCAGCACGGCCAGCAGCGATAACAGCGGGATGGAATTCCCCAGCTCTTCTCCGACAGCCAGGATGATGCCTGCCAGCGCTGTCAATGCGCCGACCAGTCCGCTCCATCTGAACCGCTCGAGGCGGTGAGCTGTGGCGAAGACCATTGTCAGCAGGGGTCCGACCGACAGGATGATCATCGTGAGGCTAGCCGGGATCTTCAGCAGGCCCCAGTACAGGAAGGCATAACTTGCACCAATGGAGAGTGAGCCATAGATCACGGTGCCGAGCAGGGCGCGTCCCGAAGGGATTGGTATGCGGCGGATAATCAGGATCAGCCAATAGAGCGCCGCTGCGCTGACAAAGCGCAAGGCGGCACCCCAGAAGGGCGGCAGGTCAAGGTTGCTGAAACGCACAGCCACGGCGTTGCTGCCGCCGATGATCACCAGGATCACAAAAGCCAGGAATGTCTGGCGGGAAGCTGTTGTCCGGTCGCTGGAAACCATTGTTCACTAATCCAAAACAGGATAATTAATGGAATTTTACCCTATAATATCAATATAGAATCTTGTCCCTCAGTTTTACTTTGCTGAAAAATATGGATGACCTGGTCTGCCCTGCCCTTCCCCGACTGGGTCAGGTGGCTGGGTGTGGGCATCTCGCGACTTTGATTTTCAGGTTTCGGTCTCTATCAGCACCGCCTGCAGCCGGTGAAGTATGTCGATCAGGTTTTGCTGCTCAGCTTCGCTCAGGGCTTCCATCCACCCCTTTTGATTCTGGTGCACCATAGGGCGAAAAGCATTGGCAACCTGCACTCCCGTATCCGTCGGTTCAATTAAAAGCATGCGTCGATCCGGTCGATGCGGAGTCCTGCGAACGTACCCGCGCCGTTCCAGCGAGTCAACCAGCCTCGTCACGGTAGCCCGGCTGATGATCAACCGGGAGGCAATCTCGTGGGGAGAATCTTAGTGGATGGCATTTCGGATCAGGCCTGGGAATTGCCGTTGTTCTCTGTATAATTGTATTTGGAAGGAGGACACATGAAAATTCCCAGGCTGACCGTGGTCACACTTGGTGTGGCTGATTTACAAAGAGCGACCGATTTTTACGCTCAGGTTCTTGGCACGCCCCCAGACACTTCGAACGAAGGCGTCACTTTCATCAGGCTGCCGGGCACCTGGCTTTCCCTGTTCCCGCTCGAACACCTGGCCCACGACATCTCTACCAAGGTGACCCCGCAGCGTGGCGCTTTCAGCGGCTTCACCCTGGCCCATAACGCCCGCAGCAAAGAGGATGTCACCGCCATCATCGAGCGCGCCCGTTCGGCTGGTGCGCGTGTCTGGAAGGAGCCGCAGGAGGCCTTCTGGGGCGGCTTTCATGCTTATTTCTCTGACCCTGATGGCTATTACTGGGAAGTGGTCTGGGGTCCCATGTTCGAGTTTACCCCTGACGGCGCCTTGAAATTTACGGAGGCTTCCTAAATTATCGGCGGTAGTATTCTGACCGGTATTTTGCAGGCAAGCATTCTCAATTCTGGAAAGCTTTCTCGCCTCTCGAAGATTGCGCCTTGACCAGCTGGCTGGAGCAGTTCAAATTCGATCCAATTTCACCCCTGCTGAACGCAGGCGATCCGGCTTTGGAGTTTTTCACCCGCCGCGACCTGCTCGGTGAAGCGGCCCTGCCCATCGAAGCCATCTGGCAGCTGCCGGAAGCCAGGCGTATTCTGCGCAAACAGCTCCCGGACGGAAGTTGGCCGCGTTCCGGCGAGCAGAAACACCCGGCGGTAAATTACAGCCTGATCGAAACCTGGCGCCAGCTGCGTTATCTGGTCGAAAAATACGGCATGACCCGCCAGCACCCGCAGATCGAAAGGGCCGTTGAGTTCGTTTTATCCTGCCAGTCACCGCAGGGTGACCTGCGCGGCATCCTGGCAAACCAGTATGCCACCTATTACACCGGCGCCATCCTTTCGCTGCTCATCCAGGCTGGTTATGTCGATGATCCGCGTATCGAAAAATGCTTCGATTGGCTGCTGGCGATGCGCCAGGAGGACGGCGGCTGGACCATCCCGCTGCTCACACATCAGCTCGACCGGGCCGCGATCTACCGCCTGACCAGCGAATACGTCCAACCTCTCGAGCCAGATCGCACCAGGCCTTTCTCCCACAACTGGACCGGAATGGTACTGCGAGCGTTTGCTGCCCACCCGCGCTACCGGCACTCCAGCGCCGCCTGGACGGCCGGAAAACTGCTGAAATCGCGTTTCTTCCAGCCGGACAGCTACACTTCGTACCGGTCGGCCGGCTACTGGCTGCGCTTCGAGTATCCCTTCTGGTGGAACAACCTGTTGACCGCCCTGGATAGCTTAGGTAAGCTCGGTTTCACTTCGCAAGACGAGCAAATCCGCAGCGGCCTGCAGTGGTTCGTGGACCACCAGCAGGAGAACGGCCTGTGGAAGGACTCCTATGCCAGAGTTACTGGCCACCAAAGGCCATCCCGGAGCGATCGTCAGCTGTGGGTGAGCCTGGCGATCTGCCGGGTGTTCAAGGCGAATTGGGAATGGTTGTGAATCCGTACGGACAAATTTCCAGGCCAGAAGGTGTTATTTGAGAAATACTTTCCTCTCATCCCCGTCCAGCAATCAATTTTCTTTTGCCGGAGCTTTATAATTCCTGGCATGTCAAAGAAACTGCACTTCGAAGCGGACAGCGTTCTGCTCGCGCAGGTTGCAGAACGCCTGCGCACGCTCGGCGACATTTTTTGGATCGTGGGAGGGGCTGGTTCCGGTAAAACGACCGTCTGCCTCCTGCTCTCAGACCTTTGCGGCCTGCCGGTTTACGACATGGATGCCCATATTTACGGCTCCTTTCACAGCCGCTTTAATCCGCAGCGCCACCCGGTCAATTGGGCCTGGTCGCATTCTCCTGATGCCCTGGCCTGGCTGCTGGACATGTCCTGGGATGAATTCAATCGTTTCAACCAGGCTGCACTTCCCGAATACCTGGATTTGCTGGCCGAAGACCTGGAGAAGCTCCCGCCGCCCGATGGAATCCTGGTCGATGGCGGCATCAGCAACCCGGGTTTGCTGGCGCGCCTCATCCCGGCCAGGCATATGGTCGGCCTGGCAGTAAATGGCCTGTCCAGCGCCCAGGTCTGGGAAGGCGAGCCCGAGAGAGTGGAAATGAAGCAGGCTGTCCAGCGCCTACCGCACCCGGAGGCCGCCTGGCAGCGCTTCCTGGAGTTCGACCGGCGCCTGACAGCAGGCATCCTGCAGGAATGCCGGGTGTGCGGCATCCCGCTCTGCCTGCGGGAAGGCAGCGCCACACCACAGGAGATGGCTGGACGGGTTGCCTCGCTTTTAGGATTGTGATAAAGTTTAACTTCATTTTGTGAAAGGAATTCAATATGCTTGTGAATGAATTAATCGGCTGCCAGACCTTTCCCTGCCAGGATGTCAACAAAGAGTGCTACCTGGTCCCCACTGTTGAAATCAATCCGGATTCCGTCACGATCATCATGATTTCGGAAGCTTCCCCCGCCGATCCAACCAACTATTATTATGCCGCTGGCCAACCCTCCTTCCAGCAGACCACGGTGACGGCCTTCAACGACGCCGGTATCGGTGTCTCTTCCCTTCGGGACCTGCTGGACATGGGCGTGTACTTCACCACCGCAGTGAAATGCGGCAAAACCGGCTACGGCATCCAGACGCAGACCATCAAGGAGTGCTCCTGTATCCTGGAAAAGGAGCTGGACCTGTTGCCAAATGTCAGGGCCTACCTGTTGATGGGCGATGTGGCCATCAAAGCCGTCAATGAGATTGCCCGCCGGTCTGGCACAGGTCGCGCCATCCCGGCTGGATCGACGTATAAGCTGCGCGGGCAGGAATACCGTTTCCGGGGAGCGCGGGCTTTTCCTTCTTACCTGCAGGTTGGCCCCAGCTTCAACATCGAAAAGAGCAAGCGCCGCATGATCGCCGAAGACATCGCTGCGGCTCTTAAGATTACCGGCTGACCGGCCAGTGCACCAATCGGCCATTTTACAAATTGTCTGGGAGCGTAAACGGAAGATTGACATATTGACTTATCGAATGCTTGCCTGATCACCTGTTTACCTGAATACCTGTTTGCCTGGTCGCCTGATTACCAAATTACCTGATCGACTTATCGACCGTTCGACCCATCACGATTTTCTTCAGGAGGTGTTCCATGCTCCGCTATATCCTCGTCAGCCTGGGCAGCGGGCTGCTTTTCGGCGTGCTCGACGCCCTGCTCAACGCCAACCCGCTGGCGGTTAAGCTCTTCGCAGTCTATAAACCCATAGCCAGGAGCTCGGTCAACCCGCTGGCCGGCATGGCGATCGACATCGCCTACGGCTTTATCATGGCAGGGATTTTCCTGCTGCTGTATGAAAGCCTGCCAGGAGGGACCGGGCTTGTTAAAGGCCTCAGTTTCGGTTTGATAGCCTGGTTTTTCCGGGTCGTCATGCAGGCCGCCTCCAGCTGGGTGATGTTTGAAGTGTCGCTTCAAACCACCACTTACAGCCTGGTCGCCGGGCTGTTCGAGATGCTCCTAATCGGGCTGCTCTACGGCCTGACCCTTAAACCTTTTGAGCTCTAGTCAATAGCTGGCGGCAGACCTCACAGGCCAGTCAAAGTCCCAGTCCTGCGTACTGGGCAGGGCCTGCATACTTTGCAGGGCCTGGCGTACGGAGTTTACACTGGTGTCTTTACAGTGCCAGGGTTTTCTTAAATCTGTGAGGTCTGTGCTGCGCAAAAGGATCAAGTTCAATAAAGGTGGTGAATAAATGAATCCTCCCATCGATTGGTTATTAGAAGGTGAGCCCTGGATCGAGTACCGCACCCGCCTGGATTTGCTCGGCCAGTCCGAAAGCGACCCCCAGGTGAGCGTTGCGCGTCGGGCTCTGCTCGAAGATCCACTGGTCAGCGGCCTGGTTTCCGGGCTGTCCGTCTGGCCTGGAAAGGTGATCTCCAGCCACAAGAGCGCCGGGCAGCCTTTCCACAAATTAACCTTCCTGGCCGACCTGGGACTGAGAGCTAGCGACCCGGGGATGAATCTCATCATCGAGCGCATCCTGGAGCACCAGTCGACGGAGGGTCCCTTCCAGCTGCCGGCGGAAATACCGACACACTATGGCGGAACCGGCCAGGAGACCTGGGGTTGGGCCTTATGCGACGCTCCACTGCTGGTCTACGCCCTGCTCAAATTTGGGTTGGAAGACCAGCCTGCGGTCCGGTCTGCCTTGCAGCACCTGGTCGGGCTGCTGCGAGCGAACGGCTGGCCGTGCTCCGTCTCGAAGGAGCTCGGATCGTTCCGCGGCCCGGGGCGCAAGGAAGACCCGTGTCCATTCGCCAACCTGGCCATGCTCAAAGCCCTGTCTGTAGTCCAGGGTGATGCATACCGGGAGGCGAGCCGGATTGGGGCCGAGACGCTCCTGGACTTGTGGAGCGAGAGCCGTGAGCGCCACCCGTACATCTTCTACATGGGCACCGATTTCCGCAAATTGAAGGTGCCATTTGTATGGTACGACCTGCTGCACGTCCTGGATGTATTGGCGCGCTTTCCCTGGCTCAGAGATGACGCCCGGCTGCTCGATATGCTTGCGGTGCTGGAAAGCAAGGCAGACGATCAGGGACGTTTTACACTTGAATCGGTCTGGACTGCCTGGAAGGACTGGGAGTTCGGGCAGAAGAAGCAGCCCTCTCGCTGGCTGACCCTGCTCGCCTGGAGCATCCTGCAGCGGGCAAAAATTTAAACTAATTGGATGAAATATGATGTAAAATATCCCGTCACCAGCACTCTTCACAACAGCTCAGTGAAGACCGGCCAGCGCTGCGGGCCAGTTAGAGACAAGGAGTCATGATGGCAGAGAATAAGACCGTACCGACCGATGCGAGTGTCACCGCGTTCCTGGATCGTGTGCCTGAAGAGGGTAAGCGTCGCGATGGCTACGTCATCCTGGAAATGATGAAGCGCATCACCGGTAGAGAGCCCGAGATGTGGGGCGACAGCATCATCGGCTTTGGCAGTTACCATTATAAATACGAAAGCGGGCGGGAAGGAGACATGCCCCTGCTTGCTTTCTCGCCCCGCAAGCAGAACCTGTCCCTGTATATCTTGTCGGAGGTCCCCGAATTCGACCAGCTGCTGAGGCAGCTGGGAAAATACAAGACCGGCAAGGTCTGCCTGTATATCAACAAGCTGTCCGATGTCGACATGGCTGTCCTGGAACAGCTCGCCACTATCACTTATGAGTACTGGTTGAATAAGAAACCCGAGTAAGGGTGACTCATCATCAATACGGCGCCCTGCCGCCCGGAATAGAATAATAGGAGAGGTTATTATGAGCAGCATCGATCAGGCATACGAAACACAATTGAACAATATCCAGAAGAAGACCGGCAAGTCCATGGAAGAGCTGGCTTCCATCATCCACAAGAGCGGCCTCACCAAGCACAGCGAGATCCGCACAATGCTTCAGCGCGACCTGGGACTCGGGCACGGCGACGCCAACGCCCTGGTTCACTTCGTGCTCAAAACAGATGGCGCCAGCGCCGCTCAGGCCTCAGGCGCCTCGACCGACGATGTTTTGGGCGAGATTTATTCCGGGCCGAAGGCGGAGCTGCGCCCAATTCATGACAGGCTGATGGATGCCATCAATCAATTCGGAGAGTTTGAGATTGCGCCCAAAAAAGGCTATGTCAGCCTGCGGCGCAAAAAGCAGTTTGCCATGCTCGGCCCGGCTGCCAAAACACGCGTCGAAGTAGGCCTGAATATAAAGGGCATTGAGGCCACGGAGCGCCTGCTGGCCCTGCCTCCCGGGGGGATGTGCCCATTCAAGGTGAATGTGACCAGGATCGAAGAAGTAGACGCCGAGCTGATTGCCTGGATCAAGCGCGCCTATGAAAGTGCAGGTTGACAGTATGAATCACTTCTCCAGCCGGTCGGCTGCCGGCTGGAAACATTCCAATCGGAAGAAGATTACTGGCCTGGAACTGGCGACCCCGACCAGGACCTGCTCACCACTCTGGAAGCCCTGCGAGCCCTGCGCTGGCTGGGTCGTTAGCAGCCTGGATTACCAGCCAGTTGATCGGCATACGGTTCTAACTTTGGTGAATACGAGGCCACATTGAGTAAGGAAATGTTCAGGCACCAGTTAGAGTATCACTGGCACACCAGCTTCCGCCTGCTGGACCTGGCGGCTAACCTGGAGGAGGCGGATTACCAGGGTCATCCCGGCTATGGGCATGGCTCAATCCACTCGCTGCTCGTGCACCTGCTGCAAACCGATTGGGCCTGGCGCCAGGCGCTGGAAACCGGGCAGCAGCCGCCGCCCCTGCCGGCCGAAGGATTCCCGAACCTGATGGCGGTTAAAGGTGGATTTCAGGCTGAGAAAGCAGCCTGGGGGAGATACCTGGAGGGGCTGGCGCCGGAAGAAGTGGAATCCGAGATCACACTCACCACCCGGCGCGGCAATCCGGTAGAATTTCCGCGCTGGCGCATCCTGCAGCACGTGGTGCTGCACGGCATGCAGCATCACTCCGAAATGGCGCGCCGCCTCACCGAGCACAGCCAGTCCCCCGGCAACATCGATTTTATTTTTTATCCAGCATCGGCATCTTGATCCCGTGCCTTCTGGCAGCCTCAATCGCCTGCTCGTAGCCCGCGTCGGCGTGGCGCACGATCCCCATCCCGGGATCGCTGGTCAGCACGCGTTCCAGGCGGCGGGCAGCCGCAGGCGTGCCGTCGGCCACGATAACCTGCCCGGCGTGCTGGCTGAACCCGATCCCTACCCCACCGCCGTGGTGGAACGATACCCAGGTCGCCCCGCCGACAGCGTTGATCAGCGCATTCAGGATTGCCCAATCGCTGATCGCATCCGAGCCGTCTTTCATGCCCTCCGTCTCACGGTTGGGTGAGGCCACCGAGCCGGCATCCAGGTGGTCGCGCCCGATCACCACCGGCGCCGACAGGATGCCCTGTGCCACCATCTCGTTGAATTTCAACCCGGCTTCAGCCCGCTCGCCGTAACCCAGCCAGCAGATGCGCGCCGGCAGGCCCTGGAACGGCACCTTCTCGCGCGCCAGTTTCAGCCAGCGCTGCAGGTGTTCGTCCTGCGGGAACAGCTCGCTGACCGCTTCGTCCGTGCGGTAGATGTCCTGAGGGTCGCCCGAGAGCGCCACCCAGCGGAACGGCCCCTTGCCTTCGCAGAACAGCGGGCGGATATAAGCCGGGACAAAGCCGGGGAAGTCGAAAGCCCGTTTCACACCATAGTCGAAGGCCCGCTGCCGCAGGTTGTTACCGTAATCGAACACCTCTGCTCCCGCACGTTGGAAAGCCAGCATCGCTTCGACATGCTGAGCCATGGAAGCCATCGACCGCCGTTCGTATTCCACCGGGTCGCTCTTGCGCAGCTCTTCTGCCGCTGCCACGCTCAGGCCGGCAGGCACATACATCTGCACGTCATGAGCGGGCGTCTGGTCGGTGACTGCGTCTGGCACGACCCCACGCAGGACCAGCTCCGGGTAAATCTCGGCTGCGTTGCCGATCAGCCCCACCGAGCGCGGGATTTCCTGCTGGCAGGCTTCCTCCACCAGCGTCATGGCTTCTTCCAGGGTATCCACCACCACGTCGATGTAGCCGATCTCCTGCCGGCGGTGGGCGCGCTGCGGGTCGACTTCCACCACCAACCCGACGCCGTCGTTCATCGTAATCGCCAGGGGTTGGGCGCCGCCCATCCCGCCCAATCCGGCTGTCAGCACGAATTTTCCTTTCAGCGAAGGCCAGCCGCGCAGGCTGGCCAGCGATGCCAGGGTTTCGTAAGTGCCCTGCAGGATGCCCTGGGTGCCGATGTAGATCCACGAGCCGGCGGTCATCTGCCCGTACATGATCAGCCCCCTGGCGGCCAGCGAGTCGAAATGCGCCTGTGTCGCCCAATGCGGCACCAGGTTGGAGTTCGCGATCAGCACGCGCGGGGCGTCCGCATGGCTCTTGAAAACAGCCACCGGTTTTCCGGATTGCACCAGCAGGGTCTCGTCATCCTCAAGGACCCTCAGGCTGGCCAGGATGGCTTCGAAAGACTGCCAGTCACGGGCGGCCTGCCCGCGGCCTCCATATACGACCAGGTCCTGCGGGCGTTCGGCTACCTCCGGGTCAAGGTTGTTCTGCAGCATGCGGTATGCGGCTTCGGTGAGCCAGCTCTTGCAGCTCAGCTGCGTCCCGCGTGGGGCGCGCACCAGGCGTGGTTGCGGCATATCAGTCTCCAGGTTGGGGATTTTTTATGAAATTGGCTTATGTCCGATTATACGCCAAACAGAAAACGGCCGCCCATTTCTGGCGGCCGGTATTAGTAAGGATTCGGTTTTAGATTGATTCCCTCAGAACAGCAGTTTGCGCGACTTGTGCTGTGTGCAGCCAGCGGGGAGTCCCTGCGCTGCAGGCAGGAGTGCCGGCTCAGCAGGCTCTTGAAGTAAGCTACCGATAAAAATCAGGGCGTGCTAATTCTTGGATGCGGCTTTGTAGCCGTTGCCAGCGAACTGGTCGAAAGTTGTCGCTTTCAGCCGGCTGACCAGCTCGGCCTGGGTGTCGCACCAAAGTGGTCGCATCGAGCAGCTATCGCCAAAAGTGCAGGCGCCCTGGTTCGCGACGCATTCGTTCAGAAGGATCGGTCCATCGATGGCTTCTACAACTTCCAGCACCGATATATCTTCAGGTGAGCGTGCCAGGGATACACCGCCGCGCGCGCCGCGCGAGGTCTGCAGCAGCCCGGCGACTGATAACTGCGAGACTATTTTGGCTAAAAAGGAAGGCGGTATTTGTTGTTCTTGAGCGATCTGGCTGGTGGCGGCTCGCCGGTCTTCGCCAATTTTGGCCAGATATAAGACGGCTCGGACTGCGTAGTCGGCTTGACGTGTAATCTGCATGGTAAAACTCCGTTTGTAATGTTTAAGGATAAAATTTATCTTCAATATTTTAGACTGTTTTTGACCTAATTACAAGTGACAGACATCATGCTTCAGATATGACGGTCATCTTTTTGATGTGATTGTCATCTTGAAATGATAATAATTTGAAAGGTGCTCACCCCATGAACTGCCTTGCTGTTTATGGTAATATTGGCGCACACAAGCCGGGAATGTCCTGTTTAGCTCATTTTTACTGCCCGACAATTCATGCTGGATGAGGATAGCTGGATGAAGCAAATCTGTGTCATCGGTGTAGGTTATGTGGGTCTGGTTACGGCAGCCTGTTTTGCAGACCTGGGCAACAGAGTCATCGCCCTGGACATCGCCGAGCAGAAGATCGAAGGGCTGCGGCGCGGGGAGATGCCCATCTACGAGCCGGGTCTCGGGGAGTTGGTGGAACGCAACGTGCGTTCTGGACGGCTTACATTCACCACCTCCTATGATGAAGGTTTGCATGGGGTAGAGTTCGTTTTTATCGCCGTGGGCACGCCTCCGGGCATGGAGGGGGAAGCCGACCTGCGCTACCTGTCTGCAGCCGTAGAATCGGTCGCCCGCTCGATGCGTGAGCCGCTGATCATTGTGAATAAATCCACCGTCCCGGTCGGAACCGGGGATCTGGTGGCAGAGATCATCCGACAACACCAGCCCCGCCCGGTACAGTTTTCGGTAGTGTCCTGCCCCGAGTTTTTACGCGAGGGATCGGCGATTGCCGATTTCATGCAGCCCCACCGCACTGTATTGGGATCCACGGATCCCGAAGCCGCCGAAAAAGTCGCCCAGCTCCATCTCCCGCTGCGTGCCCCGATCGTGATCACCGACCTGCGTACCGCCGAGATGATTAAATATGCTTCGAACGCCTTTCTGGCGACTAAAATCTCCTTTATCAACGAAATCGCCAATATCTGCGAAGCGCTGGGCGCAGACGTGAAAGAAGTTGCGATTGGGATGGGTTACGACAGGCGCATCGGCCCGCTGTTCCTCGATGCCGGGCTGGGGTATGGTGGCTCGTGCTTTCCCAAGGATGTCAAAGCGCTGGCCTACATGGCCGCCGAAAAGGGCCGTCACCCGCAGTTGTTGTACGCGGTCATGGAAATCAACGATGACCGCCGCCCGATGGCGGTGAACCGCATCCGCGAGATGCTGGGTGATCTGCAGGGAAAAAACATCGGACTTCTGGGTCTTTCCTTCAAACCCAACACCGATGACATGCGCGATTCCCCTTCGATTGATCTGGCCAATGCCCTGATCGCGGCCGGCGCCAGCGTGCGGGCTTATGACCCGGTCGCCATGCAGGTCGCACGTACGAGCCTGCCCGAGGTGGAAATGTGCCAGGATGTATACGCTCTGGCACAGGATTGCGATGCCCTGGTGGTGGTGACCGAGTGGAACGAATTCAAGCAGATTGACATGCAGCACCTCCGGCAGATCATGCGCCAGCCGGTGATCTTTGATGGGCGCAATATCTACGATCCGGAAGCCATGCGCAGGCTGGGTTTCTACTATCGCGGTCTGGGCCGTGGATACAATGGTTCGCTGCAGGATGTGAAGGAAGCGGGGAATTCGGCACCTGCCTGATGTAGATAGTGATTCGGTTGCATCTGTGATGAAAACACAGCATCCCCCGGTCTGTGACTACGAGGGCTCCGAGTACCAGGCGAATTTCTGGGATCGGGGTGAGCGGGAATACGAAGACCGGGTCGAAGCCATCGCCCTGCGCAGGCTGCTGCCTCCCTCCGGGCGATTGCTGCTGGAATTGGGGGCCGGCGCGGGGCGTAATACGCCGCGCTATACCGGTTTCCCCCGCATCGTGCTGCTCGATTACTCGCTTTCACAGCTGAAACTGGCGCAGGAGCGCCTGGGTATCAGCGAGCGTTATATCTATGTGGCTGCCGACGTATATCGCCTGCCCTTCACCGCTGGGCTGTTCGACGCTGCCACCATGATCCGCACCCTGCACCACCTGCAGGAGCCGGCTCTGGCTCTGGAGCAGGTGTTAAAAGTGCTGCAGCCGGGGGCGGTTTTTGTCTTAGAATATGCCAACAAGCGCAATCTGAAAGCCATCCTGCGCTACTGGCAGAGGAAGCAGTCCTGGAACCCCTTTTCCCTGGCACCCGTCGAATTTGCCGAGCTTAACTTCGATTTCCACCCGCGTGCGGTGCGCGGCTGGCTTTCACAGACCGGTTTCAGGCTCGAGCGCCAGCTGACAGTCTCACATTTTCGCATTGCATGGATGAAGCGCCTATTCCCCCTGGGGCTGCTGGTCCAGCTGGATGCGCTTTTTCAGTGGAGCGGAGCCTGGTGGCAGCTCACTCCCAGCGTCTTCCAGCGTTCCATCGTACCGGGCGAGTCCATCGAAATGCCATCAGGCGGCTACTTCCGCTGCCCGGAGTGCTCCTTCCACCCGCTGGCAGAATCCGGAGACCGGTTGGACTGCCCTTCCTGCGGGCGCAGCTGGGCGATCCGCGACGGCATCTATGATTTTCGCCAGCCAGCAGAAAACTCAGGTTGACCGCGCCATCTTCTCTAGCACCAAAAAATGCGACAGGCCTAAAACTCGCAGGGGAGTGCGTTCCAGGAATTGCAGCAGGGTCCGCAAAGCGTTCCCCGACGCCGGGAAACGGGCGATGATGTTGTCGTATGCGCCGAAAATCACCGTCCGCTTTACTATTTGAACCGGCAGGCCCTGGAACAGGTTTTTGAGTGTCCCTGCGCTGTAAACCCGCACGTGCGGAGCCAGTCGGTTGCGCAGGCTCCAGGGTAAATAGTTCACCAGTGGAACATTCCCGAAATGGTACCGCCCTCTCCAGAAAATGCCGTGCGTTTCGAATGGGTAGCCGCGGTTCGGAGCGAACAGGATGATCCTGCCTCCTGGCTGCAGCGTGCGCACCATTTCCTGCACTGCCAGACGGTCGTCTCGTACGTGTTCCAGCACCTCGTGGCTCAGGATCAGGTCGAAGCTCTCATCCGGGAAGGGCAGCTCTTCTCCGGCTGCGCAGGTCACGCCAGCATTGGGCAGGCGGGCGGCTGCCTGTCCTGCCTGCACGGCGCGGCTGAAATCGTATTCCAAACCCGTCACCCTGCCGGTAAGCGCAGCGAGATGCTCGAGGTACATGCCGATTCCACAGCCGTTTTCCAACAGTCGCCCCTGCAGGCGCTCTCCGGCTGCCTCCAGGATCATTTTAAGCCTGCGCTGCTGGCCTGCGCGCCACACGTACGAAGGTTCGCCGCAGCGGGCGGCTTTTTCTAAGTCAGCCTGGATTTCTCTGGGGGTGGACATTGGCTTAGATTGGTTCCTGGATCAGCTCTAAGTCCAGCGCGTGTAAAGGTCGTTATCTATACCCAGCCTTAACAGCGCCCGACCAATCATGTCATCGACCACCTGCTCGATGCTCTGCGGCCTGGCATAGAAAGCTGGCACTGGTGGGAAGATCACTGCCCCCGCATTGGCGGCCTCTGTCATCAGCCTCAGGTGTCCGGGGTGCAGCGGGGTTTCACGTACCACCAGCAGCAGCGGGCGGCCTTCTTTCAGTGTGACGTCAGCTGCCCGTGCCAGCAGGTCGGCTGAGTATGAGTTGGCAATTGCCGAAAGCGTTTTGATCGAACAGGGGATCACAGCCATCCCATCGCTCTTGAAAGATCCGGAAGCGATGCTGGCGCCAATCTCCTCGTACTGGTAGACCGCACTCGCCAGCTCCTGAACCTGGCGGACCTGCCAGCCGGTCTCCAGGTTAATGGTTTTCTCTGCCGCAGGACTGATGACCAGGTGCGATTCAATCTCCAGCTCTTTCAATGCGCTTAAAAACCGGATTCCCAGGATCGCTCCCGATGCTCCGCTGATCCCCACCACCAGGCGTTTTTTCTCTACAAGTTTCACAACCATCCTTTGTCCCTCGTATTGCCTCTATCCAGACTCATTTGGCGGTTTGCGACCCCAGTGGATCGATACCGTCCCCAGCATCAGGCGCTCGAATCCCACCTCCACGAACCCGGTTTCGATGAAGCGCTGCGATAATTCTTCGGGTTGCAAGAACCCTTCGGTGGAGGCAGGTAGGTACAGGTATTCCTGCGGATGGCCTGCAATGATCCTCCCCAGGGTCGGTATGACTCTGCGAAGGTGAAAGTGGATCACAGGTGTGAGCATGTTCTTGGGGGGTGGGTTGGTGTCCAGCGCCACGACCCAACCTCCTGCTTTGACCACCCGGTACTGGTCGGCCAGGCTTTGCCGCACGTCGTGGACGTTGCGCAGCAGGAAACCGGAGACTACAGCCTGGAAAGATCCCTTCGGGAAGGGTAACACTTGCGCGTCTGCGGCTGTCCAGCTCAGCACTGCGCCTTCTCCAATCAGAGAATGTGTGCGTTCCTGTCCGATGAACATCATCTCCAGTGTCAGGTCGGCGCATACCAGCCGGCAGGCGGGCTGCTGGCGCAGGGCTTCACACGCCAGGTCTCCTGTGCCGGCGCCCAGATCCAGCACCAGTCCTCCTGCCTGCAGGTTGGCGTGACGGATCGCTTCTTTTCTCCAGCGCAAATCCTGTCCTGCGGTCATGATGCGGTTCATCAGGTCGTAGCGCGGCGCAATCCGGCCGAACATCGAACGTATGAATTGTTTCTGTTCTCTGGCGGGTAAATTCGACAATCAGGCCTCCCGGAGGGGATAGAGACGTCGAAACAACGTGAACTCAAGCACAATCCTACCATGAAGGTTAACGGTGAGAAATAGTCTGCCTGCATGAACTTTTCGGCGCGTTGGAATGTTAATAATGTGCCAGTCTGAATTACAATCAGCCTCAGGATGATTTCGCTGGCGGAGAAGTATTATGAAAACACGAAAGTTGATTGATCTGCCTTATGTCATCGGCTTGCTGCTCTTGCCAATCGTTCTGGCGGGCATTTTCTTGCTGGTCACTTGGATAATTGGTCTCATTCGTTACGATTCTGCCTACTTTACCGAGGCTTACCAGGAGCGTTACGCCGTCCCCAGCCCATTGTTGACCGGCCTGGAAAATACCCTCCGCAGCGGGGATGGTGCATTAATGGCTGAATTGCAGGGCACCCTACAAATTCCATCCAATCCGGAGAAGCTTGCGAACGTCCGCTTCTTGATTTTTTGGGATACACACGGGAAGTATACCGATTATTTATTTATGGATATGAAGAATTACCACCGCTATATCCAGCACCTGAGGATCGTGGACGGCCGCTACGTGCGCGTTCCAGACGGTGTTTATTACCTGGCAGACAGCGGGCGCTGGAAGACCACTTTCGGTCCTCTGGCAGTTGTGTACTGGTTACTGGTAATTCTCTTCACCCTGGGGGTGTGGATTTACCGTTCGATGTCAGCTTATCGCGAAAAAGTATTCGGAAAACCTCCTGGTGTGGCTTAAGCACACCCGCAGAGTGCAGGCATCAGGAGGGAGAGGTCTCCGTAAAGTATAGGGCATCTTCCTCCCGCGCCACGCGCTTGCCTTCCTCCACGTTGACACGCGTCAGCAGGTAGCCTCCCAGGATGAAGATCAGGATCAGGCTGAGCACCGCCGGGCGGCTGCTGCCGAACATCACCCCCGCGATGGCGAACAACAGCGGGCCGATGATAGCCGAGAATTTTTCCATAACCCCAAACAGGCCGAAAAATTCTCCGCTTTTGGCTGCCGGTGACATGGATGAATACAGGCTGCGGCTTAATGCCTGGCTGCCGCCCTGCACCACGGCTACCATCCATGCCAGGAACCAGAATTCCACCACCGAATTCAGGAAGAATCCCCATACTGCCACCACTGCGTAAAAAACCAGTGCCAGCAGGATGCTCGTCTGGGTAGTCAGTCTGCCAGCCATGCCGCTGAAAAATCGCGGCCCGACCAGGAATGCCAGCAGCAGTCCAAGCGCTTCCAGCGCCAGGATCAGGCCCAGGATGATGCCCAGATTGCTCATTCGGGCTCCCGGCAGCACATTAACCCCGGAAATTGACATCGCTCCGCCTGCGGCGCTGTTCACCAGGTTGAGCCTGTGTTCTCCCGGAGTTTCCGCTGAAATCGTTGAGCTAACTTCGTGACGTACGGTGGGATTAAAACCCTCGATCACCATCGGTTGACCGCTGTCAGGGTCGATCACCGGCTGGCCATCCAGGAAAACCTCCCAATCACTGCCCTCCGGTCCCAGGCTGTAAGTGACCTGCACCTTCTGACCGTTGTAGGCGAAGTCCAGGGTTGCACCCGGATCGTTCGTCGTTAAAAGCGCCAGGTCTTCCTTCTCTCCCACTTCGCTGGCTGGCACTGCCAGCAGCTCCCATTCGCCTGCCGTCTGGATGGCATCCGACCCGGCCGGGTAAGATCCCTCCCCGGCAGCTGAATCGCTGGCCAGGAAGGGGGCAGCAGGTGCCCCGCTGGTTGCGGGAGGCAGGACTCTGGCGGCGCCGATGCCCACCAGGGGCAACGCTACCAGGTTGAACATCACGAAGGCCAGGTAGAAACCGCTGCGTTTCGAGCGGCCGCCGGGTAAGCCTCCGAAGATCAGGCTGTATGGAATGCCCACGAACTGCACCAGCAGCAGGGCCAGGATTAATTCCACCGAACCGAATCCGAGCTCTGCACCGTAAATAGCCGCCACGCCGATGATCGTGCCAATCCCGTCATTGTAGATTAGGAACGACAGCAGGTACTTGAATAACTCCCGATAGCGGCGGATATCCCGCAGGGTCTCTCTGAGGCGCTTGAAACTGGTCGTCAGGATCTTCTCGCCTCGCTCACGGATGGCAGTCGCTGCGGGAGGCTCTGGTACACGCAGCATCAGCGGGATTGTGAATACCGCCCACCACACAGCCACGCTTAGAAAGGAGAGCCGCGCGCCCCAGGTGCCGGGCAGCACCTGAATCATCACAATATTAATCGCCAGCAGGATGCCCCCACCCAGGTATCCCATGGCATACCCGCGCGCCGAAACCGCATCCCGGTCTTCTTCCCTGGCAACGTGCGGCAGCAGGGCATCGTAGAAGGTATTCGCCCCGCTGAAGCCAATCCGGCCGATGATCCCGAAGATCGATGCCAGGATCCAATCGCCTGTGCTCACCAGCACCAGCAGCGCCGTGCTGACAATTCCGATTCCGGCAAATACCGCCAGGAAGCGTTTCTTCCCGCGCATGACATCGGAAATCGTGCCCAGGATCGGTGAGAGGACCGCTATGAACAGCAGCGAAACGCTCAGCCCGGTGCTCCAGTAGGCTGTAGCGATGGTCGCGCTCGGTAAGGTCGCTCCTGCCACCTGGCTGAAATAGACCGGTAAAACCGCGGCCAGGATAGTGGTGGCAAAAGCCGAGTTTGCCCAGTCATACATCGTCCAGGCCCGGATGCGCCGCCGGTATTCTTTCTCGTCGAGCGCATGGGAAGAGCTGATTGCAGCCGTGGTCATAGTCTCCTCCTTATATTGTCATTCTGAGCGTAGCGAAGAATCTATATCTGGATTTTCTGGTTCACCCATCATAAAACGGGAATCTGCACGCATCCCACCAGGTATTGCTCACAGATTGGTGATGTGCGGGCCGCATTATGCTTTATAATAAACATGCAATTATTTGAAATATTATTTGTGGTATTTGATAAAAATATAAATTAAACGCTCACACGATCCAGCCTGTTCAGGGTTCATCTGCAATCATTCATTGTTGAAATTGTCTGTTTTATTATAAGCCCTCCTCAGTTGGTTCCCCTGCACAAATCGGGTATTAAAGATGTGAGCGCTCCTGGCGCTCTTTCTTTTTGGAGTACTCGATATGATCGGAATTGAATTCATTTTTCGCTTGATCGGAATGGTCGTTTTTGGGACACTGGCCGGGTACTGGGGATATACCATGGGACAGCCGTTCGGCGGGCAGAAAGAGTTTTACGCCGCCGTGATGGCCCTGGTGGGAGCATTAATCGGCCTGGTGCTGACTCCATTTATCACCACCCGCCCTGCCCGCTGGATTTTATCCAACCTGTCGAAAATCTCCTCCCAATCCCTGATGGCTGGATTGTTGGGATTGGTTGTTGGCCTGTTGATCGCCGCCCTGCTCTCCTTTCCGCTGTCCCTGTTACCCAGGCCGTTCGGGCAAATCCTGCCATTCCTGGCGGTCGTGGTCTTCGTTTATTTCGGCGTGATGATTTTCGTCCTGCGCCAGAAGGAAATCTTCGAGATTGTCCCCGGTCGCAGGCATCGCGGGTCGAGCGAAGGCGCCGAAGCCGCAGGTCAGACACCCGCTTCGGGGCGCAATATCCTGCTGGATACCAGCGTGATCATCGATGGGCGTATCACCGACATTGCTCGCACCGGATTTTTGGTCGGCACGTTAATGATCCCGCGCTTCGTGCTGAACGAGCTCCAATATATCGCCGATTCACCCGACGTACTTCGCCGGCAGCGCGGGCGGCGCGGTATGGAAGTGCTTTCCCAGCTGCAGAAAGATACCACGGTGGCCGTGCGCATCAGCGACATCGATGTGGAAGGCGTCCGGGAGGTCGACGATAAACTGGTGGTGCTCGCCCGCCAGTTGCGCTGTCCGATCCTGACCAACGATTACAACCTTAACCGCGTGGCAGAGCTGCAGGGCGTGTCGGTGCTGAACGTCAACGAGCTGGCCAATGCCGTGAAATCGGTTTTATTGCCCGGTGAGGTCGTCACGATTGATGTGATCCAGGAAGGGCGTGAGTCTGGCCAGGGGATTGCTTACCTTGACGATGGTACCATGGTGGTGGTGGAAGACGGCAAGGAATACATTGGCAGGCGAGCCGGTGTGGTGGTAACCAAGGTCTTGCAGACTGCTGCCGGCCGCATGATTTTCGCTCGCATCAACCAGGATAACAGCTGATATCTGTGCCGAAGGTGGCCAGCGCTTTATCGCTCAGGGAAAATTAGCCAGTTTTTTCACCCGTCTTTTTCTGAATCATTGGAGGACCTGCATGGCGTTGCGCATTTACAATACCCTCTCCCGTAAAAAAGAAGACTTCGAAACCCTCGAGCCAGGGGTGGTGCGCATGTACGTCTGCGGACCCACCGTCTACGCCCGGGCGCATGTCGGGCATGCCATGTCGACACTGGTCTTCGATGTCATCCGCCGCTTTCTAGAATATCGCGGTTTCTGGGTGCAGCATGTGATGAACTTCACCGATATCGACGATAAGATCATCCAGGCCGCTGCCCAGGAAGGCGTGGATCCGTTCATCTTATCCGAACGCTACATCCACGAATTTCGCGATCACCTGGTGGATTTCAACATCCTGGAAGCCACTGTGAACCCGCGTGCCACCTCCGAGATGCCCCAGATCATCCAGATGATCACCCGGCTGGTGGAGAAAGACCTGGCTTATCCAGCTGGCGGGGATGTCTACTTCCGGGTCGAATGCGACCCGGATTACGGCAAATTATCGGGGCGCAAGCTCGACGACATGCAGGCTGGAGCGCGCATCGAAGTGGATGCTCGCAAGCAGCACCCCATGGATTTTGCCCTGTGGAAAGCTGCCAAACCGGGCGAGCCGGCCTGGGAAAGCCCCTGGGGACAGGGCCGCCCCGGCTGGCACATCGAATGCTCGGCCATGAACCTCACCCACCTGGGAGAGCAGATCGACATTCACGGCGGCGGCAACGACCTGGTCTTCCCGCACCATGAAAATGAGATCGCCCAGACCGAGAGCCTGACCGGCAAGTTCTTTGCCCGTTATTGGGTGCACAATGGCATGCTGCAGCTGTCGGGCGAGAAGATGTCCAAATCGCTGGGCAACCTGGTGACCATCCGGGACTTCCTGGCGCAGCACGAAGCTGATGTCCTGCGCCTCATGGTGCTCAATTCCAGCTACCGCAACCCGCTGGCCTTCAGTGACGAGGTGATTTCCCAGGCTGAACGCGGCCTGGAACGGTTGCGCTCAGCCCTGCGTCCAGCCGCTGAGATCGCTACTGGCGACGCACCTTCCTCCGGCGATGGCTCGACCACCGAGACCAAAGCAGTCCTGTCCCAGCAGATGGAAGCCACGCGCCAGGGTTTCCTTGACTCTATGGACGACGATTTCAACTCCGCCGGCGCCCTGGGGTATCTATTCGAGTTGGTGCGTTCCATCAACCAGGCGCGCGATACCGGTTTGTACGCCGGTCAATTGGAGCCGGCGCAGGAGCTGCTCGTCGAGTTGGCAGGGGTGTTCGGCTTGCGCCTGCGGCATGAGAAGGTGACAATCAATCCGGCGGACGCCTTTGTCGACCTCCTGGTGCAGGTGCGATCAGAACTGCGCCAGCAGAAGCTCTGGCAGCTGGGCGACCAGATCCGCGACCGTTTGACCGGCCTGGGTGTCCTGGTGGAAGACAGCAAAGACGGCAGCACCTGGCGCTGGAAGATGTAGGGCATTCTGTTAGATTGCCCCTCCCGCCAGCGCTCTGCGCTCACATCCAACACAGGGTATATCCATGCACGAATGGCTCTATGGTCGCAATCCAGTCTATGAAACCCTGCGCTCCGGGCAGCGGCAGTTCTTCCGCCTGCTGGTAGCCGAAGGCGCGCAGCCCAAAGGCCGCCTGGAAGAAATTCTCCAGCTCTGCAAAGACAGAAAAGTCCCGGTCGAGCGTCCCCCGCGCTCCCGCCTGGATGCCATCGCACCCGCTCACCAGGGCGTGGTGCTCGAAGCCAGCGCATACCCATATTTAGGGCTGCCAGACATCCTGGAACGGGCAGGCGAGCGCCGCGAACCCCCGTTCATCCTGCTGCTGGACGCCCTCCAGGACCCCCAAAACCTGGGCACACTGCTGCGCACCGCCGATGCCGTGGGCGTGCATGGTGCCGTCATCCCGTTGCGCCACACGGCTGAGGTGACCCCGGCGGTGGTGAGCGCCTCCTCCGGCGCCTGTGAGCACCTGCTGGTAGCCCAGGCCAACCTGGCGCAGGCCATCGCGCTGCTCAAGGAGGCTGGCGTCTGGATCGTGGGCCTGGAAAATGACCCTCGCCTCTCCCTGCCGGATCGGGTGCGGCTGGATGGTGCGCTGGCGCTGGTGGTGGGCAGCGAGGGCCAGGGCCTGCGCCCGCTGGTCAGGGATTCCTGCGATGTTCTGCTGCGACTGCCGATGCGCGGCCAGGTCGCCTCGCTCAACGCCGCCGTGGCAGGCTCGCTGGCGCTGTACATGGCCTGGGAGGCGAGAAGCTTCGTCGGTTCGTCCAGTTCTTAGCTGTTCCCACCCCTTCGATTCAGCGCAAAGCGTTTTAAACCCTTTTCGGGCTCTCCGCTCTATGAAATTGATCAGGTATAATTAAAAATTATTTGGAGGTATCAATGACAGAGGTTATCTTCCTGGTTGAGGAAGCCCCGGAAGGTGGGTTCACAGCCAGGGCATTGGGTCAATCAATTTTTACCGAGGCCGATAGTTGGGATGAATTAAGATCTGCGATCCAGGATGCCGTAGAGTGTCATTTCGAAGAAGGTAAAGGTCCAGTGATAGTGCGTATGCACCTGGTTCGTGATGAGGTTTTCGCATTGTGAAAATGCCCAGGGATGTTAGCGGCTATCATCTGGCGAAATTGCTGGAGAAATATGGCTACTCGGTAACCAGGCAAACCGGTAGCCATATTCGTTTAACAACATTGAGAAATGAAGAGCATCATATAACGATACCAGTCCATCATGAATTGCGGGTAGGAACGTTGAATGCAATTTTGACAGATATTGCGGTACATCTAAAGCTGGACCGGGATCAGCTTACCAAGGAATTGTTCGAGAAATAAACCAATTCTATAAACGTTAAAATTGGAGGGAAGTAATGGGGCAGGTCATCTTTTTTGTAGAGGATACTCCCGGGGGAGGTTTCAAAGCCAGGGCCATGGGCTATCCGATCGAAATCGAAGCCGGCTCGGCGGAAGAATTGGATCGCTCCATCCAGGCAGCACTGAAAGATTTCTTTGAGGAAGACACCTGCCACTATCTGGTGCGCGTGGTGCAGGAACGTCAGAAAGGATCTCCAAAAATATCCAGCCAAAATTGATTTTCCATCTACTCTTGATTCAACGCTCTGCGTTGAAACTCCCCTCTTTCGCTCTACGCCTAATCGCCGCTTTCCCATTCCCTCTCTCTAGCTATCCATACCCACCTGATTTATCCAGTATCTGGTTCTGCGACTATGTAAATAATGCCTGGATGTGGGTTGTGAAAGCGGAGCGTTATCCACGATGCAGCGATGCTCACGCCTCGCTGCGTCGAAAATCAGTCTAAATTATTCTGTTCGTTGTCCTGGAATAGCTGACTAAGTTCCGAATATTCTCCTCAGGCAATGGGGGATCCAATTCATTTCCCTGAATGTGACAATAATCGAAGCAAGATAGTGATAAATGTCACTAGTGATAAGTCGGAATCGCGCATATTATCTATGTAATTGGATGTATGCGAATTTATGCATACATACAGAAGCGAAACATGATTACCGACGCATTAACTCAGGAAATTACCGCTTTACATGCCAATATTTGCTCAGCCCTGGCTGATCCCACCCGCATCCTGATCCTCTATGCCCTGCAAGATAAACACAGCAGTGTCAGTGAAATCGCACTGGAATTGGGAATCCACCAGCCGGCTGCTTCGCGCCACCTTAATTTGCTGCGCGAGCGCGGTTTGGTGATTTCTCAGCGTGAAGGGCAATCGGTGATCAATTCATTATCTGACCAGCGCATTATCCAGGCCCTGGATTTGCTGAGGGCAGTTCTTACCAGCAAGCTCAAAAGCCAGGCAGTGCTGGCTGAAACCTTCCTGGATACTGCTGAGAAAAATTCCTGATATGTTGCGCCAAAACAGCAAAGGAGTTGCATGAAAAAATTACTGATCCTGGGTGCAGGAACTGCCGGCACCATGGTTGCCAATCGGATGAGAAGGTTGCTGGATGAAGATGAGTGGAGCATCACCATTGTTGATCAGGATGAAATCCATTATTACCAGCCAGGTTTTCTCTTCATCCCCTTTGGAATGTACAGCCGCAATGATGTCATCAAGCCAAAACGCGATTTTATCCCCCCGCAAGTGAAACTGGTCATGTCGCCGATCGAGCACATCGATCCCGAGCATAACCGTGTTAAGTTGGTCAAAGATGGTCGCTTCCTGAATTACGATTTTCTGGTTATCGCCACCGGCGCTCAAATTCATCCCGAAGAGACGCCTGGCTTGCAGGAGCACGAATGGTACCACTCCATATATGATTTTTACACCATCCAGGGAGCGGTAGCTCTGACCAAACACCTGCGCCTCTGGCCGGGCGGGCGGATGGTCGTGAACGTGGTCGAAAACCCCATCAAATGCCCCGTCGCTCCCTTGGAATTCCTGATGCTGGCGGATTGGTTCTTCACCGAGCAGGGCATGCGCGACCGGGTGGAAATCACCTATGCCACGCCTCTGCCGGGAGCCTTCACCAAGCCAATCGCTTCACGCTACCTGGGTGAAATTCTGGAGCAAAAAGGAATCAAAGTCGTTCCGGAATTTTTAATTGAACGTGTCGAGCCAGACGCGCGAAAAATTATCTCCTATGATGAACAGGAGATCGAATACGACCTGCTGGTCAGTATTCCGCTCAACAAGGGATCAGAATTGATCGCCCGTTCCGGTTTGGGCGATGACTTGAACTTCATCCCTGTCGATAAGCACACCCTGCTCTCTCCTAAATACTCCAACATTTTCGTCCTGGGTGACGCAGCCGCCATCCCTGCCTCCAAAGCCGGCTCGGTGGCACATTTTGCTGTGGAGGTATTTTCCCAGAACTTCATGCGTTATATCGATGGGTTTGAACTGCTGCCGACTTTCGATGGTCATGCCAACTGCTTCATCGAGTCTGGCTTCAACAAGGGATTGTTGATCGATTTTAACTACGAGGTTGAACCGCTGCCAGGAAGATTTCCGCTGCCCGGTGTTGGTCCGTTCACCCTGCTTCAGGAATCTGAGGCGAACCACTGGGGTAAGATCATGTTTCGCTGGATGTATTGGAACTTACTGCTCAAGGGTCAGGAACTACCCCTCCCAGCCCGTTTAAGCATGGCTGGGAAGTGGGAAAACTGAGGAGGCCATCATGGAGCAGACGCTTGAAGCGCTGAACCAAAAGATCGATGCTTTGTCTGAACAGCTGACATACCTGACGAACCAGGCTCAGATGGTGGAACGCCAGCGGCAGGATCGTTCTGAATTAATCCGCGACCTGACACCCATCGTCAACCAGGCTTTTAACATGACTGTCGAGGAGTTTGAAGAAATCCAGGAATACATTGATCTAAAAGACCTGCTGCGCCTGCTGAAGCGGATGTTGCGAAACGGGCGGAATTTTGAGCGGATGCTGGATCAGCTGGAAAGCCTTCAGGACCTGGTTGAGACCACCGGACCTTTAGCGGATCAGGCTTTCAGTCGTCTGGTTACCGTCCTATCCGAGATGGAGGAAAAGGGATATTTCACCTTTGCCCGTGGTGGCTTGCGCATCGCAGATAATGTGGTGACCTCGTTCAGTGCGCAGGATGTCGAACGGTTTGGTGACAACATCGTATTAATCCTGAATACGGTCAAGGATATGACCCAACCCGAGATCCTCAACTTTGTGCGCAATACTTTACTGGTAGCTGAAAAAGAAATTGAGAAAGAAGTTGATATTTCCTATACAGGATTACTGCGTCAGATGCGCGATCCAGAAGTGCGCCGAGGATTGGCTTTAACGATGCGGATTCTGCAGGTCATCGGTGCTCAGGCTGCTGGGAACGGAAATGGATCGGAGAATTAATCAATCCTTATAAAAAACAATCAAACAGGAGACAATAATGGCAACACGAGAAATTGCAGGCATTAATGTTAAAGTTAATGATGAAGGCTTCATGACAGACCCCAGTGAGTGGAATCGTGAAATCGCCTTCGAAATAGCTCAAGAGGAGGGCATCCCTGAGTTAACCACCAATCATTGGAAGGTGATTGAATATTGCCGGGAGAGTGCCACCGCTACCGGCGCAGCGCCGACCTTACGGGCAATCACTACCGGTGCCGGTCTTAGCACCAAAGAAATGTTCTTCCTGTTCCCCAAAGGCCCGGCAAAGAAAGTAGCCCGGATTTCTGGTCTGGGGAAACCCGAAGGCTGCGTCTAATTCTTTGGTCTCGAAATCACGTTATTAAGGAAAATTAAGAATGTCTAACAATAATGGTTCCGAAAAAAACCGCCACATGGCGTTTATCTGCTCCAAAGGTAACCTGGATATGGCATATCCTGCTTTGATCATGGGTTGGTCTGCTCTGGGTAATGGCATCGATGTATCCCTCTTCTTCACCTTCTGGGGGATGGATATCATCAATAAGAACCGCATTGACCACCTCGAAATCGCACCGGTCGCTAACACCAGCATGAAAATGAGCATGATGGGTGTTCCTGGCAACCTGGGTATCCCTAACCTGATGGGTGTCTTCCCTGGCATGACTGCCTTTGCTACCAGCCTGATGCATAAGAAAATTGCCGGTGTCGGGGCTCCACCGGTTCGTGAATATATACAGATGCTGGTGGATGGCGGTGCCAAACTCTATGGCTGTAAGATGTCCGTCGATATGATGGGTCTGGGCATGGAAGATTTTGTCGATGGTGTGCAGGCAGTGGTGACCGCTGCCGACTTCATCGATATGACTGATGGCGCTCAGATTATTTTTATCTAGTCACTTCAATTTTCATTTGATCGGCAGGTTTGGAAGTCAGGAGGCTGAATCTTAACCTGCCGATCTGCATAATCAGCTAAATTACCGAAGTTCCCAATCTCTTACGAGGCGATGGGTTGTTTCACGATACCTAAACTCCGCCCACAAACTCGTGAGGAATATTCAATTTTTGCGCACCATCAAGTTTAACCTTTAGAAACAAATGGTTCTGAACGCGGAGCGTCACCCAGAACGCAGCGACGCGGGAGCATCTCTGCGAGAATACAGAACAAATGTTTGATATTTCCAACCAGTTTTTTTAGAATTATCCCATAATGGTACCCATTACCTGCCCGA
>Ga0209254_10000752_pt1 | contig 27977 bp, 24 predicted proteins | sample FrelakmetDIP11DI_FD_187148 | JGI IMG/M metagenome (GOLD analysis project Ga0209254, IMG submission 187148) | Freshwater lake sediment microbial communities from the University of Notre Dame, USA, for methane emissions studies - DIP11 DI (SPAdes)... | ecosystem: Environmental > Aquatic >...
GGGTAGTTCAGTGAGCGAAGGCAGTCACCCGGACGCCGTTGCGCGCCTGGCGCGCGCGCTGGAGCGGATCGAGTCCCTGCTGCCGGCGGATATCGAGCCCGACTTCACCGCGTTCGTGGCCTTTCGCTGGCGCAAGCGCCGGTACCTTGGCATGGAGAGGGGCGAGCTGCAACCGGTGGCACACCCCGCGCTGATCGCGTTCGAGGACCTGAAGCACGTCGATGCGCAGAAGGACGCGTTGCGGGCGAACACCGGGCAGTTCGTGCGCGGACTGCCGGCGAACAACGCCCTGTTGACCGGGGCGCGAGGCACGGGGAAGTCCTCGCTGATCCGGGCCTGCCTGCACGCCTTCGCGCCGGAAGGCCTCCGGCTGATCGAAGTCGACAAGCGCGACCTCGTCGACCTGGCGGACATCGTCGACCGGGTGGCGAGGCGACCCGAGCGTTTCATCGTGTTCTGCGACGACCTGTCGTTCGACGCCAACGAGGTCGGCTACAAGGAACTCAAGGCAGCGCTCGACGGCTCGATCGCCGGCGCGGCAGAGAACGTGCTGATCTACGCGTCGTCGAACCGGCGGCACCTGATGCCCGAGTACATGCGCGACAACCTCGACGCGCACTACGACGACGATGGCGAAGTCCACCCGGCCGAGGCGGTCGAGGAGCGCATCTCGCTGTCGGAGCGATTCGGCCTCTGGCTGTCGTTCTATCCGTTCCGGCAGGACGACTACCTGGACATCGTCGCGCACTGGCTTGCGAGTTTCGGACTCGATCGCGCGGCCATCGGCGCTGCGCAGACCGAAGCGCTCCAGTTCGCGCTCCAGCGCGGGTCCCGCTCCGGCCGCATTGCCTTGCAGTTCGCACGCCAGTGGGCGGGACAGCGCTTGTCTTCGGCCCGTCCCGCCGGGGGATGACCGCGGCGCGTTCGCCGGTCGACGTCGCGGTCGGCATCCTGATCCGGCCCGACGGCCGCCTTCTCCTCGCGAGTCGCCCGGAGGGCAAGCCGTACGCGGGGTACTGGGAATTCCCGGGCGGAAAGCTCGAACCTGGAGAGACGGTCGCGCATGCCCTCAGGCGCGAACTGCACGAAGAGCTCGGGGTCGACGTCGGCTCCGTGCATCCCTGGGTCGTTCGTGTCTTCGATTATCCCCACGCGCTCGTTCGCCTGCACTTCTGCCGGGTGTTCGAGTGGAGTGGCGAGCTGCATGCGCGCGAGCGGCAGCGCTTCGGCTTCTTCGCGCTGGATTCGCTTCCGGCGCCCCTGCTGCCGGCCACCGTGCCGGTGCTCCGCGGACTCGAGCTGCCGCCGGTCTACGGAATCAGCGCGGCGGGTGTCCTGGGCATCGATGCGTTCCTTCGACGACTGGGCGATTCGCTCGCCCGCGGACTCAGGCTCGTCCAGCTGCGCGAGCCTGGCCTCTCCAGCGCGGAGGTCGATCGGCTCTTCGGTCGAATGCTCGCGCTGACGCGCTCCGCTGGAGCGCGGCTGCTCGTGAACAGCCGTCATCCGCGCGCACTGTGGGAGGCAGCCGATGGAGTCCATCTGACATCGCATGCGCTGGCGAACATCCGCGAGCGGCCGGCCCACCGGTGGTCGGGTGCGTCGGTCCACGACGAGAAGGAACTGGCGCGGGCCGGGGAACTGGGCCTGGACTTCGCCGTGCTCGGCCCGGTCCAGGTGACCGCGAGCCATCCTGGCCAGTCACCGCTCGGATGGACCGAATTCGAGCGGATCGCAGTCGGCACCTCGCTCCCCGTGTACGCGATCGGCGGACTCGACGGTGAAGCGGTTCCCGTGGCGATGGCGCGCGGCGCGCACGGCGTCGCGCTGCTGTCGGCGGCGTGGCGGGACGGTCAGTGCTTCGACCTGGCGGGTTCCGCCGAAGTCTCCTCCACTTCTTCAGCCGCGCCGCCGGGAACCAAGTAACGATCGGAGGCCCAGGCGCCGAGATCGATCATCTTGCAGCGCTCGGAGCAGAACGGCCGGAACTTCGAAGCTTCGCTCCATTCGACCTGCCGACCGCAGGTCGGGCACTTCACCACCGGAGGCATCGGGCCGAGCGGAAACCTAGAAGGCGCAGAGCGAGAGTTCGAACGGGACGTCGCGGTCGAAGGAGCGCGGCTTGAGGTCGCGGTCCTGCGTGGTGAACCGGATCCAGAGCATGTACTTGTTGGCGCTGATTTCCGGAATCGCGTTCAGTTCGCCGTCGATCCGAACCTGCAGCAGCGCGTAGGTTCGGCCCTGGAGAATCTGCTGGAACGCGCCCTGCGCGGCGACCTGCTGGCTTCGGTGCGCGGTTTCCCTCAGCAGCTTCAGGACGATCGCGAGCGCGGAGTGGAATTGCATCATCGGCTGGACCCAGGCCTGGAGGTCGCGGGAGCGACTCTCGGCGTCACGGGTCAGCCACGCGTGATACGACGGCAGGTCGAACTCGCAGGTCCCGCCCGGGATGTTCGCCCGGCTGCGGATGCTCATCAGCCACTCGTTGTCGCGGACGTGCTGCCCCGCCTTGCCCGTGGTCGCGTTCAGGTGCTGCTGCGCGTGCTCGATCTCGCCGAGTACCGCGGATAGCGCGGCCTCGGAGACCTGCGGATTGTTGCGCAGGGCCTGCAGCGTCTGCCGGTGGCGTTCGAGTTCCTGCAGCAGATCCGACTTCAGGTCCGCGCGGGAAGTGACTTCAAGAATCTCGAACAGCGTCAGCAGCGCCGTGTGATGACAGTGCGAGTGTTGCTGCTCGCAGAAGTAGAGCAGCTTGTCGAACAGGTCCTCGAGGCGCAGCAGGGTCCGGATTCGTTCGCTGAACGGATACTCGTACAGGACCTGACCGTCGTTGGCCATGTGTGGGGAGTGCCGAAGAGTGGCGCGACGATATCACACGCTTGCGCTCGACGACGCCTCCGCGAGTTCCAGGTAGCGCTGATGGAGCCTGTCGACCCGCGCCTCGATCTCGTCGAGCGGCGCCTCGTTGAACAGGACATCGTCCGCAGCTTCGAGTCGCCGGGCGCGCGTCGCCTGTGCAGCGAGGATGGCGCGAGCGATGTTCGTGTCGATGCCGGGGCGCAGGCAGACGCGGGCGATCTGGGTCGCTTCCGAGCAATCGACCACGAGAATGCGACCGAACCGGCCGCGGGCATCGCCGGACTCCACCAGCAGGGGAATCACGAAGACGACATACGGGCTGCCGGCGGTGGTGAGTTCCTCGGCTCGACGGTTCGACGCCGCCCGGATCAGCGGGTGGAGAATGGCCTCCAGTCGTGCCCGGGCACCCGGGTCCGCGAACGCGCGTTCGCGCATCCACGAACGGTCGAGAGACCCATCGGTGGCGATCGCGGCCTCTCCGAAGACGGTCCGAAGAGTGTCGATGGCCGCGCCGCTTGGCTGCGTGAGTTCGTGTGCGATGGCGTCGGCGTCCACGATCCCGGCGCCGTGACGCGACAGCATGCCGCCGATCGTGCTCTTCCCGCTTCCGACGCCGCCGGTCAGGCCGACGCTGAAACAGGCGTGCTTCAAAGCGGAACCAGCCAGCGGGTGAAGGTATCGCCCGTGAGCAGCACGATCAATCCGGCCGCGGCGAGGTATGGGCCAAACGGAATCGGGATCTCCCGGCCGCGCCTCGCCAGCACGATCAGCAGGATGCCAACGAGCGCGCCGACGAGGGACGACAGCAGCACGATCGGCAGCAACGCCTTCCAGCCCATCCACGCGCCGAGGGCCGCCAGTAACTTGAAGTCGCCGTAACCCATGCCTTCCTTGCCGGTGGCGAGCTTGAACAGCCAGTAGATGGACCACAGCACGAGGTAGCCGGCCATGGCCCCGAGGACGGCGTCCTGGAGCGGGACGAACGTGCCGAACACGTTGCTGCCGAGGCCCAGCCACAGCAGCGGCAGCGTCAGGTCGTCGGGAAGCAGCGTCGTGTCGGCGTCGATGAAGGTGAGCGCCACCAGCGTCCAGGTGAACGCCAGCGCCAGCAGCAACGCGGGGGTGAATCCGAATCGGTAGGCGACCAGGGCGGACAGTGCGGCCGTCAGCGCTTCGACGATCGGGTAGCGCGCCGAGATCCTCGTTCCGCAATGGCCGCACTTGCCCCGCAGCGCGACCCACGACACGAGCGGAATGTTGTCGATGACGCGCAACGGCGTCCTGCAGTGGGGACAATGGGAGCCGGGAACGACCAGGTTGTATCGCGGGCCGGCCGGCACGGGTTCGGCGCCGTCGAGCTCGGCGCACTGCGTCTTCCACTCGTTCTCCATCATCCTCGGCAGGCGATGGATCACGACGTTCAGGAAGGAGCCGATCGCCAGTCCGAAGACGGCGACCACGACGAGCAGAGCGGATTCCGACAAGGTGAAAATCGCCGGCGCCGCTGCGCGGCACCGGCGTCCCCGAGTGACGTTATACGACTTGGCCGAGCTTGAAGATCGGCATGTAGATCGCGACGACGATACCCCCGATGAGCACGCCCAGGATCACCATGATCATCGGTTCCAGCATGCTCGAAAGCGCATCCACGGTCTCGTCGACCTCGCGCTCGTAGTAATCGGCCACCTTCGACAGCATCGAGTCCAGCGAGCCCGACTCCTCACCGATCTGCGTCATCTGGACCGCCATGTTGGGGAACACCCCAGTGTTCTGCATGGACTGCGCGAGGCTCGTGCCGACATTCACCTCGGCCTGCACCTGCTTCGTCGCTTCCTTGTACACCGCGTTGCCGGACGAGGGGCCGACCGAGTCGAGCGCCTCGACCAGCGGTACGCCGGCCGCGAAGGTGGTGGCGAGCGTGCGGCTCCAGCGGGCAATCGAGGCCTTCTGCAGCATTTCGCCGAGGACCGGCAGCTTCAGCGCGAGCCGGTCGATCGTCGCCTGGATCTTCGGGGACCGCTTCCAGGCCTGGATCAGGAAGTAGATGCCGCCGAACAGCACGCCGAAGACGATGTACCAATACGCCACGAAGAAGTCGGACATCGCGATTACGACCAGGGTGGGTGCCGGCAAGTCGGCGCCGAAGCTGGTGAACACGCTCTTGAACGACGGGATCACGAAGATCATGATCACCGCGGTCACCAGGACGGCGACCATGATGATCATCACCGGGTAGAAGAGCGCCTTCTTGATCTTGCCCTTCAGGGCGATCGTCTTCTCCTGGTACATCGCCAGGCGGTCCAGCAGGGTCTCCAGGATCCCCGCCTGCTCACCGGCGGCGACCAGGTTGCAGAACAGCGGATCGAAGTACAGCGGGTACTTGCGAAACGCCTGGTTCAGGCTCGTGCCGGTCTCGACGTCCGAGCGGATGTCGTTCATCAGCCGCGCCATCGAGGGATTGGCGTGTCCGCGGCCGACGATGTCGAACGACTGCATCAGCGGCACGCCCGCCTTCAGCATCGTCGACAGCTGCCGCGTGAAGAGCGCGAGGTCCTTCCCGGTGATCTTGCGGCCACGCGTGAAGCTCAGCTTCTTGATCTTGGTGGCCATGATGCCGCGTCGCCGAAGCGCCGCCGCCACCACGGAGTCGCCGCCCGCGCGCATCTCGCCCTTGACCACGCGTCCGTTCTTGTCGCGGCCTTCCCACTTGAAGACCGCTTCCTTGATCTCCATGCGTGGTTTGGCAATTGCTCCTGTCGCCATCGTCGCTCCGCCGTCTGTCCTATTCGTTGGTGCAGCCCAGGACCTCTTCGAGAGAGGTCATGCCCTGCTTCACTTTCAGCAGTCCGGACTGCCGCAGGTCGCGCACTCCGATTCGCTGTGCCTCGCGCCCGATGTCGAGCGCGGTCGCATGCTTGAGAATCATGTCCTGCATCGATTCGGTGATCGGCATGACCTGGTAGATGCCGACGCGACCCTTGTAGCCGCTGCCCTTGCAGCGCTCGCAGCCGACCGCCTTGTAAGGTACCCAGCTGCCGTCGATGTCAGGTTCCGAGTAGCCGGCGGCCAGCAGCGCCTCAGTTGACAGTTCGGCTGGTTGCTTGCAGGTGCAGAGGCGCCGTGCAAGACGCTGGGCGGTGATCAGTATGACGCTCGACGCAATGTTGAAGGGCGCCACTCCCATGTTGTCGAGTCGCACGAGCGTCGACGGCGCGTCGTTCGTGTGCAGCGTCGACAGAACCATGTGGCCCGTCTGTGCAGCCTTGATCGCGATGTCCGCGGTTTCGAGGTCGCGAATCTCGCCAACCATGATGATGTCCGGATCCTGGCGCAGGAAGGCCCGCAGCGAGTTGGCGAAGGTGAGCCCGGCCTTCTCGTTGACGTTGACCTGGTTGATGCCCGCGATCTGGATCTCCGCCGGGTCCTCGGCGGTCGAAATGTTGACGCCCGGCTCGTTGAGGATGTTCAGGCAGCTGTACAGCGACACGGTCTTACCGGAACCGGTCGGACCGGTCACCAGGACCATCCCGTAAGGCCGCCGGACAGCGTCCAGGAGTACCTCCCGCTGGTCCGGCTCGTAGCCGAGTGCGTCGATCCCCATCTTCGCCTGCGACGGATCGAGAATGCGCATCACGATCTTCTCGCCGAACATCGTCGGCAGCGTGCTGACGCGGAAGTCGATTGCACGCTGGCCGGACAGGGCAAGCTTCATCCTCCCGTCCTGCGGCACGCGCTTCTCCGAGATGTCGAGCCTCGAGATGACCTTGATGCGCGTCGAGAGACGCTCCCTGATCGCCAGCGGCGGCTGCGCGACCTCGCGCAGGACACCGTCGATCCGGAACCGGATCCGGTAGAACTTCTCGTACGGCTCGAAGTGCAGGTCGGATGCGCCTTCCCCGATCGCGTCGAGCAGGAGCTTCTGGAGGAAGCGGACGACCGGCGCGTCGTCGACCTCCGATGTGTCTTCGGCCGCTGCCTCCGGCGATTCGCCGAGAAGTTCGTCGAAGCTCACGTCGTCGCCGCCGACCATGCTCTCGAGCGCCTGTGCAGTGGTCTGGGTGTTGGCGTCGACCAGCCGCATCAGCTTGTCGTGCTCGACGACGACGATGTCGAGCGCAAGCTGGGTCTGGAACTTGATCTGGTCCAGCGCCTGCAGGTTCGTCGGATCGGACATCGCGACCGCGAGCCGGTTGCCGCGCTTGCGCAGCGCGATGACGCGCAGCGAGCCCACGAGTTTCCGGTCGATGATGTCCCGCGGCAGCTGTTCGTGATCGACCGCAGCGAGGTCGAGCAGTGGATGGCCGAACGTGTCCGCGGCGAACTTCGCGACGGCTGCGGGGTTCAGGCCGGTGACTTCCGTCGAGCCGATCAGCTCATCGATGAACTGCGTGTTCGACTGCAGCGCCTTGCGGGCGAAGTTCTCCGCGCGATCCGGCCGCAGCTTGCCCTGCTGCACCAGCGCGCGCGCAAGCCCGGTCAGCGTTCCTGCAACTGCAGAACCTTGGATGACGGCAGACATCGGATATCGGAACTTTCTTCGGGGTGTCGATCGGTCTCGCGAACGAGCAATTTATAGCGGTCGCGCCACCCTCGAGAAGGCGAAAGATAGTGCAGATAACCCCCGGATTTGTAAACCTTAACTACCGCATTGAAGGCAAGCTGATCGAGGTACGTGCACTTCGCGGAGCAGGGCCTGTCACTCGACTGCCGTGGTGGTCCGACGGATCAGCCGGGCGCTCCGGATCGCCTGGTCGTCCACCTGCACGACCTCGACGACGACTCCGGGAAAGCGGACGCAACAGGGCGCATCGGGGATCTCCTGAAGGCTCTCCACCAGCAGTCCGTTGAGCGTTTTCGGACCGTCCAATGGGAGCGCGAGCCCGAGGCGGCGGTTGAGGTCCCGAAGCATCGCCGTCCCGTCCACCAGTGCCTGTCCTTCGACGGTCCAGCGCAGCCGGCGCGAACCCGTGCCGGGCGCGTTGGTCGCGAACTCGCCGACGATTTCCTCGATGATGTCTTCGAGCGTCACCAGCCCCTTCACTTCACCGTACTCGTCGACGACGAGCCCGAGCCGCTGCTTGTTGTCCTGGAAGTGCTGCAGCTGCTGGAACAACGGTGTGCCGCTCGGGATGAAGTACGTCGGCACCAGTGCGCCGCGCACCGAGGCGATGGTGAAGTCCTCGCCGGCGAGCAGGTGCATCAGCTTGCGGACGTGCAGCACGCCGACCATGCGGTTGATGTCCCCCTCATGGACCGGAATCTTGTTGTGGTAGCAGGTGCGCAGCTGCTCGAGCACGGTGTCCGCCGGCTGCTCGATGTCGAGCGACTCGATGCGTGCGCGCGGCATCATCACGTCGTCGACGGACAGTTCCTCGAGGTCGAACAGGTTCAGCAGGATGCTGCGATGCTTGCCGGGAATGAAGTTGCCGCCCTCGAGGACCAGGGTGCGAAGTTCCTCGGAAGTCAGGCGCGTGTTTTCCCCGCTCGGCGCGCTGGGGATCCTCATGGCCCACAGCATCGCCTTGACGAAGAGATTGACGAACCACACGACGGGCTGGAAGAGGCGGAGGAACCCGGCGAGCGGATACGACAGCGGCAGTGCGATCCGTTCGGGAAACGTCGCTCCGATCACCTTTGGAGTGATCTCGGAGAAGACCAGGATCAGAAAGGTGATGACGCCGGTCGCGGCGACCAGGGCCCATTCGTTGTGGCCTACCAGCCGTATGGCCATTGCCGTGACCAGGGCCGTCGCAGCCGCGTTCACGAGGTTGTTGCCGAGGAGGATGGTGCCGAGGAGGCGGTCCGTTCTCGAGAGGAGCGACTGCACGCGCCTGGCGGCCCGGTTTCCCTGTCGAACGAGGTGGCGCAGCCGAAGACGGCTGAGCGCCATCATCGACGTCTCTGAAATCGAGAACAGCGCCGAGATCAGGAGAAGGACGCCGAGGGCCGTGAGTTCAACCCAGAGCGGAAACTCTTCCACGCGCCGGCCTCGGGCTTAACGCGGTGCTGAAACGGACGTTGGAGGGATTGGTCGGGGTGAGAGGATTTGAACCTCCGACTCCTGCGTCCCGAACGCAGTACTCTACCAGGCTGAGCTACACCCCGATCGCGTCATTCAACCAACCCGCTCTGCGTGAGCTATCGGTCGCGGTCGACTGCGAACGCGAGCAAGTGTATCAAAGAATCCCTGCAGTCCGAGGTAGGCAGCGACTCGACGGCCCGCCTGCCTTCATCGGCTTCGCGTTGTGCCAGCCTCAGGGAGTAGGCCAGGGAACCATTGTCGGCCACGATGCGTGCGATCGCGCCAAAGTCGCCGTTGCCGTCGCGGACCGCGCGGGCGACCAGTTCCTTCTGCTCGGGCGCGGCGCTGCGCAAGGCGTGGATCAGCGGAAGGGTGACTTTCCCTTCCCGGAGATCGTCGCCAAGGCGCTTCCCGATGTCTTCGGCGTGGCCCGAATAGTCGAGCACGTCGTCGGTGATCTGGAACGCCCGGCCGAGGCTGGCGCCGTAGCGGGCGCACTTCTCTTCCTGCTCGGAGCTGGCGCCGGCCAGTACGGCAGCGATCCGGGCTCCTGCCTCGAATAGCGTCGCCGTCTTGCGCTCGACCACTCCGAAATAGCGCTCTTCGTCGACCGACGGGTCGTGGATGTTGAGCAACTGCAGCACTTCCCCTTCGGCGATGCGGTTCGTGGCGTCGGCCAGGATCCGCATCACGCGCATGCTCCCGGCGTCCACCATCATCTGGAATGATCGGGAGTAGAGGAAGTCCCCGACCAGCACGCTCGCGGCATTGCCGAACATGGAGTTCGCGGTAGACCGTCCGCGACGGAGGTCGGATTCGTCCACGACATCGTCGTGCAACAGCGTGGCGGTGTGGATGAACTCGATCACGGCGGCGAGCAGCACGTGGGCGCTGCCGGCGTAACCAAGGGCGCGCGCGACGAGCAGAAGCACGGCGGGTCGAAGTCGCTTGCCGCCGGCCCCGACGATGTAGTCAGCCACCGTGTTGATCAGGATGACATCGGAGTCGAGACGGGCACGGATCACTCCGTCCACATCGCGCATGTCCGCGGCGATCGGCTGCAGGACCGCCTTGAGGTCAGGCACCCGCGCCTCGACGCCTCCCCGGGTCGCGGGAGACGCGGCAACAGCCGAAAGCGCGACGCTCGGAACCGTGGTGGAGGAGTACATCGGCGCGATTATAGGTGGGCGGGTGCTCTCCTTGCCCTGGGCGTCCGGGACTTGGCTCGGACGGGGCCACAGTTTGACGCACCGCGATGACCGGTGCGATAATCCCCGGCTTTCCGCGCTTCTCCTCGGAACCGTTGAGAGAGGAAGCTCGAGGGCGGCCGGCGATGTTTGGGGGCTGGCCTTCCGGAATGGAGCCCGACGCACTTGGTCGTTCGGGCATGGGCCGAAGACGACCATTGCCGCGCCGGGATCGGACGCAGGGTCGACCGGCAGGAGAACACATATGCATGCAGTCATCAAAACGGGCGGGAAGCAGTACCGCGTCGCGCCCGGCGATACCGTCAAGGTCGAAACCCTGGCCGCCGAGGTCGGGCAGCAAGTAACGCTGTCAGAAGTGCTCACCGTCAGCAACGGTGACGACGTCAAGGTCGGGTCGCCCTTCGTGGAAGGCGCTGCCGTCGTCGCCACGGTCGTTGCCCACGGGCGCCACGACAAGGTAGCGATCTTCAAGATGAAGCGCCGCAAGCACTATCAGAAGCATCAGGGGCATCGTCAGAACTTCACCGAACTGCGCATCGACTCGATCGCGTAACCGGCGGGCAGGAGCAGAACATGGCACACAAGAAAGCAGGCGGATCGTCACGCAACGGCCGCGATTCCCAGTCGAAGCGACTGGGTGTGAAGATCTTTGGTGGCCAGGGAATCGAGCCGGGCCAGATCATCGTCCGCCAGCGCGGCACCCAGTTTCACGCCGGTGCCAACGTCGGCATGGGCCGCGACCACACCCTGTTCTCGCTGGCGACCGGAAGGGTCAAGTTCGATGTCAAGGGCGCGCAGAATCGCCGCGTCGTCAGCGTCGAGCCGGTCGCCGAGCAGAGCGCCTGAGCGTTCGCGGCAAACACGCATGTGAAAAGCCCTGCCGCTCGCGGCGGGGCTTTTTCTTTTCAAGGTCCGGATCGTGAAGTTCATCGACGAAGCCACCATCGAAGTCGCTGCCGGCAATGGCGGCGATGGCAGCGCTTCGTTTCGCCGCGAGAAGTTCATCCCCAAGGGCGGACCGGACGGAGGCGACGGCGGACGCGGCGGCAGCATCTGGGCAATCGCCGACCGCAACATCAACACGCTGATCGACTACCGCTATGCGCGGCGGCACGAGGCACCCGACGGCGATCGGGGTCGCGGTGCCGACTGCTATGGGGCAGGTGGCGAGGACATCGAACTGCGGATGCCGGTCGGAACTGTGATCGTCGATGCCGGCACCGGCGAACGACTGGCGGACCTGTCCGAGCATGGCCAGCGTGCGCTGGTGGCACGCGGTGGCAAGGGTGGCCTGGGAAACCTTCACTTCAAGTCGAGCGTCAACCGCGCGCCGCGCGAGTTCACGAAAGGCGAGCCCGGCGAGCAGCGCAAGCTGCAGCTCGAACTGCGCGTGCTCGCCGACGTCGGCCTGCTGGGCATGCCCAACGCCGGCAAGTCGACCTTCATCCGTGCAGTCTCGAACGCGCGCCCCAAGGTCGCCGACTATCCGTTCACGACCTTGCATCCCAACCTCGGGGTCGTTCGCGTCGGTCCCGAGCAGAGCTTTGTCATCGCCGACATCCCGGGACTGATCGAAGGCGCGGCCGAGGGTGCCGGACTGGGCCACCAGTTCCTCAGACACCTGAGTCGGACAGGCCTGCTGCTGCACCTTGTCGACTGCAGGCCGGTCGACGACAGCGACCCCGTGCGCGACGTCCGGGCGATCGTTGCCGAGTTGCGCAAGTACGACGAGCGGCTCTACCAGAAGCCCCGCTGGCTGGTGCTGAACAAGATCGACCTGGTCCCGGACGATGAGCGGGACGCGATGGTCACGGAGTTCCGGCGACGGCTTCGGACGAGGGGCCGGGTGTTCGCGATCTCCGCGGCTACGGGTGAAGGCTGCCGCGAACTCGCCGCGGAAATCGCGCGATTCCTGCAGGCCGAGCGGCGAGCCGAGCAGGCTGCGGTCGCGACAGAGGCGGGTCCGGCCTCCCCGGAGGAACTCGCATGACTTCGGTAGTCGCGTCTGCGCGACGTGTGGTCGTGAAGGTGGGCAGCAGCCTGGTCACCAACGACGGCCGCGGCCTCGACCTCGAGGCGATCTCGCGCTGGGCCGCCCAGGTGGCGCAGTTGCGGGAACTCGGCAAGCAGGTGCTCCTGGTCTCGAGCGGAGCGATCGCCGAAGGAATGCAGCGGCTCGGGTGGTCGCATCGTCCGCAGCAGATCCATGAACTTCAGGCGGCCGCGGCCGTCGGGCAGATGGGCCTGGCGCGCGCGTACGAAACGCACTTCGGACGGCACGGAGTCCAGACTGCGCAGGTCCTTCTCACGCACGCGGACCTCGCCGACCGGCCGCGCTACCTCAACGCACGGTCGACGCTCTTCACGCTGCTCGCGCTCGGCGTGGTTCCGGTCATCAACGAGAACGACACGGTCGTGACCGACGAGATCAAGTTCGGCGACAACGACACGCTTGGCGCCCTCGTCACCAACCTGGTCGAGGCGGACGTGTTCGTGATCCTCACCGATCAGACGGGTCTCTTCTCGGCGGATCCCCGCCGCAGTCCGGAAGCAACGCTGGTCGCCGAGGCGACGGCCGGAGACGCCGCGCTCGAGTCGATGGCGGGTGGAACCGGCAGTGCGATATCGAAGGGCGGCATGCTGACGAAGGTGCTCGCTGCAAAGCGCGCGGCACGCAGCGGTGCGCACACCGTCATCGCCTCCGGAAGGGAACCCGATGTCCTGCCGCGACTTGCCGCGGGCGAGATGATCGGCACTCAACTGACGGCGGCGACGGAAGTGCTGACCGCGCGCAAGCAGTGGCTTGCCGATCACCTGCTGCTGAAGGGCCGGGTCGTCGTCGATGCCGGCGCTGCAAGGGCCGTCCGGTCAGGCGGCAGGAGCCTCCTTCCGATCGGTGTCGTGGAAGTCGACGGCGAGTTCCAGCGGGGCGACGTCATCGCTTGTCTCGATCCGGACGGGCGCGAGATTGCTCGCGGCCTCGTCAACTACTCGAGCACCCAGACAAGGCAGATTGCACGCAAGCCAACCGGTGAGATCGAGTCCGTGCTCGGGTTCATCGAAGAGCCCGAACTGATCCACCGCGACAACCTGGTGGTGACATAGCGGTCAGGCCGCTTCGCCGGGAGGTTCGGGCGCAGCCACCATGGTGCCGTTCGCCGCTCGAACGTCGCCCGCCTGCGAGGCGCGTGGTCGCGGTGACTTGTGGTGCGGACGCCCGGGCTTGAAGACGAAGCGCGAGAGCTCGAGCAGCGCCTGCTGATAGACGTCGCGCTTGAACTCGATCACCGTCTCGAGCGGCACCCAGTAATCGTGCCACCGCCAGGCGTCGAACTCGGGGTGCGCGGTCGCACGCAGGCAAACGTCACAGTCGCGCCCAGTCAGCCGCAGCAGAAACCAGATCTGCTTCTGACCGCGGTAGTTCCCGCGCAGTTCGCGCCGTATCCACTGCTCCGGGACGTCGTAACGCAGCCATTCGCGGGTGCGACCCACGATCTTCACGTGCTCAGCCTTCAAGCCGACTTCTTCCCAGAGCTCGCGCAACATCGCCTGCTCCGGTGACTCGCCGTACTTGATCCCGCCTTGCGGGAACTGCCACGAATGCTGCCTTACCCGTTTACCCCAGAAGACGTCGTTGCGACTGTTGAGCAGGATGATGCCGACGTTCGGGCGGTATCCGTCCTTGTCCAGCATGCCAACCCCTGAAGCTTTAGAATCTGCGACCGATTATAGGGGCCGGTTTTTCGAGGGCACAACACAGGTTCCACACGGATCTCCGGCATGCGCGCACGCCAGTTCTTCATCTCGACACTGAAAGAAGCTCCCGCGGACGCGGAGGTGGTCAGCCACTCCCTGATGCTGCGGGCGGGCATGATCAAGAAGCTCGCGGCCGGCATCTACTCGTACATGCCGATGGGCCTGCGCTCGATCCGCAAGATCGAGCAGATCATCCGCGAAGAGATGAATCGCGCGGGGGCGGTCGAGCTGTTGATGCCGGTCGTGCAGCCGGCGGAGCTGTGGATGGAATCCGGCCGCTGGCAGAAGATGGGGCCGGAACTGCTGCGCCTGAAGGACCGCCACGAGCGCGACTTCATCGTCCAGCCGACGAGCGAGGAAGTCATCGTCGACATCGCGCGCGAGGAGCTGAAGAGCTACAAGCAGCTGCCGGCGAACTTCTATCACATCCAGACCAAGTTCCGCGACGAGCGGCGCCCGCGCTTCGGCGTGATGCGCGGCCGCGAATTCACGATGAAGGACGCCTACTCGTTCGACAAGGACGAGGCGGGCGCGATGGCGAGCTATCGCGGCATGTACGACGCCTACACGCGCATCTTCGAGCGCATGGGGCTGAACTTCCGCGCCGTGGCGGCGGACACCGGCAACATCGGCGGCAAGGCGAGCCACGAGTTCCAGGTGATCGCCGATACCGGCGAGGATGCGATCGCCTATTGCCCGTCGTCCGACTACGCCGCCAATGTCGAGATGGCCGAGGCGCTGCCGCTGCTATCCAAGCGGGGCGCACCCGCGGAAGCGCTGACCAGGACGCCGACGCCAGGCAAGGAGAAGTGCGAAGACGTCGCAACGCTGCTCGGCCTGCCTCTTGTGCGCACGGTCAAGTCCATTGTCCTGGCCGTGGACCGGCTGGACGAAGCGGGCAACCCCGGACCCGCGGAGATCTGGCTCGTGCTGATCCGTGGTGATCACGAACTCAACGAAGTGAAGGTCGGCAAGGTCGATGGGCTGAAGGGCGGGTTTCGCTTCGCCTCGGAAGCCGAGATCCTCGACACCTTCGGGTGCAAGCCCGGTTACCTCGGGCCGATCGGCACGCGCAAGCCAGTCAGGCTCGTGGCCGACCGCACCGTCGCGAACATGAGCGACTTCGTGTCCGGTGCCAACGAACAGGACTTCCACTTCACCGGCGTCAACTGGGGGCGCGACCTCCCGGAGCCACACGTTGCCGATGTCCGCAGCGTCGTTGCGGGCGATCCATCACCCGACGGCAAGGGCGTGCTCGCCATTCAGCGCGGCATCGAGGTCGGCCATGTGTTCGCGGGGCTGCCCTATCCGGAAACGATGAACGTCAACTTCATCGACGAGAACGGGCGGCCGGTCCGCATGCTGATGGGCTGCTACGGAATCGGAGTGACGCGCCTGCTCGGCGCCGCCATCGAACAGAACCACGACGACAAGGGCATCATCTGGCCGGATCCGATCGCGCCGTTCTCGATCGTGCTGACCCCGGTCGGTTACGGCAAATCGGAGCAGGTGCGCCAGGTTGCCGATCAGTTGCATGCCGAATTGCAGGCGGCGGGCGTCGACGTGCTGCTCGACGATCGCGACGAGCGGCCGGGGGTCATGTTCGCCGAGATGGAACTGATCGGCATCCCGCACCGCGTGACGATCGGCGAGCGTGGCCTGAAGGAGGGGAAGCTCGAGTACACCGACCGTCGTTCGTTGCAGACGACGCCTGTTCCGGTCGGCGACGCGTACGCCTTCGTCCGGGAACGGCTCGCGCGCCGGTGAACGTGTCGATCACCATCGGCCGGCGACGCTTCCTGATCTCCGCGGCTGCGCTGGCCGCGCTGCCCCGTGCCGCCTTCGCCGGCGCGCAGCAGTACGAGCCGCTCGCCGACGCGGTCCGCAACGCGCTCGCGGCGCAGATCGCCGAGGCCCGACCGCCCGAGCGCCGCATCGATGATCCCAACCAGCGGGTCGCCCACCTCGGCTGGCTCGGCGAGATGTCCGAGCGGCTGAAGCCGAAGATCCCGGAGTTCAACCTGCGCCTCGAGTTCCTGAAGACGCTCGACTACGAGTGCGTCCGCGCCGGCCTCGACCGCCAGATGGTGCTCGGGCTGATCCAGGTCGAGAGCAACTTCCGCAAGTACGCGATCTCGGTCGCCGGCGCGCGCGGCCTGATGCAGGTGATGCCGTTCTGGACGAAGGTGATCGGTGATGGCGATCCGCGGCGGCTGTTCGACATGCGGACGAACCTGCGGTACGGCACGGTGATCATGCGGCACTACCTGGACATCGAGCAGGGCGACCTGTTCATGGCGCTCGGCCGCTACAACGGCAGCCGCGGTCGCCGCGAGTATCCCGATGCGGTGCACGCCGCGTGGAAGAACCGCTGGTTCTACGCGCCGTCGCCGATGGACGTTCCGGCCGAACCAGCGACTGCCTCACGTCGCGTCAGCTGATCCCCGGGCTCAGCGCTTCGGCAGTCCGGGCATCCCCGGCATGCGCCCGAGTCCGCGCATCATCTTCGACAGTCCGCCCTTGCGCATCTGCTTCATCATCGACTGCATCTGCTCGAACTGGTTGAGCATGCGGTTGACTTCCTGCACCGGAACGCCTGCGCCGGTCGCGATGCGCCGCTTGCGCGATGCCTTGATCAGCTCCGGTTTCGCCCGCTCGGCGGGCGTCATCGAACTGATGATTCCTTCGATTCGGCGGATCTGCTTCTCGCTGTCGGCGGGATTCACCTGGCTCGCGGCCTGGGCGAACTGCGCCGGCAGCTTGTCGAGCATGCTCGAAAGCCCGCCCATCTTCCGCATCTGGCCGATCTGCTCGCGGAAGTCGTTCAGGTCGAACTTCTCGCCGGACTGCATCCGCTTGGCGAGCTTCTGCGCGCTTTCGACGTCGACCGACTTCTTGACGTCCTCGACGAGCGCGACGATGTCCCCCATGCCGAGGACCCGGCTCGCCATGCCTTCGGGCTGGAAGCGCTCGAACCCGGAGAGCTTCTCGCCGATGCCGACGAACTTGATGGGCTTGCCGGTGACCTGTCGGACCGAGAGGGCGGCGCCTCCGCGCGAATCGCCATCGAGCTTGGTGAGGATCACGCCCGTCAGCGGCAGGCGTTCCGAGAACGCCTTGGCAGTGTTCACCGCGTCCTGGCCCAGCATGGCGTCGACGACGAACAGCGTTTCGATCGGCTGCAGCCGCGCTTCGAGGGCGGCCACCTCCTGCATCATCTCCTCGTCGATGGCGAGGCGGCCCGCCGTGTCGACGATCAGCACGTCGAAGAAGTGGCGCTTTGCGTGGTCCAGCGCGCGGGCGGCGATGTCGACCGGCAGGTCGCCCGTCGCCGAGGGAAAGAACTCCGCGCCAGCCTGGCCGGCGACGGTCTTCAGCTGATCGATCGCCGCCGGGCGGTAGACGTCGGTCGAGACGGCCAGCACCTTCTTCTTGCGCTCTTCCTTCAGCCAGCGCGCGAGCTTGCCCGCGGTCGTCGTCTTGCCGGCGCCCTGCAGGCCCGCGAGCAGGATCACCGCGGGGGGTTGGGTCGCGAGATTGATGTCACGCTCCCGCTCCGCGAGGTCGCCGCCCATCAACTGAGTCAGCTCGCGCTGAACCACTCCGACCAGCGCCTGCCCGGGCGACAGGCTTCCCACCACTTCCTCGCCGAGCGCCTTCTCCTTGATGCGGCCGAGGAACTCGCGCACCACCGGAAGCGCGACGTCCGCCTCGAGCAGGGCCACGCGCACCTCGCGCAGCATCTCCTGCATGTTTTCTTCCGTCAGGCGAGCCTGTCCACGCATCGTCTTGACGACGCGTGCGAGCTTGGTGGTGAGTTGCTCCAGCATGAGGGGGAGGTCAGCGAGAAGAGGACGCCTGCATGGTATAAAGATTCATGCCGCTACGCCCCGAATGGCTCGTATTGTACGGCGCCGTTGCCGTGCTCTATCTGTTCGTCGCCTGGCGCGAGTGGCTCAACCTCGGGAGTGAATCGGCCAGGTCGCCGGTGTGGCACGGTCCGGTGCTGGCGCTCGCGATCGGACTGCACGGCGTGCTGCTGGTTCACGGCGTGTACGTGGAGGGGCAGCTTCGGTTCGGCTTCGCCCATGCGCTGTCCGCAACGCTCTGGATCACTGCCATCATCATCTGGGTCGAATCGCTCTTCTCGGCCTCGCGCGGACTCTTCCTCCTGGTGCTGCCGCTCGCCGCGGTCACCACGCTGCTGCCGGCGGCATATCCCGGTGCAGTTCTCGGCCAGTCCACCGACGCCCCGCTGTTCCGGGTGCACCTGCTCCTCGCGATCCTCGCCTACAGCCTCCTCACGATCGCGGCGATGCAGGCACTGCTGATGGCCTCGATGGACCGGCGACTCCATGGCGAGAACTCCGGCGGCGCGGGGCGGCTCGCGCACTTCCTCGACAGGCTGCCGCCGCTGCTGTCGATGGAAACCGTGCTGTTCCGCCTGATCGGAGCGGGCTTCGTCCTGCTGACGGCAACGCTGATCAGCGGGGTTTTCTTCTCCGAGGAGATCTTCGGCCGGGCGCTGCGGCTCGACCACAAGACGATCTTCACCTTCGCCGCATGGTTCGTCTTTGGCGCGCTGCTCGTCGGGCGGGTCGTCTTCGGCTGGCGCGGTCGCACCGCATTGCGCTGGACCCTGACCGGATTCGCGATGCTGATGCTGGCCTATGTCGGCAGCCGTTTCGTTCTCGAAGTCCTGCTGCAACGACCCTGATGGGACGCATCGTCTTCTTCCTGCTGCTTGCGGTCGTCGCCTACATGGTGTGGCGATACGTGCAGAGGCGTGGCGGCGATCGCGGCGCCACCGGCCAGGAACAGCAGCGTGTTCCCCAGGCGATGGTCAGCTGCGCAACGTGCGGCCTGCACCTGCCGCGCCAGGAGGCCCTGCCCCTGGGCGACCGGTACTTCTGCTGTGAAGAGCACCGTCGGCAACCGCCCACAGCCTGACGCCGACGCCGGGGCGGCCTCCGGCACGGGCCGGAACGTCGACCCGCTGCTCGAACCTTCCCTCGACGACCCTGGCACTGCACCCTGGCGCACGCTGGAGTACTTCGCGAGCACGCGTGTCATCGTCGCAAGCGCACTGGTGCTGGCGAGCGCCGCCTCCGGCGTGCGGCCGCTTTCGGCCCCGGGCGAACCCCAGTGGGTACTGCTGACGTCGCTGCTTTACTTCGTGCTGGGCGCGGCGTTCGCCGGCCTCGCCCTCTACGTTCATCGCCGGTTTCTGGCGCAAGTCATCGGCCAGCTGCTGCTCGACATGGTCGCGATCGGCGTGCTCGTGGTGACCGGGGGTGGCGTTGCCTCGGGGTGGGTCATCCTGTTCCTCCTTCCGCTGGCCGGCGCCTCGCTGCTGCTGCCGTCGCTGCTCGTGTTCTTCATCTGCGCGCTGGCCGTGCTGACGATCCTGGCAGACGCCGGCGTGCGCTCGATCGCGCGCGGCTCGTCTGATCCGCTCCTGTTCCCGGCCGGCGTGTACGGAGCGGCTCTCTTCGCAGTAACTGCCCTGCTGCGCGCGCTGAGCTCCCGACTGGCGCAGCAGGAGCGGCTGGCGCGCACGCGTGGGCGCGACCTGCAGAACCAGCTCGCCATCAACCGGCTCGTCATCGCGCAGATGGAGCAGGGCGTGATCGTGGTCGATCAGACGACATACGTGCGCGCGAACAACCGGGCGGCGCGACTGATGCTGGGTCTCGCGGCCGAGGCCCAGCTCACCGGTACCCGCCTTGCGGATCGCGCGGAGGCCCGCGAACTGGCCGCGGCTTTCGTTTCGTGGCTGGATAGCGGGCGCAGCGAGGGCGGCTGGTCCAGCGCGGCGACGGCCGGCGCGGATCCGGCGCGCGGCACCGAGTCGCGGATCAGGGCGCGGTTCGCGCGACCGACTTCCACGGTCGGCGACGAGTTCCTGATCTTCATGGAGGACGTCCGGGACGTCGAGGATCGGGCCCAGCAGTTGAAGCTGGCGGCGATGGGACGACTCACCGCCTCGATCGCGCACGAGATCCGCAATCCGCTCGCGGCGATCAGCCACGCGGGCCAGCTGCTGGGTGAGGACGCCACCGATCCGGGGCTGAAGCGGCTGGCGGCCATCGTGAGCGAGAACACGAAGCGCCTGAACCGGCTCGTGGAAGACGTGCTCCGCGTTGCCAGGCGCGAGCCGCCGCTCGGCGACCAGCTGGAAATCGCCGCTTTCGTCCGTCAGTTCCTCGAGGAATTCGTGCGGGACAGGGGCCTCGCCGATGGCGTGATCGAGGTCGAAGCTCCGCCGGGATTGCACGTCAAATTCGAGCAATCCCACCTCCGGCAGGTGCTGTACAACCTGGTCGACAACGCGCTGAGGTACGCGTCCGGCCGGGCCGGGTCGGTCACCATGCTGATCGAGATGTCGCCGGAGGGCGACCGTTCGCAGCTTTGGGTGTTCGACGACGGTCCCGGCGTGCCGCTCGACACGCGTCCGGCGCTGTTCGAACCGTTTTACACAACCCGGTCGCAGGGCACGGGCCTGGGTCTGTATCTGGCGCGGGAGTTTTGCGTGACCAATCGGGCAGAGCTGGGCTACGGCACACGCCGTGAACTCGACGGATCGATGCGCGACGGGTTCCTGCTGCGCTTCGGCCGAGGCTCGACGCAGGGCGTCGACCCGCAAGGCTTCCTCGATACGATCCCGCTCTCATGAACGAGCTGCCACCTGCCTCCGACAGGGCCGCGCTGCCGGGTCGCGTGCCCGCGGTCCTCGTTGTCGACGACGAGGCGGATCTGCGCGAACTGTTGTCGCTGACGCTGCTGCGCCTGGGTCTCGACGTGGACACGGCCGAGTCGGTCTCGGTGGCACGCGCGCGGCTCGGCGAGCGGCGCTACTCGCTGTGCCTGACGGACATGCGGCTGCCCGATGGAACCGGACTGGATCTCGTGCGCGACGTCGCGCAGTCGGCGGGTCCGCCGATCGCGGTCATCACGGCGTACGGCAGCGCGGAGAACGCGGTGGCAGCGCTGAAGGCCGGGGCATTCGACTACCTGACGAAGCCGGTCGACGTCGAGCAGCTGCGCATGCTCGTGCGCTCCGCCGTGAGAGTCGGCTCCGCCGGGGAAGGGGATGCATCGGAACTGCCTGCGCTGGCCCGCCTCACCGGTGACGCACCGGCCATGCGGCAGTTGCGCGGGATCATCATGCGGCTTGCCAACAGCATGGCTCCGGTGATGATCCATGGCGAGTCGGGCAGCGGCAAGGAACTGGCGGCGCGGGCCATCCATGACGCCTCGAGCCGAGGTCTCCAGCCATTCGTGCCGGTGAACTGCGGCGCGATTCCGGAGACTCTGATGGAGGCGGAATTCTTCGGATACCGGAAGGGCGCGTTCACCGGCGCCGACCGCGATCGCGACGGCTTCTTCCAGGCGGCGGCCGGGGGCACGCTGTTCCTCGACGAGGTCGCCGAGCTGCCGCTGGCCATGCAGGTCAAGCTGCTGCGAGCCATACAGGAACGCCGGGTCCGCAAGGTGGGAGCCTCGTCGGAAGATCCGGTCGACGTGAGGATCGTCAGCGCGACGCACCAGGACCTCGCTGCGCTGGTGTCGAAAGGGCTTTTCAGGCAGGACCTGTTCTACCGCCTGAACGTCATCGAAGTGCGCGTGCCGCCGCTGCGCGATCGGCTCGACGACGTTCCACAGCTCGCCGGCGCAATCCTCGCGCGGATCGCCGAGCGGACCGGTCGGCCGCCGCCTCGCCTGTCCCCCGCGGCCGTCGCCGCGCTTCGAAGCTATCGCTTCCCGGGCAACGTGCGGGAACTCGAGAACATCCTCGAACGCGCGGTGGCGCTGGCGCGGGACGACCTCCTGATGGAGGACGACCTGATGCTGCCAGGGTGGGAAGCGGAGCTTCCCGACGATGCGGAGACTGTGTGCGCGGACGAGCCGAGTCCGGACTCGCTGAAGATCGGCGAGCCCGCAGCGCCAGCCGACTTCGCATTGGTCGACGGCGTTCCGTCATCCCTGCCGTCGTACCTCGACTCGCTGGAACGCGATGCCATCCGGCGTGCGCTGGAGCGCACTCGCTACAACCGAACGGCTGCGGCGCAGTTGCTGGGAATCACGTTCCGGCAGTTGCGGTATCGCATGCAGCGCCTGGCGATCAAGTGACGGCGTCGTCCGTCGCGCCTGGGTTTCCGCGATGAGGAGGGTGGTCGACGGCTGGCTGCAGGGCGTTGACCATCTTCCGACGCCGAACGTCGACGATCGACCGCCCGGCGAACTGGTTGAACTCGTCGTCATCCACAACGTGAGCCTGCCGCCCGGCGAGTACGGCCTGCGGAACGTGCACGCACTGTTCACCAACCGCCTCGATCCGTGCGCACATCCTTTCTTCGCGGAGGTCGCCGGCGCGCGCGTGTCCGCCCACCTGATGATCGAGCGCGACGGGGCGATCACCCAGTTTGCTTCGTTCGACCGCCGTGCGTGGCACGCCGGCGCTTCGAAGTTCGACGGACGTCCGCGCTGCAACGACTTCTCGGTCGGCATCGAACTCGAGGGCAGCGACTTCGACGCCTTCACCGATGCGCAGTACGCGGCGCTCAACGAGACGCTCGGAGCGGTCCTGGGCTCGTATCCAGTGCGCGCGGTGTGCGGGCACAGCGATATCGCAGGCGGACGCAAGACCGACCCCGGTCCCTTCTTCGACTGGGCCCGGCTCACGCTTCCCGATTCAGTCTCCCTTCCTTCCGCGCGCGCGACCGCTCGATAGCGGTTCCCCGGCGTCCTGCGTCGGGAGATCGAAGCGGCCTTCGGCGCAGCGTGCGTCACTCTCCTGTTGACCAAAAAAATAATTTGCCTATGATCCAGCACACAACAAATAGTGCCGGGAACGCGAGAGACCACAATATCTTGTGTTCGGATGGCAGGCGCGGCGGACTCATCGACGGAAGCGGCGCGCAGGAGACTCAACACGGCGCCGGGCATCAGGGCGGTCGCGGCGGTTAGAAAACGCAGAGCGGGGCGGACTAGGGATTGTGTGTCGTCGTGACACGCAGGGCTGTCGGCTCCGGAACACCAGACAGGATTCGGAGGACGCATGCAGTATCAGGAGGCGGCAGGCGGCGCTGCCGCGGGAGTCGGTTTCCGCGGGATCGAGGCAACGGAGGGCCGGGAGGGGATGGTCGCGGGCGGAGTGCGCGCGACGTCCTACGCTGACTACAGGATCATCCGGCGCAACGGCGCGGTCGTTGCCTTCGAGCCTTCCAAGATCGCGGTGGCGATGGCCAAGGCATTCATCGCGGTCCGCGGCGGCCAGGGCGCCGCGTCGGCGGCAATCCGCGAGCAGGTCGAGACGCTCACCGGCCACGTGGTCCAGGCGCTGATGCGCCGGCAGCCGGCCGGCGGCACGTTCCACATCGAGGACGTGCAGGACCAGGTGGAGCTGTCGCTGATGCGCGACGGAGCGCACGACGTCGCCCGGTCGTATGTCCTCTACCGCGAGCGCCGCGCGCAGGAGCGCGCGCGCGAAGGGCTGGCCCGGACCGATGCCCCGGCGCCGAAGCTCACGATGATCGAGAACGGCAACCGCGTGCCTCTCGACATGACCCGCATCGAGGCGGTCGTGCGCGCGGCGTGCGAGGGCCTGTCGGACTACGTGACGCCCGACTCGATCCTGTCGGAGACCGTCAAGAACGTCTATGACGGCGTCCCGCTGGATGAGGTCTGGAAGTCGGCGATCCTCGCGTCGCGCGCGCTGATCGAGAAGGACCCGGCGTACTCGTACGTGACCGCCCGGCTTCTGCTGCACACGGTCCGGGCCGAAGTGCTGGGCGACGAGATCGGGCAGGCGGAGATGCGGACGCGGTACGCGGAGTCGTTCCCCCGCTTCATCAAGCACGGGATCGAGGCCGGGCTGCTGGACGAGCGCCTCGGCCAGTACGACCTCGGGCGCCTGGGCGCGGCCCTGAACGCCGACCGCGACCTTCAGTTCAACTACCTCGGCCTGCAGACCCTCTACGACCGCTACTTCCTGCACCACGACGGGCGCCGCTTCGAGCTGCCGCAGCCCTTCTTCATGCGCGTGGCCATGGGCCTGGCCCTGAACGAGGTCAACCGCGAGGAGCGGGCGATCGAGTTCTACGAGGTGCTGTCGACGTTCGACTTCATGAGCTCGACACCCACGCTGTTCAACAGCGGCACACGCCATTCGCAGCTGTCGTCCTGCTACCTGTCGACGGTATCGGACAACCTGGACGGCATCTACGAAGCCATCAAGGAGAACGCCCTGCTGGCCAAGTACGCGGGCGGCCTCGGCAACGACTGGACCCCGGTGCGGGCGCTCGGCGCGCACATCAAGGGCACGAACGGCAAGAGCCAGGGCGTGGTGCCGTTCCTGAAGGTCGTCAACGACACGGCGGTCGCCGTCAACCAGGGTGGCAAGCGCAAGGGCGCGGTGTGCTGCTACCTGGAGACGTGGCACCTCGACATCGAGGAATTCCTGGAACTGCGCAAGAACACCGGCGACGACCGCCGGCGCACGCACGACATGAACACGGCCAACTGGATTCCCGACCTGTTCATGAAGCGCGTGATGGAAGGCGGCGACTGGACGCTGTTCTCGCCTTCGGACTGCCCCGACCTGCACGACAAGACCGGCAGGGCGTTCGAGGAGGCTTACACGCGGTACGAGGAGAAGGCCGCGCGCGGCGAACTCAAGCTCCACAGGAAGGTTCAGGCGCTTTCCCTCTGGCGCAAGATGCTCTCGATGCTGTTCGAGACAGGGCATCCGTGGATCACGTTCAAGGACGCCTGCAACCTGCGCTCGCCGCAGCAGCACATCGGCACGATCCACAGCTCCAACCTGTGCACCGAGATCACGCTGAACACCTCGGAAAGCGAGATCGCGGTCTGCAACCTGGGCTCGGTCAACATGCCGGCGCACATGAAGCCCGACGGCGAAGGCGGCTTCGAACTCGACCGGGCGAAGCTGAAGAAGACGATCCGCACGGCGATGCGGATGCTCGACAACGTCATCGACATCAACTACTACGCGGTGTCGAAGGCGCGCAATTCCAATGCCCGCCACCGCCCGGTCGGTCTCGGGATCATGGGCTTCCAGGACTGCCTGCTCATGATGCGCACGCCGTACGCATCCGAAGCGGCGGTCGAGTTCTCCGACCGCAGCATGGAGGCGGTCTGCTACTACGCGTACTGGGCGTCGACGGAGCTGGCCGAGGAGCGCGGGCGCTACTCGTCCTTCAGCGGTTCGCTGTGGGACCGCGGGATCCTTCCACAGGACAGCCTGAGAATCCTGGCCGAGCAGCGCGGCGGCTACGTCGAGGTCGACATGAGCTCGACGATGGACTGGGAAGCCCTGCGCACCCGCATCGGGCAGCACGGCATGCGGAACTCCAACTGCGTGGCGATCGCGCCCACGGCCACGATCTCGAACATCATCGGCGTCGACGCCTGCATCGAGCCGACGTTCCAGAACCTGTTCGTGAAGTCCAACCTGTCCGGTGAGTTCACGGTCGTGAACGAACACCTGGTGCGCGACCTGAAGAAGCTCGGCCTGTGGGACGAGGTGATGGTCGCCGACCTGAAGTACTTCGACGGTTCGCTGGCCAGGATCGACCGCATTCCCGCCGAGCTCCGCCAGCTGTACGCGACGGCGTTCGAAGTCGAACCCGGCTGGCTGATCGAGTGCGCGGCGCGCCGGCAGAAATGGATCGACCAGGCCCAGTCACTCAACATCTACATGGCGGGCGCGTCCGGGAAGAAGCTCGACGAAACCTACAGGCTCGCCTGGCAGCGCGGCCTCAAGACGACCTACTACCTGCGCACGATCGGGGCGACCCACGCGGAGAAGTCGACCACCACTCGCACCGGGCAGCTCAACTCGGTCCCGAGCGATGGCGGCATGGCGGGAGCCACTGCGATGCCCGATCCCGAGGGCAAGGCCTGCATGCTCAGGCCCGGCGATCCCGGCTTCGCGGACTGCGAAGCCTGCCAGTAACGAAACGAAGGAGAAGCAAGAAGATGCTGGCTTGGGACGACACCCCGACCTCTCAGACCCCCGCGGTCCCGATGCCCGGCCTGCAGCCGGTGACACCGACCGCGCGGCCCGTGGCGAATGCGGCACCGGTCGCGGCCGTTCCGGCCGCGCCGGACCTGCGCCGCGTCAACGCAGCGGACAAGCGGATCATCAACGGCCGGACCGACGTCAACCAGCTCGTCCCGTTCAAGTACAAGTGGGCCTGGGAAAAGTACCTCGCAACCTGCGCGAATCACTGGATGCCGCAGGAGATCAACATGTCGCGGGACATCGCGCTGTGGAAGGACCCGAACGGGTTGACCGATGACGAGCGCCGGGTCATCAGGCGCAACCTCGGCTTCTTCGTCACGGCCGACTCGCTGGCCGCCAACAACATTGTCCTGGGCACCTACCGGCACATCACGGCGCCGGAGTGCCGCCAGTTCCTGCTTCGCCAGGCGTTCGAGGAGGCGATCCACACCCACGCGTACCAGTACATCGTCGAGTCGCTGGGCCTGGACGAGGGAGAGATCTTCAACGCTTACCACGAGGTCGGCTCGATCCGCGCCAAGGACGAGTTCCTCATCCCGTTCATCGACACCCTGACCGACCCTCACTTCCGGACCGGGACGACCGAGAACGACCAGAAGCTGCTGAAGAGCCTGATCGTCTTCGCCTGCCTGATGGAAGGCCTGTTCTTCTATGTCGGATTCACCCAGATCCTGGCGCTGGGTCGGCAGAACAAGATGACCGGAGCGGCCGAGCAGTACCAGTACATCCTGCGTGACGAGTCGATGCACTGCAACTTCGGCATCGACCTGATCAACCAGATCAAGCTCGAGAACCCGCAGCTGTGGACGCCGGAGTTCCGCGAGGAAATCAGGGCACTGTTCCGGAAAGCCGTCGACCTCGAGTACGCGTACGCGGAGGACACGATGCCGCGCGGCGTGCTCGGCCTGAACGCGCCGATGTTCAAGGGCTACCTGAGGTACATCGCGAACCGTCGCGCCCAGCAGATCGGCATCGAGGCGATGTTCCCGCAGGAGGAAAACCCGTTCCCCTGGATGAGCGAAATGATCGACCTGAAGAAGGAGCGCAACTTCTTCGAGACGCGCGTCATCGAGTACCAGTCGGGCGGCGCGCTCTCGTGGGACTGACTCGTGAGTGATGCAATCGCACGCGCGAGTCGCGACGATCACGCGAAGTTGAACGCAAGAGAAGTGGGACAAATCGCACACAACTCGATGTCGCGCGCAGAAAATTCTTGCGATGAACTTTTTTTGCGAGTAAAAAGCGAATCGTTGTTTAGTTGCTCGATCAGATTGTTCAACAGACATCGATCGACCGCTGAATTGACCACAGACCCACACAGTCGTCAGGTAAACGCAGAGGACCAGGCTCCAACGCTGAACGAGACCCTACCGTCTTGCGGTCTCGCTCCCGCTGAAAAAACCGGCCTGACGGCCAAGCAGTCGCAGCAGCTCTCACCCGATCAGACAGACGCCGGAATGCTTCCGGCGTTTTTTTTGCGCGCGCCCCTCGTCTTCGCTTCCCGCGCGCGCCGTGCCGAATTCATCAGCGTCAGCGGTCAGTGCGCTGCACGTTCCGCGCTCAGCTCGGATTTGCGGATCAAACGCATTTCTGGGGGTGCCGCGGCGACAGAGCATCTGCGTGCGCCGATGAATAGCCCGGCTGGCGGCTTGAGCCGCGTGCCGGGTTTCCTTCTTAACCTAGGTAGATAGACCGAAGGAGTTTCAAATGGCAACGAAGAAAGCTGCGAAGAAGGCCCCGGCCAAGAAAGCCGCCAAGAAGACCGTGAAGAAAGCGGCCAAGAAGACCGTGAAGAAAGCGGCGAAGAAGACTGCCAAGAAAGCCGCCAAGAAGACCGCCAAGAAGGCGAAGAAGTAACTAGCAGCAACTCGCTAGCGCTCACCGGCTGCCTTCGGGCAGCCGGTGTGGCATTCCAGCCCGTGTTCGAAGGGCATCTTGCGCCCGGACCGGAATGCGTCGTCGCTGGCTCCTTCAGGCAATCTTCATCAGGAGAGTGACATGGCAACCAAGAAAGCCGCCAAGAAGCGTCCGGCCAAGAAGGCCGTGACCAAGGCCAGGAAGGCCGTCAAGAAGGCGAAGGTCA
>Ga0209254_10000753_pt1 | contig 27940 bp, 36 predicted proteins | sample FrelakmetDIP11DI_FD_187148 | JGI IMG/M metagenome (GOLD analysis project Ga0209254, IMG submission 187148) | Freshwater lake sediment microbial communities from the University of Notre Dame, USA, for methane emissions studies - DIP11 DI (SPAdes)... | ecosystem: Environmental > Aquatic >...
AAGTTGTCTACGTTGTCAACTTCCTTACGAAAATACGACGACATATTCGAGGCTCCAAATGTTTTTAAACTTTTTTTTTAAATTATTTTTAAAATAAATACCTTGTTATGCAAGGTACCGCGACGATACTAAAAGAACGCCTGTTTGTAAGGACGGCCTTGTTTAAGATTTTGCAGTACGACAACCTCATTATTCATGGAAAATTCGCCTTCCCTTATTATTACCTCATTTATCCGAGTAATACCAATAGCCTTTTCTCTTCCTAGCGGATCTTGATTTAATCCGTACATAGCAGTAACATGCCCGAATTTCCTTTTATCCTCAGAAAAGTTATCCAACCGCAAGGAGTAAGCCTTATACGAGGCGGCATCTGCCTGTGTCGGCGCAATGACTAAAGGAAGTATATTTCCCCGCTTCGTCTGAGATAGCCTACGCAAATCTTTCCATATTTGGTTTTGTTGATGTCGGAATTCCGTAGACGTACTAGGAACTAAAATGTCTGCATAATCTATGATAATTACCTCCGCAATAAAGCCATCCTCATCTTCCCACATATTTAAAACGGAGATGATTTGGTCTACAGACAAGGTTCCGTTGGGATACGTGTCTATCTTAAATCTACGTTTATTCTTGATAAAAAACTTTTGTGCCGCTTTCACTACATCCTCACTCTCTATCGGGTCTACGGCAGGAACATAGGATACCCAGGGGACACCTAATTTCAAATCATTGTAGTCTTTGCAGTTATGACACGGGTAATACTCCACCACCTCTTTTGCGGCCTCTATTAATTCTTGCATAGGCAGGAGTCTTATATCGGATTCTTCCATCTCTGAGAAAATGCCGTAATCACATTCCCTTTCCTTCTTTTCACATTTATCCATTTGATTACGTATGCAGTCTCGAACAGGTTCATAATGCTCCTTGCAGTATTTTTCTAAGGTACTTTTCTTAGTAAGGTAAATTCCTATCCTTTTTAACTGCTCTGCCTCGTTCATATCTCCTGCTTGGAAAAAGGCTACTTTTTTATTCTGTCTACAAGCCCGCATGGCAATTTCTAATAGCCAAAACGTCTTGCCTCTTTTCTCAGGGGCTAATAAAGAAATAAAGCCGCCTGCAACAAACTGGGCATTCCAAAAGGTCCCTAACTGTTTCGGCCATCTTATTATGCATTCTGAGGCTTCCTCAAAGGCTTTCCGTATTCTGTCTAAACTGGACTCCTTGCTTAAATCAATACTATTGTCTACCCTTGTATTTATCGGTTTATAAGAACTTGTTAATAGTTCGGCCTGTTTTATACGTTCTTCTAAACTGCCTTTTCCATTGTCAATCAATGCCTCTAACTGCTCTCCTAGTCGTAGTAATTGGCGAGACTTGAGGTATGTTAAGGATTCTGCAATTAGGTATTCCAAATCAAAATCCTCTGTGGAATACTCCTCACTAAGGTCCGGCAGTATGTCTTCCTCAATCTCTTCTGCAATTTCCTTGTCTAATCCTTCTCGTACTTTTTGGAAAAAGATAAGTTCCATTTCTTTATTTGCCGCTTTCTTATACTTGTCATAATGAGCAATTGCCCAATTGGCCAGCATCTTAGCAGTGGAGGATTCTAACAACAAAGTATCCCAGAGCGGACGTATTCTTTTGAGATACTCTGTACTGGTGATTAATCCAATTACGATTTTTCTTTCTATCATTGTACTTTAGGGTCTTAACAGGGTTAAAATTCTGTATGTCTTACTATTTACTCTTTTGGTATCTTCCTTCACTTGTTAAAATAGTACAAATGTATTGTTTAAAATTTGAAGGCAAGACAGGCAAGATTTCTAAACGAAGGCGATGTCATTACGTCCTCATGGATTCTTTATCAAAAAATTGTATGTTACCTTTGCATTCATGCTGAATTCTACTTGTTAATCTGTCATCATGCAGAAGTACTGCAAATTCCTCTAAGGTAATGTTTGCAGTATACACGGTTATTTTCATTTGGTCGTACCTGTATGTAAGAAGCATATACAAGAACTCATAAGCCCAGTCTGAATAACGGAATGCACCTACGTCATCCAAAACTAGAAAATGTACTTTTCTGTATTTCTCAAGAACGTCTACCTTTACTCCGTCTTTGTCATAACTGCATTTAACCTCGTACAATAAATCGGCCAAGGTTATGTATGCATAACTTTTTAACCCTGTACCTTGCAGGTGCTGTAAAAGGTGCCATTGTAGTACCATTATTGCCGCTGAGACAGATTTACCAGTACCTACAGGACCAAACAAATAACCACTCCCAATTGGGAGTGTGCTGTCTAGGTAGACAATTGTTTTTAATACCTTAGCAATACGAGGATGTCTTACGCCAATCGTGTCTATGACACGTGCTTTGTACGTCGCATTCCAGTACTCCTCGCGACGTTTTACTTCTTTTTGTCTGAATATTTTCATTAGTGTATTACCTTATCTATACGTGAATAATTTTCTGTAGATTTAAAATGACCCGACGCTCTGCTTCCGGCCTGTGCTAATTGAGGTTTATATTTCTGTGTGACCGGCGGCGCATAAAAATCAGCCCAACCTGCATTAACACTTCTTTCTAAAATTTGCAAGGCGGTATCATAATCCCCTTTGGAATAGGTTTGTATTTTATTTAATTGGGAAGTTAATGCTCTTTCCGTCACGGATGCCTTTTTCTTTTTCTTAAGTGGGATGAACTCTTCTGTCCATATAGTGGAAAATTCCATTTTAAAAAAAGTATAGTTATTTGAAAAAGTTTTTATTAAATTTTTATTAATTGTATTATTAAATACTGTATTATTATCCTCCTCCTTTAGGCATCGGGGGGTCTCCTCCTTTAGGCATCGGTCCCCTCCTCCTTTAGGCATCGTCTCCTCCTTCCTATGCTTCGTACGTGTCATTACAGGAAGAGCGGCAGGTTTCTTTGCCTTTTTTCTACTTACTTTCAACAGTCTTTTCCCAGGTGTTTTACTTGAGGTTGTTCGTTGTATAAGTCCTTTGGATACTAATCTGCCAATTATAAAGCCGGCTCTATTAATGCTTACCTCAAAGAACTCTGCAAAGTAGGCATTTGAGGCATAGCATCCTTCTCCGTTGTCTAAGGATTGTATTTCCACATAGAATACCTTTTCTTGTAAAGTCAGTTCCTTGGATAGCCATATATTGGCAGGAATCCAAATACCTTTAAAATCACGTTGCATAGGTTCAGTTTAAATAAGAAAAGCTCAGTAAATAGGACATGGCTCTCAACTCACATCTTTCTTTACTAAGCTTCTATAATGTCTTTATGGTTTCTAGGTTGAGAGCCTAACCACTGTACTGCAAATGTAAAAAGTAATTTTTAGACTAAAAAATGTATCATAAAAATAGCCCGATACCACACATACCGGGCTATCTCATTTGGTCCTGGCTATACAGGAGTTCTGCTCCACCGCAAGATAGTCCATGTCTATTTTCTAAGTCTGTCGGCCTATTATCTTTGTTATTCAAGGAACTCCGATATTCACCAAATTCGTTATTTTGTAGGTATATAGTAGAAATATCAATTCCTGATTTATTTCCCCAATTGGTTTTCGCAGGCTCTCGTAATGAGATTTCGCCAACGTCAACCAAAGAATTCAAGTCTACCGGGTTTATACTAGGGTTTGATACTGTAAGGTAATCAAAATTGGCATAATTACACATAGCAGCCGCGCTGAAATGAGTCATTAATTCAACTCCTACTACCTTACAATGAGGTTCACTTTTCTTTTCCTGTGACGCCAGTGAACATAACGTCAGGGATAGACATGCCAATAAGGCAAAAAAGAACAAAATTGGTTTCATAAAATAATTGTTTTTGGTAAATACTAAAACTCGTCCTAAATTTGAACGTAACGATATAAATAAAGTTTTAAACTCTACTCTCTACCACGAATGTATCGTAGATAGGCATCTGGTAAACTCGTTTACCAGTTCGTATAATCTCATCTTCTTTTTCAATGGAGCATTTAAAAATTCTATTAAATTCCTCCTTAGGAAGTTCAGTGATTAACTTTGTGGCTAACCATCTGAATTCCCTATTTTGCTGCTCTTCTGTTAGAGCATAATTCACTGGTACTAATGTTCTTATTTTCATATTAATTGTTTTACTAGATAATCTGCTTCTTCTTGCGACATAGCACCGGGGTCTCCTTTAATGTCTACACGGAATGCATCTACACCACGGAACTTTAAATCTGCCACTAACTTATTAGCCTGTACGATAGCCTGAGGATCATCATCGTACAGTACAGGAACTCTGGTAAATGTCTTGCTAATTACTCTTAATTGGGCACCTGTGTATTTTATCCCCGAGGTGGCAAAACTATTGACGCCTATCCTCCAGACGTCGGTAGGCCCTTCTACACAGATACCTACATTTGTCCATTTATCTTGTCGGCCGTATAGTATCCTTTTATGCTCTATTAACTCTCGTTCAGCGGGGCAGGCTTGATATTTATTCATTGCCTTACCTGTGATATCTCTGCTATCAAAGGACACTAATTTACTACCCCAAAAGAAAGGGATAATAATTCTGTGCTTATAATTAATTTTGTCTAACAATGCAGACACACCTGTTCCTTCTATATGCCAGTCCTTCTCTAATTTAGAAGGTTCAAAATCCCTTTTTATAAGGTAGTCTTTATGATTTTTTTGCAGGGCTGTAATATTGTCGGGTAATCTAAATTGCTTTACCCTTATCTTCCTTTTACTTTCCGGGGCTTTTCTAGCCAGAGTCCCATATTGGTATAGTAATTTACTAGCCTCAGCCTTGCCTATGTTTAGAAGCCGGGAAATAGCCTCCTCTGGCCAATGTCCTCCGCAGCGCCAACAAACAAACCTTTCATTCTCTGTATTGTACCCCAGGTGCATCCCCGGATTTCCTATACAGAACGGACAAGGCGTCTGCACCCAACCTGGTCTGCAATGTCTATGCCCTTCTGTTGCATAAGGCACATTAAAGTCTCTGTATAACTGTTCTATGTTCATATCTTGTCATTTTCCATATTATTCAAGAGTTGTCTTCTTTTTTTGTTAGCCGTCTTTTTTATTTCTTTGTAGGACGCCTTTGAGAGTCTGCCTCGAAGCCATTTTCTATCACTTCCAGACATCTTATCTGTTCTGTGGGCATTGCTTTCTGGGCAATGACTGTTTAAATTATTTGTCTTTGTCTTTGTCTTTTGTATTTTTTTATTAATTCTGTAAGTAAATCTATATCCTCAGTTTCCTTGCCGTCTAGCACGGAGTCTACTATTTTCTGTTTGGAGTCTAGCAACTTTGCAAGTAGCTCCTCTATTGTACCCATCCCCATTAAATAATAGACGTTCACTGCATCCTTTTGCCCTATACGATGACAACGGTCTATTCGCTGTCTCAGAGGACCTGGAGTCCAAGGAAATTCTATAATAGCTACATGACTAGCCTCGGTTAATGTGATCCCCGTTTCAGCAGCTTTGTTCCCTATAAAAAGGCGTATACGTTTATTCATCTGGAATTGATTAACTGCTTCGTTCCTGTCTTTAATGTCTACACCGCCGTCTATCTTTACTGCAATCCTTTTAAAATGTAGCATTAATTCATCTATGACAAACCTATGTTCACAAAATAAGACAAGCTTTTCATCAGATTCTAAAAAATCCTCAATCCAATTTAATACTGCTTGCAATTTACCTTTCACGGCTAATTGTTTTAATACCTCGATCTGTGCTAAAGGAGATGCCTTTGCCGCCGCTTCGTCCTTTAGTCTGTCTAATTTATGGTCTTTTATATGAGAAATATCCATACCCCAATCACCTAATAATTCTCGTAATTGTTTTCTTAATTTTAGTTCTGCATTATTTCTGATGTACTCTACAAAGTCTTTTTCTGCCTCAGCATATTCCTTTCTGTTGGTAATTTGCATTGGTACAAACGTATACGTCTTATCTGGCAACTCTGTGAGAACGTCTTTCTTGAGACGTCTAATCATCACCTTCTCTATCAATATGTTATGCAGTTTTTCAGAGTTGGTTGCACCTTTAAAAGTCCATCCAAATCCGTTATATTTAGGGTCGCAAAATTCGTGCAAGAATGTCCATTGATTAGGGAATATGGAAGAATCTATAATGTTTACAATATTGTAGATATCTGCTGTCTTGCTTTCTATTGGGGTTCCGCTGAGGCCGATTACCTTTGGAACACCTTTACATAACTGTTTTAAAGCCTTTGTCCTAATTGCTTTACTGTTCTTAATGTAATGGCTTTCGTCTATTATGACTATCTGCGGCTTTATCTTTTTTAATGCAGGTAACCAATGCTGTACAATGTCATAATTAATAATGAGAATAGAAGCTGTCAAAATTTTATTAGCCGTCTCTCCAGACAGGATTTGTATGCTAGGTTTATTCAGCCAAACCCGTGCTTCCTTTTCCCAATTGTATTTCAAATAAGAAGGACATATAATCACAGCAGGTACCGCCTCGGGGTGTAAGAATAAATATGCCAGTGCCTGTACTGTTTTACCTAACCCCATCTCATCTGCAAGTAAGGCCCGTCCATCAAAACGTTCTAGTAATGCTAAACCTTCCTTTTGGAACGGCCGCAAAGTGCCACCTAAACCAGGTGTCTCTATAACGGCAGGAGTCTCCTTTGGATGAATTCTCATATAGGTTTTATTCCCCCAATTTTTAAGCTCGGTCCCAAACTCATATCCAAATGCCTTTAGGTTTTCTGCATTTTCTAGGCTTAAAGGAACAGTCCAATACTTATTTACCTTAGAATACTTTCGTCCTTGAATCGTCCGTATTTCGTCCAGATTAACCTGGTCAAAAGGAAACACTACTCGTATCACTACCTCCTCATTCTGAGTGATAAACAGATTAGCCATTTTCCGGCTGACATATGTACGTGCAAAAGATATCATAAAAATTAGTTTATTATTATTTAAGGTTATCCCCTTAATTGTCTGTGAATTTTTAAGGGGATACCCTGAGAAATCTGTCCTTTTTTAAGGCTCTACCCTTTCTTTTTGTAGGGTCCTGAACGTTGTATAATCTTACCTTCCTCACGTGTCTCAAAGTAACCTATACCACCGTCCTGGTTAGTTTTTTTTAATGCTTTTAAATCATACAGTGAATCATCAGCAGTCTTAACGACGTGGGTCAACGGATTTAAGGCGCCAAGCTGCCTCTTTTTTGTAATCGGGTTTAAAAAATTAATCAGTGTTCTCATAACAAATTTGGTTTTAAAAATTAATACTAAGAATAAGAATAATCAAAAAATTCATTTATATCTGCCTCATGCATGTATATTTGAAACCATAGAAGACGTCCTGGAATAGGACTCCATACTTGCTTCTGCAGTTCTTTTAATTGTTTAGGATACTGCTTTATCTTGTTTGCTACCTCGTGGTTATGTTCTTTAACCACTATACCGTTTGTCTTTACTCTGAATAGCATATTTTCAGCATTGACTAATTTCGCTGATGCTAGTTTTGGTTTACCCTGTAGGTAGACATTGCACCAATACTCGCCGTTCGGCGCCTGTTTTTTACCTTTACTTTGTCCCATTGAATTTTATTTTATTTCCGTCTTTATATAAAACTGCTGATAATTTATCTTCTAATTGTAGAGAAGTAGTGAGTACATCGTGCTTTGCCATAGTTCTTATTAATGATGCTAGAATATGTCCAGCTTCATCAGTGGTTAGTAAATTATTTAATTCATCCTCCATTTGTTTATTTAATACATCTTCATCCATAATACTTTTATTTATGAAATTTATACTCTCGTTTCCAGCCCTGCTTTTTCTTTGCTGGGCAATAATCAGCCAATTTCCCCATTGCATAGGTCATCTCATTTATGTCTACAGTAATTAGATTTGGTTTACCTATACAAATCAATGTATCATGTAACGCTACCTCGAAATCCTTTACGGAGGTTTCGGCAACCTTTTCAACGGCTTCTACAAATATTACCAATTCCTCTGATCTTGCAATGATTACACCAACATGATGTAATGCTAGCCTTGCCATTTCTAAGTGGCTTTCATCTATTATTGGAATGATCTTCATAATTATACAATTTTAGTTCAAATAATCTAGCTTTCAATAATACTTTGCTTTTAATCAGTACACCTTTACTATGGTAGCACTGCCATTTAATAATCTCAGTATCTATCGGGCGTTTGTCGTCCACGAATTGTTTTAGGTTACTACTTGCATAGTTACCTTGCCCGACATTAAAGATAAAGTGAGATATTGCCAACCGTTTGTGGTAAGGAATTTCCTCGCCTGTATACTGCATACCAATCTCAAAATCTTTTTTAAGCAGACTATCCGCTTTCTCCTTGGAAATAGATTGATAAGACTCCCCCTCCGTTAGGAGGTGCCCATACCCGATAGTCCTCTGTCCAGCTGGACAAATATAAACCTGTAATCTCAAGGCTTCCAGGCGACGTATGTCCTCCAGTACTGTTTCATAAAGCAGTACATCCGCCGCCTTTTTTAACACAATGTTAATTCTAGCCTGTTTCAGCGCCTCACTATAACCCGGGGCATGTAATTGCAACGGTATTATTAAAATTAGTAGAAAAAGGACCTTCATAATGTTTTCAATAGATTTAATACTCTTGCAAGCGGTAGGCTCGTGTACATAACATGAGAGGTATCCACCCAGATGTCTACCGCATACATATCATCCATCCTCACAATCTCAATTAAGTTCTGTTGATTAAAGAATGCCGTTTTGCCAAGTTGCAATACATACCCGTTGACAAGTGTCTGTCCTTTCCAATAGCAGAACCTTTTCTTTGCTGCTAAATCTATTAAATCTTGCATATCTTCGCGATTAAATATTAAAAATAAGTGCCCCGATTGTAAATATAAGCAGTATGATAATACCACCTACTTTTATGATAAACTCCGTACCTCCGTCCTCGTGGCGGGAGTCATTTTCATTGTACTCTATTATTGGAATCATTTTATATGGTTTATATGGTTTGTGATTTGTAATAATGAATGCCCTCTTTTTATGAGGTATAATATGTCATGCATCTGCAGATTTGTAAAATTATCAGATATTTTACCAACTTCAAATTTGCCATCATGAAATCTTCTAAATTTAATCGTGGTAGGAATCGGAGTCGATTTGCTATATTCATAGGCATTACCTTTACTGGCTTCCAAAGTTACCAAATAAAATTCCTTTTTTGGCGTCAGAATTTTGTCAATAATGTTCATAGTTGCAAGTTTTAATCGTTAAATGTCTTGCAATATTACAACACCTTATTCATATCTCCAAACATTTTTAAATTATTTTTAAATTATTTTTAAAAGGTTCCTATTCCTTACTGAATACAGTACATATAGAATTAAAAAAAATCACAATAAAATCGCAAATAAATAAATAATCTACATATCTAAACAATATTTCCATAATTTTGTAGAGTATAAACATAATGAAAAACATAATGGGACAAGTAATGAGGAGGACAAAGTATCCGGCACAGGACAAACAGGTGCAGTTTACGACTAGACAATTAAAGACGATGCTAACTGAGAAGCAGAAGCATTTTTGCCATGAATATTGCAGTAATGGTTGGAACGGGACACAGGCGGCGATATCGGCTAGATACAGTAGGCACACGGCGTCACAGATAGCGATAGAGATATTAAGGAAACCTTGGATAAGGCAATATATACAGGCTATCAAAACAGATTATGAACTTCTGTGCGGTATTTCCAAATCCAAGGTGATCCGCGAATACAGTAAGATTGCCTTTAGCAGTATCAGGAACATTCATAATTCTTGGGTAGCATTAACAGACTATAAAACCTTGGTGGCGTCATCCCCTGAGGTATTAGATGCAGTAGAAAGCATAGAAACAAAAGTAGAGCAAAGAATTGTGGATAAGGAATTAGTCGAGGTTAAGTTTGTCAAGGTAAAACTGTATTCCAAAATCTCTGCATTAGACAGCATTAATAAGATATTGGGTTATAATGAGCCTGATAAGGTAGTTTCTACAACAGACACCACTCTGAGATTGCAAGGAACTACCATACAGGATTTACGAACTGCATTCGGTCTAGACGATTTAGAAAATCCAATGCAATGAAATTAACCAAAAAACAAAAGTGGGCCCTCCATTTATTGACAGATAAATTCACGAAATCTATAGGGTATGGTGGGGCGGCCGGAGGAGGGAAGACGTGGATAGGATGTTACTGGCTTCTACTTATGTGTTCCTTGTTCCCCGAGACACGTTGGTTTATTGGTCGTGACAGTTTAAAGGATACTCGGGAAAGTGTTTTAATCACGTGGCGCAAAGTAGCAAAGATTTTAAGGCGTACCGATTGGCACTATTCTGAGAATGCTATTAAATTTGACAATGGGTCCGAGATAGTGTTTATTGATTTATCCTATTTTCCGCAGTTAGATCCTCTGTACGAGCGTTTCGGTTCTAAGGAGTATACAGGCGGCTGGATAGAAGAAGCGGGGAACGTACATACAATGGCATTTGAGATTTTAAAATTGCGTATTAACCGACATTTGAATAAAGAGTATGATATACTGGGTAAAATCTTAGTAACATTTAACCCCAAGAAAAATTGGTTACTGCATACCTTTTATAGACCTTTTCTCAAAAAGGAAGAACGGCTAGACACAAAGTTTGTCTTTGCATTGCCTACAGATAATCCATTCTTGCCAGAAGAGTATCTCGAGAATCTCAGGAACACAAAAGATAGAGCTACTCGTGAACGTATGTTATACGGTAATTTTGACTACGATGATGACCCTACCTGTCTAACCAGCTATGAGGACATTTCCAATATATGGACGAATACCCATGTAGAAATGAATTATCAAGATAAATGCATTATCTGTGACGTGGCTAGATTTGGAAGCGACTCAGCCATCATTGCCGTATTTTATGGATTGAGATTGGTAGAGTATTATGTATTTGAAACCTCAAGTACGGTGCAGATACAGAACTGTATAAATGCAATGCGGAGGAAACATGGTATTCCTGCCAGTAGGTGTGTCGCTGATGAAGACGGTGTTGGAGGAGGCGTTGTAGACAATTGCGGTATTGTAGGGTTCCGGAATGGAAGTAGTCCTAGTGACAAGGCATATGCCATCCTGAAAGACGAGTGCGGATACAAATTAGCAGAAGTATTATCCGGCATATACTTTGAGGCCGATGTCAATGAGGAAACTAAGGAAAGAATAGAGGAGGAGTTAGCCCAGTTAAAAACATGGAAATCTGATAATGACAATAGGTTAAGAATAATGCCCAAGATAAAGATCAAAGAGAATATCGGAAGGTCCCCAGATTGGCTAGATATCTTTATCATGCGAATGTTCCTAATCATTTACAATACTGCAATACCTAACGAGGCATATCAACGGGCCTTATTATACGTTTAATTTTTTTATATAACTTTACATTTTATTTCTAACTAAAAATTAAGAAAATGACAAAATTTAATGCAGGTGATAAAGTTCCTTACAAAGGGAAGATTTGCACAATCAAAACAGCCAGTAAAGATTTCTCTAATGGCAACGTGACTTATCGTTTAGAAGAGTCTCCAGATGAGATGGTGAATGAGTCTGAATTGGTAGACTCCATCGATGTTAAAAAGGTAGACTCCATCGATGTTAAAAAGGTAGAATTCGGACAGGCTTTACTTGACTATGAGCAAGAAAAGGACCTTACTGAAGAAGTCGCTGAGGATGAGATTGATGAAGTTATGCCAGAGATTAAAAGAGGCAAACATAAATAATACCTTGAGAAATGACAATTGAGAAACTGAAAGAGCTGCTTGCTCTAGCCCCGGATGAGGCGATAAAAGGATTAAAGGTTTCCTCGGAAACTATACCGTTATGGAGTGATTTAGAAAAGGAATATAACCCATTGAAGCATTCTATCTGGGATACAACTTTATATCCTCCTAAGATAAACGAAAATGGTGGGGATGACTTTAAACGTACGGCTCTAGCCTTGCAGAAGCTTGCGGTTTCTCGAATTTCCCAATCTATGTTTGCTACTCCTACAGAGCGGATTTATGCATATGACAAGGCTTCCGAGTCTCAGCAAAAAGCCGTAGATTTACTAGAGCTCTTATACAGAACGGAAAACTACATAGACTCCGAGAACATAGAGAGAGCAAAGAAATTAAATGCTTCCTGTCAGATTGTAACTATCTGGGGTACCTATGAAAAACCGTCTCTGTACAATGGGGAACCTGCTAAGTTTAAATTGATGCATAAAACCTACGCTGAAATAGACGGGTATACTATATTTGCACAAAAGGATGATTATGGCAATTTGTTAGTCGTGACTATCATGTACAAAGATGCAGCGAATGTGGAGTATGCTGATGTATACGCTAATCTTGAGACACCTCAATTTATACGTTATGTGAAACTAGATGTATGGTCCATAGACCCCTTAGTAAGCAAGCCATTGGAGGTGTTTCCGGCCGTGTATTCTTGTATACCAGAACCGGTCTGGGGAGGTGCAGCAGGTACCAATCTCGTTGAGCAGTTAGAGGAAATGGAGTCTTCTCAAGGAATGTACATTAAGAAGAACGCCTTGCCCGCCTTTACCATAGATTATGGGGAACTTAGTAATTCCACTAAAGGTACAGCAGTAGAATCCAATTCTGATAGCAGACGTATTATTGTGGTAGGAAAGGGAGGAAACATGAAGGATGTTACCTGGGACGGAGCAGATAAAGCCATTACAGGTAGATATAACAGACTGCGGAATGCCTTTTTTGAGCAGGTACAGATGCCTGATATTAGTTTTGCCAATATGATTAACTCTAATACCTCAGCGGAGAACAAAGAACTCCTGTTTGCAGACGCAAAAGCCAAGGCAATTGATTTGGGAGGTGAATGGGCTAAGATGTTCTACGAAGAATTATTGGTAGTGAAAAACTTTGCAAAAATAATCATGCCATCTTATGCGGCAGATTACGATACCATTTCTGTACGTTCCGTCGTTAAGCCGTACTCTATTAAATCCAATAAGGAGAATGCAGAGTATGTCGCAGTAGGAGGAGCCGCCATGTCCTTGTCTACGAAAGTAAGAACACTAGGCGCCGTAGATGACGTAGAACAGGAGGTTGAGGCTATCTCTGCTGAACAAAGTGCCGCAAGCAATCAACTATTATAAACCACTAAAATTAAACCGTTATGAGTGACAAAACCTGGAGAATACTGTCCTTAGGAATCAGAATTACTTTTTGGACAAGTTGGGCTCTTGTAGCCTTGTACGTCTTTAGCCATTTGTAATGTCTGAAGATCCTTACAAATATTACAGGCAGCATTCTGCCAATCTGGAAAAGTATGCAAAGCAATTAAAGGCGGCATACGAGAAAACTATCCGTGACATACTTAAATCTGTCACGGATAGTCCTGTTTATGGCCTAGCACAAAAGACATCCACCTTAACCTTGTTTGAACAGTTTCCCGGGCTATCTAAACGTCTCGATTCTGCCATTAATGACTTATATACGCAGGTACACGGCTTAACTGTAGAAGGGGTTACCTCAGAATGGGACCTCGCGGTGGAGCAGAATAACAAAATAGCAGAACAATTGTTCGGCAAATCCCTTGCAGATTTACCAGAGGAATACCGCAGTACAATTCTTTCCAATAACAATGATGCCAGACTAGCTTTTCTTAGACGTACAGAAAACGGACTTAATTTATCGGATCGTGTCTGGAATAATAGTAAGCAATTTAAACAAGAAATGGAACTTGCTTTGGAGGTAGGAATAGGAAAAGGCAAATCAGCCTCGACAATGGCAAAGGATATTAAGCAGTATCTAAATAACCCCGATAAGTTGTTCCGCCGTGTCAGGGACGAAAAAGGTGTGCTTCGTTTATCCAAGGCGGCTGCCGTGTACCATCCCGGACAAGGTGTATACCGCAGCTCTTATAAAAATGCTTTTCGTGTTACAAGAAATGAGACTAACTTTGCATATGAATCCTCTAATCAAGAAAAAAGGAAACAACAAGACTTCATTGTAGGCATACGTATACAAGTGAGTCCGTCTCATAATGCAGCCGATGACAAAGGCGGTATTAGTTGTGATGCCTTACAAGGGGATTACCCAAAGACGTTTGATTTCTCGAGGAAATGGCATATTAATTGCAAATGTATGTCATTAAACATACTTAAGACTCCCGAGGAAATAGATGCTGACATAGATGAGATACTTGCAGGAGGAGGACCTTCCACAGGTAGTAAAAATCAAATAAAGAAAATACCCACATCCTTTACCAAGTATGTAAAAGATAATGAAAAGATGTGGGAGAATTGGAAAAGTAAACCTAACTTTCTTATAAACCATAGAAATTAAACTGTTAGGAACACAAAAGAAAAAGAAAAAGTAAACAAGGCACGTATACAAGACATGTCTCAATCAGATGTAGGATTGGTAGTAGATCCTAAATTAACCCCGGAGGAGCAGGTTTTTAGTGATCGGCTAGATGTACTGATTAAACAGGCGTCTAAGGTGTCTGTACAAATAAAATCTATATCAGGCTATCTTTATATAGATTAAATCTATAACTTTACAAAAATTTATCAATAAAAACTTATTCAAATGTACGAAAAAATCTTACTCAAATTAAAAGCACAGAGAGGAACAACCTCTAATGTAAGCGACAGAAGTCTTGAGGACTTGGCTAAATCATTGGTAACCGTAATCACTTCGGATTCCATTTTAGATGTTGCAGACCTGTCTGCCGCGATTGCAAGCATAGACGGAAATATTAATAATTATACCGCTGACGTTATTAGAAAGAACAAAGAGGCGGAAGATGCTAAAATGGCTAAAAAAGCCAAGGAAGAGGCTGCAAAAAAATCAGCTAAGGACACGGAAAATACCGGTACAGACGAAACACCTGCATGGGCGAAAGCGATACTAGAGCAGAACAAGTTGTTTGCACAGGAATTGACCTCCTTAAAAACAGAAAAGGTAGTCTCTACAAGAAGCGAAAGTTTAAAGAAAACGCTAGACGGTCTGCCAGAGTATTACACCAAACCAATCTTAACCAGTTTTAGTAAGGCTAATTTTGAGACGGAAGAGGACTTTGAACAGTACCGCGCGGATGTTGAAAAACAACGAGATGCATTTAAACAAGCTGCAAAGGAACAAGGATTAAATACCATGTTTCCTAAATCGCATGTAAAGATCCCCGAGGTTACTGGTGAGACTCCAGAATTAGCGAAAGCAAGGGACATTATCAATCAACAGAAAATTAATCAACAAAAAAAGTAAACGATGCAACAAATCTCGAAGAGTACTGATAGCTTTGTAAGGAAGTTTATCATCAACCGGATTTCCGGTATCCCGGGTGGTGTATCTTTGGTCCTAACCACTTTAGTTAGTGGATTGGTAGTACCAGAAGCCACGCCGTTATCTGCCCCTTCAAGCGGTAAAAGAACAATCTGCAAGCAGGCTCAGGTATTAACTGGTAGCACCACTACCGTTAAGAAAATTACCACTGGAACTCATCATTTTAAGCAAGGTGATTTCTTATGTACAAAACAGGCCGGTATTGCCTACGCAATTACATCTATCACAACTTCTAACGGAGTGGATGATGTGACTGTTGGTACCGCAATAGAAGCCACTGCCGCAGGAGATTGGGTATATGAAGCAGCCGCTCAAAGTGCCTCAAACACCAGTACATTTAAAAATATCCCTGATGCTATTTTGGAAACTGCTTTCGTAGTTCCTACTGCCAGTTCTCAGGTTATTTGGATGGCTGAAGGTTTGTTAAGGGCTGATGTGGAAGAAGCTTGTATAGGACCTCTGTACTTGGCTTTATTGCCTATGATCAAAGAGCTTAAGTATTAATATTCAATTTTAGAAAAATATGGGAAAGATAGTACCTAGTACACCGTTGGCAAGTATTGTTTCGGTGCAGGATATACAGGCGTTTTACCTGGATAACCCGATTCCACCTTCAAGTGTGGAAGCATTGTTTCCATTGGAGCAATCAGACTCCAAGACATGGAAAACAATCTCAAATGAAAGTCTTTTGCAGAATGAGGCAGCAGATCCTATCTCTTTAAATGCTAAAGTTCCAGTTTCTGGACGTGCTGGTTTTAAAGAGATAATTGGTGAGATGGCTTCTTTTGGTAAAGGCCGAGAAATGACAGCAGACGATTTAGAAAAGTTTGCAGAGTTGAAACGTAAATTTTCTCAGTTAGGAAACGCCGCAGTGGCCCAACAACTGGTAGATTTCTACGGTAATGATTTGCGCTTTGTTCGTCAGGCTATGAACGCCGAGATGTCTTACTTAGGACATGCATTGTTATCTAATGCCTGTAATATTGATTTCGTAGCATCTAACTCGCCTTATATGCAAGGCATCACTGCCATGGATTACGGATTGGCAGCATGGCAGAAAAACAATACTGCGGCATCTTGGGCAACCGCTTCTACAGAGATTCTTACAGACATTGCCTCTGCGATTGCAACGGCTAAGTCTTACGGTAAGATTTTGCGTAAGATTAAGATCAACAAAACCTGGTTTAATTACGTTCGTAACAATACCCAGATCCAGAAATATTGTGCCACCTTGGTACAGAATCTGTACAATACCCAATCGGCACCAACTCTTGTTGCAATCAATACTATGATGGCTGGCTATTTTGATGCCGACATTCAGTTTGAGGTAATTGATGAGCAGATTACAAGGGCTACAAGAGCCGATGAGAAAACCGTACTTAATCCTTTCGCTGATGCGGTAGCAGTATTTACCACAGAGACTAAGGTAGGTCACTTTGCCTGGAATCCTATTTACATAGATGATGTAACCCGTGAGACATACGAGAGCTTCTTCCTTGTAGGTAATTACAAACAGGTAGATCCTTCTTATAGCAAGATTTATGCTAAAGGACGTGGCTTCCCAGTGGTAGACACTTATGCAGATAATTTCTATCTTAAGATTAACGCGGTAGCCTGGTAGTATGACAAACCTGGAAGCCATACAATCCCTTAATGCCTATCCAATCCCTGTTGTTGCTATTGAAAAAATATGCATAGACAACGGGTTGGAGGCAGCTGCGGTTTATAACGTATACACAGGATCCTCTAGGGCTTTCCAATTAGCCATGGCGGATTTCCTGGTACTCGTTCATGCGGCGCCTAGTCTTGTAGAGCAGTCTGTTGGAATCAACAATGCCATTGCGATTAAGCAGGAGTTATTGGACCGGGCGAATAAGATATACGCCTTATACGGCAGCGATAAATTTACGGGAAACATTATAGGCTTTATAGGAGAGGACTTCAATGGTTAATACAGGGTATATCGCATTTTTGCAGGAAACGCCAAGTGGGTTTGATGAGAACGGAAATCCCATAGCGGCGGCTAAGAGTTTTAGTGCGAACGTACCTTGTAATCTTGAGGTAATTACCAGAGAATATAAGTTACTTGTTCATGGACAATACATGCAGGCAAGGTACAGTATTGTGATAGATAATTTCCGTATTGCAGCGATCGATTTAAGTTCTTTAAAAGAGATCCGTTTGCAGGACTCTAAAATGAATGAATTAGGCGTTTTTCAGGTACAGAATAAAGAATTTTTAAATATTACTAATAGACTTAAGATAACTGTATAACATGGCTTTAAAAATGAGAAATCAAAAGGTCCTTTTGCAGTATATACTGAAACGGTCCAACCTAATAAAAGCAGGTTTAATCTATGGCTTAGCAGCCATGGTAGCAGACTTGCAGAACCATGCTAAATTATCAGCAGGGTATGACGACCAAACCAGTAATCTAAAAAGTTCTATAGGTGGTGTTGTTCTGCAAGATGGAAAGCCTGTATCATATGCTGGGTTTGTAAAGGAAGGTTCCGCGGATAGTGGGGATAAGGAAGGTTCCGCATTTTTAGAGGAGGTTATTGCCGCACAAAGTCGTTCTGGTTTTACAATAATCCTCGTGGCAGGTATGGAGTATGCAACCTACGTGGAAAACAATTACGAGTTAAATGTATTGAAGTCTACGGAATTAAAAATGCAGAAAGACCTAGAACGTTTTATAAAGAATTTTAAAAGGAAGATCGACACCTTGAATACGGATGCCTTATACATTGCATAATTATGAAGTCTACTAACGAAATATTATCAGATATCTGGACAATACTCGTAGCAAGTCCTATAGGACTACTTAATGGAGGTGTCTACAAAAATACGAGGCCGACAGGCAGTATTCTGCAGGATTGTGTTATCCATATGTTACCTGGTAGTACTGCTAAATTTGTAAGGGATGGGGCAATCTACATTCGCTTATTCTATAATGACATTAACAAGGATAATACCTTCTATGAGGATTCCTCCGTAGGACAGACTTTAGAACATCTTTTACTAGATTTGTCAGAAGTGTTACTGCATACCTCAGGATACGATTTTGATGTTAGGAGTAGACAGGTTTACCCAGAAGCAGTCCCGGAAATACATCAACATTATGTTATTTTAAAAATGAATTTTCAACTAACTATTTAAACAATGAAAACAAGTATAAAGATTAAAAAGTTTTGGTACGCTGATGTAGCCGCAGATGGTGGTGTCGGTACGAATTGGAAGGAAATCCAATTAGGCCAGAGAGAGGCTTCTGTGCAATTTAATGGATCTGATGCAGATGTTACCAATTACAAGAACATTCTAGGCTCCGTGCTTGAGAGTGCCATGCTAAAAGGAGACATGACGTGCAACTTCCAATTGGCAGATTTAACCCCGGATGTGATTGCGGCATTTGTAGGTGGTGTAGTAACCACAGACGCAAATACCACACAATATGAAGCCCCTTTGAATTTGAATCAGGTAGTGGAGAAATCCATTAAGTTCTTAACTGGTAACAATGTATTGTTCACTTTTGCTCGTATGAATTTCGACGGTTATCCAATGGTTAACGACGACGATTTACATTACTATCAAATGAACAGTACTGTATTGCAGCCATCTAAAGTGACTGTTTCAGCATACAGTTTTGATATCCTTAAATTGCCAGATGCAAATGATATCATTGCTTTCACTTGTCCGAATATTTCTGGTGTTGCCACAATTAATGCATCAGCCCATACCGTTGCCGCTAATCTGTTAAATGGTACAACTAAAACCGCCGTGATTCCTGTTATAGGGGTCAGCCTTGGTGCTTCTATTGTACCTGAAAGTGGAGTGGTTCAGGACTTTACTTCTCCTGTTGTATATGCTGTGGAGTCTGCCAATGGTGCTACTCAGAACTGGACAATCACATTAACCGTATTGTAATGCAATTAGAAATAGCCGACATAGCAACCAATGAGAAAAAGAGGTTGTCAGGTTTTAAGGTATTAGGGGTCTTCCCCTTTTACCTTCGCTATATCAATGTAGGTACTCATATACAGTTATGCAAGATTAGGGAACAGATTAATCGCATAGCAAAAGAAGACCCTAAATTGAGTGATTTCTATAATGCAGACCTACAGGAACAGATTGTTCCTTTTTTAATTGAATACTGTTTGACTGCATTAATTAACAGACGTTCTTTTAGTTGGTTTTTCCGTTATTTCCTTCGTAGGAAACTTGAGAAATGCGGACATTACCACATATTAAATCTATACATAACTATCCATAAATTAGACGAGCCTGCTTTTTTTTTAAGCTATTGGAATTTGATGAAGCAGACAGACAATACCTTGTTAAAGGCGGAAAAACCATCTTAGGTAAACTATTCTCTTATCAAGAGAAAACAGGAATGCCAATTGGGAGCATTCTAAAATTACCTTACATACTTTTTGTTATCGGGATGCTAGATGCCCCCTCCATAGATTACGAGAGTAAGAAGGATAAAAAAGATAAAATAACCATCCCCAAAACTGCAGAAGAGGAATTGGCAGTCGTAATGGGGATTCTAAAATAAAACAAGATGGCTGGATTAATGTTTGAAAGTGGTGTAGATAGCGGGTTTGAGGATGATTTGAGAAGGATGAATACCAAGGTTACTGACTTTGGAGGTTCTGTAGACAAGGTAGGGAAAGATATTGACAAATCCTTTGGCAAGGCGGGCAAGTCCACCCAGCAATTAGGAGTCTCTTTTAAAGACATAGGGAAACAGATACTTTCTTTTGGTGGGATCGCGGCAGGTATAGCTGCGATAGGAGCCGGCATTACCGCAGCCTTTAACACAATAAAAGACTTTGGTAAATCCCTTGCAGAGTTAAGTTCCATCACGGGGCTTGTAGGCGAGGATTTAAAGTTTATGAAAGACTCTGCATTAGAGATGTCTAATCAGTATGGAAAGTCTGGGAAAGAGATTGTGGATGCCTTTAAACTTGTAGGTTCTCAGAAACCAGAATTATTAAAGAATGCTGCCGCGCTGCAATTGGTTACAGATAAGGTCTTGATATTAAGTGATGCCACTGGAATGGACTTGGTACAATCTGCTTCTGCAGTCACCGCCGTAATGTCTCAATTTAATTTAAAAGCAGCGGATACTGAACGTATCATTAATGCCCTTGCCGCAGGTTCCTTAGAAGGTAGTGCAGAAGTAGATAATATTACAGAGAGTTTAAAAAATTATGGTACGGTTGCCAATGATGCTAATCTCAGTATAGAACAATCCATTGCATTAATTGAGATACTTGGAGAAAAGCAAATCTTCGGGGCTGAGGCAGGAACTAAATTACGTGGAGCAACCTTGAAATTAAAAGAGGCTAATCTGGGGTATGCCTCAGGGGCATTTAATATGAAGGACGCCCTAGAGGAATCCAATAAGATAATGGCTACCATGGGCAGCGAGGCCGAACGAGACGCCTACAAATTAAAGTTATTTGGATTAGAGAATATCACGGTAGGTTCTATACTTACTCAGAATATACAAAAGTTTGAAACACTAACCAAGGCCGTTACCGATACCACCACCGCTACTGACCAGGCTGCAATTATGAATGATACACTTTCTAAGGATTTAGAAAAAGCATCGGCGGCATGGGATGGTTTTGTGCTTAGTATAGAGTCTGGAGATGGTATAATCAGTAAGGTAATACGGGGGGCAATACAAGGTTTCTCCAATCTGGCAAAAGTAATCTCAACTTTAAACAATACGGGGTTAGAAGGTGTTTGGTTAGATAAATTGAAAAAGGATTCTGACTTTATTGGACAAGTAGATGCACAATGGAAGACTATATCCCAAAGAATCCTAGAAACCAATTCAATTGAAGAAGCCAATATTAAAATTGCAAAGGAAAAACTGAGATTGCAACAGATGATTTCTGGAGAAGAGATCAAACGAGCGGCATCTGGTTTGAACAATGCCGAAAAAGCCTATTTGTCTTTTAATATAGAAGGTTACAAAGAACTTACCAAACGATTAGAAACCTTCAATAAGGAAGATGTCAAGACATTGCAGAACACTCGTAATAAAGCAAAATACCAACAACAATTACGGGGTTTAGAATTTTCCATAAGTCAGCCCGGTAAAACAGAGGCAGAAAAAGAAGCAATGAATATTAAAATTCTTCAAATAAAAGAATTAATATCCCAGATAGACAAATACAAAAAGGCTACAGATAAAGTGGCAGATGGCACCGGTACTGTTCTGCTTACAAAAGAGCAGAAGGAAGAATTAGCAAAGGAATACCAGAAAACACTAGATAATCTATCGAAATCTTTGGCAGAACAAAGGAAAGCCTACGAAGAGTATAACAGTATTATTCAAGGATTATCGGGCGTCAGAAAGGATGTCGTAAAGGCGGAGTATTCTGATTTGATGAAGCAAGGGGAAACCTATTTACTGTTCTTGGAGAACATGCTTGCAAAGGAAAAGGATTTAAAGAAGCAAGAAATTATCAAAAAAGAGATTGCAAATGTTAAGGTAGAAAAAATAGTAATCGATCAACAAGAAGCCCAGAAGACATTTGATAAAAACAAGGCTGACTTAGATAAATTAATAGAACTTTACTCCACATACGTTCTTAAAAAAGCGGCATTAGAAAAAGAGTATGGAGACAAAGCGAAAGCCTTACGAGATGCCGGGTACATAGAGCAGGCAAATGAAGCAGACCAGGCCCTTGCAAAGGAATTGGTACGTCTGGACGAAAGTATACTAGCAGGAGATGCCGGGTTCCAAAAATGGTTGGAAACAAGTTTACCAGATATAGCGAAAAAAGGGATTGCCGCATTACAAAAAGAATTAGATGCTCTTAATGTAGGTATGCAGGCAGAAGGATTGGACCCTGAGCAAGTAGTCTTATATAAGGGCAAAATAAAAGAACTGCAAAAGGAATTGGATAAATTAAATGGTATCCAAGAGGAGGGCAAGACAAGTTGGAAAGACACGTTGGAATTAATGAAGGGTATAAATTCCTTAGTTTCCACTATAACTACCTCCTTTGACGGCATGGACGAAGCTACTAAGAATGTACTGACAGGGATTACAGAGACTACAGGCGGCGTAATTAATTTAGTCACAGCATTCAAAGCCGTAGGGGCTTCGGTTTCCTCACTAGAAAAAGCATCTGCCATCCTTGCTGTGATAGGGGCTGCAATACAAGTGGTTACCGCAATTAGTGACATATTTAAAAAAGCCGCGGCTGAAAGGGAACTTGCTAAGATTAATGAGTTAGAAAAAATACAGGCTATTAATCTAGAGTTAATCAAGCAGAATGCCTTGTATGCAGAAGGAAACACTTTTTTTGCGGACGATAAATGGGGCACCGCTTTACAAGGATTGCAGGCATATACTCAAGCATTAAAGTATCAACAAGAATTAACCAATCAAATAGCCTTAGATGATACTGTGAATGTAAAGCTTAGTTTTGGGCTAGGACGTGGCAGAGAAAAGGACATGGTGCAGGGTATTAATAGACTGGCAGACCAATACTCTGATGAATTACAGAAAGCCCTTGCTGGAATCTCAGTAAAAACAAAGGGTAGAAATTGGTTAGGTAATCTTGTAGGACTCCCAGATGAATTTAATAGTCTGTTATACATTTATCCTGATTTAGTAGATGCCAATGGTGAGTTAAATGCCTCATTATTGCAGACGGTTATAGAGACTGAGAATTTGTCGGAGGTAGACAAGGCACGTTTATCTAATCTTATAGAACTTTCCACCGCTGCCGCTGATGCCTATGCTAGATTCGGGGATTACATCTCATCCATATTTGGCAATGTAGGGGATAATATCACCCAGGCGTTTCAGGATATGTACGAGGGTGGGGACGATGCAATGGTTTCCTTGGAACAGTCTTTTTCTGATATGATAGAAAGCTTTACTAAGAATGCCATAGAATTTGCCTTCTTACAGCCTTATTTAAACACCTTAAACGAGACTACAGAAAAATTAGGAGAACAGTATGCTCGCGGGGAAATAACGGCAGACAAGTTGCAGACAAATATAGTGGACATATTAGGTTCCTTTTATAAGAATTTAGAAGTCCTGCAACCGCAGATTTTATCTGCCTACAAAAATGCAGATGAATTAGCCGCCGCAGCAGGATTTGATTCCGTGTTTAATCCTGTTAAGCCGGTGGAGGTTCCTGAGGTGCCTACAACTCCAGAACCACCTGAGGTTACCTTACCAGAATCACAGGCGGGGATGATAGCACAGGCAATCACAGAGGAGACAGGCTCTATGCTTGTAGGACGATTAGGTGCTCTGATGTTAAGTAATGAACGAATTTCCAATTACAATGCAGATGCCTTGGATTATGCAATACAAAATCTGGTGTATATGAGACAAATCAAATTAAACACAGATTATTTACCTGAGATTGCTGCCAACACTAGAAAAACATATGAAAAACTAGAATCTATATAATCATGAATGTACTAATAGATAATAAAGACCTGAAAAGTGTATACGGCATCTCTGTATTAGATTACACAGGTGCCTTAGCCTTTCCTGCAGAAAGAGTAGACGAGAGGACATGGCAAGACAAATCCGGGGTAGACAAGAATACTGAAAATATAAGATATGACACAAAGGAATTCTTATTGACATGTTACTGTAAAGCCTCCAACGAAGTGTTGGCATACGACCTTATCAATACCTTAGTAGAGTATATGTTTGCAAAAGGTGTCTTTGTCCTGTCTTTACGAGATACAGTACAAGGTACTCGTAAAGCCTTTTTGTGCTCTCGTTCTACAACTATTGTTCCTGAAATAAATGTTAGGCAGCAAAATAGTCTGTATGTCTTTAAATTGGGATTAAAAGACGTGAATCCTAATGCATTAAAATACTACAATACCATAACAGGGCTATCCACTTCTATCGCATATGATAAAGGACAGAGTGCCTCGATTTATTGGGGAGACGGGGATAAAGGTGTTGTCAGCAATTCTGGTAATTATAGCAAGGTTTATCTGGTAAACGAAGTGGTAGACATTATTGTAGACATCGATAAAAATACACCTGTCGTTACCATGTTGACTGCCTTATTTTCAGCAACTCCGACAGGAAGTGCCTTACCTTTAGCAGTACAGTTCACAGACCTGTCCTCAGGTACAATCGCATTATGGTCCTGGGACTTTGGGGATGGTTTTACAAGTTCTGAACAAAACCCATTGCATATCTATACCACTGTTGGTACTTTTACTGTAACTTTACAGGTATTTAATGCTGTCGGGGGAGTAGCAAGTCATACCAAAACTAATTACATTAACACAAGAAAATCACGATTGCTCGTGAATAATAATAGTATTTTACTAATAAACAATGAGGACAATTTACTAAAACATTAAATTATGGCAGATTCAAGAATATTAAATTTAGCATCCGAGGTTGGTCCAGAGGAAATGTCAGGACTGATAAATACTTTGTATCTTGTTGTAGATGCGACTGGATTCACGGAAGCTCAGAAAGTAATGGTTAAGAGTTTACTAACTGAGGCAATTGTAGAAGACAATGCCATAAATTATTTGGCAATGACGCCTAAAGCATTTTATGAAAGTATAATGTCTACCACAAGAAAAGGTATTGGGATGATTGCAGCGGATGTTGATGTCACTACCCCCGCTGGGACAGGATTATTGTTATCGGTACATCAAATACTGATGAAAGCCCAATGGAAACTAGAATGGTTTCAAAGTCAGATTCCTGCGATATATAGAACGAATAACTTCGCCACTGGACGTTCTATGGTATTTGATGTGACATTTAGCACATCCATTACCTATGGAACATCATACCCATTGGCACCTACGTTACCTGTTGGAAAAACTTTTAAGGCCGTTCACTTTTCAGCTTTGTGGAAATTAGATGCCGAAGTGTCCGCAATGAGTAACAATGGGGCAATGATGGCGTATTTAGGTGGTACAGTCCAATATGTTCAGGGAGGTATTACATTTTTCATTCCAGCCGATGGTCGTTCTTTTTATGTAATAAAGTCTGGTGCTGGGAGTGATTTGTTGACATTGTCTATGAAGGTAAATGCCGTATTGTCATGATTTATTCCATTTTTAGAAACAGTATTTTGGTAGCCAGTGTAAAACCAGATGATAATTCAGAACTTTCTCAAAAAAAGCAAAGTGAAGATATTATTCGTTTGAATTTTACATTGACTACTCTTGTGGAATTTCAGATAGGTGATTATATTTCTTATACGAAAACCAATCAATTATACAAGCTTAACAAGAAGCCTGTGGTAATTGAGAGTCCTGACAATTACCAGTATCAATGTATATTTGAAGGTAGCATCCATGAATTAAAGAAAACAAAAGTATTTCTGACCACTAATAAGGTGGTTGGGTATTACAAAGATTACAAGTTTTCATTGACAGGAAATGCCCAGACTTTTCTTGCATTTATAGTAGATAATCTGAATAGGAATTCCTCGGGGTATTCTATTGGGAAATACAAAACCACAGAATTTGTAACAATAGATTTTAATAATTGGAATGTATTGGAGGCTATCACTAAGATTGCAGAGACTTTAAAGTTTTCTTGGTATCTGGATGGCAAGATTTTAAATTTTGATGACAAGGCGGTTGAGACTACCTACGTATTGCAGGTAGGTAGATTACTAGGCTTTACAGAACTCACTAGATTACGAGTAGAAAGTGAGGACATGCAAACGGTGGTGTATGGTTACGGTTCCACGGAGAATTTACCGCCTCGTACTGCGGAGTCTGGACCTGTCTATGATAGCGGGGTATTGACAGAGAATAGATTGTGTTTTAGTGGGGTGGATGGTGAAAGTAGATTGGAAAAGAATGTAGACTTGTATGGGAGAATAGAGAGTGTACAGGAATTCGACATAAAGCCAGAGCGGGTAGGATCCATTACTGCTATAGATTCTACGGATGTTAGAATACTGTACGATACCTCTATTGAGTTTGATATAGAGCAGTATAAATCAGCAGGCTTAAAACCAAAGATTTGTTTTTTGGATGGCTTGCTTGCAAATCTTACATTTGATATATCCTTTGATTATCTTACTAAGAAAATAACATTAGATTTTTATTCGGACGAAAGCGGACAGTATCCTAATGACAATATTAAAGCGGCTGTCTCGGATACTTATCGTTTATTTAATATTATTTTACCTCAAAACTATATAGACGTAGCCATAGGGAATCTTTTGGCTGCGACAGAGGCTTATCTAAACGAAAAAAGTAAAGCCTTAGAATTGTTTGTTGGGAAACTGGATGATATCTTTGTGCAAGAAAACTCTATTATCTTAGATTTAGGGGATATGGTAAGAGTGGTAAGCGGTGTTTTTAAAATAGACAATCTGTATGAGATTAAAGAGTTGGTACAAAGCATTACTATTCCGAGTAGGTACTCTATTAAGTTTGGGGATGTATTGCCTAAAAGTTTGTTGAGTTTATTAAAAAATACTAATTTTGCAATACAGCAATCCATTTATTCTATTCAGAAAAATACCTATACAGTAAATGAAACGGATAATACGGTAAACAATCAGGTGACCAACATACTAGGACAAGACTTAACATGGCTGAATTTGTAAAATACGTATACGGAACTGAGGCACAGATTCTATCTTTGCTTCCAGACAATCCCAATTGGATAGAAAAGGCGTTTTATTATCCCTCAGATAAAACGTATTTCTACCAATTGGTAAATGGGACTATGAAAAAATACGGAGCGGGCACCTCCGTTGAGACTGGCAGTGGTATTGGGATTACCTTAAACGGGGCAGTGATTGGTGGGGTGAAATCTTTAATTGAAGAAGAAGATATATTAGATATCCCAGAGTATTATGAATATAATATTTACGACTTAGATGTCGATGGGATTATAAATTGTGACGGAGTAATAAATACGATATGAGTCAGATAAATTTAAGTAAGACTTCCACTCTTAAAACCCCGGCAGTCAATAAATTGGGATTAGGGTTTAATTTGGCAGGGGTTCCTGTTAAAATAGACGAGACTGGGGTGTCTACCCCTTTAATTTCTGACTATACCCCGCCTATTGCGGTGGTATATAGTAACCTAGGTGTAGGGCTTTCTTCTGCGGTACCTACCGAATTTTCTCAAGGTGATATATTTGTGACTTCCGATACTTTTGAAGTACTCACTGCATTGGATTCTTTTAGTTGGCAATCTGTCCAATTACTTGCAGGACAGGTTGTCATATATATAGGGGAATCCCCTAACCGTATTTATCAATTTTCATCACAGGAATTGGTAGAAATTACAGGTGATGCCGGTAATGATACTAACGCAATCCACAAATCAGTTGCTGCCGAAATATCCACATTAACCGAAAAAACTGTTTTAGTCGATAATGACATAATTTTAGCCGAAAACTCAGAAAACTTATTTACAAAAATTAAAATTAAGCTTTCGAGTGTTAAGACTTATTTGGAATCATTCTTTGCAACATTGGTGCAATTGGCAGGCCGTCAAATGCTTCATGGTACTTATTCTTTACCGGCTAATCCAAGTTTTACAGGT
>Ga0209254_10000754_pt1 | contig 27931 bp, 23 predicted proteins | sample FrelakmetDIP11DI_FD_187148 | JGI IMG/M metagenome (GOLD analysis project Ga0209254, IMG submission 187148) | Freshwater lake sediment microbial communities from the University of Notre Dame, USA, for methane emissions studies - DIP11 DI (SPAdes)... | ecosystem: Environmental > Aquatic >...
GGATAATATCCGGTTGTTTAACGGAACCCTTAATGCCTGATGCAAACAAATATAATGTTTATAATTTGAAAATTATGCGATACCTGTTATTCTCCTACTCTTCCGAAACCTGAATCAGTAATTCACGGTATGTGGCATAAATCCTTGATTTTGAGATAAAACCAACATAATAACCCTTATCCAGGACAGGTAAATTCCATGCATCAGTGTTCCTGAAGGTATCCATTACAGTTTCCATGTTCTCCCTCACATCCAGATAGGAAGGTGGAATTGTCATAAGGTCCCTGATACTGGTGCTGTCGTACAGTTCGCTGTTGAACATAATATCCCTGACATCATCAAGCAGTACAACTCCTTCAAGGATATTGAATTCGTCCACAACAGGAAAGATGTTTCTTTTCGATTTTGAAATGACTTTAACGAGGTCGCCGAGATTATCACCCGATTTTACTTTAATAAGGTCCTTCTCAATCTCCCTGCGCCAGTCCATCATGGTAAGGACAGCCTTATCCTTGTCGTGTGTTATAAGATCGCCTCTTTTAGCAAGTTCTACATGGTAAATAGAATGACGTTCAAAAGCCCTTGTAGTTATGAAAGCGATTGTTGATGTAATAATAAGCGGAATAAGAAGTGAGTAACCACCCGTTATTTCTGCTATCAGGAAAATTGCTGTAAGAGGAGCGTGCATCACCCCGGCCATGGTGCCTGCCATTCCTGCCAAAACAAACCGGTTGTCGGGAATATCGGCACCGGCAAATTTGCCCACAAGGTTTGAAATAACAAATCCTGCAACGCCTCCTATAAAAAGTGTCGGGGCAAAGATCCCTCCTACACCCCCTGCGCCATTAGTCGAACTGCTTGCAATCACTTTAAGTAAAATGAGACTGGCAAAAAATAAAATATATATCAGGTAATTATCAGCCCATCTGAAAAAGACGGAATTCTCAATCAGAGCATCGGCATTCCCCTGCAGAAGAGACATGATAGCATTGTACCCCTCACCATAAAAAGGAGGAAAAAGATATATAAGCATTCCCACAACAGCGCCTCCGACTGCAAGCCTTACGAACTGATTTTTTATCTTTTCATACCTGCTCTCAAGGAAGAGTGTCATTTTCGAAAAAAATACCGAGATCAGACCTGTGACTATACCAAGCACGATATACCATGGAATATTGCTGATATTGAAAGGCTCACTAATATTGAAAGTCAGCAAAACATTATCACCCATCAGAAAATAAGCGACAGTAGCTGCTGTTACTGCCGATATAAGCAAGGGTACAATGGATGATATTGTCAGGTCGAGCATCAGAACCTCCAGGGTGAAAACTATTCCTGCAATTGGTGCTTTAAATATCCCGGCAATAGCACCTGCAGCTCCGCAACCTATAAGGAGTGTCACCTGCCGGTAATTTAATCTGAAAAACCTGCCGATGGTCGATCCTATCGAGGAGCCTGTAAGCACTATAGGAGCTTCGGCTCCCACCGAACCACCAAATCCTATTGTTATTGTTGTTGCTATAAGCGATGTCCATGTATTGTGATGCCTCAGCCGGCTTTTCCTCCTGGAAATTGCATAAAGAACCCTGCTTACTCCATGCCCGATATTATCCCTGACTATATACTTGACAAACAACCATGTAATAAGCATGCCAACAACAGGATATGCAAGATAAAAGTAACTCCCCGATTCGGGTGTTATACCTTCAGTAAGTATCCTGTTCGTATAATGAATTGCATTTTTAAGCACTGCGGCAGCCAGAGCACTGAGTAATCCGACTACCAGGCTAAGGATATAAACTAATCTAACCTGATCAATTTCGACTAAATAACGGGTATAGAATTTTCTGAAAAACCTGTTTCTGAACATAGCTTTGCAAATATAAAAACAATAACAATCCTTCTCCGATTTTTAACTAAGTTTGTCTTTTTGTAAGATCCCGCAATAATGATAAACTTCATCAGGTTCAGTCTTGAAAACGGGTTGAGAGTAATTGTTCACGAAGACAGATCGACGCCTCTCGTAGCTATGAATCTTCTTTACAATGTAGGATCGAAAGATGAAGACCCTGCCATGACCGGCCTTGCTCATATGCTTGAACATCTTATGTATTGCGGGTCAGCTAATATTCCGGAATATGACCTTCCTCTTCAGCTGGCAGGAGGAGAGAACAATGCATTTACAAATAACGATATAACCAATTACTATCTCACAATTCCTTCTGAAAATATCGAAACAGGCTTCTGGCTCGAGTCTGACAGAATGCTGGCACCCGATTTTACACAAAACAAGCTCGATATCCAGAAGAGTGTAGTAATTGAGGAATTCAAACAGCGCTACCTTAATCAACCATATGGAGATGCTATGCTTCTTTTAAGGCCGCTGACATACAATGTTCATCCTTACCGATGGCCTACAATAGGTATGGAAGTCTCTCATCTGGAAAATGTCAGACTTGACGATGTCAGACATTTCTTTTCTTCCCGTTATACTCCGGGCAATGCAATCCTCACACTGGCGGGAAACATTAAACCCGAAAAAGCATATGAACTGGCTGTCAAATGGTTCGGCTCGATACCCTTAAGAGTTACAGCAGAACGCAGACTCCCTGCTGAACCTGTCCAGACAGAAGGGAGGAGTATGACAGTTGAAAGGAGTGTTCCGGCTGATGCATTGTATAAAGCATGGCACATGGGTTCGCGCACAAGCGATGATTTTTATACCCTCGACCTTTTATCTGACTTGCTTGCCGGAGGTGAATCAGGCAGGCTGTATAACAAGCTTGTCAGAGAAAAAAACCTGTTCAGCGAAATAAATGCATACATAACCTCTGACATTGATCCCGGACTGGTAATACTGAGCGGAAAGCTCATGAATGGAACAGATATCATGAAGGCGGAAAAAGCTGTTAATGAAGTAATTGATGAATTAAAAGACTCTTCCCTTACACTTACAGACAGGGAATTGGAAAAAGTAAAAAACAAGTTTGAATCTTCCACTGTTCTTTCAAATACAAGCATACTTAATAAAGCCATGAACCTTTCAGTTTATGAATTGCTTGGAGATATTCATCTGGTGAACAGTGAGACAGAAAGATTCAGGGCTGTCAGCAGGGAAATGGCCAGGGAAGCCGCAATCAGTTACCTGAATCCGGAGAACTGCACCACAATATTTTACCTATCAGCCACCAGGACGTGACTATGACCAGATTTCAGCGAATACAACCATCAATTTCTCCAATTATTGCCGGCATGGACGTGCCGGTGGAACAGGTATCATTAAAAAACGGAGTATCCCTGTTCCTTATCAATGCCGGTACTGAAGATGTTATGAGAATGGAATTCATTTTCAGGGCAGGGCTGGTCAGGGAATACCTTCCGCTACTAGCAAATTCGACCAATATGATGCTGACTGAGGGTTCGGAATTTCACAGTTCGGAAGAACTGAATGCAATCCTTGATTATTATGGTATTTTTTTAAACCTGTCTGCCGATAAGGATACCGCAGGATTAACAGTATATTTTCTGAACAAGCATATTGAGAAAGCGTTGGAATTAATAAACGAAATTCTTTTCCATCCTGTTTTTCCGGAAAAGGAACTTAATGTGCTTATGAAAAAACGGCTTAACTGGTATAGGGTAAACAGGGAGAAAGTTCAAAATATTGCCACTGACCAGTTCTTCGAATCTGTTTTTGGTTCTAATCATCCATATGGCCGCCAGATCCACGAAAATGATTATGAAAATATGAGCCCGGCGCTCCTGAAAGATTTTCATTTAAAATTCTATCTGCCTGAAAAAATGACTGTAATAGTCTCCGGCCGTATCCATGAAAAAACTACTGAACTTTTCGGGAAATATTTTGGTGAGCTTCACTCCGGGAAGATTTATACAGAGGATTCTGCAAATGTCCTCAAAGGTTCGTCTGAAAAAAAGATACACTTAAAAAAGAGCGAAGCAATCCAAACCGCATTCAGGATTGGTTCTTCGACAATCAATAAACGTCATCCTGATTATCCGGGTCTGAAATTTTTCAATATGATTCTGGGAGGTTATTTCGGATCACGGTTAATGAAAAATATAAGGGAAGATAAAGGTTTCACTTATGGAATTCAATCTTCGGTCTCATCACTCGATCTTTCAGGCTTTAAGGTCATTTCAACCGAGATCGGAATAAACAACGCTGAACAGGCTGCTGCTGAGATATATAAAGAAATAAGTCTCCTACAGACAGAACCTGTTTCAAAGGAAGAACTTGAGGTAGTGAGGAACTATATGTCAGGTGAATTGGTCAGGATGTTCGATGGTCCTTTTGCCCTGGCTGAAACTTTCAGGGCAGTATGGGAATATGGTCTTGATTACAGCTATTTCGTGAAGCTTATGAATACAATCACGACGATTACGCCTGATGAAATATTAAGGCTTGCGGGAACTTATTATAAAATTGAAGATCTGTATGAGATTACTGCCGGATGAATACTTTCAGCAGAAATATAATTATTATTCTACTGGCTTCATTATCAGCTTCTGCCGGTGGTCAGGGGGATGAGGATCCACCTGAATCCCCGGTTTTTACCTTTGTAACCATTAATGAGACAACCGGTAGGACAGAAATGACCTGGTCAGCGATTCCTGAACCTGATCTGGCCGGATTTGCAGTTTATTATTTCAGAAATGGAGAAGGCTATATTATTGATACAGTTTTTAATCCTTCCGCAACAAGTTTTTCTTTTCTGAATCCATTCTCAAATCAGCGTATTGAATCTTATGTTATTGCAGCATTTGATAACTCAAGGAATATAAGTCCGCTGTCAAATAACCTCAGCACCGTGTACACTTATCCTGAAATTGATACCTGTAACAACAGGATCAATATACAATGGAACAAATATTCATCGATACCGGTTAAAGTAACAGGTTATGATGTGCTTGTATCAGTTAATGGCGCGACATACTACCTTGCGGGACATGTTTCTGATGATGTCAGCACCTTTACTTTGGAAAGTATCACGAACGAAGCCCGCTACTGTTTTTTAGTAAAAGCCATCCTCGAAAATGGCCTGTTTTCGGAATCAAACAAACCATGTGTTGATGTGAAAACACAAAAAATCCCGGCATGGATAAATGCCGATTTCGCAACAGTAACTGAATCTGACGAAATTTCCCTTTCATTCAGTATCGATCCTTCCTCCGAAACAGACCTTTACTCACTTGAAAGAAGAATCGGTGCCTCCGGGTCATTTCAGCAGATTGCACTCATCAGAAGTGATATAAATACCTTATCATTTACAGATAAAGCTTCTTCCCCGGATATTGTGAATTATTACAGACTTTTCGCGATAAACAGCTGTAACATTCAGGCCGTCAGCTCAAATATTGCTTCAAATATAGTCCTGAATGCTCAGAACACGGGAAGCGATATCATTCTCAAATGGAACCAATACCACGATTGGCTTGGTGCTGTTTCAGGTTACAGGCTTTTTACAGACACCGGCGATGGTTTCACGGAAACTGCAGTATTGGGGCCTGCTGATACAACATTCTCAATAAGCATACCTGAAATAATGTACGGACTGAAAGAGGGACAAGCCTGCTTTTATGTAACTGCCGCTGAATCGGGAAATCCTTATGGCAGCAACGGAGTGAGTACTTCAAACCAGGTCTGCGTTGAAATTAAAGAGATCATCACAGTTCCTAACGTGTTTACTCCGGACGGCGATCTTAAAAATGATTTATTCAGACCTGTGATCACATTTACTCCCGCTGAGTACAGGCTTTTAATAAGCAACCGGCAGGGAAAGACACTTTTTGAAACAAACGATTTCTTGGAGGCCTGGGATGGAACAGATATGGGGGATCCTGTTCCGGAAGGGGTTTACCTGTGGTTTATAAGGCTTAAGACCCCTGAAGGTAAAAGTATCTCCCGCACCGGAACCGTGACTATCATAAAATCCAGATGAATAATAGTTATTCTTTTCTGAAGAGACCGAAGACCGAAGACGGAAGCAAGGAATTCCCCCTTTGAAGGGGGGAAGGGGGATGTAAAACTCAATGGCTAAACCATCCGGCAACCTGCAACAATTCTTAACCCTGCTTAAGAATCTCATCTAATAGAGCTATATTTGTATCTGTCATAAAAGTACACATTGAGTTTTTATGGGGAGCAAGGATATTTTTGATGATGAAGATATAAAGCTTATTCAGACTGAATATGATTCGCTGTTAGACAATCTTTTGCGGTGTAAAAATCCCGGAGACCGGGAACTTATAGATAAAGCCTTCAACCTGGCTAATAAAGCGCACTGGAATATGCGAAGGAAATCAGGTGAGCCTTATATCATTCACCCCATCTGCGTAGCAAAAATTGCAAACCAGGAAATCGGACTAGGCGCCAGATCAATTGCCACTGCCCTCCTTCACGATGTTGTTGAAGATACCGATTATTCCATTGAAGATGTAAGTAAGGATTTCGGACCAAAGATAGCTTCCCTTATTGACGGACTTACAAAGATATCGGGCACTTATAATAAGGGTACTTCCTCGTCGATGCAGGCAGAAAATTTCCGCAGGATGCTGATGACCTTGTCAGACGACCTGAGAGTAATCCTCATTAAAATAGCTGACCGCCTTCATAATATGAGGACTCTCGATTCGATGCCGGAAAATAAAAAGATGAAGGTGGCAGGCGAGACAATATTCCTTTATGCCCCCCTTGCCAACAGGATCGGACTTTATGCTATAAAAACGGAACTGGAAGACCTCAGCTTTAAATACCGCCAGCCTGTGATCTATGAAGAGATCTCCTCAAAGCTGAAACATGGTGAAAAGAAGTATTATTCCCTGATAAATAAGTTCAGCCTTCCTGTAATAAATAAGTTAAAAGAGGCAGGTCTCTCCTTTGATATTAACGGACGTCCAAAATCCATCTTTTCTACATGGAAAAAAATGCAGTCAAAAAATGTTCCGTTTGAAGAAATTTATGATGTCCTGGCAGTTCGCATTGTTTTTGAGCCTGTTCCCGGAATCCCTGAAAAAACAACTTGCTGGAATATCTATTCGATTATTACTGATACATACCTCCCAAAGCCTGACAGGCTGAGAGACTGGGTGAGCAGACCGAAACCCAATGGTTATGAGGCCTTGCATCTTACTGTTATGGGCCCTGAAGGCAGATGGGTCGAGGTCCAGATCCGGAGCAACCGGATGGACGAAATAGCTGAAAGAGGTTATGCGGCTCATTACAAATATAAAGGAGACAATACACCCGAAACAGAGCTGGATAAATGGATCAGGCAGATCAAGTCGATGCTCGCTAATCCTCATGAAGATCCGGTAGAGTTCCTCGACGAATTTAAAATGAATCTCTTCTCGTCCGAAATAATGGTATTCACACCGAAGGGAACTCTTGTCAGCCTTCCAAAAGGAGCAACTGCCCTTGATTTTGCCTACGAAATACATACGGAAATCGGTAACAGGGCAATCGGAGCCAAGATAAACTTTAAGCTGAATCCTGTTAATTCAATTCTGATGAGCGGCGATCAGGTTGAAATTATCACCTCAGATATAGGAAAACCTGAAAAAGAATGGCTCTCATTTGTCTGCACCTCCAAAGCTAAGGACGCAATAAAAAGTGCCCTTAAAACAGAATCTACAGGCAGGATACAGAAAGGGATGGAGATCCTCGAATCGCGGCTTGCCGAACTTGGTGCCTCGCCAAATACCGAGATACTGAGAAAGATCATGCAGTCTTACGACGTGCTGAACAAAGATGAATTGTATTCGGGGATTGAACTGGGTACAATAAACCTTGACAATCTGAAAAAGACCATCAGGCTTAATCCTGCAAAAAATGTCATTAAATACTGGGAGCTGAAGCTGCTGGGCGGGAAAAAAGAAAAAACAGAAGAAGAGGCGGAGGTCAAAGAGGAAAAAATCGATCATGCATCCCCTTTCCTCCTGAGGGAAAACGTTGATAATGCTGAACAATCATATGAAATTGCAAAATGCTGCAACCCGATCCCAGGCGATGAAGTGATCGGATACCATTCCCCTGAGGGTGCCATTGTAATTCATAAGCCGAAATGTCCAGTAGCAATAAGAATAATGTCAAATGAAGGGAACAGGATCATTGCTGTAAGGTGGGCGATCCATAAACTGGTTTCCTTTCTGGCAAGGGTCAGCATGACAGGTGTCGACAGGATCGGGATGGTAAATGACCTGACAAATATTATATCGTCTGAGCTAAAAGTCAATATGACCAATATCAATATCAGCGTTAAGGATGGGATCTTTGAAGGGACTATCGACCTTTATGTGCATCATACCCAGGATCTCAACAATCTTATTCTCAAAATATCAAATGTCAGGGGCATTGACAGCATCAAGCGTGTCGAAGATTTTACCGAATAAACACAGGAACTTTACCCTGCATCTGTTTCTGATTAAAAAATCCTATTTTTGTAATTATTTATAATTAGTCCAAATATGATTAATGACGATACCAGGTCAACGGTCAAACAGATTTTTACTGAATACCTTGAAAAGAAAGGGCACAGGAAAACTCCTGAAAGATATGCCATACTGGATGAAATTTATTCAAGGAACGGTCATTTTGATATCGAGACGCTCTATATTTTTATGAAAAATAAGAACTACCGGGTCAGCCGGGCAACCCTTTACAATACAATTGAACTCCTTCTCGACTGTAGCCTTGTCGTCAAGCACCAGTTCGGAAAAAATATTGCTCAGTTTGAAAAAGCTTACCAGTGTGGGCAGCATGATCATCTGATAGATATCGAAACAGGCAGGGTTGTTGAATTCTGTGATCCGCGCATACAGGAGATAATTAAAACAGCTAGCGGACTTTACAGTTTCTCCCCTGTTTATCATTCATTATATATTTACGGAAATTTTAAGAATTCCAAAGCTGACTGATTGCGTCCTGCTTCTGTTCAGGAGGGGTTTCTTAATCACAGTAACAAGGATCAAAAATGTAGTTAAATTACTAGCTATCACAATATTATTTCAAAATTTGAGTTAGAATATTAAAAAATCTGACTCATGAAAACAAAGCTTGTTCTCTTAAGTTTAATGTCCGTTCTTATGGCAGGTTGCTTTGCTCCGATTAACCTGTCGTACGAAAGTGCCAAAACTCTGAATAAGGGGCAAATAGAGGTTCGGGGTATGTACTCCAGATATAATGCAATGAACGACACACTCGAGACTGCATTAATCAATCAGAATTACGGAGTAAGTGTCGGTTATGGCTTTACTGATAAATATACAGTTAAGGCCAGGTATGAATATATTTCTCCCACAATTACATTTCAGAAGGTCTTCGATGAAGTAAATGAAGAATTCAATGAGATGAATTCAATGAGCTATTTTGAGATAGATAATAAGCTCATGCTCATAAATAATACATTATCACTCAGTCTGCCTCTGGGAGCATATTTTTACAACACGAAAGCAGTGGATATAAAAAATAGCGGTATGGGATGGTTATCTTTTGATCCCAGAGTCTATCTCTCCTTTTTCAGAAAAACCGATATCTTTGAATTAACACTTGTACCCAAACTACATGTGCTTTTTGGTACATTCGGAGGGTACGTCACACCCGGGATAAGTCTCGGCATAGGACTCAGCAGTGATCTCGACAGGTGGTCGATAAGACCAGAAATCGGATATGACAGATTCCTTTCTTTCGGTATTGGGGCAAGCGTTAATTTTAACACGGTAAAGCAGGGCAACAATTGATACATTGCAGCAATAAGAAGTGCAAAAGATTTTTATCAACAAAATTTCAGTAGAAGGCCTCACCTCTTAAAAAGATAGTAACTTTCGTTGTCTTTTTGTTGAGTCTAAAAAATTATTATGAACATTGACATACTTCTGGGTCTGCAGTGGGGTGATGAAGGTAAAGGTAAAATAGTTGATGCATTAAGTCCTTCATACGATGTGATTGCTCGCTTTCAGGGCGGACCTAATGCCGGCCATTCACTCGAGTTCAATGATCTTAAGCATGTCTTGCATCTGATCCCTTCAGGTATATTTCATCCGGGGAAACTTAATATAATAGGTAACGGGGTTGTTCTTGATCCTGCGGTCTTCAAAAAAGAGATCGAAACTCTTGGTGTGCCTCTGGATGAATTAATTAAAAGGCTTGTCATTTCCAACAAAGCAAACCTGATTCTTCCCACTCACAGAATCCTTGATGCAGCCTATGAGAATTACAAAGGTAATCTGAAGATCGGATCGACCCTGAAGGGTATCGGTCCTGCATATACTGACAAAGCCAGCCGTAACGGGCTGAGAGTCGGGAATATATTACAGGAAAATTTCAAAGCCCTGTATAATGAGCACACAGAAGCTCATCTGTCGCTTTTGAAGAATTACACTTTTGAGTTTGATTTAAGTGAGTACGAAAATGGATGGTTTGAGGGAATTGGACTATTGAAAAAATTCAGGATTGAAAATACCGAATACCTGATTAACAGGCTTTTGTCTGAAGGAATGAAAGTCCTGGCCGAAGGCGCCCAGGGGACTATGCTTGACCTGGATTTTGGCTCATACCCTTTTGTAACATCTTCAAATACGATCAGTGCAGGGGCATGTACAGGACTTGGGATTTCTCCAACAACCATAAAGGAAGTATTCGGCATATTCAAGGCTTATTGTACCAGGGTCGGCAGCGGGCCTTTCCCGACAGAATTAAATAATGAAACCGGTGAGTTATTGAGAAAGAAAGGATGTGAATACGGGGCAACGACAGGGCGCCCGAGAAGATGCGGTTGGCTCGATATTCCTGCCCTGAAGTATGCTGTAATGCTCAATGGAGTGACTCAGCTTTTTATGATGAAATCCGATATCCTGTCAGGGTTCAGGTCAGTAAAGGTTTGCACTTCATATAAGGTTGGCGGCAAGGAACAAAAAGAAATTCCTTTCGACAATAATGCGGCTGTTGAACCGGTTTATACCGAACTTGAAGGATGGAATGAAGATATAAGCAGATTAAAGGATTTCAAAGTCCTGCCTGAAAATCTTAAAAAATACATTGATTTCATTGAGTTACAGACAGGATTACCAGTTAAGCTGGTTTCAGTCGGTCCGGGCCGTACCTCAACAATCTTCAGATAATATAATCCCTACCTGTGAACATAGAGCCAGGTATCAACATCAACGGTTGTCTGGAACACGTTCAGGCGCTCAACTGCCTTTGAGAACCGGTCATATGATTCAGCCACAACCAGTTCAAACCTGCTGTCGGTCATCCTTATTACCCTGGTATCATAGCCTTGTTTCCGATACTCCTCCGCCCAGGCCTGGGCATATTCGGGAGTTATAAAGCTACCGACAACAATATTAAATTTATCAATTGCTTCAAATGCAGCTTTCTCAGCTTCAGCAGCCATACTTAAAGAATCCAGACGGGCCTCCTCTATTGCTTTAAGGCGGTTTTCAACTCTTTTCAATGAATCCGCAACACGAACGCGTTGCTGCTCGGCTTTTAACATTTCGAGAGTTCTTGCTTTCTTACCAAATAACCCCCTTTCCCTGATATTCTTGCATGAAGGAAACGATATCAGGCATAACAGGAAGAAAATAGTAATAAAATGTTTCATAATGAATTGTTTAAGATTTGAGTAGATGCATACATACTATTGGTTAAGATTATAATCAAATATACATATTATTGAAAACCAATCCAAATGATATTAAACTATTCAGTCTGGCCTGATTAATACAGATTTTGTATATTAGACGACTGAAAAGTATTAACGTAAACCGGTTGCCTGATGAAATCTCTTATACAGTTTTTTGAGGAAAGTGTAGAAAAGTTCGAAAGCAATGTTTATCTCTGGGAAAAACCCCAGGAAAAATATGAAGGAACAACATATGGAGAAACACAAAAGCAGGTTTATGAATTCGCAGCAGGTCTTATAAGGCTTGGGATTAAGAAGGGCGACAGACTGAGCCTTATTTCTGAAGGGCGCAACAGCTGGGTCATAGGAGAACTGGGGATACTCTACACTGGTGCAGTAAATGTACCTCTGTCGGTCAAACTCACTCCTGAGGAAATCAAGTTCAGGATAAACCATTCAGGATCAAGAATGGTTCTTGCTTCTTCAATCCAGGCTAATAAATTGATACCGGTAATCGGCGATTGCAAAACAATTGAAAAGATCATTCATTTTGACACGCAGGAAGAGTATGAGGATAACGAAATCCATTTCAATGAAGTAAGAAAAATGGGAAGGGAATGGCTTGTGGCTCCTGAAAACAAAGTGAAATTTGAAGGGATTTATACATCGGTCAAACCTTCTGATTATGCAAATATCTGTTATACATCCGGAACCACAGCCGATCCGAAAGGGATTATTCTTACTCATGGAAATTATGTCACTAATGTCTACCAGTCTTACAGCCTGATGGACATTCCCCCATTTTATAAGACGCTTATTATACTTCCATGGGATCATTCATTTGGCCACACATGCGGTATATATGCCTTTATGGGAAAAGGTGCCAGCATCGCTTCAGTCAAAACAGGCAAAACACCTATGGAGACCCTCAGAAATCTGCCATCATGCCTGAAGGAGATAAAACCAAATCTTCTGATGAGCGTTCCGGCCATAGCTAAAAATTTCCGAAAGAATATTGAAAAAGGGATTAAGGAAAAAGGCATAATGGTTGAAATCTTATTTAATCACGCTATTAAAATATGCTATTCCTATAATAAGGAGGGCTGGAATAAAGGCCATGGATTGCAAAGGATCAAAAAACCACTGATCGACCTTTACGATAAGATACTGTTTAAAAAGATCCGTGAGAATTTTGGTGGAGAGCTTGACTATTTTATTGGCGGAGGTGCCTTGCTTGAGATTGAACTTCAAAGATTCTTTTATGCACTTGGCGTCCCGATGTATCAGGGCTATGGGCTGACCGAAGCTTCTCCCGTCATCTCCTCAAACTCTGCAGGCAAACACAGGCTTGGTTCTTCCGGTGCCCTTGTCAATAACATGGACCTTAAGATATGTGATGATGAAGGGAAAGAGCTGCCTGTTGGACAAAAAGGGGAAATCGCCATTAAAGGCGGTAATGTAATGCATGGATACTGGAAAAATGAATCGGCAACCCGTGAGGCTATAAAGGATGGATGGCTCTATACCGGCGATATGGGTTATCTGTCAGAAGATGGGTTCCTTTATGTCCTTGGACGATTCAAAAGCCTTCTGATAGCCGATGACGGCGAAAAATTCAGTCCGGAAGGAATCGAGGAAGCAATTTCTGAACAGTCAAAATATATCGATCAGTGTATGCTTTATAACAACCAGAAGCCTTATACAGTAGCTCTTATTGTTCCGAATCAGTATGCACTTAAGGTTTATCTCGAAGAAAAAAATCTTACTGCCGATTCAGATGACGGGAAAAAGTCGGTAACCACACTTCTGGAGAATGAGGTGAACGAGTATCGTACAAACGGAAAGTACAGTCACATGTTTCCTCAGCGCTGGCTGCCTGTAGCCATTGGCATTCTTGAAGAGGGATTTAATGAAGAAAACGGGTTAATGAATTCTACAATGAAAATTGTCCGTGGCAAAATAATGGACAGGTACACAGATCTTATTGACTACCTCTATACTCCCGATGCCAAGGACGTGAGCAATGAAAGGAACATTGAGGAAGTAGAGAAAATGAAACTCGGCTGATACTTATCCGGGATTCTCACACAATCAGACGGCTTTTAAAAGGAAGAAAGGTCATAAAATCGGCATGATGCACTATGTATGCCTCTGTTGTTCTTTTAACAAGATCACCTTCGTGGGCATGAGCGGCAATAATATGGCAAACTTCCGGTGGCAAGCCGCATTCCTCGGCAAGCGAGACCCCCGAGAAAGGGTGTCTGATGTACTGGCCGTATTTTCCCTGGACTGATTTACCGTTTGCATCTAATTCATATTCAAGCAATTTACCCACATCAGCCAGAATAGCACCCGCAACAAGAACATCCATATTCACAGGAAGCTCCTTATCAAAGAATTCATTCATCTTCTCCCCGCTAGCTTTAGCAATATGCACAACGCATCTTTTATGCTCCATGAAACTGACTTTCAGGTCAGGTCCGCAAAGAAGCGTAAACGGTATAATATCAAGGTCCTCAGCTTTCAGAACACTCCTTTCCAGAGCAATTTCCCATGTTCTGGCAGTTTTTTCCCTCAGCGATTTATCGTTGATCCACTCAAGTTCCGGCCAAAGCCTGCTTACAGTCGTGTTCATTTAATATAGATTGAATTATCTTATTCTGGAAATTATTGCATCGGTCATCTGTATCGTCGAAGCTGCACCGTTGTTAACTACTTCCTGACGGCCGGTCATCTTCATCATGTCATATGTTTTAACTTTGCCCTCCATTATGATCTCAGCAACAGCTTTTCTTATCTTTTCTGCGATGCTTTTCTCATCAAGATAATCAAGCATCATACAGGCTGATTCTATCATTGCAACAGGGTTTACTATGGGGACTTCATAACCTGCATATTTTGGTGCTGAACCATGAGTCGGTTCAAAGACGGCAATTCCGTCCGAAGAATACTGGGCGCTGCAAGCGAAACCAAGCCCACCAATCAGTCCGGCAAAAGCATCCGAGGCGATATCTCCGAACATGTTCCCGGCAACGATAACCCCATAATCTTCAGGATTCTTGGTCAGCCACATCATCTGGGCGTCAATATTTGTATTATTAAGCTTTATTCCCGGGAAAGAGCTCTTCTGGAGCTCTTTTGCCATCTTCCACATTAGTCCTGATGTTTCCCTGATCACATTGGGTTTTTCGCAAACGGTGACTGACGAATAACCGTTTTTGACTGCATAATCAAATGCTGCATTCAGAATTCTTCCGGTAGCCTTTTTTGTAAAGATCCGTGTTGAAACAGAGAGCTCATTAACCGGGACACTGCCAAAATTCTCAGCAAACCTGGGGTGGCTCTTTAATGCCTGATAAACATTTTCCGGCGGATTTGTCCATTCAACTCCGGAATACAAACATTCAGTATTCTGGCGGAAAATAACAACATCTATAAATGGTTCCTCAATGCCATTTCCCTTCCCTCTCCTTATAAAGTTGAGAGGATTACCTTTATATGACTTGCAGGGACGGACACAGATATCGAGATTGAATTTCTGACGCAGCCCCACTATTGGGCTGGAATAGACAAATCCTTTCCCCTGAAGAGCAGGGTTGAGTTCCGCTTTCGCTTCTTCATTGGGTTTAGATGTAATAGCTCCGAATAATGCAATCTTATGCTTTTTCAACAGATCCAGTGTCCTTTGAGGCAATGGATTACCCTCTTTGCACCAAAACTCCCACCCTATGTCACCATGTATGTAATCAGCCTCAAAACCTGAAGCATCAAGAACTCTTAAAGCCTGTTTCAATACAATATTGCCAATACCATCACCGGGCAATGCAACAATAGTTTTTTTAGCCATATATTCTTTATTAATCAGATATTCAAGTCAACCGTAAAAATAACAAAATTTGTCCGATTTCTAATCCATTATTTTTTTGACAACGCGATTGATTGATGTAAAAAAACTGTATTTTTATATCTTACTGTTTGATCATTTTTCGACATGAGCGTTTTATCTGAATTAAATCCAGCACCAATCTGGATCTATTTCGAGGAGATCTGCAAAATTCCACGTTTAAGTAAAAATGAGAGAGATATAAGAAAATACCTTCTCCGTTTTGCATCTGTTCATAATCTTGAGTCAAAGGAAGACCTGGTTGGAAACATCCTTATTGTTAAACCGGCATCCAAGGGTTATGAGAGCAGGAAAACAACTGTTCTTCAAAGCCATATGGATATGGTTGGAGAAAAAAATGCTGATTACCCACACAACTGGCTGACTGATCCCATCATTCCACGTGTCGATGGTGCATGGGTAACTGCCAGTGGAACTACTCTGGGAGCTGACGACGGGATAGGTATAGCATCACAGCTTGCGTTACTCACTGACACCAGTCTGAAATCGGGTAAAATTGAATGTCTTTTTACCGTCGATGAAGAATCAGGTATGACAGGAGCACTCAATCTTGAACCTGGCTTTTTCGAAGGAAGGCTACTGATTAATCTCGATTCTGAAGACGAGGGGATCCTCTTCATAGGTTGTGCCGGCGGAATGGATACTGTTAGTGAGCTGACATATAAAAGTGTCTCTTTGAACAGCGGAATGACCGGATTAGAGATTTCCGTCACAGGTCTTCATGGAGGCCATTCAGGTGATGAGATCCACAAAGGATATGGAAATTCAGTTAAACTAATGAACAGGATCCTCTGGAACCTGTCAAATAAGTTCGGTATTTCATTGGGCAGGTTCAACGGCGGGAATCTCCGGAATGCAATCCCAAGGGAGGCATTTGCCCTTATCGCGGTTGACTCCCTTGAAAAGGATCAGGCAGCAAAGTGGGTAATGAATTTCCAGGAAATCCTGAATGAGGAATTTGGTGAAATTGAGAAAGATCTTAAAATTACGATCAAAGAAGTCGAAGCTCCTGCATCAGCAATGGATCTAGAAAGTCAGGTTAAGCTTCTGAATTCTCTTACCTGCTGCCCGCATGGTGTGATAGCCTGGTCGAAGGAAATGGATGACCTGGTTGAAACATCAACAAATCTGGCATCAGTGAGTTTTATAGAGAGCAATAAGGTCAGGATAGTCACTACTCAAAGGAGCTCTGTTGAATCGTCTAAATACGATGTGGCAGCGATGGTCGAGTCGTGCATGAAACTTGCAGGGGCAGAGGTAGTGCATTCTGACGGTTATCCTGGATGGAAGCCAAGCCTTAAGTCGGAAATCCTTAAAATTACCCGTAAATCATACAATAATCTTTTTGGCAAAGAACCCATGATAAGAGCTATTCATGCCGGTCTTGAATGCGGCCTGATCTATCAGAAGTACAAAGGTATTGATATGATCTCATTTGGCCCTACTATCAGAGGGGCCCATACTCCGGAAGAAAGAATTGAAATTGCGACGGTTGGCATGTTCTGGGAACTGCTGATTGATGTGATCAGAAATATACCATTCAACGGCAATAAGAAGCTTGTCCTCTAAACCGACCCTCGTCAGATTCAGTCAACGACAAAAAATTCATCCTTTCCTGCCGCGCATACCGGACACATATAATCAGACGGAAGATCGATGAAGGAGACCCCATGCTCAATTCCTGAAGAAATATCACCTTCAGCAGGGTCATATACATATCCGCAAACAGAACATTTAAATCTTTCCATGATTATTCTATTTACTACCTATCGATTTTTCTGACAACGTCAATTACGGTCCCATCAACCCATTTTATTGCAGCAACCACCTTATCTTCAAAAACGGGCTTTGATGGCTTACCGCAAATCTTTTCTGCTTCATCCCTGAGTTCATTAATGCTCTTTACAGGAAGCCCGCTGTTCCTTACCCTGTCAATCAGATCGTGGCGCAGCGGATTGATGGCAATTCCTCTCTCAGTGATGATTACATCAATGAGCTCTCCGGGGCCGCATAAAGTTGTAACCTCATCAACTATCACAGGTATCCGGTCGCGGAAAAGAGGTACAGGAAGAATAACATTACGGGCGTGAAGGCAATTCTGCCATCCTCCTATTCCATGAAGGAGATATCCGTCTGAATGAGTCACAACATTCCCGTTGAAATTAAGGTCAACTTCAGTAGCTCCAAGGATCATAATATCCATCATGCTCGTAAGGTTCCCTTTGGAATGATAATTATAGGCATTAAAAACAGGGTACGGAATATGATTGGCATTTTTTCCGATTGAATTAACTGAATCAAGGTCAAAAGCCTGGGCATCAAGAATATAACCCATCTGTCCGTGTTCAAGCATCTCAACCATATATTTCGTACTGCCTCCAAATCCGAATTTTGATTTCCAACCCCTCTTTTTAAAGATTTCATTAATAAAGACAGCTATAGCCAGAGAAGTGCCTCCGGCCCCTGCCTGCATAGTAACACCGTCTTTAAGTATCCCCGACTTTTCAAGGAATGCAGCAGTCAATTCAGCAATAAGCAACCTGTCGGGACTTTTGGTAACCTGAGTGGTACCTGAAACTATCTTCTCTGGGATCCCGATTTTATCCACAACAACAACATAATCAACATAATTACCTTCTATTTCCATCGGGAAGCATGGCATTTCAATAAGGTTATCAGTTACGACAATAACTTTATCAGCATACATCATATCTGCCTTTGCATATCCAAGGACTCCGCAGCCCGAATTTCCTCCTGTACCTCTGGCATTCCCGAATGAGTCGGCCGTGGGTGCAGCCAGGACTGCGATATCAATTTTCACTTCCCCGTCCTGAATGGCCTGAACACGTCCCCCGTGAGAACGAAGAACTGCTGTCCCTTTCATCCTGCCCTCCGATACAAAACGACCGAGAGGCCCGTTCATGCTACCCTCAATCCTGTTGATAGTACCATCCTCAAGGTATTTTATCAAAGGGTCGTTGCACGGAAAGGAGGCCGATGGAAACCAGACAAGGTCCTTTACACCCATCTCAGAGGCAATCTCAAATATCCTGTTGCTTACAAGATCTCCATCTCTGAGATGATGGTGGGTTGAAATTGTCATCCCGTCTTTTATGCCGCATCTTAGAAGGGCTTCCTCCAGAGTAGTGACCACTTTATTGCCATCCTCCGGATAATCAGAACATGATGGTATATGTGGACCATATTTATTTCCGAAAGGCTTGTGTTTACCAACACCTTTGAATGGAATTACCGGAATTCCGTTAATTTCAGCCGGAACAGCCCTGCCAGCTGTATTGATTACTGAAGGTATTGACATAATATCTTCTATTTGTAAAAATTATCTCACTTATGCAGGAATTTCAATCATCCAGTTTCCTGATAACAAACCCAGCCTCACCGCAAGCTCAATTGTTTTCTGGGCCCTGGCGACCACGGGGGGATCTATCATCTTTGTTCCAAGTGCGACAACACCAAGACCTTTTTTACGGGCATCTTCGAAAGCCTGAACTATCTTTTTTGATTTATCAATCTCCTCCGGTCCGGGGGCAAAGCCATTTTTTATTACCTGTATCTGCCTGGGGTGGATACATCCCATCCCTTCAAACCCCAATGCTTTGGATGACAATACATTTTGACGAAGAGCCTCCATGTCGCCGACATCTGAGAATACAGAGTCAATTGGCTGAATGCCGGCGGCCTTCGCTGCATTTATAATCCTTGTCCTTGCGTAAAAAGATTCTTTACCTTCTTCGGTCCGGGGAACTCCAAGGTCTGCCGTTAAATCTTCCAGGCCAATTGCTAATGCAACAACTGCAGGGGATGACCTGGCAATTTCGAACGCCAGTTCAACTCCAAGTGCGGTTTCAATTATTGGCATAAGGTGAACCGGATTTACCAGACTGCACTTGTTCTTAATCGCAAGAATCTTACTTTCAATACTCTTTACTGTATATGTGCTTTCGCATTTTGGGATAAGTACAAGATTGACATTATGCGGAATTACATATTCAAGATCCTTCAATCCTCTCTCTCCCTGGTTAATTCTGACCATGCGTTCTGCCCCTTTAAAATCTACCTGGCGAAGGGCATTTCTGACCAGGATCCTGGCTTCATCTTTTCTGTCAGGGGCAACCGAGTCTTCCAGGTCAAGTATTAACCCGTCGGCTGAATGAAGTCCGGCATTGATCATCATGCCTGGATTATTCCCGGGGAGATAGAGTCTCGAAAACCTGAATATGTCAGGTGAGGTTGAGTATCGGTTTTCCTCCAGCATAACGGGAAGATACTCACCCTCTGATTCTGAAAGGTTTTTTATTGCCGATTCAAGGCGGGCAGATAAAACGAATGGCAATGCTCCTGAATCATCGATTGTAAGCAAGGCATTTTTAATTCCGAAATAATCAAGGATCTCGATACATTGCTGCCTTATCGATTCCCCATAAAGGACCTCCACTTTCGATTTCAGGTCAATTAAAATACCGCCCAGGTTCCTTAATTCAAGGGCTATTTTGCAGTCTGATCTTATCTTCGGACCGGAATTTCCTGATGTTGCACAGATATGGTTCATAGTACCAAGAGGTTTGTTTCATATACAAACCTACTATTTTTTTTCAAGTCCTGAAGATCCTGGACAGAGCGTATTTTTATCTTCACAAATCTCAATCAGGACACCTGATGTGGATTTTGGATGAAGGAATGCTATATCAAGTCCTTCAGCCCCTTTCCGGGGATTATTGTCGATAAGCCTTACCCCTTCTCTTTCTGCATGCTTCAATTGTTCAGCAATATTATCGACTGCAAATGCAATGTGGTGAATACCCTCACCCCTTTTTTCAATGAATTTCCCTATTGGTCCATCAGGATCGGTCGATTCGAGCAATTCAATCTTGGTCTGCCCGACCTTAAAAAAAGCAGTTCTGACCTTCTGATCCTCCACTTCCTCAATATTGTAGCATTTCAGGTCAAAAACCTTTTCATAAAAACTTATCGATTTCTCAAGATTTGTTACAGCTATCCCGATATGTTCAATGTGAGATGGTTTCATTTTTATTAAATTTAGAACCTGCCCTAAAAGGGAAATTCGACAGGAGTAGTGATTTCAGATTCTTTGATTTCGGGCTTTTTAGCTGCCAGGTGGACAGGATTCCCATCGACATAAATTGCCTTGTAAGGGATAGTCGGACATGCGAACTCACAGTGCCCGCATCCTATGCAGATATCCTGGTTGGTTTCAGGAATTACAAGGTTTCCCTCATACGGGATCATATAGACTGCCTTTGTGGGGCATGCTTCAGAACAGGCTCCACAGGCTGTCTTTTCAGTCTTGACGATGCAGTTATCTTTTATGAAATTGACCTTGCCTATCTGAGTTAGTTTTTTTGCCTCCAGTAACAGCGGATTCAATGCACTGGTGGGGCAAACTTCGGTACAAACCGTACAATTGAATGTGCAGAAGCTTCTATGATAATCCATTACAGGCTGCAAAAGTCCGGTTATGCCATACTGCCTCACAGAAGGGATAAGTACATTGTTCGGACAAGCCGTGATGCACATTGAGCAGGCTGTGCAGTGTTTATTAAAATGCTCAATCGAGCCTGCTCCCGGAGGACAGACAGGCGATGTGATCGCCTCCTTCACTGTTGATTCTCTTTTCGGAACGGGGGCTCTCTTATCCTGACCTTTAGAATACTGTGAAACGCCTAACAACATCAGCATAGAACCCGCAATAAACCTGCGCTTGCTCTCATCTGTTTTCTGCTCAGTGCTTTTTGAGCCCACCAGGCCGTATGACAGAGCTTTTTCGGGACAGCTGGTTATACAATTAAAACAATCGACACATCGGCTTACATCAACATTATGATTCAGAAAATCGATACATGTGGATTTACAGGCTAACGAACACCTTCCGCAACGTGTACATTCGCTTTCATTGAATTTTATCCTGAACAGGGAAATCTTTGAAAGCAGTCCGAGCAGAGTTCCAACAGGGCAGATCATGTTGCAATAGAGACGACCTTTAATCAGCGACATAATGCTGATAAGAAGTAAAAATGCGACTGGTAAAGAATATATAACAAGGCTGAACCCCTTAATATCTATATGATTGAAAGTATAAATGTCGAATTTGCCGAAAATATTGGCAAGGAAATTATTAACAACAAGAATAACCGGCTTGACAAAAAAAGTCCCAAAGCGGCCGAAAATACTAAAGGGATCGAGCAGGGTAAGAAGATAAATACCCCAGATTATTGTGGCTCCGATGGTTATTGAAAGCAGTGTATATCTTACAATTGTATGAGGTTTCTTAAAACCGAACCTCCTGAACTTTTTCCTGATCTTTCCTCCTATTCTGCTGTTTACGTCCTGACCGATGCCCAGCGGACACAGGAATGAACAATATGTACGGCCTGAAAGCAATGTCAGCAGAACAACAACCAGAAATCCGGCTGCAGCAACTGTCTTAAGATTAAAATACTTAACAGCAGATGGAATAAATTGAGGATAAAATAAATAATTGATATATTTTACAGGGATAAGCGACCTGAAATCGATAAAGACTAACATAAAGCAAACCAGAACAATTGCCGAAAAGACGATCCGGAATTTTCTGAGAAAAGAGGAGGTCATTATGACTTACATTTTAATACGCTTAATATTGAGGGATTCAAGATTCATGTTGCCCAGGCCCATTTTATGTGCAATAGGAATATAATCAATCTTCTGGGGGTCAACTCCGAGCATCTTTGCTGCGGCTACATCACCTGCAACCCAGTCGGTTGTAAGAATCTGCGATTTCATCTGGACAACATCTTCCTTCGAAACACCCTGAGGACCGTGCTTTACCATTACATTGTAGCAATCAACAACATTAAGCGCCGGTTTCTTCTCATACAGTGCATAATCAGCAATGCACTGATGCAGATTATTTGAGTGCCAGTATCCTCTGTCCCACACTAAGCCCATGTTGTTTTTAAGGCAGGCAGTCATCCTTGTTGAGTTATGATCTTTTAGTACCGGAACGTTAATAAAGACGTCAGCCTCCAGCAAAATTTCATGTACTTTTGCTGTTTTCAGTTTTATGCCGCCCGGAATTTCGATAGCCTGATAATAATTCTCCGAATTACCGGGAACAACCTTGGCGCCTGCAGATTTTGCCGCTTTTTCTATCCCTGAATTTTTGTACGTGTTTACCCAGTTATCGCAGGTGTGATCAAATACATAAACCTCTTTTGCTCCAGCCTTAAAACAATGTTCTATAATCCTTTTTACAAGTGCCGGATTGGTGTTGGCTCCCAGTTCAGGAATTACATCCCATCCAATATTTGGTTTTACGAGTACCTTCTGGCCTTTCTGAACAAACATCCCCATCCCACCCAGTTCCTGGATTCCGATGTCGAACATTGAATCAGGGTTTCCTCCCATCACTGCTACCATATCATATTTTGCACTTGCGGCCGGTGAAGCCCAAAGCTTTTCATATCCGCCCATGCTTAAAGCAGCTCCTGCAGCAAACCCTGCACCTACTGAAGTCTTAAAAAACTCTCTCCTTCTCATTTATTATCCTATAGTTTATTTTATTACATTAGTCGAAAAGTGCCGAAAAATACGGATTTTTTTTTATTATTCCGCATTGATTGTAAATTGTATATTAGCGACGGATTTATGTCAGGCAGAACGTTCAGTAATAAATCCTAACATTAAGCATTTTAATTTGTTGTACTATATCAACTTGATTATATTATGAGAGTACTTTACTATGATTGTTTTTCAGGAATCAGCGGTGATATGAATCTTGGTGCCATGATAGACCTTGGTGTGGAAATATCATATTTAAAGAGCGAGCTCGGAAAATTAAATCTTGTCGGATGGGATCTGGTCGCTGAGAAGGACCAGAGACATGGCATAAAGGGAACCAAAATAACTGTTAACCAGTTGATCCATGAACATGCCCACAGACACCTTTCAGATATTGGAAGGATAATCGGCAATTCGTCGCTCACTGACACCGTTAAAAAATTGGCCATGGAAATTTTCATGAAAATAGCTACGGCAGAATCAACAGTTCATGGCATCCCTGTCGATGAGGTTCATTTTCATGAAGTGGGTGCAATCGATTCTATAATAGATATTACAGGTGCAGCAATCTGTTTTGAGGCCCTGCATGTAGATGCTGTTTACGTCTCAGAAGTTGAGCTCGGCGGGGGATTTGTCAAGTGTGATCATGGGAAACTTCCAGTTCCGGCTCCTGCTACAATTGAAATAATAAAAGGCATTCCCGTCAGGACTGGTGGTGTCGATTTTGAAGCGACTACACCAACCGGAGCCGCTATAATTTCGGTACTGGGTACAGAATTCCGCCCCACCCAGCCTATTAAAATTGAAAAGACAGCCTATGGCATCGGCCACAAGGACCATCCTGAGGTACCTAATCTACTGAGGGTTTCTATTGGTGAAACAGTGACGGCAACCGGATCAGGACATAAAGCCATCACGATCGAGTCGAACATTGATGATATGAACCCTGAGTTTTATGAATATATTTCCGAAAGGCTTTTCACGGCCGGAGCATCTGATGTTTTTTGTTCGCAGATCATAATGAAAAAAGGAAGACCCGGGATTGTGCTTAGTGTTATTTGTGAGCCGGGATTGGAGGACCATATCAAAGAAATTATTTTTACCGAATCCACAACACTGGGTTTAAGGACTTTTGATTTTAAGAAGGATACACTTGTCCGTGAATTCAGCAAGCTGAAAACTTCATACGGAGAGGTCACGGTTAAAAGGTCATTTTATAACGGGAAAGAGGTTTCGGCAAAACCGGAATATGATGATTGTAAAAGAATTGCGCAGGAAAGAGATATCCCTATCAAAGAGGTCTATAATAATATTATATCATTACTGACACAGAATAAACAATAAATAATGGATAAGAAAAAGGAAAAGCTTGATAATATCTTAACAGAGCTGAAATCTTTCGTAGTTGCTTTTTCCGGTGGTGTCGACAGTTCATTTCTCCTTTACAGGGCTCATGCCCTTAAAAATATCAATATGATCGGCGTCACCATAAGGACCCCCTATATTCCGGATGTTGAAATAAATGAATCAGTTGAGTTTGCAAAAACTCACGGCATTAATCACAGGATTATTGAGCTCTCTTTTCCTGAATCTATAAGAGATAACCCGGTCGACAGATGTTATAAATGTAAAAAAACACTCTTTACAGAATTGCTTTCATTTGCATCAGAGAATGGTTACAGGTATATCATTGATGGTACCAATGCTGACGACATGAGTGTTTACAGGCCCGGACTTAAAGCATTGGATGAGCTCAATGTCAGAAGTCCTCTTCGTGAAGCCGGGCTAACGAAAAAAGAGATCAGGGAAATGCTCCGTGAGGAAGGCCTTTCGGTTTGGGACAAGCCTGCCATGGCCTGTATGCTGACAAGAATCCCTTATAATACCATGGTTGATGAGGGAATGCTTAAAATGATCGAACAGGCTGAAAGTTATCTTAGGGAGAAAGGTTATCCCGGAGTCAGAGTCAGGATTCATGGTGATCTTGCCAGGATAGAATGCCTGCCTGGGGATCTGGTAAAAATGGTACAAAATCCTGATAGAGAACTTATAATTAAGAACCTGAAGAAAATCGGATTCAGATATCTATCTTTGGACCTCGAAGGATACAGATCGGGTAGTTCCGATCCGGAAATTTAACAGTTATGAACAGAAATGAAATCAAAAATCTGCTTACAGAAATAAAAAACGGCAGTAAAAGTGTTGAAGATGCACTCGAAGTGCTCCAGAATTTCCCATATACCGATCTGGGTTTTGCCAAGATCGACCATCACCGTGAAATGCGTACAGGTTACCCTGAGATTGTTTATTGCGCCGGGAAGACGGCTGAGCAGGTTGCCGCGATATTCAGGGTGATGTTGGCAAAGGAGAACAATGTTCTGGGAACAAGGGCCGACGAAAAGGTTTTTGAATCCGTAAAAGCTATAATTCCTGATGCTGTTTATTACCAGGTTGCCCGGATCGTAAGCGTTCAAAGAAAAAAGACAAAATCGCCTTCAACAAAAATAGCTGTGATAACAGCAGGCACATCTGATATGCCGGTAGCTGAAGAGGCAGCAGTTACTGCAGAGCTTCTGGGTAACAGAGTGGTTAGAATTTATGATGCAGGTGTTGCAGGGATTCACCGTCTTGTTGATAAACTCCCGGAGATAAAAACCTGCCGGGTCATTATAGTTATAGCCGGAATGGAGGGCGCTCTTGCCAGTGTTGTTGGCGGACTGGTGGATAAGCCGGTGATAGCTGTCCCTACGAGCGTCGGTTATGGCGCAAACTTCGGCGGTATTTCCGCTTTGCTTGCGATGCTTACAAGCTGTTCATCAGGAGTTACCGTGGTAAATATTGACAACGGTTTCGGTGCCGGATTTTCTGCAAGCATGATAAACCAGATGAAGTGATTCCTTACAATGCAGGGAGATCTTATCCTTTCTTCAGCCTATTTTCCTCCTTCTGAATATTTCAGCCTGATAAACAGCGCAGGTTCTGTAATTATTGAGCAGGAAGAGAACTACATCAAGCAGACATACAGGAACAGATGCAGGATTCTTTCATCAAACGGGATTCTGATACTTTCTGTGCCGGTTATGAAAGGCAGAGGCCTAAAAACAAGGGTAAAAGACGTTATAATCGATTATACCAAAAGATGGCAGCAGGTCCATCTCAGGGCACTTGTCTCTGCCTACAACAGATCGCCCTATTTCCAGTTTTATTTTGAATCGCTCGAAAAGATCTTGCTTGGGAAAAATAAATACCTTATCGATCTTAATGATGAATTGCTCTATAAGTGCCTTGAGATACTGAACATTAATAAGTGTACAACCCACACTTCTTCCTATTGGGCCGGTTCAGAAACGGATATGGATTTCCGTTACAATATAACCCCAAAATCTGCTTCAGTTTTTACATCCAGTCCATACATCCAGGTATTCAGCAACAATGAATTCGTAACAGGACTGAGCATTCTTGATCTGATTTTCAATACAGGACCTGAGTCTCAGCAATATTTATGAAAAAAGGGGCTGTCGTTGCAGCCCCTCAATCGGAAACAGTTCAAAGCATTAATAACCAAATTTAAACCCCATGGTAACTGTGTAGATATTCCTTGAAAAGTCAAGATTTGCTATAGCTGATTCTGAATATGTATTATAAAGGATATAGTTCTGATTGTTACTAAGATTTACGTAGCCAAAGTCGATACTAAAGGTCTTTTCTCTGAAACCCAAACCTGCTGATAAGGATCTGTAATCCGAATTAGCATTTGCTTCTCCGGTTTTAAAGGCAGCGCCGTAATAGCCATAACCACCCCTAAAGTACAGGTTATTGAACCTGAGCTCACCTCCAACACGAAAGTTACTGGTACCTTTCAGAGTGCTTCTGATCTCTGAATTCTTAAGGCTGTAATCGTAGTAATCACCTGATTCCGAAAACTTGGCAGAACTGTAATCAACAAACTCATAATCGAAACTCAGCAGGGCAACTTTTTTAAGCTGGTATGATGCTCCTGCAAGCACTCTGAAGGGAGTGGAAAGGCTATAACTGTAGACCATTGGATCGTTTTCAGCTTCGTAATGAGCATTGTCGGTAAAATTTGAACTTATATTATCGTAATAATACTCATCGATCCAGTAAAATGTAGGTGCATGGAAAGCAAGTCCGAGCCTTAAGGCTTCGATTGGCTTATAGATAGTTCCGATCTTAAATGACAACCCCGTTCCATAATTTGTAAAATGCTCTGTATAGGTAAAATTATCAAACCCTGAATCGAGGTAATAACCGGCTTCTTCCTGATGTTCATAATGGCCAATATATTTAACTGTGTTTATCCCAAAGGTTGCGCCGAAGAATATTTTATTCGAATAATTACCTCCAATGGATATGGCATGTTCGCCAGTCCATCCTTCATTTGGAATAATTCGCCTGATTTCCTGTCCGTAATCGGATGTAGGACTATCGCCATAGTTGTTGAAAACGGTTCCATATGTACTTGCCCCTGTCAGTGTTACGGTATCAATCAGCCATGTATCATAGGCGATTCCTGCTGCTCCTGACAGATCGCTGTAATAAGTACCAAAGCTACCATCAGCCCATGAATCAGCCATTGAATTGATTCCTGTACCCTGAATTCGCGTTGTCGAGTTCAGATTATTGGTCTTGTTAAATGAGTATCCGAAATTAAGCGAGACTAAACCGGTTGATTTATTACTTGAGATCAGACTGGTAACAATACCTGCCTGTCCGAGGTTGAAATCATACAGGTAGTCTTCAGATACTCCATGAAAATTGGATCTTGAATTTATATGATAGAGCTGAG
>Ga0209254_10000755_pt1 | contig 27917 bp, 26 predicted proteins | sample FrelakmetDIP11DI_FD_187148 | JGI IMG/M metagenome (GOLD analysis project Ga0209254, IMG submission 187148) | Freshwater lake sediment microbial communities from the University of Notre Dame, USA, for methane emissions studies - DIP11 DI (SPAdes)... | ecosystem: Environmental > Aquatic >...
CTGGCGGCGTAGCGCTGGGCCGGCGCAGCAGACGGAAGCAATCGGATACGATCGGATACGTTGCAGTCGCACGCTCGTTACACGGGCGGATCAGCATCTGTTCCGTGGACCGCAATCCCTGACGGTCCAATGGAGGAGACCGATCATGACGACGCGCAACTTGATTGCCAGCGCACTCCTGGCAGGCACCTTGATCGTTGCCCCGACCTTGCTGCTGGCCGCTGGCCCCAACGGCGGCGGCGGTGGGCAGGCGGCGCAGCGCGGAACGACTCAGCAGACCGCGACTCGCACGCGCGATCGCCTGCATGCTCCGGCGGCCGCGACGCCGGCCGGCGAGCAGCAGCAACTGCGTACGCAGAATCGTGCCCAGGACCGAACGGCGAACCAGTCCGGGACTAAATCGCGGCAGCGGAACGGCACGCGCACCGGCCAGTAACCTAGCCGATGGCAGGCGAGCCAACGCGGGGCGGTCTTACGGGGCCGCCTCGCCATGCGCACGGTCAAAAAACGAGATCAACCCGTCGTCAAGGTCCTGAAGTCGATCAGGATGCCCCGGACATCGGCAGCCGCTCGCAGGACCTTGCCAGCCAGCCCTTCACGGGCCGCTGCAACGAAACAGCCTGGCGGATCTCGAGCAACAAGGGGCCTGGACGCTTCGCGAACATCTCCAGTACTTCATCCGGCACCGGATGACCGAAGGCACTGAGGTACGAGCGGGCAGCGGCGGCGAGGTCAGCGGGGACGTGGACGAGAATCATGTGTCCTTTTTACGCTTGTTTGCGCCTTCCTGCTGGTCATTCGGCGTCGGCGCCGCGCGCACGGTAAGATCTTCGTGTGACCACGCGCTGCAACATCAATGGTACCTACGACCTGCTGCGGGACTCCGCCGCGAGGCACCGCGAGCGTGACGCGCTGGTGTTCGTGCCGAAGGGCAGCGCGGACGAATCTCCGGTCGTGTACTCGTATGCCGACCTGCTGCGGCGGGTCACCCAGGCCGCCAACCTGTTTCACCGCCTCGGCGTCGGCCCGACGGACGTCGTGGCGTACGTGCTGCCGAACGTGCCGCAGGCTTACTTCACGCTGCTCGGTGCCGAGGCTGCCGGCATCGCCTGCGCCATCAACCCGCTGCTCGAGCCGCAGCACACGGTGGATATCCTCTGCGAGGCACGCGCCAAGGTGCTGGTCACGGTCGGGCCGGGCCCCGGCGGTGAGCTTTGGCAGAAGATGGAGGCGGTGGTTGGACAGGTGCCGACGCTGGAGACCGTCCTGAGGGTCGACCTCGCGCAGTTCGTGGTGCCCGGTCACGCACCCGGGACCGGTGTCGCGACCGAGCACGCCGGACGCACCTTGCTCGACTTTGACCAGGCATGCGACGGCGAACCGGGCGACCGGCTGGTGAGCGGCCGCCAGACCCGGGCGACGGACATCGCGAGCTACTTCCACACCGGCGGCACGACCGGCACGCCGAAGATCGCGCAGCACACGCACGCCAACGAGGTGTTCATGTCGTGGGGGCTGCGGGAGTTCCTCGGGCTCGGTCCCGGCTCGGCGTTTCTTTGCGGCCTGCCACTGTTCCACGTCAACGGCGCGATCGGCACCGGGCTGGGCGTGTTCTGCTCCGGCGCCACGGTGGTGCTGGCCGGCCTGCAGGGCTATCGCACGCCCGGGTTGATCGCCGGGTTCTGGCGACTGGTCGAGCGCCATCGCGTCAACTACTTCAGCGCGGTGCCGACGATCTACGCCGCGCTACTCGACGTGCCGGTCGCCGGCGCCGACGTCAGTTCGCTGCGCTACGCCATCTGCGGCGCGGCACCGATGCCGCCGGCCGTCATCCACCGCTTCGAGCAGCTCACGGGCCTCAAGCTTCTCGAGGGCTACGGCCTCACCGAGGCGACGTGCGCCACTTGCGTCAACCCGCCGGCCGGGGAGCGGCGCGCCGGTTCGATCGGACTGCCGATGCCCTACCAGAAAGTGCGGGCGGCGATCGTTGGGTCCGACGGCCGCTTCGTGCGCGAGTGCGCGACGGACGAGATCGGCACGCTGCTGATCAGCGGTCCGGCGGTGTTCCCAGGCTACCTGCGCGACCGGGACAACGCGAAGGTGTGGGCCGCGTCGGGCTGGCTGAACACGGGGGATCTCTGCCGTATCGACCGCGACGGCTACGTGTGGCTCACTGGTCGCGCCAAGGACCTGATCATCCGCGGTGGCCACAACATCGACCCGCAGCTGATCGAGGACGCGCTGGTGACGCATCCGGCGGTGGCGATGGCGGCGGCCGTCGGCCAGCCCGATGCCTATGCCGGCGAACTGCCGATGGCGTACGTGGCGCTGCGTCCGGGAATGTCGGTGTCGCTGGAGGAACTCGTCGCCCATTGTCGCGAGCACATTCCCGAGCGCGCTGCCGTGCCGGTGCGCATCGCGATCCTGCCGACGCTGCCGCTCACGGCGGTCGGCAAGACCTTCAAGCCGGAACTGCGCTGGCGAGCAATCGAGCATGTGCTGACGGCAGCGCTGGCGGGGAAGGGCATCGCCGCCGCAGTGAACGCCGGCGCGGACAACCACGCCGGCACGCTGGCTCGGGTGCGCGTGACCGACGCCGCTCGAGTGAACGAAGCGCGCGAGGTGCTGGGAGCGTTCGCAGTTGCGTGCGAGGTGGAGGCAGCGCCGCGCCAGCCGGCCGACTGATGCGGCGGGCGTCTAGCACCGCCATCCTCTACGCCGGCCTCGGCGCGGTGTTGTTCTCCGCCAAGGCCATCGTCGTCAAGCTGAGCTATCGCCACGGCGCGGACACCGAGACCGTGCTCGCGCTGCGCATGCTGTTCTCGCTGCCCTTTTTCTGGACAGCGGTCTGGTGGTACACGGCGACGCGCAAGCCCGCGCCGCTGGTGCGCAAGGACGTGGAACGATTGCTGCTGCTCGGGTTCGTCGGCTATTACCTGTCGAGCTACCTGGATTTTCTCAGCCTGCAGTACATCTCGGCCGGTCTTGAGCGGATCATCCTGTACCTGACCCCCACGCTGGTGCTGGTCATTTCCGCGCTCGTGCTCGGCAAGCGCATCGATTCCCGCCAGTGGCTGGCCATGGGCGTCGCCTATACCGGCGTGATCCTGGTATTCCTGCACGACGTCCGCTTCGGCGGGGACCGCGCGGCGCTCGGCAGCATGCTGGTGTTCGCGGCTGCGATCACCTACGCGATCTACCTGGTGTTCGCGGGCGAAATCGTCAATCGCGTGGGCAGCATCCGCCTCGTTGCGTATGCCAGCGCGTCGTCGACGTTCTTCTGCGTGTTGCAGGCGCTGATCATGAATCCGCGGGGACTGGTGAACCAGGTGCCCGCGGTCTACGTCCTGAGCCTGGTGAACGCGAGCCTGTGCACCTTCGTGCCCATGCTGCTGATCATGGCCGCGGTCAAGCGCCTCGGCCCGGGCCTCGCCGCGCAGGCGGGCGTGATCGGCCCGGTCGCAACCGTGTTGCTCGGCTGGTATTTTCTCGGCGAGACGATCGGCGTGCTGCAGGTCGTGGGCATCGCGGTCGTCCTGCTCAGCATGGGCATGTTGCTCAATGTAGCCCGCGCCCGGCAGTAGCGGCCGTTGCTACTCCTTGCCGTCCCGCTTCAACCAGCGGTCGAGCCAGTCGAGCACTGTGTCGTGCCACAGGATGCTGTTGGCCGGCTGGAGGATCCAGTGGTTCTCGTCGGGGAAGTGCAGGAACTTGCTGGGGATGCCCATGCGCTGCAGGGCGGTAAAGGTTGCGAAGCCGCCGGTCTCGACCACGCGGTAGTCCTTGCCGCCGTGGATCACGAGCGTGGGTGTCCGCCAGTTCTTCACCAGGTCCACCGGGTTGTGCTTCGCATAGCCCTCCGGGTGCTCCCATGGCGTGCCGCCATGCTCCCACTCCGGGAACCACAGCTCCTCGGTGGCGAAGTAGGCGAAGCGTTCGTCGAGGTTGCCGGAATGCGTGACCAGGGTGCGGAAGCGATCGGGCCACTGGCCGGCGATCCAGTTCACCATGTAGCCACCGTAGCTGCCGCCGAGCGCCGCGACACGTTCGCCGTCCATCCACGGGTACTTCGCGAGCGCGGCCGCCAGGCCGTGCTGCAGGTCCTCGAACGGCTTGCCACCCCAGTCGCCGTTGATCGCGTCGGTGAACGCCTGCCCGTAGCCGGTGGAGCCGTGGAAATCGATCATCACTGTGGCGTAGCCGCGGCCTGCGTAAGTCTGCGGATTCCAGCGATAGTGGAACTGGTCGCCGAACGATCCCTGCGGGCCGCCGTGGATCAGCAGCGCCACGGGATACTTTCGCGCCGGGTCGAAGTCCGCGGGTTTGACCACCCACGCGAACACGGTCTCGCCGCCAGCGCCCTTGAACGAGAACTGCTCCGACGCGCCGAGCCGCACCGCGGCGAGTCGCTGCTCGTTGATGCGGGTGAGCGCCTTCGCGTCGCGACCGTCGGCGCGCACCGAGTTCAGTTCCGCCGGGCCCTGCAGCGAATCGAGCAGGTAGACCAGGTGTTGGCCGTTGACCTGCGGCGCCGCCACGTGGCCGCGGCTGACGACAGTGCGAACTTTGCCGCTCGCGACGTCGACGGCGAACAACGCGTGATTCCCGAGGTGGTCGGCCGTGGCGAAGAGCGTCTTGCCGTCGGGCGACCAGGCAAGGTTGGCGGGCGAGCGGTCCCACGACTCGGTGAGCACGCGCTCGTCGCCGTCGGGCCACTTGCGCAGCACGATGCGGAAACGGTCGGCCTCGTAGCCGGGTCGTTGCATCGCGGTGTAGGCGAGCGTTTTGCCGTCAGGCGAAAACGTTGGGAAGGCATCCCAGGCCGGATTCGCGGCTGTCAGGTTACGCGGTGCGGCGCTGCCGTCGATCGGTGCCAGGAACAGGTCGAAGTTGGTCGACCACGCCTCCTCGCGGCCCACGTTGCGTGCGCCGAACACTATTGACCTGCTGTCAGGCGTGAACGTGTACTCGTTGCTGCCACCGAACGGCTTCGACGGCGCGTCCGCATCCGCGGCCTGCATCACGTCCACCGGTTCGCCGCCCGATGCCGGCAGCACGAAGATGTGCGAGCGCCGCCCATCCTCCCAGGTGTCCCAGTGCCGGAAGAACAGGCGGTCATAGGTCCTGCCCGTGGCCTTGCCGGCCGCGGTATCGTCGAGCCGCTTTCTCGTTTGAGCTGGGGTGGTGCCGGGAAAGACCTGCATCGACAGCGCCAGCCGGCGGCCGTCCGGAGACAGCACGAAATTATCGACGTCGAGGGGCAGAACCGTCAGCGACTGCGCCTCGCCACCGGACAGGGGCAGCTGCCACACCTGCGACGAACCGCTGCGCTTAGACAGGAAATAGACCGTGCTGCCGTCCGCGGACCACGTGCCGCTGGTGTCGGCGGCCGCGTCGCGCGTCAGTGGCTGCAGCCCCGTGCCGTCGGTGCCGACCAGCCAAAGGTCGGATCGGCGCGTGTTTGCGGCCAGGTCCAGCGACGACACGGTGAAGACGACCAACCGACCGTCGGGGGAGACCCTTGGCTCGGAAATCCGGTCGAATGCGACCAGGTCACGCACGTCGAACGGGTGCGTGGTACCGGTATCGGCGAATGCGGCGGGCAGGGCTCCCAGGAGCAGGCAGGCGACGGCAGGAAGCAAGCGCATGTGGGCGATTTCTCGACTCGGGACTGGTTGCGAGCACGCAGTCTACAGGTGTCGCCGGTTCCGGTTTACGGTGCAGCTGTGATGGCGCTCACAGCCCCGGGGGCGCCGATTACGGTGCCGGCCCCCGATGCGATTAGACTTGGCACACCCGCGTCCAGGCCGCCCAGGGCGGCCGGCCGCCCGGCCCAGCAACAGGGAGTAGACCGCATGAGATTCAGAATCGCATTCGCCGTCATCGGGGCGTTGGCCACGATGTCCGCCCAGGCAGGTGGCCGTGCCAGCCTGTTCGACAACACCACCCACGTCGGCCAGCCGCGCAGCGGCTTTTACTTGGGCTTCGACCTCGGCCAGTCCTCCTACGGGCTCGACCGCGGTGACCTGGATTCGGAGCTGGCGGACTCGCTGCAGCAGTCCGGCATCAACGTGCTGAGCGGCAGCTCGGAGACCAGCGAGGACGGCTTCACCTACGGCATCATTTTCGGCTGGCAGTTCCTGCCCTGGCTGGCCGTAGAGGCGGCCTACGTGGACCTTGGCGACGCCGAGTACAAGTCCAACAACGTCATCAGCGACGGCGTGACCACGGCCGACCTGAGGACGACGCTGACCGCCGAGAGCGCAGGACCGACGCTGTCGGCGCTCGGCATCCTGCCGCTCGGCAAGGGCTGGGACGTCTACGGTCGCGTCGGCGCCTATTTTGGCAGCAACGATGCGACTGCCGGGGTTTCGGTGGACGGCATTGCCGCGGACCTCGACGATTCGTCTTCGTCGCAGACGTTCCTGTGGGGTGGTGGCGTGGGCTACACGCGCGGCCACTGGACCGTGCGGTTCGACTACCAGAAGTTCACCGACGTTGGTGACAACAATGGCTTCGGCGAGGTCGACGTCGACCGCATCACGTTCATGGGCCTGTATCGGTTCGGCGATACGTTCAGCCGGTCGAAGTAAACGCCGCTGGCGACGGCGCCGTCACCGCTGTGGGGGCGGCGCCGATTCCTGCCAGTCGCCGAACAGGAACGTCAGCGCGCCGGGCAGTCGCTCGGCCCAGGCAGTCTCGGTGTGCAGGGCGTCCGGCTCGATGACAAAACGGAAGTTCGAGTCGTCGTAGCCGGCCGCACGGAAATTGCTTTCCACCTCGCGGATGAGCCCGGTCATCTTGTCGATGATCGCCGGGTCGTCGCCTTCCTTGCCGCCGAACGCGACGAACACCTTCACGGGTAGGGCAACCAGCGGGCTCGTGTCGCGCACCAGTTGGCCCATGCCGATCCACATCGTCGGGCTCTCGATCAGCCCATAGCCGAAGCGCCCCGGCTGGGCGAGCAGTGCATACAGCGTTGCAACGCCCCCATAGGACGAACCGCCGATGCCGGTATTGGGTTGGCCCGGCAAGGTGCGGTACTTGGCGTCCACCAGCGGCATCACCTCGTGCGCGAGGAAATCGGGGAAGCGCTTGCCAGCGGGCTCGTCCATGTCCGGATTGCCGACGAAGTCCCGGTACGGCAGGTACTCGTGCGCCCGGTCCTTGCCGGCGTGGTCCACGCCCACCACGATCAGCGGCGGGATCTTCTTTTCGGCCACCAGGCGGTAAATCGTCTCGTCCATGCCCCACTCGTGGTGGCTGACGTCGCTCAGGCAAGCGTCGAACAGGTTCTGGCCGTCGAGCATGTACAGCACCGGATAGCGCCGCGACTTGTTCTCGGGCGCGTCGTAGCCCGGCGGCAGCAGGACGCGGATCGTGCGCGTATTGCCGAAGATCCTGCTTTCGAGCGGGTGCAGGCGCAGGTCGCCGCTGACGGTCGACTGGCAGGCCGGCGCCGCCGGCTGGGCCGATGCGGGCGAGGCCAAAGTGAGAGCCGCGCAAAGTGCGGCGGTCGCAGATACGATACGCATCGTCGTCGTCCTCCGGGCATGGGCCTGAATCCGGAGGGACTTCGCTTGCGATTCCCTGTCCAAGCGCCACCCCCAGAGTCGTGGGAAGAGTACAACGCAGCGAGGCGACCCGATGAAGCACATGCTCCCAGTCCTTGCGATCGTCGGCATCGGGATACTGCTGGCAGGTCCTGGCGGTGGCGACGGTCAGAGTCGCCAATCCGTTCATGACGGGCAGAACGCCGGTCCCGAGTCGGCGATCCTCGTGCCGATGGTCGACGCCGGCACGCTGCCCGAGGGGCATCCACCGCTCGCCTGGCGCCAGCCCCGTCTGCCGGAAGGTCACCCGCCGCTGCCGGAGGGCCATCCGCCGGTGCCCGGGGCAGATCCCGTCTGCCCGTACCGCGGGCTCAGAGAGGAACCTACGCCGGGTAGCGAACCCAGCCCGCGCGCCGACGACGCTCCCATCATCAGCACCTGACCCTGGAACTCCGCAACATGAACAGCCTGTTCGAGCCGACCCACCTCGGTGGCCTGCGCCTGCAGAATCGTGTCGTCATGGCGCCACTCACGCGCAATCGTGCCGATCCCATGGGCGTGCCCGCGCCGTACGCAACGGACTACTACACGCAGCGTGCCGGCGCCGGCCTGATCGTGAGCGAGGGCACCCAGCCGAGCTTCGCCGGCCAAGGCTACCCGCGTACGCCGGGCATCCACACCCCGCAGCAGGTTGCGGCGTGGAAGCAGATCACCGAAGCGGTGCATGCCCGCGGGGCGCGCATGTTCATGCAGATCATGCACTGCGGTCGTATCGCCCACCCGCTGAACCGGCAGATTCCCGATGCACCGGTGGCGCCGTCGGCCGTCAAGCCGGCCGGCCAGATGTGGACGGACCAGCAGCAGCTGCAGGATTTCCCGACGCCGCGCGCACTCGAGACGGTCGAGCTGCCGGCGGTGATCGGCGAATTCGTTGCCGCCGCGCGCAACGCGATTGCCGCCGGGTTCGACGGCGTCGAGCTGCACGCCGCCAATGGCTACCTGCTGAACCAGTTCCTGGCGACCAATGCCAATCGCCGCACCGATGGCTACGGTGGCTCGGTGCAGGGCCGCATCCGCTTCGTGGTCGAGACGGTCAACGCGGTTGCCGCAGCGATCGGCGCCGCACGTACCGCGATCCGGGTCTCTCCCGGCCACATGTTCAACGACCTCGTCGACGAGGATCCGCTCGCGACGCACCGCGCGCTGCTCGACGCGCTGCCGACCGCGGACATGGGCTACGTGCACGTTATGTTGCCGGATGCCTTCAGTGCGCAGCTCAACAACGCGGGTGATCCGACCGCCGTGCTGCCGTCATTGCGGCCGCATGTGAAGGGTGCATTGATCGCCGCTGGCAACCTTACGGCCGCGAGTGCCCAGGCGATGCTCGACTCGGGTCTGATCCAGGCGGCCGTGTTCGGCCGGTCGTTCATCTCCAATCCTGACCTCGTCGAGCGTATGCAACGAGGTGCGCCTCTGGCCGAGCCGCGTGCCGACCTGTTCTACACGCCGGGTGCCGAGGGTTACAGCGACTATCCGCTGCTGGCGGCCTAGTTCGCATCTGGCGCGGCGCAACCCGCCGCGCGCATCATTGCGGGCATGGTCCAAACCGCGCTCGAGCGGCTGTTCCGGCTGCAGGAAAACGGCACCACGGTCCGCACGGAACTGGTGGCGGGCGCCACCACGTTCCTGACCATGGCCTACATCATCTTCGTGCAGCCGGCGGTGCTGTCAGGAGTGATGTTCGGCCAGCCGACGGGCATGGACTTCGGTGCCATCACCACTGCGACCTGCCTGGCCGCAGCGCTGGCCTCGGCGATCATGGGCCTGTACGCGCGCTACCCGATCGCCCAGGCGCCGGGAATGGGCGAGAACTTCTTCTTCGTCTTCACGGCCGTGCCGATGGCGGCAGCGGCCGGCGCGGCACTGCCGTGGGCCACGGCGCTCGGCGCCGTATTCGTCTCGGGCGTGCTGTTCCTGGTGTTGTCGCTGGTGGGTGCGCGCGAGGCGGTGATGAATTCGATCAGCCCGAGCATGAGGCACGCCATTGCTGCGGGCATCGGACTGTTCATTGCCTTCATCGGGCTGCAAAACGCCGGACTGATCGTCAAGGATGCGGGCACGGCGGTGCGCCTCAACCCGCACTTCGCCTCGCCGGACCTGATCGTATTCTTCGTCGGGCTGCTGGTCGCCGGCGGACTGCACGCACGGCGCGTGCGAGGGTCGATTCTGTGGGGCATCCTCGCGGCCGGGGCATTGGCCGTCGCGCTGAAGCTGGCGCTGCCGCACCTCGATCCGGCGTTCGCTGCTTCGCCGCTGGTCGCGGAGTCCGGGCTCGTGAACCGCTTCGCGATCGCCGACCAGGTCGTGGCGCCGCCGCCGTCGTTGGCGCCGACGTTCCTGCAAATGGATCTCCGTGGCGCATTGACGATTGCGATGGCACCGGTGGTCGCGATCTTCCTCTTCATGGTGTTCTTCGACACGGTCGGCACGCTGGTGGCAGTGGCGCAGCAGGCGGGACTGATGCGCGACGGTCGCTTGCCGCGTGCCCGGCAGGCCTTCGTCGCCGATGCGGTCGGGACCGTGGCAGGCGCCGCCCTGGGCACCAGCACGGTGACGAGTTTCATCGAGAGCGCGACCGGGGTGGAGCAGGGCGGTCGCACGGGCCTCACGGCCGTCACGGTCGCGGTGCTGTTCCTGCTGGCGTTGTTCTTCAGCCCTGTGGTCGCCATGCTCGGCGGCTACGCGCCGGTGACCGCGCCGGCACTGGTGCTGGTCGGCGGCATGATGCTGCGCAACGTGCAGTATCTCGCCTGGGACGACTACACGGAGCTGCTACCCGCGTTCCTGGTGCTGATCGGCATTCCGCTCAGCTACTCGATCGCCGATGGGTTGGCGCTCGGCTTCATTGCCTGGCCGCTGCTCAAGGTGCTGGGCGGTCGCGCTGGCGATGTGCGCTGGGTGTCGTGGCTGGTGGCCGCGCTGCTGCTCGGCTACTTCGTGCTGCTCCGCTCGCAGTTCTAGAAGCGGGTGATCAGAGGGAACGCCTCGCCGTCGCGCGCGAGGTCACGCTCACGTCGCTCGCGGATGCGCGCGTGCAGGGTTTCGCGGCGCGACTGCAGCCAGTCTGCCCGCGATACCACGCGATGCGTGCCGGGCTTGTCGCGCTGGCGGGCCTCCTCGCGGCGGAATGCGTCGAACTCCTCGTAGCCATCGAGCTCGTGCTGCAACTCCCGCAGCACCAGCTCGAGCATGATTGCGTCGTCCACCATGCCGAGCACCGGCACGCTGTCCGGCACCAGGTCCTGCGCGTCCGCCACGTAGGCCAGCGCATCGAGGACCCGCAGGCGATCGTCGTCCGGCAGCGCCCATTCGCCATCCTCGAGCATGGCGATCAGCTTGCCAACGCGGTCGATGCGACGGGCCACGAACGGCGAGCGTGCACTCGCGCGCAGGCGCGCCACTTCGGCCGCCGCCGCCTGGGCCACCTCGTGCGGCGGGCGTTGCCCGGCGTGCTCGCGCACGCGCGACATAACTGAGCGGAAGTAGTCCAGCTCGGCGTCCGAGATTTCCAGCGTCACGGTGAGCGGCATGCGTGTCTCCGCGCGGTTACTTCCCTTCGCCGGGTCGGAGCGGATCGGTGGCGATGCCGACCTTGACCATGCCGGCGTTCTGCGCATCGGCCATCACTGTCGCCAGCGCCTGGAACTGCAGGGTGCGATCGACGTGCAGGTGCAGCTCGGGCTGCGGCTTGCGCTGCGCCTCGTTCGACAGCCGCTCCAGCATGAGGGTGCGGTCGATCGGCACGTCGTTGAGGAACATGCGCCCGTCGGCCATCAGCGCGATCACGATCGTGTCGGGCTTTTCCTCGAGCAGCACCGTCGACGCCTGCGGCAGGTCGATCTTGATCTTGTGGGCGATCAGCGGCGCCGTGATCATGAAGATGATCAGCAGCACCAGCATCACGTCCACCAGCGGGATCATGTTGATCTCGGCCATTGGGGCCGAGTGGGGCGCTCCGCTGCCGCCGCCGCCGAGTCCGCTGAATGCCATGTCAGTCTCCGGTGGTCCTCAGGCCGCCTTCTGCTGCAGGCGGTGCGCGCGGTGATGGTCCATCGAGGACGGCACGCGTGCGCCTGTGGTCAGGTAGGCAAGCAGGTCCTCGGCGAAGGCGTGGAAGCTGGCGATGATCACCCGGTTGTTGCGCACCACCAGGTTGTAGCCGATCACCGCCGGCACCGCGACCGCGAGGCCCAGCGCCGTCATGATCAGCGCCTCGCCCACGGGGCCCGCCACCTGGTCGAGCGAGGTCTCGCCCGAGGCGCCGATGCGCACCAGCGCGTGGAAGATGCCCCACACCGTGCCGAACAGGCCGACGAACGGCGCCGTGCTGCCGACCGTGGCGAGAAACGTCAGGCCCGTCTCCAGGCGTTCCATCTCACGGTTGATGGCGGCGCGCAGCGCCCGGTCGAGGAACTCCGCGCGGTGCAGCGTGCCTGCAACGCGGTCCTCGGTCAGCTGGTCGTGGTGCTGCATGGCGAACTCGCCGTCGAGCGCGATCTTGGAGAACGGCTCCCAGTCGGGCTGGCGCTCCAGGTAGCCGATCGCCTGGTCGACCGGGGTCTTCCAGAACGTCGACACGACGCGGCTCGAGCGCGTGCGGATGCGGATCACGCGGGCGGCCTTCAGGAAGATGAAGTACCACGTCACGATCGACATCAGCACCAGCAGGCCGAACACGAACAGTCCCACGGCATCGGTCGTCTGCAGGAAGTTCGCAAAACTCATCGTGGTCAGGGCTTCGGTAGGATGCATGACGGGCTCCTGCTATTGGTCTAGCAGCTTGAATTCCACGGGCACGATCGCCCACGCGCGCACCGGCACTCCGTTGCGCCTGGCCGGCTCGAAACGCCAGGTACGCACGGCCTCCAGCGCCGACTCGTCGAGCGCCGACTCGCCGCTGGAGCGGTCGAGCGTCACTTCCTGGACTTTGCCGTTCTCGCCCACCAGCGCCCTGACGCGCACGCGTCCCTCGATGCCCATGCGCAGGCAGCGAGGCGGGTAGACCGGCGGCCGCATGTCGACCAGCTTCAGTTTCCAGTAGACCGGCGTCTCTACGGCCGGCCCGGGCTCGGTTCCCTCGCCACCGCGGACGCCTTCGGGCATCGGTGGCCCGGGCTCGCCGGGCAGCAGTTCGTCGCCGATCGCGTACTTCTTGACCTGGGTATCCGGCGGCACGGGATCGGTGGTCGGCGTGTCCACCAGGATCGGCACCGGGCGCGTCTGGCGCGGCGGTTGCTTGACGGCGTCGGTGGGCGGTTTCTCGTCGGTGCGAGGTTGCAGTTCCGGCGGCAGGCGTGGCGGCGGCAGCCGTTCCAGGCTCACCTCGAAGATGGGCGACGCCGCGTCGGCATCGGTCACCTGCGGTGGAGTCATGAACAAGCGCCCGATGCCGGCGGCATGCAGGGCGGTGACCACCACCAACACCCCGGCTGCGCCCCACGTCAGGCGTTCATCGTGGACGTAGCGGTCTATTCGCATCCGTTAGCGGGACTCGCGTCACTCTTGGCTGTGACGGCCGGAGTCGAATTTAACTCGACGCGGCCGCTCGCAGCGCGCGCAATTCCGAGAGGAAATACCTAGGAAATCCCGGAATTACCGCAGCGCGCACAGCGTGACGCGCGTTCCAATTCGTCGCGCACCGCACGACATAAGGCGTGCGGAGTGAGACGCAGGCCCGGTTGGGTGACGGCGGGGCACCTACATTGCCCGTGGTGCGGCGATCTGAGCCGTGCCCGACCCCGTCCGAGTGCCCGCACGATGCAACCGAACCGAACATCCGATGCCCCTGACCGACGGGCTGCGCAGACCCTGCCGGCGCCGGCCGGGCCGCCGCGGCATCAGGTCGCGGACGGCGGGTCCGAACACCTGCAGACCCCGCCCTCGCGCCGCGCCTACCTGGGCGTCCGAGCCAAATTCATCACGGCATTCTTCGTCAGCATTGCGTGGACCGCATTTTCGACCCTGTTGTCGTTGCCGTGGCTGCACGACCTGGCGAACCTGGCCGGCTGGCCGCTCGCGCTCTTCATCATCGGCGGCATCGCGCTGCTGCCCGGCATGATGAATGCCTTCCTGGTGACAGGCCTGCTGCTCGACCGGCGGCCACCGCGCCGCGAGTTGGTCGACTACCCGGGCATCTCGATCCTGGTCGCCGCCTACAACGAGCAATCGTCGATCGCCGACACCATCCGTTCGCTCGCCGAACAGCGTTATCCGGGCAAGTTCGAGGTCATGGTCATTGATGACGGCTCGCAGGACGCGACCGCGGCGATCGTCGAGGCCCATCCGCAGCCCTGGCTGCGCCTGCTGCGCCAGCCGCGCAACATGGGCAAGTCGGCGGCGCTGAACCGTGGCCTGGCCGAGGCGAAGTACGACCTGGTCGTGACGCTCGATGCCGACTCGTACCTGTACGGCGACGCATTGCAGCGCCTGGTCGAGCGCTATTTCAGCGACCCGGCCGGAACCCGCGCCGTGGCCGGCACCATGCTGGTGCGCAACTCGCGCACCAACTGGGTGACGCGCGCGCAGGAGTGGGACTACTTCCACGGCATCGCGGCCATCAAGCGCGTGCAGTCGCTGTTCCACGGCACGATGGTGGCGCAAGGGGCCTTCTCGATCTACGACAAGCAGACCCTGCTCGAGGTCGGCGGTTGGGCCGATTGCGTCGGCGAGGATATCGTCCTCACCTGGGCAATCCTGGTGCGGGGCTGGCGCGTTGGTCACGCCGAGGACGCCTGCTGCTTCACCAACGTGCCCGACAGCCTCCGCCAGTTCGTGCGCCAGCGTCAGCGCTGGAGCCGCGGCATGATGGAGGCGTTCCGCCAGCACCCGCGCATCCTGCTCACGCCGCGCATGTCCACGCTGTTCGTGTGGTGGAACGTGCTGTTCCCGTGGCTCGACCTCGCCTACACGCTGTTTTTCATCCCGGGCCTGGTGCTCGCGTGCTTCGGCATCTACTGGATCGCGGGACCGCTGACCCTGGTGCTGCTGCCGATGGCGTTGCTGATGAACTACGTCATGTACCGCATCGGCCTCGGCATGTTCGCGAGCCAGGGGCTGAGCGTGCGGCGCAACGTGCCGGGATTCGTGCTGTATGCGTTCGTCTACAGCCTGATCCTGCAGCCCGCGAGCGTCGCCGGTCATTTCTCCGAGCTGCTTGGGCTGCGCAAGACCTGGGGCTCCAAGTGATGCGCGCGGCGCTGCCGGCATTCGCCTGTTGCGCGCTGTCGGCCCTGTGCTGCGCCATGCCGCTGGCCGCGGCCGCCGAGGGAGCCACCGACCGTGTCGCGGTGCTCGCGCAGACGGGCGCCGAGACCGATGCCGACGATTTCGGTAACCTCGCGCTGCGCGGCGGCGCGCTGTTCGGCTACCAGTCGCACCTGCAGCACTGGGGCCTCGCGCTGCAGAATGCGCATTACTCCCAGGATGGCTGGAGCAAGAATGTTCCGGGCATCATCGGCCTGTATCGCAACCAGCGCGCCGACACGCTCGAGGGCCTGCGCGCCGAGGCAGGCATCGTGTCGGTGGCCGGGCATGCCCGCCCGGTGGGCGACATCACCTGGAGCCATCGGCCGCGTGAGTCCACCGGCGTCGAGCTGATCGCGGCCGGCGACGTGGTGGGCACGCGCGCGGCGATCGAGCGCGGCATCACCTATGGCCTGCTGGCGGCGAGTGTCGAGCAGCAGTTCGGCGCGCGGGTGACCGGTATCCTGCTCGGCGGCTGGCAGCCGTTCACCGACGGCAACTCCCGCACCCTGCTGCGCGCACGGCTGATCGTCGGGTTGCTGCCCGAACAGGGGCTGTCGTTGCAGGCGCGCTGGCGCCAATATCGCAGCAGCGACCGCGACGTGGACGACGCGTACTTCAATCCCGGCGAATACCGTAACTGGGATGCCGGCCTGTCGCTGCGGCGGCGCGTCGGCGGGTGGACCGTGTCGGGCCTGGCGGGCGCGGGCCGGGAACGGGTGGAGAACGACTCCTGGCAGACCACCGGCGTCGCCGAGCTACGTGCCGAGGGGCCGCTGGCCGGCAAGGTGCGCATCGCCGTCAACCTGCTGTACAGCCGTGCAGCCGGCTTTGCCGCCACCGACGACTATTGGTACAGCTCGGCCAACGTCAACGTGATCGTGCCGCTGACTCGCTGAGCGTCGCGGCATCGGTGACAATGCGGCTCTCCACGCACTCGGAGAGCGAGGCATGACCCCGGAAGAATTCCGCCGGCTCGGGCACCAGGTCGTCGACTGGGTGGCGGACTATCGCGAGCGCGCAGCGAGCCTGCCGGCGATGTCCCGGGTGCAGCCGGGCGATATCAAGGCGCGGTTGCCGGCAGCTCCGCCACAGGCAGCCGAAGATTTCACGGCCATCCTCGCCGACCTGGACCGCGTGATCGTGCCGGGCCTGTCCCACTGGCAGCATCCACGTTTCTTCGGCTACTTCCCCGCGAACGGCGAACTGGCCTCGGTGCTCGGCGATTACCTGAGCACGGGCCTCGGCGTGCTCGGGCTGTCGTGGCAGTCGAGTCCGGCCCTGACCGAGGTCGAGGAGGTGGCAACCGACTGGCTGCGGCAGATGGTCGGCCTGTCGGACGCATGGAGCGGGGTCATCCAGGACACCGCGTCGAGCTGCACGCTGGTGGCGCTGCTGTGTGCGCGAGAGCGCACCACGGATTTCTCGCTGGTGCGTGCGGGACTGCAGGCCGAGGCGGCGCCGCTGGTCGTTTACGTCTCCGCGCACAGCCATAGCTCGGTGGAGAAGGCCGCGCTGCTGGCGGGCTTCGGCCGCGCCAACCTCCGCGTGATTGCGACGGACGATCGCTACGCCATGCGTCCCGATGCGCTGGCCGAGGCCGTGGCCGCGGACGTCGCGGCGGGCCGCCGGCCGTGCGCCGTCGTGGCGACCTGTGGCACAACCACCACCACGGCATTTGACCCGCTCGAGCCGATCGCGACGGTTGCGGCGGCGCACGGCCTGTGGCTGCACGTGGACGCGGCAATGGCCGGCTCGGCGATGATCCTGCCCGAGTGCCGCCCGCTCTGGTCCGGCATCGAGCGCGCTGATTCGCTGGTCATGAACCCGCACAAATGGCTGGGCGTCGCGTTCGACTGCTCGCTGTACTACGTGCGCGACCCGCAGCACCTGGTGCGCGTGATGAGCACCAACCCGAGCTACCTGCAGAGCGCCGTGGACGGCCGGGTGAAGAACCTGCGCGACTGGGGCATTCCGCTCGGGCGACGCTTCCGTGCGCTGAAGCTCTGGTGCCTGATCCGGGAGCAGGGGGTTGTCGGCCTGCAGCGCCGGCTGCGGCGCGATCTCGACAACGCGCGCTGGCTCGAGGCGCAGGTGCGCGCCGAGCTGCACTGGCAGGTGCTGGCGCCGGTGGCCCTGCAGACGCTCTGCCTGCGGCACGAGCCGCCGGGCCTGTCGGGGCAGGCGCTCGATCGCCACACCCTGGCCTGGGCCGAACGCGTCAATGCCTCGGGCGAGGCCTACGTGACGCCCGCCGTGCTGGACACGCGCTGGATGGTGCGGGTCTCGGTCGGGTCGCTTACCACGGAACGCGAGCACGTCGCGGCACTTTGGAACCTGTTGCGCGCGGAGGTTGCATGCGTAGCGTGAAGCGCTGGATCGAGCAGAATTTCGGGGACGCTGCTGCTGACGGTCCTGCGCGGCGCGAACAGTCGCGCAAACTCGCAGTGGCGGCGCTACTGGTTGAAGTGCTGCGGGCCGACTACGACGTCACCGAGGAGGAGCGGCGGCAGGTGCTCGAGTCGGTGCGCGGCATGCTCGACCTCGATGCCGCGCAGTGTGCCGAGTTGCTGGTCGACGCCGAGCAACAGGTGGACCGGGCGCACGACCTGCACCAGTTCACCACCGCCGTGAACCGCGAACTCACTCACGACGAGAAGCTGCAACTGGTCGAGCAGATGTGGCGCGTCGCGCAGGCCGACGCCATCGTGCACAAGTACGAAGAGCACATCATCCGTCGCGTGGCGGATTTGTTGCACGTCTCGCACCGGGAGTTCATCGCCGCCAAGCTGCGCGCCTCCGGGGCCTGATCCCTGCGTCCCGCTTGCCGGATTGCATCCGGTCGGCTAGGGTCGGCGCCGCATGCTCGAATTCCTGACACCTCACGCCGCGCAGCCCCGCAGGATTGTCGTCCTGAACACCAAGGGTGGATCCGGCAAGACCACGGTGGCGACCAACCTGGCCGCCTACTACGCCTGGTCCGGCCGCCGGGTCGCGCTCATGGACCTCGACGCGCAGGGCTCCAGCATGCGCTGGCTCAAGTTGCGGCCGGCCGAGGCGGCGCCCATCCACGGCATCGTGGGCTATGAGCGGCGCATGAACGTGACGCGCGCGTTCGCGCTGCGCAGCCCCCCAGGTACGGAGATCGTCGTGGTCGACACGCCGGCCGCGCTGCCGGTGACCCAGCTGGCCGAGACGGTGCGGGACGCCAACGTGATCGTGGTGCCGGTGCTGCCCTCGGAGATCGACATCCACGCGGCGTCGCGCTGCATCGCCGACCTGCTGCTGGTGGGCAAGGTGCATCGCTCCGAGCGGCGGCTGGTGATCGTCGCCAACCGCGCGCGCCGCTACACCAAGGCCTTCCAGTCGCTGATGAGCTTCCTGCAGAGCCTGCGCATCCCCGTGGCCGCGGTGCTGCGCGATTCGCAGGCCTACATCCGCTCCGCGGAGACGGGCCTCGGGCTGCACGAGATGCGGGGTGCGCTCCTGCAGGAGGACCTCGTCACCTGGACGCCGTTCATCGAATGGCTGGAGCGGCGCTCGGGCGCCGTGGTCCCGGCCGCGATGGACGCGACCGACGAACCCGCGGTCGGCTGACGGTTACGGTGCCGTCGGCTTGTTGCTGACGGCGTCCGCGCCCTCGGTGTAGAGGGCCGCCTCGTCCGCCACCGCGAACGAGACCTCCTGCGGCGCGCCGTCGGCATCGTTCGTGCTCGATACCCGCACCAGGTATGGCCGGTCCTTGGTCCACAGCATGGACGTGGAGCGCGACTGGATCGCCGCGTCGTCGCGCACCACGGCGTCGAAGTCGCCGAACATGGTGCGCGAGCGGTTGACGACCGCCAGCAGCGCTGGCAGCGAAGCGTTCATGTGCGCCATGACCGCTGCCAGGGTGCCGTCCGAACCGATCAGGAAGCACAGTTCCTTGGTCACGTGCTGGGCGGGTAGCTTCAGCAGCACCTGTTTGCTGGGCGCGCAGTAGCGGGCACGACCCTTGTCGTCGGCGTCCCACTTGCCGCCCGGGTATTTCGCCTCGATCGTGCCCTTGCCGGCACTCCACGGCAGTCCGAACGCCCCGCCGCGAAACTGGTCCGCGACGGCGCCCGCCGTGGCCGTTGCCGCCGCCATCATCATCCATCCGCCCAGCAGGGCGGCCGACACCTTCGCACGACGCATGCACTCGTCTCCTGAAGCGATCCGTTGGGGAGTCTAGCCAGCGCGCGGCAAGCCCTGTCCGGCGCCGCACGAATCCAAGACGCGCCTCTCACTCGGCGCGCCCGGCATCATAGGGCAGGCACGCTCATTCTGCCGAGCGTTCAGCCATGCCGGCCTCGATCGCCAGCAGGTCGTCCGGCGTATCGAGGTCCACGCCCGCGTTGCTCATCGGCACGCGCACCAGCCGGTCGACGTTGCGACGGAGCACGAGGCTGGCGTCCCGGTCGCCACGCAGCTCGAGCAGGTCGGGGAACGCCCAGCGCGGGAACAACGCGGGCATGCCGGGCGCGCCGCCGTAGAGCGCGCAGGCGATCAGCACCGGGTGCCGGCGCCAGGCGACGTAAAGGCGGCGCAGGTCGTCGGCCGAGACCGCCACCTGGTCGCACAGCAACAGCAGCAGTCCGTCGCAGCGCGGCGGGGCCGTGCGCACCGCGGTACGTATGGAGCTGGCGAGGCCTTCCTGCCAGTCCCGGTTCACCACCACGCTGGCGGTCGACTGGCGCAGGGCCGGCGCTACCTCGCGGGCGTGGGCTCCCACCACGACCGCGACGGACTGGCCGGCCACTGCGGCGGCGCGCACGGCCACCTCGTACACCACCGGGGCGCCGCCGAGGCGCACCAGCTGTTTGGCGCTGCCGAAGCGGCTGGCTGGACCGGCCGCAAGTACCGCGGCGTGCAGGGTCGGGGAGTCCGTCATTTCCATGGCCGCTAGTTTGCCTGCCGCGCTGCAAGAAGATAGAGTCTCCGGCTCCGCCAGCGGTCATGAAAGTCGAAGGGGTCCCCTCCGCTTGAGCCGCATCCGGGCGTCGCCCGTGGGCGACCCGCCGGATCGATCCCGTGGGCGGCCGTCAGGGAGCCAGAGCAATCGTGGAAGCGTGGAAAGTCCATAAGTTCGGCGGGTCGAGCGTCGCGGACGCGGCGTGCATGCAGCGCGTCGCGCGGATCATCGAGGACGACCTGGCGCCGCGCAAGGCGGTGGTGCTGTCGGCCTGCCGGGGCGTCACGGACGCGCTGCTCGGGCTGATTGCGATGGCCGAGCGGCAGGACCCCGCGCTCGATGACCGCATCCAGGAGCTGCGCCAGCGCCATGTGGGCATCGCCCGCGAGCTGCTGACGGGCGAGCTGTGCGACGAGTTCATCGTCGAGCTGGACCGCGACTGCCGCGACATCGGCGGCATCCTGCAGACCGTGCGCCTGGTGCGCGCGGCCTCGACCACCATGCGCGACCTGATCGCCGGCTACGGCGAGATCTGGTCGACGCGGATCTTCGAGCGGCTGCTGCGCAGCCGCGGCCAGTCGACCGGGCAGGTGTTGTGGGTCGACGCGCGTCGCGCGCTGCTCGTCGAGTGGGGGCCGCTCGGCCCCGGGGTGCGCTGGGACCAGTCGCGCGCCAACCTGCGCGAGCAAGTGCCGTCCGACTTCGTCGGCACTGCCGTGATCACCGGCTTCATCGCCACGGATACCCACGGCCTGCAGACCACGCTTGGCCGCAACGGCAGCGACTTCTCGGCCTCGATCTTCGGCTCGCTGCTCGCCGCTCGCGAGATCGTCATCTGGACCGACGTCGACGGCGTGCTGAGCGCCGACCCGCGGCTGGTGCCCGAGGCCCAGGTGATCGACACGCTGTCGTACAACGAGGCAATGGAGCTCGCGTACTTCGGCGCCAAGGTGATCCACCCGCAGACCATGGCGCCGGCGGTGCAGGAGCGCATCCCGATCTGGATCAAGAACACGTTCGCGCCGGACAAGCCGGGCACGCTGATCCATGACCGCTCCGAGCCCAATCCGCTGGTCAAGGGCATCACCACCGTCGAGAAGATCGCGCTGGTGAACCTCGAGGGCGCCGGCATGATCGGCGTCCCGGGCACGGCGCACCGGCTGTTCGGCGCGCTGCGCGAGGAAGGCATCTCGGTGATCCTGATCTCGCAGGGCAGCTCGGAGCACTCGATCTGCTTCGCGGTGCCGGAGGTCGAGGCGGAGCGCGCCGAACGCGTGGTGCAGCGCGCCTTCGACCCCGAGCTGCGCGAGGGCCAGATCCACAGCGTCGAGGTCAACCGCGGCTGCAGCATCCTTGCCGTGGTCGGCGACGGCATGGCCGGCGCGCACGGCGTCGCGGCGCAGGTGTTCAGCGCGCTGGCCAAGGCGAGCGTCAACGTGCGCGCCATCGCGCAGGGCGCCTCCGAGCGCAACATCTCCGTGGTGATCGACGGCCGCGGCAGCGCCCGTGCGCTGCGTGCGGTGCACTCGAGTTTCTACCTCTCGGCGCACACGATCTCGATCGGCCTGATCGGCCCGGGCCTCGTGGGCGGCGCGCTGCTCGACCAGATCGCCTCGCAGGTCGAGCGCCTGCGGCGCGACTTCAAGCTCGACCTGCGCGTGCGAGCGATCGCCGGATCGAAGCGCATGCGCCTCGCGGAGGCGCCGATCGACCTCGCGCACTGGCGCGATGCCTACGCAGCCGGCGGCGATCCACTCGACTTCGAGCGCTTCGCCGATCACGTGCACGCCGGGCAGTTCCCGCACGCGGTGATCATCGACTGCAGTGCCAGCGCGGCAGTGGCCAGCCACTACGCCAAGTGGCTGTCGTCGGGCATCCACGTCGTCACGCCCAACAAGAAGGCCAACAGCGCGGCCTACGGCGACTACCAGCGAGTGCTGGACGCGCGCCGCGCGGCTGGCACCCATTACCTCTACGAGGCCACGGTGGGCGCCGGGCTGCCGGTGATCCAGACGCTGCGCGACCTGCGCGAGACCGGCGACGACATCCGCCGCATCGAGGGCATGTTGTCCGGCACGCTCGCCTACCTTTTCAATACCTGGGACGGGTCGCAGGCCTTCTCGTCGGTGGTCAAGCAGGCCCGGTCGCTCGGCTATACCGAGCCCGACCCGCGCGACGACCTCTCCGGCATGGACGTGGCGCGCAAGCTGATCATCCTCGCGCGCGAGATGGGCCTGAGGCTCGAGCTGGGCGACGTCAAGGTGGAGAGCCTGGTGCCCGGGGCGCTCCGGGAGTGCGGCGTCGAGGACTTCCTCCAGCGGCTCAACGAGTTCGACGCGCCGATGCTCGCGCGGCTCGAGGCGGCGCGGGTGCGCGGCAACGTGCTGCGCTATGTTGGCTCGGTGGGGATCGACGGTAGCGCCGAGGTCGGGCTGGTGGAGCTGCCGCAGAGCCACCCGTTCGCCAACATCGCACTGACCGACAACATCGTGCGGTTCCAGACCGCGCGCTACGACCAGAACCCGCTGATCGTGCAGGGCCCGGGCGCCGGGCCAGCGGTCACCGCGGGCGGCGTGTTCGGCGACCTGCTGCGGGTGTGCGCGTACCTCGGGGCCAAGCTGTGAGCGCAGCGCGCACGACGGCGACGGCGTTCGCGCCAGCGAGCGTCGGCAACGTCGCGGTCGGCTTCGACATCCTGGGTCACACCGTGGCGGCGCTCGGCGACCGCGTGACGGTCACTCGGCGTGAGCAGCCAGGCGTGTCGATCCGCTCCATCACCGGCGTGGTGGTTGACCTGCCGCTCGCCGCGGAGAAGAACACCGCGGGCATGGCGGCGCTGGCGCTGCAGCGCGAGCTGGGCCTGCCGTTCGGGTTCGATCTCGACGTGGTGAAGGGCATCCCGCTCGGCTCGGGCCTTGGCGGCTCGGCGGCGTCGGCGGTGGCGGCCGTGGTCGCGGCTGCCGCGCTGGTCGACCGGCCGCTCGACCGTACGCAGCTGCTCAAGTTCGCCATGCAGGGCGAGGCGGTGGCGAGCGGCTCGGTGCACGTCGACAACATCGCGCCGTCGCTGTTCGGCGGGCTGGTGCTGACGGTCGGCATCGACAATCCGCACGTCAAGCAGATCCCGGTGCCGGAGGCCGTGCGTTGCGTGCTGGTGCACCCGCACATGGTGCTCGCGACGCGCGAGGCGCGTGCCATCCTAAGCAAGACGGTCACGTTGTCGGACTCGATCTGGCAGCAGGCGAATCTCGCCGGGTTCCTGGCGGGCTGCTTCACGGGCGACCTGCCGCTGATCCGCGCGTCGCTGCTCGACGTGATCATCGAACCGCAGCGCCAGGTGCTGATCCCGGGGTTCGCGGCGGTGAAGCAGGCTGCGCTCGACGCCGGTGCGCTTGGCTGCTCGATCTCCGGAGCCGGCCCGACGGTCTTCGCGTGGGCCGAGGAGGGTGATGCCGAGCGCGTGCGCTCCGGCATGGTGGCAGCGTTCCACGCGGCCGGACTCGACAGCGACAGCTGGGTGTCGACCATCGACCGCCAGGGCGCACGCGTGGTGGACGGCGGATGAGGTTCCAGAGCACGCGCGACCCGTCGCACATGGCGGGCCTGGGCGAGGCGATCGCCCGAGGCCTCGCGCCGGACGGCGGTCTCTACGTGCCGGCCATGTTGCCGACGCTGGATGTGGCGGCACTCGATCGTCGGCGCGACCTGCCCGACCTGGCGGCTGGCCTGATCGCACCGTTTGCTGCCGGCGACGCCATGGCCGACCGGCTCGCCGAGATCACCCGGGATGCCTTCAATTTCCCGGCGCCCATCGTCGACCTCGCCGCGGCGGGCTCCCCGCTGTCCGTGCTGGAGTTGTTCCACGGCCCGACGGCGGCCTTCAAGGATTTCGGCGCGCGATTCCTCGCCGCCACGCTCGAGCGCATTCCGCGCGCCGACCCGCGCCGCCTGACGATCCTGGTCGCGACCTCGGGCGATACCGGTGGCGCGGTGGCCGCCGCGTTCTTCGACCGGCCGTGGGTCGACGTGGTGGTGCTGTATCCGCGCGGCCTCGTCTCGCCGCGGCAGGAAAAGCAGCTCGCCTGCTGGGGCCGCAACGTGCGCACCCTGTCGGTCGCCGGCACCTTCGACGACTGCCAGCGCATGGTGAAGCAAGCCTTCGTCGACCCGGCGCTGGCGCGCGCACTGCTGCTGTCGTCGGCCAACAGCATCAACGTCGGGCGATTGCTGCCGCAGATGGTGTACTACGCCCACGCCAGCCTCGAGCTGGCGCGACGCGACGGCCGTGCGCCGAACTTCATCATCCCGACCGGCAACCTCGGCAATGCGCTCGCCTGCATCTGGGCGCGCGAGTGCGGGCTGCCGATCGGCGAGATCGTGCTGGCGAGCAATGCCAATCTCACGGTGCCCGAGTTCCTGCAGAGCGGCGAGTGGCGGCCGCGGCCGAGCGTGGCGACGCTCGCCTCGGCGATGGACGTCGGCAACCCGAGCAACATGGAGCGCCTGCGCTGGCTGTTCCCTGCGGTGGAGCAGCTGCGCGGCAAGGTGAGTGCGGTGGCCGTCGACGATGATGCGATCCGCGCCGCGATCCGCCGCGACTACCGCGATCTTGGCCAGACGTGGTGTCCGCACACCGCGACCGCGGCGCACGCATGGCGCGGCTTGCCGCCCGAGCGGCGCAAGGAGCGCTGGGTGCTGGTGGCGACCGCGCATCCCGCGAAATTCAACGACATCGTCGAGCCGTTGATCGGCGCGGAGGTGCCCGTGCCGCCGCCGCTCGCGGCGCTGCTCCAGCTACCCTCGGTGCAGACCGAGGTGGCGCCGTCGCTCGAGGCGCTGCGGGCCATCCTGGCGGAGGGCGCATGAACCAGTTTCTCGGCCTGCCGCTGTGGCTGTGGGTGCTGGCGGGCGTCGGCCTGCTGGCCGCAGCCGGTTACTTCGTGCGCGACTGGGTGCGCCAGGTGCGCGCCCGCAAGGCGATCGACAATGTCATCTCGTCGGTCGCGTACGACGAGCTGCGCAACGTGCTGCTGCCGACCGGCACCGGCGACCAGATCCACGTCCACTACCTGCTGCTCACCCAGCGCGGCCTGCTGGTGATCGACCTGTTCGACGTGCAGGGCATGATCTTCGCCGGCGAAAAGATGGTGCAGTGGTCGGTGTTCGGTCCCAAGCGCCACTTCACGTTCACCAATCCGCTGCCGATGCTCGAGGAGCGCGTGGCCGCAGTGCGCCAGCTCGCAGGCGAGGCGCCGGTGGAAGGGCGCATCGTGTTCTCGATGCGCGGCGAATTCCCGAAGGGCCGGCCCGGCGCCGTGCTGCGCCTCGACGCGCTGCAGGACGAGTACCCGGTGGTCGAGCGCTCGCCGGCGGGCGTCGCGGCCGCATTCGCCCCGGTCTGGGAGCGCGTCCGGCAGGCCGCCCAGCCGAACCCGCTGTCGCGCTAGCTGCTTCGGATCTGGACCTCCGTCGACCGGCTCGTGGCAGGGGATCTGCGGCTGGCAGGGACGCCCGCCCCCGCAGCCCGACGCCTCAACCATCCCGGCTCTGAGCGCGAGCCACGCGACGTGCGATCAGCGAGCTAGGCGGCCGCGCGCTGGTCGCGTTGCCGCGCGGCGTGGTCGGCGAGCACGCGCGACACGCAGGCGGTCAGGCGCCGTGCGCAGTCGAGGTGCAGGAACTCGTTCGGCCCGTGGGCATTCGACTGCGGGCCCAGCACGCCGGTCACCAGGAACTGCGTGCCCGGGAACTTCTCGCCGAGCATGCCCATGAACGGGATGCTGCCGCCGGTGCCCATGTACATCGCGTCGCGGCCGAAGAACGCCTGCGAGGCGGCCTGCATCGACTGCTCGAGCCACGGCGCAAACGCCGGTGCGTTCCAGCCGCCCATGGCGGATTCCACCTTGAAGCTGACGCGCGCGCCATAGGGCGGATCGCGCTCGAGCGTGCGCTGGATGACGGGTGCGGCGACGGCCGGCGCGAGCGTCGGCGGCAGGCGGAACGACAGCTTGAGCGTGGTGTATGGCCGGAGCACGTTGCCCGCGCTCTGGAAAGGGGGTAGGCCGTCGCCGCCGGTGATGCTCAACGTCGAGCGCCAGTTGTTGTTGAGCAGCAGCTCGTAGGGATCGTTCGACACCGGTCGCATGCCCGGCATCAGCGGGAACTTGGCGTACACGGACTCGCCTAGCACGGCGGCCGCAGCCCTGGTTTGTGTCAGCCGGTCTGGCGGGATTGGTGCGTTCAGTTCCTCGACCAGGATCGTGCCCGAGGTGGCGTCCTCGACGCGCGCGAGCAGCTCGCGCAGGACGCGGAAGCTCGACGGCACGATGCCGCTGCCGGTGCCCGAGTGCACGCCCTCGCGGAGCACGTCGACGCGCAGCGAGCCGATCAGGTTGCCGCGCAGCGAGGTCGTGCACCACAGCTGGTCGTAATTGCCACACTCGGCGTCGAGGCACACGACCAGCGTCGGGCGGCCGAGGCGCGCACCGAGGGCGTCGATGTGGTGGGCCAGGTCGGGGCTGCCGCTTTCCTCGCTGGCCTCGATCAGCACCACGCAGCGGGCGTACGGCATGGCCTGCTCTCGCAGTGCGCGAATGGCGGTGAGCGAAGCGAACAGCGCATAGCCGTCATCGGCGCCGCCGCGGCCGTAGAGCCTGCCGTCGCGCAACACCGGGGTCCATGGTTCGAGGCCGTCCGACCAGCCTGAGAACTCCGGCTGCTTGTCGAGGTGGCCGTACATCAGCACGCAGTCGTCCACGGTCCCGGGCACGTCGACCATCAACACCGGGGTGCGTCCGGGCAGACGCAGCACTTCGACTTTCGCGCCCGGCAGTGACCGTGCCTCCTCTTCCGCCCAGCGGCGCATCAGCTGCACTGCGGCCTCCATGTGGCCGTGTGCCTCCCACTCCGGGTCGAACATCGGCGACTTGTTGGGGATGCGGACGTACTCGACGAGCTGCGGCAGGATTGAGTCGTCCCAGCGGCGGTCGACGAACTGGCGGGTCTTGCTGTTGTCCATGTGTGCTACCAAATCAATAGGTTACAGGTTATTTCTCGAATCCGAAGAAGCTGAGCGCATTGCGCGTGGTGGCCTCGGCAAGCACCTCGGGCGATTCGCCGCGGCAGGCGGCCACGGTTTCGAGGACGTGCGGCAGGTACCTCGGCTCATTGCGCCGGCTCTGGGGTTTCGGCTGCAGATCACGCGGCATCAAGTACGGAGCGTCGGTTTCGAGCATCAGGCGATCGGCCGGGATCAATCGCACGAGGTCGCGGAGGTGGCGGCCGCGCCGCTCGTCGCAGATCCAGCCGGTGATGCCGATCGAAAGATCGAGGGCGAGGTAGTCCCGCAGCTCGCGTTCGTCGCCAGTGAAGCAGTGCGCCACGCCGGCCGCCAGGCGCGAGCGGAACTCGCCCAGGATCGCCAGGAAGGCGTCGTGAGCGTCGCGCTGGTGCAGGAACACCGGTCGGCCGAGTTCCGCGGCCAGTTCGAGCTGGGTCCGGAACACGCGCTCCTGGTCGGCGTGCGGCGAGAAGTTGCGGTACCAGTCGAGGCCGCATTCGCCGGCGGCGCCCACCTCGGGCGCCCGGAGCAGTTCGCGGAGGGCCGGCACGTCGGCGTCGTGGAACTCGTGGGCGTGGTGCGGATGGATACCGGCCGTAGCCCGGAACCGCTGCGGCGCGCCGCGCACCAGCTCGATGGCTGCGCGGGTGCTCGCGAGCGTGCTGCCGGTGATCACCATGTGGTGCACGCCGGCGGCCACCGCGGTTTCGACGACGTGGTTGCGGTCGTGGTCGAAGCTGTCGTGGGCGAGGTTGAGGCCGATGTCGACGAGCGCTGGAAGCATGGCAAAGCGGCTGTGATATGGTGCGCGGCGCCACGGCAGTGGCAGGGCGCCGTGGACGATCCGGCATTGTAGCGACCCGCGGCCCGCCGCGTCCCTGACCCTGCAGAACAGCAACAAGACCACAGCCACCCGACGCAAGAGGCCGTCATGCCGCTCGACCAGGAAGCCCTCGACAGTCTGCGCCGCAAGCCGGGTGCCGGTGCGGCTCGGCACGTCGCTGGTCGCGGTGCTGGTGTCGCTGCTGTCGATGGGTGAGGGGTTCCGTGCCGCGCTCGACCTCGCCGG
>Ga0209254_10000756_pt1 | contig 27906 bp, 25 predicted proteins | sample FrelakmetDIP11DI_FD_187148 | JGI IMG/M metagenome (GOLD analysis project Ga0209254, IMG submission 187148) | Freshwater lake sediment microbial communities from the University of Notre Dame, USA, for methane emissions studies - DIP11 DI (SPAdes)... | ecosystem: Environmental > Aquatic >...
TACCCCACAACCATCTTGGCACTTTAACGTCCGGTGCCAGGGCCGGCACTTTGGCACTTTCCAGACCGAGCCTCTGCCTCCTGGCCCTCTCCGTCTCCGTGCGCGATGTCTCCGTCTCCAACAAGGGAGAGCCGAGCAGGGACGCCGTTTCGGGAACGGGTACGGGAACGGGAACGGGCACGGGTTGCACCGCGGTACCAGTTTGGCCGGCCAGCAAGTAGAATCACCCCTCGGCTGGAGGCCTCGCATGCCCTTCCTCGAGATCCGGACACGCTGCGCGGACGCGGTCGCGACCGCCCTCGAGAACGAGTTCGGCCACCGCGCCGAGCTCCGCCTCGAGGTACCGCCGCGCCGCGAGCTCGGCGACCTCGCCTGGCCGGGCGCCCTGCCGCTCGCCAAGGTGCTGCGCCGGGCGCCGCGCGAGATCGCCGAGCGGGTCCTCGCCGCCGCGGCCTGGCCTGAGGGCGTGCAGCGCGTGGAGGTCGCCGGCCCCGGCTTCCTCAACATCTTCCTCGACCGGCCGGGCTTGCTCCGCCAGCTGCTCGCTCATGCGCCGGCCGAGGGCGGCGCCGGTGGGCCCAAGACGATCGTCGAGCACACCAACATCAACCCGAACAAGGCGGCCCACATCGGGCACCTGCGCAACGCGGTGCTCGGCGACATCCTGGTACGCAGCCTACGAGCGCTCGCGGTCCCGGTCGAGGTCCAGAACTACATCGACGACACCGGCGTCCAGGTGGCAGACGTGGTGGTCGGGTTGCTCCACCTCCCGGAGCCGGAGCTCGCGACGGCGCTCGACGTCGAGATCAGCCGGCGCGACGAGCTGGTCGGCTCCTTCCTGGAGCGGCTGCCGGGGGCCGAGGTGCCGGCGGCCTCAACTCGGGACTTCGACGACCTGTGCTGGGAGATCTACCCGCGGGTGACCGCCCGCTACGAGGCCGATCCCGGCTTTGCCGCGCGGCGGGACGAGGTGCTGCACGCCGTTGAGGGCGGACCAGGCCAAGTTGACCGCGACCAGGCGGAGCTCCTGCTGCGGGGGGCGGTGATCGCCGGCGAGCCCTACCCCGAGCGCGCCGTCGCGTGTCTCGCGGGCGAGGTCGCGGCCGGCAACCTGCGCTGCCACCTGGCGACGATGGCGCGGCTCGGCATCGCCTACGACCTGCTGCCCCACGAGTCGGACATCCTCCACCTCGGGTTCTGGCGGCAGGCTTTCGAGATGCTCGAGGCCTGCGGCGCCGTCCGCATGGAGAGCGAAGGCAAGAACGCGGGCTGCTGGGTGATGTCACTGGCCGCAAGCCCGGAGTTCGCCGACCTCGACGACCCCGACAAGATCCTGGTCCGCTCCAACGGCACCGTCACCTACACCGGCAAGGACATCGCCTACCAGCTGTGGAAGCTCGGCCTGCTCGTGGACCCGGGTGGCCGGCGGCTCGACTTCGGCTATCGCGCCTTCGCCAGGTGGACGCGCCCTGGACCGGCGCTGCCGCTTCGCTACGGAGAGGAAGGGACGGCGTTGGTCCGCACGACCTGCGATCGGGCCGAGGCCTCGCCCTCGGGCAGCTTCGGCGCCGGCTCGCGGGTCTACAACGTCATCGACGTCCGGCAGTCATACCCCCAGCGCGTGGTCAAGGAGGCGGTGCGGGTGCTGGGCCACCCCGAGGCGGCCGACAGCTCGACCCACTTCGCCTACGAGATGGTGGCGCTGACCCCGGCCGCGGTCCGGCTCATCGAGCAGTCGAGCGGCCACAGCTTCGGCCTCTCGGACGAGGACATGGGCAAGGCCTACATCGAGATGTCGGGGCGGCGGGGCATCGGAGTCAAGGCCGACGAGTTCCTCGACGTGCTCGAGGCGGCTGCCGAGGACGCGGTCGTGTCGAGGCTGGGGCATGGGGGCGAGGTCGCCGACCTGGCCGACCGCGCGCGCGCCATTGCGGTCGGCGCGCTGCGCTACCTGATGGCCCGCCAGTCCCGCAACCGGGTGCTCGCCTTCGACTTCGCCGAGGCCCTCGCCTTCGAGGGCGACACCGGGCCCTACCTCCAGTACTCGGCGGTGCGGGCGGCCAAGATCTTCGACAAGCTCGCCGAGCGCCGCGGCGAGGGGCGGGTCGACGCCGATGAGGCTGCGCTGCTCGCAGGGACGGCGATCGACGACGAGCTGTGGGACCTCGTGCTGCAGTGCGCGCGGCGCCACGAGGTCGTCGCCCAGGCGGTCGCCAGTCTCGAATTTTCGCTGCTCGCCCAGCACGTCCACGACCTGGCGCAGCTCTTCCACAAGCTCTACCACGGCCATCCCGTGGTGCCGGAGGAGAACGTCCAGCTGCGGCGCCTGCGGCGCGCGGTGTTCACCGTCTTTGTCGACGAGATTCGGGTGCTGCTCGAGGATCTGCTCGGCATCCCGATCCCGACGGAGATGTAGGGTGCGCATGATGGACGACGCGCGCCGCGCCCGCTGGGCTCGGATCCGCGACCAGATCGCGGAGCTGGTCGCGAAGACCGACGACGCGACCGCCCACCGCGCGACGGCGGCGGCGGTGCTTCACCACAAGGTCCCGGGGGCCTCGTGGACCGGCTTCTACCTGCTCAAGGGCGGCGACCTGGTGGTCGACGCCTATCAGGGCCCGGCGGCCTGCGTGGTCCTGGCGAAGCACACCGGCGTGTGCTGGGCCGGCATCGACCGGGACGAGACGGTTGTGGTGCCGGACGTGCATGCGTTTCCCGGCCACATCCCGTGCGACGATCGCAGCCGCTCCGAGATCGTGGTCCCGGTCCGCGGCGCCGACGGCCGGCCGATCGGCGTCCTCGACGTCGACTCCAATCGCCCCGACCACTTCGACGACATCGATCGCGAGGGCTACGAGTCGGTTGTCCGGATGCTCGAGGAACGGTGGTTCGGTCGCTAGGAGCGTGTGGGGCATAGGCCCCTGTGCGCGTTCTTGACGTGGTGATTGTTGTTGGCCTCTGCCCCACACGCTCCTCGGGATGCGCTGCGCGCATCCTGAAGAGTTCGTGCCGCAGTGGCCGTCTGACAACGCTTCGGTCCACCACGCCCGCCGAAAAGTCGAATGCGGTACGAACTCCCAGCTCGTCTGGTTCACCGGGCTGTTCGCTGTCGATCCAGTGCCAGAAATAGCGTGCTAGGCTTCCCGGTTGTGGGACGCGATCAGCGGGACGGAAGGAAGAAAGGAAACACCCATGGCGACAACCCACCTCAAAGGCAACCCGGTTCACACGAACGGTGAGCTTCCGGCCGTCGGAGCGCCGGCCCCGAGCTTCACCCTGGTCGGCGGCAACCTGGCCGACGTGTCCCTCGCCGACTTCGCGGGCAAGCGCAAGATCCTCAACATCGTGCCCAGCCTCGACACCGCGGTGTGCGCGACCTCGGCGCGGCGATTCAACGAGGCCGCCGGCGCCCTCGAGAACACGGTCGTGCTGGTGATCTCGGCCGACCTGCCGTTCGCCCAGGGCCGCTTCTGCTCGACCGAGGGGCTGAGCAACGTCGTGCCGCTGTCAATGATGCGCAGCCGGTTCTTCGCCAAGGACTACGGGGTCCTGCTGGTGGACGGGCCGCTCGCCGGCATCTGCGCCCGCGCGGTGGTCGTGCTCGATGAGCGTGACCGGGTGCTCCACTCCCAGCTCGTGGACGAGATCACCAGCGAGCCGGACTACGATGCGGCGCTGGCGGCGCTGGGCTGAGCTAGAACTTCCAGAAGAACCCGACCGAGCCCACGATGCCGCCGAAGTTCTCCTCGAACGTGGTGCCGTCAAGGTCGGCGATGTCGGACTCGGCGTCGCGGTAGACGGCCTCGAGGAAGAAGCCGCTCCGGTCCCCGGCCTTGATGTTGAAGCCGGCCATGAGGTAGTAGCCGGTCGTGTCCTCGGCGTCCCGCTCGGACAGGTTGATCAGCAGGTAGGTGACGCCCGCCCCGACGTACGGCCGCAGCTGGCTGCCGGGAGCGAACAGGAGGCGGAGGCCGAGGTCAAACGGGATGACCTGCATGTCGTCGTCGAAGGCGCCAGCACTGACGCCAGGGAACCAGGTGCCGGTCAGATCGACCATCACCGACTGGCCCCCGAGACTGAGCCTGGCGCCGGCGCCGAACGCCCGGTTGCTCTCGGTCACCTCGCCATAGGTCCCGAACAGGGAGAATGCGCCCCCGGCCCACGCCGGGGCGGCGCACAGCACGAGGCATCCAACCAACACCAGCACGGACTTCCGCATCAGGTACCTCCCGCGTGGGCAATCGTTCAATTTGTGCACCATCAAGCCAATTCTAGTACAGATTCACGGTCCGGCCAGGGCTCGGCCCCCCTCGCCAGCGGCCGCGGCGTGACGGAGCGCACCTCGTCAAGCGATCGGAGCCTCACGGCAGGGTGCCGGTGTAGCCCTTGCGGCTGGTTGCCCGGTAACCGTCCACGGTCACCTCGAGGGTGCGGTACTTGTTGGCGCCCACGCCCGAGGTGGCGAAGGTGATGATGAAGCGGGACGACAGCTCGTCGATCAGCGCCGTGACGACTGCCGGCATGTCCGCGGTCTTGGGGATCCTCTGGTAGCGGCCGCCCGAGGCGCCCGCGATCAGCACGAGGACGTCCTCGTAGGACGTCTCGACGTCGTCCCCGGCGGGCGGCGGCTCGACGCCGAGCACGAAGATCGGGGTGTCGAGCCCCTCTGCGATCCGCGTCGCGTCCTGCGCCGTCAGCTTGGACGCATTGTCGATGCCGTCGGTCAGCAGGATCGCAGCCTGGCGCGGGTGGGTCGCCCGCTCCATCACGTCCGGAACGCGCTGGATCATGTCATACAACGCGGTCGTGCTCCACGGCCGGATGGTCTCGAGGACGCGCGGCAGCAGGTACCAGCCCATGCCGAAGGGAAAGCGCTCCACGACCCGCTCGTCGCCGAAGGTCCACAGCGCGAGCTGGTCGTCCGGCCGCCGCTGATCGAGGAACGCACCGACCAGGTCCTGGCAGGCGGTCAGCTTGCGACCCGCCATCGAGCCGGAGCTGTCGACGATGAAGGCGAGGCTCAGCGGCAGGTCGGCCTCCCTGGCGAAGTCGCTGATCGGCACCTCCATGCCGTCGACATAGAGGTGGAAGCGGTTGCGCGTCACATCGCTGACGATCCGCCCGGCGTCGTCACGCACGGTCACCGGAGCGACCACCGCATTCACGCTGACCTCGCCCGAGTACTGAGCGCGGACGGTTGGCGCAACCAGCACGATCGCGAAGGCCGCGACCACGCATCGGCCCGCAGGTCCACGACCCGGCGCCGCCATCGGCCGTGGACGCTCCAGGCACAGCGGCGACCCGGTCAACCCTGCCCGCCCATCAACGCCTCGCGCGCGTCCCGTCCGCAGGCCCCGGCGAAGCGGTCGGCGTAGCTGTCCACCGCGGCGCCGCTCTCGTCGAGGTCGACGCGCACGATGCGATGGGTCGGAATGAAGAAGGTCGAAGGTCCGATCAGACCGGCTTCGCCGGCCCGCTCCTGGCGCAGCCAGTCCTCGACCGACGCCAGGTCGAGCCCGCGCACCGTGAGACCGATGCTGTCGAGCCGCAGCAGCACGCCCCACATCTTCTCGCGCGGCTCCCGGCAGTGGACGATGACCAGCGCCCCGACGTCGATGGCTTCCATGGAACGAGCCTAGCGCATCCGGCGCCGAAGCGGCACCGCCCTCGCGCCCGAAGCGTGCGCCGGACTGCGATTGTCAGCGGTGAACCCGCGCAACGGCGCCTCGCCGCCCACCCGGCGTTGTGGACCGGACACCGGGGTCAGCGGCGGTCGGCAGGGGGCTGCGAGAGCTCGATCAGAACCCCTCCCGCCGATTTCGGGTGGACGAAGCACACCTGGCAGCCGTGCGCGCCCGGCTGCGGCTCGTCGGACAGCAGCTCGAAGCCGGCCCCGGCAAGCTGCGCCATGGCGGCGCGGATGTCGGGAACGCTGACGCACAGGTGGTGAAGGCCGGGACCGCGGCGATCGAGGTGCCGGGCGATCGGCGAGGACGGGCTCGAGGGCTCGAGCAGCTCCAGCCGGGTCTCGCCGAGCGGCAGGAATGCCACCCGGACGGCCTGCCCCGCCACCTCCTCCTCCTCGCCCTCGGGGCGCAGGCCGAGGGCCTTGTAGAAGCGCAGCGCCTCGGCGATCGAGCGCACCGCGATCCCGACGTGGTCGAGGTGCGATGGGCCGCGCGGCCCCGCCATCACCGCTCTCCCGCGGCTTCCAGCAGCTCGCGCGCAATCACCAGGCGCTGGATCTCGGACGTGCCCTCGCCGATCGTGCACAGCTTGGAGTCCCGCCAGGCGCGCTCCACCGGATAATCCTTGGTGTAGCCGTAGCCGCCGTGGATCTGGATCGCCTCCTCGGCGACCCGCACCGCGACCTCGGACGCGTAGACCTTGGCCATCGACGACTGTTTGGTCGTCGACTTCCCAGCGTCCTTGAGCGCCGCCGCCTGCATCGTCAGAAGTCGCGCCGCCTCGACCCCGGTCGCCATGTCGGCGAGCTTGTGGCGGATCGCCTGGAACGACGCGATCGGCTTGCCGAACTGCTGGCGGGTCGGCGCGTACTGGAGCGTCGCATCGAGCGCACCGCGGGCGATGCCGAGCGACAGCGCCGCGATCGAGATCCGGCCGCCGTCGAGCACGTGCATCGCCTGGATGAAGCCGTCGCCCTCGTCGCCGAGCAGGTAGGAGGCCGGGATGCGGCAGTCCTCGAACACCAGCGACGAAGTGTCCGAGCAGCGCATCCCGAGCTTGTTCTCCTTCTTCCCCGGAGCCACGCCCGGACGGTCGAAGGGCACGAAGAAGGCCGAGATCCCGTGATGGCCTTTCTCCTTGGCGGTGCGCGCCATGGCCACCACTGCCTGGCCGGAGGTGGCGTGGGTGATGAAGTTCTTGGATCCGTTGAGCACCCACTCGGCGCCGTCGCGAACGGCGGTGGTGGTGGTGCCTCCGGCGTCAGAGCCGGCGCCCGGCTCGGTCAGCCCCCAGGCGCCGATCCACTCGCCGCTGGCGAGCTTCGGCACGAACTCCCGCCGCAGCTCCTCCGAGCCGTACATGTAGAGGTGGTTCGTGCACAGCGAATTGTGCGCGGCGACGCCGAGCCCGACCCCGCCGTCCGCGGCCCCGATCTCCTCCAGGATGAGCACGTACTCGACGTAGCCGAGGCCGGCGCCGCCGTACTCCTCCGGAATCAGCACCCCGAGCAGGCCGAGCTCACCGAGCTTCGCGAAGAGCTCGCGGGGAAACTCCTGCCGCTCGTCCCAACCGCCGGCGCTCGGCGCGATCTCGCGGCGGGCGAGGTCCCGCACCATGTCGCGGATGGCCAACTGGTCCTGGCTCAGCTCGAAGTTCACAGGCACCTCCCCGGCGATGACCTGGCGGCCATTGTAGGAGGGCCGCCGCGGCCTCTCAAGGACAACGGCCTTCCGGGCTGTCGTTTTCCCGGTGGATGCCGTGACCGGGTCCGGGAACGGGAACGGGAACGGGGACGGGAACGGATGGGAATCAGCGCCCGTCCCAGCGGACAAGCTCGATCCCCGTGTAGTAGTGCGCGAGGATCTGGTCGAAGGTCATGCCCGAGCGGGCGAGACCGAAGGCCCCGTTCTGGCACAGGCCGACGCCGTGGCCCCAGGCGCGGCCCAGGAAGCGCACCGTCCGGGTCCCGTCGGGCGCGGTCCTGACGTGGAAGCTGAACAGGTTCTCGGGAAGGTCGAGAGCGCGCCGGATCGGAAACCCCTCGAACTCCTTCTCGGCGCCCGAGCGGCCGGTTGCTCTGAGGCCGACCACCCGGCCGGACGGGCCGCGGCGCGTGATCTCGAGACGCTCGAGGTCGGACACCCCGAGGCCCCGGGCAACCTCCTCCCAGGTCCGGTCGCGGGACCAGCTGCGCCACGCCGAGCGCCGGTCGGCCTGGCCGCCGCCGCCGGACTGCACGACCACGAGCGCGAGCAGCTGGTCGCCGAGCCGGTAGCGCTCGAGGGCGGTCCCCGGCAACACGCGCAGCGCCGGCACGCGGCTCCACACCGGCGACCACCGCCGGTACAAGGACAGCGGCTGCGCCAGCGGCTCCGAGCCCGGCGCCGTGCGCGGGAAGATGCCAACGCCATCCGGGTGCGGCACGGCCTCGCCGTCGTCGCGCCGAACCGCTCCCTGGAGCTCGAGCACGGCAAGCGCCGCCCGCAACCGCCATCCGTTCGGCGGTGGATCGGCGTCGGGCACCTCGAGCGGGATGCCGAAGAGGTCGGCGAGCGCGGCCAGCGCCGCGGCCCCGCGGCCGTCGACCAGCGCCATCGCGCCGTCCAGCCCGCCGGCCGCGAGCAGGGCGACGGCGAGCTCGTCCGGGCTCGGCTGCTGGCCGACTCCGACCCTGCGACCGCCGCACATCCCGGCGACCCGCTCCACGAGCTGCTGCGGCTCGGCTGACTCCGACAGCCCGAGGGCCCGCGTCGCGAGGTGAGCGCGGAACTCGGACTCGCCATGGAAGCTCTGCAGCTCGCCGCTGCCGACGAGCTCGAGCGGCCGCTCCCAGGCGCACGGCACCCCGCGCAGGTAGGGCTGGGCGCGGCCGGAGAACAGCAGTGCCGCGTCCTCGGTGTGGCCGCCGCAGGTCGAGGTGTACATGGCGTCGATCGGCGCGCCCTCGTAGGCGGCGATCAGGCCCGCGGTCTCGTCCACCGCCCGGTCGGACAGCGGATGCTGGGCGTCGGCGCCGGCATACACCTGGCAGGCCGGCGTGGCGCAGAGGTCGTAGCCCTCGGCCTCGGCGTCGCCGAGGTGGGCGATCGCATAGGTTCGGGCCGCCACCGCCTGGGCTTTGAGCGCATCGAGCTGCGGGAACTGCGTCGGCCCCATCTCGGCCGGCACCACGCCCTTGAGGTAGCTCTCCAAGTTGAGCTGGTTGATGACGAGCACCTCGTCGCCCGCGACGCGCACGCGCAACCGGCCGTGATAGCCCCGTCCGTCGACCGCGATCGGCCATTCGTCCTCGGCCTCGAGAACGACCTCGCCCGCAACGTTGTCGATGGCGCCGCCGGTCGCCCCCTCGATCCGGAGGGTGCCGGACGAGGGCACCGCGAACGCGCCCGCGAAGCCGATGCCGGCGAGCACCGCCGCCGGGTCTGGCGGCTCCGCGCCGCGCCACCGCGCACGAACCCGCAGCACGCCGTCCGGCGCCTCGGCCACGTTGCTCTCAACGTCGGGTCCCAGCCCCTCCTCGAGCCGGCGCGCCGCGAGGTCCGCAGCCGCCGTCCCGCGGAAGGCGCCGACCTGCCATGACCGGCCGCTGGCCTGCGCCGTCAGCCGCAGCGGGCCCCACAGCCAGCTCTCGCGATCCGCCCAGCGCGCCTGGTAGGCGCGGCCCGGCTGTGCGAGCACCACCTCGTCCCGCGTTCTCAGGATGAGGATGCGGACAAGCGGCGGCTCGGTGTGGCTCGATGGCTTGAGCGCGGGCGCCGAGACCGGCGGCACCAATATCGGCACCGGGGTCGCCGCCGCTGCCGGAGGCGTCGGCGTCGCCGATGCCGGCCGATGCGGCGCAGGCGCGACCGGGGGCGGGGCAGTGGCACAGGCGGTCAGTGCAAGCAGCGCGCCCAGCGCGCCGCCAGCGAACCTGCTCACGGAGTGCTCCGCTCGGAGGCCTCGGCGAGGCGGAACCTCCGGTAGTCACCGCCGCGCAGCTCGAGCCGTCGGCAATTCTCGAACAGCCGCGACCGGATCCGCGCCGACACGCGGTCCGTCAGCGTCTCCTGGCCCGCGGTGTGTGCGAAGTCCGAGTAGTTGGTGGTGAAGATGGTCAGACGGTTGTGTACGTACCGGCTGTTGACCAGGTAGTACAGCAGGTCCATGACCCACGGGGTCACCTTGCCGGCGCCAAGCTCGTCGAGCACCAGGACGTCGGCGGCGATCAGCGGGCGCAGGATGTCGCGGCTCGATCCCGACCCGTCGAAGGTCATCTGGATCTCGAGCACCAGGGTCGTGAAGTCGGCAAACCGTCCCCGCGCGCCCTTGTCGGCGATCAAGGCGTTGAGCGCCGCGACCGCCAGGTGAGTCTTGCCGGTGCCCACCGCACCCATCAGCAGCAGGCCCTTCCCGGACTCGGGGTAGAGGTTGACGAACTCCTCGACCGCCCGCTTGGCACGGCCGAGGGTCGGGTCCTCGGCGTTCCACAGCTCGAAGCTGCCGAGCGTGCAGTGGCGGTAGCGCTCGGGGATGCCGGCCTGCTCCAGCAGCTGCTCGCGCCTGGTCGACTCGGCGCACTCGCAGCGCCGGGCGAGCTGGGTACCGTCCTCGTCGACGAGCCGCCAGCCGGTGCCGCCGCAGTGCGGGCATACGGCCGAGTTAGCCTCGGTGGTCGTCACCATTGCGACAGTATACGGGAGCGGCGAGCGGACCCGGTCATGCGCTACCATGGCCTCATGAACCTGATGCAGCTGGTCGCCGAGCTCGATGAGGTTCTCGACGCCGACGCGGTGAAGGACTCGTGTCCGAACGGCCTCCAGGTCGAGGGGAGGCCGGACGTCAGCCGCGTCATCACGGCGGTCTCGGCGTCGCGCGCCCTCTTCACGCGGGCCGTCGACCGCGACGCCGACGCGATCCTCGTCCACCACGGGGTCCTGTGGAACGGCCGCGAAGCACCACGGCTCGTCGGCTCGCTGCGCGAGCGGGTGCGGCTGCTGATCGAGCACCGGCTGTCGCTGATCGCCTACCACCTGCCGCTCGACCGCCACCCCGAGCTCGGCAACGCGGCCCAGCTCGCCAACCGCCTCGGCCTGGTCGAGCTGGAGCCGTTCGGCGACTTCGACGGCGTCTCGGTGGGTGTGTGCGGCGTGTTCGCCGAACCGGTCGAGGCGGACGAGCTGTTCGTGGCCGTCGCCGACGCGTGCGGCCGTGAGCCGCAGGTGTTCGAGGGCGACCGCCGGCTGGTCTCGTCGGTCGGCATCGTCACCGGCGCCGCCCAGCGCGCGTACCGCGAAGCGGTTGCCGCCGGCCTCGACGCCTTCATCACCGGCGAGCCGACCGAGTGGGTGCTGCACCAGGCTGCCGAGGACGGCGTCCACTTCATCGCCGCCGGCCACTACGCCACCGAGCGATTCGGCGTGCTCGCCCTCGGCCGCTGGCTCGAGCAGCAACACGGGCTCGAGGTCGAGTTCGTCGACCTCCCGAACCCGGTCTAGGAGCGTGTGGGGCATAGGCCCCTGTGCGCGCTCCTGACGTGGTCATTGCTGTTGGCCTCTGCCCCACACGCTCCTGAGGATGCGCTGCGCGCATCCTCAGGAGCTCGTGCCGCAGTAGTCGTCTGACAACGACTCGGTCAACAATGTCCGCCCAACAGGCCAATGCGACACGAACCCCTAGCCGGACGTCCGCGAGCCGGCTCGACTACACTTCCGCCCGTGGCCGAGCAGTCGCCGACGCCCCGCAACCAGTACTCCTTCTCTCGGCTGAAGGCTTTTCACCAGTGCCCACTGCGCTACCGCTACCGCTACCTGGCGGGCCGGCGCGAGTCCTTCCGCTCGATCGAGACCTTCCTCGGCAGCACGCTGCACGCGGTGCTGGAGTGGCTCTACGAGCGGCGCGATCATGCCGAGGCCCCTGCCCTGGCGGCCGCGCTCGACGAGCTCGCGCGCCGCTGGAGCGAGGGCTGGACCGCGGACGTGGCCGTGGTCCGCACCGGCGAGACCGCCGACAATGCCTTCCGCGACGGAAGGGAAATGCTGTCGCTCTTCCACCGGTCGACCTTCACGCGCGACCGCAGCGAGACCATCGCGCTCGAGCAGCGGTTCGCGGTGCCGATCGCGCCCGACCTCCACTTCACCGGCGTCGCCGACCGGGTCGGGCGCACCACCAGCGGACGCCTGTTCATCGTCGACTACAAGACCTCGCGCGCCCCGGGCACGCCCGAGGAGTTCTCGGAAGGCCTGCAGGCGCAGCTCTACGCGGGCTGCGCGATCCAGCAGCACGAGGAAAGCGAGGCGCTTGCCGGGTACCACTACCTGCGCATGGCGACCACGAGCTGGCACGTCGTAACGCGGCCCCGAGCCGACGAGAACCTCCGCCGGTTCGGCGAGCTCGCCCGGACGGCGCGGGACGCCACGGAGTTCCCGGCTCGACCCGGCGTCCTGTGTGCGTGGTGCGGCTTCAACGGCATCTGTCCGGAGGCGCGGGTGCCGGTCGAGCTGGCCGGCGGCCTCCGCCTCGCGCGCGAGCTTGGCGACTCGTCCGGTCTGTGGGGATCGGTCGAGGACGGCTGAGCGGCGGCGGTTCCCGTGTGCGGAGGCGTTCAGACGCGCGGGAAGCGGGCGCGGTATGCGCGGTAGCCCTCGTCGACGATCTCGGCGACGTGCGGGAAGTCGAACCAGCCGAAGCGCCCGACCTCGGGCTCGATGGCGCCGGCGTCCGGATAGGCCGCCGCGGCAAGCCGGTACTGCATGACGTGGAACGAGCGCATCACCACCTCGAGCCGGTTGGGCGCCTCGTCGCCGACCGCCGCACCGCCGCCCGGCTGGCGCAGCAACCATCTCTCAACCCGGTCGCGGACCGCTGACCGGACGCCCTTGCGGCGGGGCCGCGGCAGCGGCCTCGGCGCGATCGCCCGCGACGCCGGCGGCTTCAGCACGTTGACGGCGAGCACGCGGTGCGGCCCGAGCGCGGCGGCCGCAGCGATCGGCAGCGGCTCCACGACTGCGCCGTCGACCAGGTTGCGCCCGCCCAGCCGCAGCGGGCTCAGGATGCCCGGGATCGCGGACGAAGCGCGAACCGCATCCGCGATGCTGCCCTCGCGCAGCACCACCGGCTCGCCGGTGTCGAGGTCGCAGCAGACTGCGGCGAACGGCAGCCTCAGGGCTTCGATGACGCCGCCGCCGAGGGTCTCGCGGAGCAGCTCATGGAAGGCCGAGCCGACGACTGACCTCACCAGGATGCCACCCACCGCCGGCCAGTCCATACCCTCGAAGAGATCGCTGATCTCGTCCGGTCGGAAGCCCTGCGCGGCCAGCGCGCCGACGATGGAGCCCATCGACGTGCCCGCCACCCCGGCCACCTCCACCCCGTCCTCGGCCAGCCCCTGGAGCACGCCGATGTGGGCGAGGCCGCGCGCCGCGCCGCCCCCGAGGGCGAGGATTACCGGTTCCAGCCGCTCCGCCACGATGGCTCCACCGGCGAAGCTTCCTCCCTTCGGGAGCCTGCGGTCAAGGCCGCCGCCTGGGCGTCAGGCAAACACGGCAAGGCCCCGGGTTTTCCCGGGGCCAGCCGGTCGTTTGCGACAGCTGCGGAGCCGATCAGAACTCGACCGCGACCTTGAGCGCACGCGGCGGCGGACCCGATGGCGTCGCCTCACTGCAAGGGCGACGGCGGCTCGGGTCCGCCCCTGCTAAGATGGCGGGCCATGGCCGACACCCTCCCCCCGCCCGAAGTGGGCGGAACCGCGGGTAGTCTGTTCCGCATCAATCGCGGACAGATTCTCGGAATGCTCCAGCGGGACGCAGCCGAGCGCGGCTACCACCTCTACCAGGACCGCCGTGTCATGAAGATCGTCTGGCAGGGGGACTACGTCGAGGCGGCGCTCGTCCAGCCGGAGTGCACAGTCAAGATCCCGGCTCCCGGGATGGACGGTCCTCTCCTCAGCCTGTGCACCGCCTGCGGTGGGCCCGAGGCCTGCCACCACACCGCCGCCGCACTGATGCAGTGGCTCGACATCCGGCCGACGATGCACCGGCTCGGTCCGGGATCCGCCTGGCGGGCCAAGTCCCGACACCCTTTCATCGCACCCAGCCGCACCGCGGCCGAGCGGGTCGACCTCAGCCATCTGACCGGTGCCGACCTCCGCTCCGCCCTCGAGCTGCAGCTGTCCCTGCAGAGCTCGGGGACCGCGTCGGCGCGGCTGACCGACAGCATCGTCGAGATCAATATCCGCCTGCCCTCCGGTGACACCCGGGTGGTGTTCTTCTCCGCGACCGTGCTGCCCGCCGCGCTGCCGCTGCTGCGCTCGCTGCCTAGGATCCGACTCGAGGACGAGCTCGACGGCCTCGAGCTGTCGGAGGCGAGGCTGCGGCCGGTGCTCGCATCGCACTGGACCGAGCAGGGCATCGTCCTCGAACCGGCCTACCGGCTCGCCGACGGGACCGTGCTGCCGGCGGTCAAGCTCGACGGCCGCATCCACGGCCACTGGGCCCGGATCGGCAACCTGCTGTGCCGGGTCCTCGACCCGGCCACTCCCCTCGTTCCCTTCCACCGCAAGGGGCGCCAGACCCTGACCGGCGAGGAGGCGCTCCGCTTCCTCAACCTCGACCACCCCCAGCTCAGCCAGCACGGCTGGTACCTGCCGCAGGGCCAGCTCGCGACCTTCCGCAGCCCGGAGCTGCCGAGGCCGATCAGCCTGGAGGCGGAGCGGACGCCGAACGGCACCGTTCGGATCCGCGTCAACTTCCGCGCCGCGGGAACCCAGCTCTCGTGGACCGAGGCGCTCGCGATCGCCGACGAGGGATTTGCGCAGGTCGGCGACGCCATCGTGCGCGCCCCCGACCTGCACCCCATCACGCGCACCGGCTTCCGGTACCCGAGGTCGCGCGTCGACAAGGGCCTGCTCGGCAACCAGCTGAGCTTCATCCGCCTGGTCGCCGAGACCGGATTGCCGGTTGTTGGCGGCGACGATGACCTCCGACACCTCGCCGGAATCCTGTGCGGCGCCGCCGCGCCTCAGATCCCGGACCCGCCCGGGTTGCGATCGCTCCTGCGACCCTACCAGCGCGACGGAGTGGCCTGGCTGTGGAGCCGCTATCTGGCCGGGGTCGGCGCCCTGCTCGCGGATGACATGGGCCTCGGCAAGACCCACCAGATCATGGGCCTGCTCTGCCTCGCGCGCGAACGCCGGCCCGCCGGCAACATGCTCGTCGTCTGCCCGCGCGGCGTCCTCGAGCACTGGGGCACCCTCCTCGAGGCCTACGCCCCCGACATCCCCGTGGTCGTCTTCCACGGGCCCTCGCGCACCCTCGAGGGGCTCGATCGCGGCGGCCAGCTCGTGCTCACGACGTACGACCTCCTGCTGCGCGCCACCGACGATCTGTGCTACCGCGGCTGGGAGGTGGCGGCGTTCGACGAGGCCCAGCGGATCAAGAACCCCCGCACCAAGGCGGCGCGCGCGGCGCGCAAGGTGGAGGCGGCTTTCCGCGTCGCTCTCACCGGCACGCCGCTCGAGAACCGGCTGCTCGAGCTGTGGTCGGTGGTCGACCTCATCCTGCCCGGCTATCTCGGCTCGGAGCGGGAGTTCCGGTCGTCGTACCGTTCCCCGACCCACCATCAGCTCCACCGGCTCCGGCAGCGCCTGGGAGCGCTCACCCTGCGCCGCGTCAAGGAGCAGGTGCTGGCCGACCTGCCCGACAAGGTCGAGGACCTCCGCTACTGCCGGCTCGCCGACGAGCAGCGGGCTCTGTACCGGTCCATCCACGCCCAGCAGGCGCCGGAGATCGCCGCGATGCTCCGCGACCCGTCCTGCGAGGTCCCCTACATGCACATCTTCGCCCTGCTGACCCGGCTCAAGCAGGTGTGCGACCACCCGACGTTGGTGGACAGCGGACCGCCGTCCCCGGACCGCTCCGGCAAGCTCGAGGTCTTCGAGCAGATCCTCGAGGAGGCCCTCGACGGCGACCACCAGGTGGTGGTGTTCTCGCAGTACGTGAAGATGATCGACCTCCTCGCCAGGTACCTCGAGCGACGCGACATCCCCCACCTCGTGCTGACCGGCCAGACCCGCGACCGCAGCCGGGTCGTGCGCCGGTTCAACTCCGAGCAGCACGAACGAGTGCTGCTGGCGAGCCTGCTCGCGGGCGGCGTGGGTATCGACCTCACCGGCGCCTCCGTCGTCATCCACTACGACCGCTGGTGGAACCCGGCGAAGGAGAACCAGGCCACCGACCGCGTGCACCGGCTCGGCCAGCGCCGGTTCGTCCAGGTGTTCAAGCTGATCACTCGCGACACCATCGAGGAGCGGATCGACGCCATGATCCGCAGCAAGATCCAGCTCATCGACGAGATCATCGCGCCGACCGAGGAGCTGGTGCGAGGCCTCAGCCGGACCGAGCTGGCCGAGCTGCTTGACATCGATGTCGAGGGGCTGGGGGCCAGGGGCTAGGGGCCCGTCCGAGTCATCGCGTCGTCGCGGTGCCGCTTCTGCGTCCCCGCCCGCTTCCGAATCAGCTTCCGGTCTGCGCTTGCGCCTCGCCTATCCTCCCGTTCAGCGATCCGCCTCACGGTGCCGTCAGCCGCCGCTGTGGTAGCGTTCTCTGTGGGCGGCTGGGCACCGCCAGCGGAGGACCGACGCCATGATGCCGGACTACGTGATCTGCCTCGAGTGCGAGTCGCCGGTCTACATCTTCGAGTGGAAGGACGGCGTCGTCACCGAGGCGCACTGTGCTCTCTGCGGCAACGAAGACCCGTCCCAATTCATCACCGAGAGCGACTACGAAGAGATGTCGATGGACGACCGGTTCCGGCCGGACTCCTGACCCCGCCAGCAGACCACCGATGCCAACAGTCAGCTTCCTCTGGCACCTGCACCAGCCTGCCTACCGCACCGCCGACCGTGTGGCGCACGCGCCGTGGGTCCTGCTCCACGCCGGCGGCGCCTACCTCACCCTCGCCCGCGCAATCGCCGACACGGCGGGACGCGGCCAAGTCGTGAGCATCGTGCCGACCCTGCTCGAGCAGCTGATCGCCTACCGCGACGGGGCGGTGGTCGATCCGGTCGCCGAGGCGCTGACCACTGCGGCGGCGGATCTCTCCGGGGCGCAGCGCGCGACGGTCGTCGAGTGGGCGACCCACATGACCGCGCGCCAGGCCGCGCGCTTCGCACGCCTCCAGGAGCTGGCAGGCAGGTCCAGCGGCGAGGTGTCCGAGGCCGAGGTGCGCGACGTTCAGGTGCTGACGATCCTCGCGCACGCCGGCGATGCGACGCGCCGCGACCCGGAGCTGACCGAGCTCGCAGCCCGCGGCCGCGAGTTCTCGCGCGCTGATCACGAGCAGGTCGCGGCCTGGCTGCGCGCGCAACCGGGACGCCTGATCGAGCTGTGGCGCGCCATCGCCACCCTTCCCGGGGTCGAGATCGCGACCAGCCCCTACGCCCACCCGATCCTGCCGCTGCTCCTCGACACCGGCGTCGTGGCCGACAGCTGGGCACCCGATCCGCCGCCCGAGGTGCCGATCTTCCGCCGGCCGGAGGATGCGTTCCGCCAGCTCGCCGAGGGGCTGCTCTTCATGCGCCGTCACGGGTTTAGCATCGCCGGGTGCTGGCCACCCGAGGGCGCGGTGTCGGCCGACGCGGTCGCCACCTACGCCGCGCAGGGCGTGCGCTGGCTGGTGACCGACGAGGGCATCCTCGAACGGAGCCTCGACGAACCGCTGCGCGACAACGGAGTCGCCAGGACCGCGCTCTACCGACCGTGGCGCACACCCTGGCCATCGCCGACGCTGTTCTTCCGCGACCGCCAGCTGTCCGACCGCATCGGCTTCGTCTACGGCTCCTGGGACGACGAGGGCGTGGCCGCCCTCGACCTCGTTCGCCTGCTCCGCGAGCGGGCCGCCACATTGCCGGAGGACGCTGCGATCGTGATCGCCCTCGACGGCGAAAACCCCTGGCCACACTATGCCCGCGGCGGCGGCGACTTTCTCCGCGTCCTCCTCGAGGAGCTCGCGGACAGCGGCCCCGAGCTCGCCCCTGCCACTCTTGGAAGTCTGGCCGAGCGGCTCGCGCCGTCGCCGCTGCCCAGGATCCACCCGGGATCGTGGATCCACGCCCTGTTCGCGACCTGGATCGGCCACCCGGAGAAGACCGCCGCCTGGGACCTGCTCACCCGGGTCCGGGACGCCATGCCGGGAGAGGAGCTCCCGACGTCGCTGCTGCTGGCCGAGGGCTCGGACTGGTTCTGGTGGCTGGGCGAGGACAACCCAACCGAGCTCGCACCGCTGTACGACCGGATCTTCCGCCAGCACCTCGCCGACGCCTGTGTCCAGGTGGGCATCACCCCGCCGGTCGACCTTGCTCGCCCCTTGAAAGCGATCGACTGAGCCACTGCCCGACGCTCTCTCCGCGAGGTCGCGACGCCTCTCGTTCCCGCTCCCGTTCCCGTTCCCGAACGGATGGAGTCTCACCGGCGTCGCTGACCTCTCCTACTCTGACAGGGGAGTTCCGAGGGCCAGGTGGCCACCAGCGGCCGCGGTAGCAGGCGGCGCCGGATTGCCGGAGGGGCGCCTGGCGGTCAGCGCTCTGGGAGGAGCTGGCGCGAGGTCGCCTCGCTGCGCACCACCGCCCGGACCGGCGCCGCGTCGGCACCCACAATCGCCAGCGGCAGGGCCACCAGCTGGTAGCGGCCCGGCGCGACCCCGCCGAGCCAGAGACCTTCGATCCAGGTCATGCCGCGCGCGCGCAGCGCGCGGTGGGCGGGCAGATCGTCGCTGCTGAACGGGTCGACCGACGGCGTGTCGATCCCCACCAGCACCACGTTGCGATCGGCGAGCCAGTGGACGAGCCTCGCGTCGAGAGCCGCAGAGCCGGGGCCGATGGGCGCGTCGAGCGGGTGGCTGTCGGTGCGCAGGAGCAGTCGTGGTGCGGCCGGGCTCCAACCGGCCGGCAAGTGCTCGGGCGCGACGACCTCGGCGGTGACCGCGACCACCTCGGCGGGCCCGATGAGCCGCTCGAGCGGGATCGACTCGACCCCGCCGGCGGTCGCATCGACGTGGCCGGGCGCATCGACGTGAGTTCCGACGTGGCAGCTGGTGGCAAACGACGATGTCACGATCTCCCCCATTACCACCCGATCGAGCTGGAACGCGCGATCGCCAGGCCACACTGGGATCGCTGGCGTCAGCGGGCGGCTGACGTCGATCCACTCCGACCTTCTCGGCGGTGTCCCGGGCAGTCCGTCCATGCCTCAGCCGGGCGATCCCGAGGCGTCGATGTGGCGCCGCAGGAGACCCACCAGTCCCTGCTGGTCGGCGATCGGCTTGGCCACGTAGTCGTTGGCGCCGGACGAGAACAGCAGGTGCTCGCGGTCGCCACGCATGGCGTGAGCGGTCAGCAGGATGATCGGCAGGTGGGCGCAGCCGGGAAGCGAGCGGATCCGCCGTGTCAGCTCGATCCCGTCGACCTTGTTACCGGTGACCCGAGTGTCGGCAAGCGACACGTCCATGAGGACCGCCGCCAACCCGGCGCCGGCGGCCAGGCGCAGCACCTCGTCGCCATCATCGCTCGCCACCACCGCAAAGCCCCCGAAGCGGGACAGGATGGTCTCGATCAGCACGGCGTTGGCCGGATCATCCTCCACGACCAGCACTGTCTCGGCCATCGCTCGTCCCCTCCAGAATGCTTCCACCTTATCAGAACCAGCCGCCGACCTTGACGCGCCTGACCGCGCCCGTTTCCGCACGTCCGCGCGTTCCCGTTCCCGTTCCCGTTCCCGCGCCCGCGTTCTGACCCCGGTCACGTGGAGGCTCCTTTTCCTTCGAACCGCGGAGCGCGCAGAGAACGCAGAGCATGACTATGAGGCCTTCTCCGCGATGGCCTCCGCGGTCTCCGCGGCCTCTGCGGTTCGATGACGATCGGGGTCCGCAGACCCCAGCTTCGGCGGTTTGGGGACGGGTTTCCCGCGCCGGATCGGCGCCCGCCCTCGGCTCAGCTCCGCGCCAGCCAGCCCTCGATGTCGCCGCAGTTGATGAGGTGGCGCGCTTCGGCTCCGGCCCGCCGGGCCACGGTCACGCCCCAGCGCAGGTCGGCAAGGCCTGCCGCATCGTGGGCATCCGGGTTGACGGCGAGCGCCACGCCACTTTCGATCGCCCGTCGCGCCCACGCCGCATCGAGGTCCAACCGATAAGGGCTGGCGTTGATCTCGACCGCGACGCCACGCTCGGCGCAGGCCTCGAGCACCCGCTCGAGGTCGATCTCGTAACCAGGCCTGCCGAGCAGCAGCCGGCCGGTCGGGTGCCCGAGCACCCGGCACGCGGGATGGCCGATCGCCGCCAGAACCCGCTCGGTCTGCGCCTCGGACGTCATCCTGAAGGACGAATGCACCGAGGCCACCACGTACTCGAGGCCGTCCTCGCACCCCTCGGGCACGTCGAGGCGGCCGTCGGGCAGGATGTCCGCCTCGATCCCCTTGACAAGCCGCGGGCCGCCGCCGGCGTTGAGCTCGTCGATCACCCGCCACTGAGCACGCAGACGATCCGCCGTCAGCCCGTTGGCGTAGTGGGCCGCCGGTGAGTGATCGGCGATGCCGAGCAGCTGCCAGCCGAGCTCGGCTGCGGCGCGAGCCATCTCCGCCACCGAGGCGGCGCCGTCCGAGTCGGTGGTGTGGTTGTGGAGCGCTCCACGCAGATCTCGGAGCTCCACGAGAACGGGAAGCCGGTGCCGTGCCGCCGCCTCCACCTCGCGGCCATCCTCGCGAAGCTCCGGTGGCACCCACTGGCAGCCGAGGGCGGCGTACAGCTCCGCCTCCGCAGCGATCGCCACCGCCTCCTCGGCGAACCACAGCCGGCCATCGTCGATCCGCAGCCCGGCCGCCGACGCCCGCCGTCGCAGCGCGTCGAGGTGGGCGGCGCTGCCGGTCGCCTCGACCAGCGCCCACGCCGCACGCCCGCCATCGGCTGTCCGCACTCTCGCCGGCAGGCCGTCACCGGCAGTCCCGGACCAGCCGCCATCGGGCATCGGCTGGACGTCCCGGAGCGCGGTTCGCAGCGCGCCCCCTACCGCCTCGCGGCCTCCGACGACGACCACGTCGAGCACTGCCACCGTCTCGCAACCTCTCCGCAGCTCACCCGCCACCTCGACCCGCTCGACACCGGGTGCGGCCACCAGCGCGGCCGTGAGCTCGTCCGCCGCGCTCCACGCCTGATGGACGAGGCGCCGCTCGCGCGATGACTGGTGGAAGCGCAGCGCGTCGAGCAGCCGCTGCTGGCTGGCCGCCCCGAACCCGGCCAGGCCGAGCAGTCGGTTCTCGCGGCACGCGTACTCGAGCTCGCCTATGCTCGTGACCGCCAACTCCTGCCACAGCGTGCGCGCCCGCTTCGGGCCGAGGCCCGCGACCTCGAGCAGCTCGCGCACCCCCGGCGGCGTCTTCCGCTCGAGCTCGCCCAGCGCCTCGGGCTCACGGCCGCCGGCGAGGTCGGCGAGCACCGCAGCGGTGCCTTTGCCGATCCCCGGCACCTCGAGGATGTCGCCGCTCGCCACCATCGCGGCGAGGTCGCCCTCCAGTCGTTCGACCGACCTCGCGGCGTTCGCGAACGCCCGGACGCGATGCGGATTGCCGCCGTGCAGTTCGGTCAGCTGGGCGATGGCGCGCAGGGTTCGGGCGGCGGTCTTGCGGTCCAACACGAGTCACGTCCTCGTCACGGCGCTGGGCTGGCGGCCGGCACACTTGCTGCGCAGTAGGTCACCGTGCCGCCGCGCGCCGGGGCGAAACCACTCCAATGATATAGTTATTGGCGGCCCACATGGGACTCCTGGCGCGCCTTCGATCATCTCTCACCTACCCCATAGCGGCGACCCTCGTTCTCGTCACCGTGGTCCCCGTCACCCTGGTAGGCTGGCTGCTCGCGTCGTACAACCGCGAGCACCTCACATTCGTCGAGAAGCGCTTCCTGAGCCTTGAGGCCCGGGGGCTCGCGGGCGAGGCCTCCGAGTTTCTCGAGAGCCATCGCATCCAGCTCCAGAGCACGGTGCGCGGCCTCGAGGCAGGGGGCGCCATCGAGGTGTCCGGCTTCGAGCAGCTGCTGCAGGACATCGCCGGCGAGCAGGACCGCGCCTTCGATTACCTGCAGATCCTCGACGAGCGCGGCGAAGGCACGTTCGTCCGCAGCCCGTCACTGACCGCTGAGGCCGAGTCGATTCTCACCGAGGCGGTGGCCAAGGTGCATGCGACGGCGATCGGCGGCGAGCCCGTGGAGCGCCTGGTCACCGGCCTGCCGGGCGGCGAGCCGGCCAAGGCGATCTACGGGTTTCCACTGCGCTCCGCGACCGGCGTCGTCTGGGGCAGCCTGACCGGGGTTCTCGACCTGGATGCTCTCGAGCGCCGTTTCGACGAGAACGCCCGCGCCGGGTTCATCGTCTCCCTGTTCGACGAAAACGGCCTGGTGCTGGTCTCCTCACACCCCCGTCTGCGCGGCCGCGACCTGGCCGCGTCGCCCCTGGTGCGTGACCTGCTGCGGCGTCCGGTCCACCTCACGAGCACCTACCGGCACCCGGTGCCATCGGTCGCTGACGACGTTCTCGGCGCAGTGGCGCCGGTCACCGGGGTTGGGTGGGGGCTGCTGATCGAGCGCCCGACCAAGGAGGCGTACGCTCCGGTCCGGGTCGCCCAGCAGCGGACCCTCGTGGTCAGCGCCCTCGCCGCGTTGGTGGCGCTGGCCCTCGGTTTCGTGCTCAGCCGGCAGCTGATCGTTCCTCTCCAGAGCCTCACGGGGATCTCGTCCGCAATCGCCGAGGGAAACTTCGCGGTCCGCGCCGACGTCAAGGGCACGGACGAGCTCGCGCAGCTCGCGAACAACTTCAACCACATGGCCGGCAGCATCGAGGCCCTGGTGCGGCGCCTCAAGCAGGCGCTGCGTCAGAACCAGGAGCTGTTCCTCGAGACCATTCGGACCCTCGCCGCCGCCATCGACGCCAAGGACCCCTACACCCGCGGCCACTCCGAGCGGGTCAGCTCGTACTCGATGGCGATCGCCCGTCACCTCGGCCTGTCGCAGGACGAGGTCTTTCGGGTCCGCACGGCCGCCATCCTGCACGACGTCGGCAAGCTCGGGATCCGCGACGGCATCCTCAACAAGCCTGGCGGACTGACCGAGGAAGAGTACGCGGTGATGCGGCAGCACACCGCGATCGGCGCCCAGATCATGGAGCCGATCCGGATGCTGAAGGACATCATCCCGGGGATCCGCAACCACCATGAGACCTGGGATGGCACCGGCTACCCCGACAAGCTCGTCGGTGAGACCATCCCGCTGGTGGCCAGGATCATCGGGGTCGCCGACACCTTTGATGCGATGACCACCAAACGTCCCTACCAGGACGCGAAGACGCTCAACTTCGTCCTCACCTCGATGCGACAAATGTCGGGATCGCGGTTCGATCCGAGGGTCGTGGATGCCCTGCTGGCCGCCGTCGCGGCCGGCGACGTCACCCCGCCCTCGGCCGCACCCGGGCCCGACGCCCGACAGGAGGTCTCGTGATGCGTTGGATCGTCTGCCCGGTGCTGCTGACCATCGCCGCCCTCCAGGGCTGCTCCTCTGCGGCGTCGACCGCTGGCGCCGACAGCGCCCCCGCCGAAGCCCCGAAGAAGCAATCACAGTCCAAGGTGAAGGACCCGCTGGCCTCGTTGACCCTGATGCGCCAGGGAGCGGTGCTGCTGCAGCAGGAGCAGTACCAGCAGGCAATCGAGAAGTTCAAGGAGGCGGACCGGGTCGCTCCGGGCAACGCGACCGTCCACAACATGATCGGGCTGTGCAACCTGCAACTCGGGCAGTACGAAACGGCCCGGTCGTCATTCAACACCGCGCTCGAACTGGCGCCCTCGTTCACCGACGCCCGCAACAACCGCGGCACCACCTACCTCGCGCTCGGCCAGCTCCGGCTCGCCGAGGTCGACTTCCTTGCCGTGCTCGCCGACTCGACCTACCCGCACCGCTACCAGGTCTACTACAACCTCGGCACAACCTACTTCCAGCAGGGGCAGCTCGGCGCCGCGGAGGAGAACCTCCGCAAGGCGGTGACCGCGCCGTTCCCGGTGTTCGAGGCGTTCATCCGACTCGCCGATGTCTACCGGGAGCAGGACCGCGACGGCGACGCGGTCGAGCTCCTCGAGGAGGCCCACCTTCGCTTCCCGGACCGCCCCGAGGCTACGTTCGCGCTGGGCAGGCTGCTCATGGAGCTCGGGCGGACCGCTGAGGCGCGGCCGCACCTGGAACAGGTCATTTCCAAGGACCCCGGCTCGGAACGCGCGCGACAGGCGGCGGCACTTCTCAAGCCCTCCTGATGCCCTTCAACTACATTCTGACCAACCTGCTGGTGGACGTTCCGGACGCGCTGGGTGCCGTGTTCGTCGACAGCGATGGCGAAGCCGTCGAGTGGGTCAGCAACCGCGACGGCCCCCCCTTCGAGCTGCGGGTGGAGGGGGCGTGCCAGGCCGCGACGCTGCGCCAGCTCGGGCGCGTCACCGCGGCCACCGGAGCCGGCGATCTGCAGTCGTACGCCCTCGTCGGCAGCCAGCTCACCACGTTGACGCAGATCCTGCCCCACGGCTACTATATCGTGCTCGTGGCACGCCGGTCGGGATCGCTGGGCCTCGCCCGGTTCCACCTCCGGCGCGCCGCCGCGGCGATCGCCGGGGAGATTTGACCCGGCACTCAGATCCCCGCGCGGGGGCGCAATGGTTGGCACATTCCTGAAGAAGCTGAAGCGCGGCCTGTTCATGACCCACACGGAGTTCCTCGAGCGTGTGGGTGACGCGCTCAGGGGGACCGGGCCGGTGGAGCCCGTCCACCTCGACCGCCTCGAAGAGGGGCTGATCGCTGCGGATGCCGGCGTCGCGCTGGCGACCAGGCTGGTGGACGACCTGCGCGACCGCGTGCGCCGGAGCCAGATCACGTCAGCCGAGGAGCTGCGCCCCGCCGTGCGCGCACGCCTGCTCGAGCTGCTGCGCGCTGCCGAGGAAAGCGCGACGTTGCCCGCGCTCACGGCCTTACCCAAGGTCACCCTCGTGGTGGGCGTCAACGGCACCGGCAAGACGACGACAGTCGCCAAGCTCGCCAAGCGGCGACAGGAGGGTGGCGGCCGCGTGGTGCTGGCGGCGGCAGACACCTTCCGCGCTGCGGCCGTCGACCAGCTCAAGGTGTGGGGAGAGCGGGTGTCGGCGCCGGTGATCCAACAGCGCGAGGGCGCAGACCCCGCCGCGGTGGTGTTCGACGCAATCGCGGCCGCCCGCTCACGCGGCTTCGACGAGGTCATCGTGGACACCGCGGGCCGGCTCCACACCCGGGCGAACCTGATGAAGGAGCTCGAGAAGGTGTGCAAGGTGGCGGAGCGCGAGGTGGCGGGCGCGCCCCACGAGGTTCTGCTGGTCCTCGACGCCACCACCGGCTCCAACGGCATCGAGCAGGCGCAGCGCTTCGGGGCCACCGCCGGCGTCAACGGCGTGGTGCTCACCAAGCTCGACGGCACCGCCAAGGGCGGCGTGGTGCTCGCCATTGCCGACACCCTCAAGCTCCCGGTGCGCTGGGTGGGGGTCGGCGAGGCGGTGGACGACCTGCTGCCCTTCGACGCGGAGGAGTTCGTCGACTCGCTCCTTGACATCGAGCGGTGATAGCATTGTTCGGCTCGCAGAACTCCTCCTCTTGAGACCGGAAGAGAAGCACACGATGCTGACGCCGGGACATCACGCGCGAGAGGCCTCGACCGGGTTGGCCGTTGCGACATCGCGCAAAGCAGAATGTGTCGCGGAGCAGACGCTGGCGCGCCCGGACGCGTCGACGGAATGGCAGGGCGATGGCCAGCGGAAATCGTGACGCAGACGCCCGCTGGATGCGCCGCGCCTTCGAGCTCGCGGCGCGCGGCCGCTTCGGCGCCTCCCCCAACCCGATGGTCGGCGCGGTGGTGCTCGACCCGGAGGGACGCCTCGCCGGCGAGGGCTTCCACGCCCGTTGCGGTGGCCCCCACGCCGAGATCGTGGCGCTGCGCGAGGCCGGCGATCGGGCCCGCGGCGGCAGCCTGTTCGTCACCCTCGAGCCGTGCGCCCACCATGGCAGGACGCCGCCCTGCATCGACGCCATCCTGTCCGCCGGCGTTCGCCGGGTGGTGGCGGCGATGCGCGAGCCGAACCCCCACGCCGGCGGCGGCATCGACCGACTCCGCGCCGAGGGCGTCGATGCCGGGGTCGGCGGCGACGCCGATCGGGCGCGCACCCTCAACCGCCGCTGGCTGACCTGGGTGCAGGAGCGCCGGCCCTGGGTGACCCTCAAGGCCGCGGTGTCGCTCGACGGCCGCATCGCCACCCGTACCGGCCAGTCGAAGTGGATCACCGGCGAGCCGGCGCGCCGCCGCAGCCTCGAGCTCCGCGAGGAGCACGACGCCATCGTGGTCGGCATCGGCACCATTCTCGCCGACGACCCGCTGCTGACCCGGCGCCTCGGGCTCAACCCGGGTGAAAGCTGGACGCGCATCGTACTCGACTCCCGCCTGCGGACGCCGACCGCCGCCCAAGTCGTCCAGACCAACCCCGAGCAGACCCTGATCGCGCACACTCAAGAGGCGGCGCCCGGCGAGCGGCGGCGGCTCAAGGACGCCGGCGTGCAACTCCTCGAGATCGCGGCCGGCGCCGACGGCCGGGTCGAATTGCACCAGCTCCTCGAGCACCTCGCCCGGCGCGAGGTGGCGGCCCTACTCGTCGAAGGCGGGTCGGCTGTCCACGGCTCGTTCGCCGACGCTGGGCTGGTGGACGAGGTGATCTTCTTCGTCGCCCCGCTGCTGATCGGCGGCAGCGGCCCGAGTGCCGTGGCGGGTCGCGGCGTCGCCGACCTCGAGCTGGCGACCCGCCTTCGCTTCGAGGGCATCGAACGCCATGGCGCCGACCTCGAGCTGCGGGCCGTGCGCCCGGAGGAAGAGGATGTTCACGGGTCTGGTTGAGGCGGTCGGCAAGGTCGGCCGGGTCCACCGCGCTGGCGCCGGCGCGAGGCTCGAGGTGGCCGTGCGGTGGCCGGATGGCGAGCCACCACGGCTCGGCGACAGCGTCGCTGTCGACGGGGCCTGCCTGACCGCCGTCGAGCCGACGACGGACGGCTTCGCCGCCGACCTGTCACCCGAGACCCTCCGGCGAACCCTGCTCGGCGAGCTCCGATCCGGCAACGAGGTCAACCTCGAGCGAGCGCTGCGGCTCGGCGGCCGGATCGGCGGCCACCTCGTCCAGGGCCACGTGGACGGGCTGACTCGAGTCATCTCGATCCACGACGAGGGCGGCTTCTCCCGCTGGCGGCTGGCGCTCCCGGCGGAGCTGTCCCGCGAGGTGGCAGCCAAGGGCAGCGTGGCCGTCCAGGGCGTGTCGCTGACGGTCGCTGCGGCCGGCGAGGACTGGTTCGACGTGGCGCTCGTTCCACGCACCCTGCAGGCGACGACACTGCGACACCACCGGGTCGGGGCGCGCCTGCACCTCGAGACCGACGTGCTCGCGAAGTATGTCGCGCACCGGCTGGGTGGCGGCGGCCAGCGGTCGGCCCTCGAGGAGATGTTCGGCCCGGGGGCCGACCATGCGTAGAGTCGAACCGGCGTACCCGGACCTGCTGCCGATCACCCACCTGGTGCGGCCCGGCTATCTGCCGGGCCCGCGGGTGGCGCTCGACCCGATTCGCATGGGGGTCGTGTGGGAGGACGCCCCGCGACGCATCCTGCCAGCCGAAGGCTCGGTGCCGCGCGACCCGGTGCGAGCGATCGTCTTCGCGCGGGTCGCCCGCGAGCGCGAGGACGTGCTGCTGCGACTGCTCGAACGGGGATGCTCGGCCCTGCTGGCGCTCGACGACCCGGCGATCACGCCCGGTCACCTCGGCCTGGAAGCGTCCGCGGACGAGGCGCGCATCACCGCGTTGCTGCCGGTGCTCCCCTTCCCGCTCAGCGACGGGCTGCGCACCCCGACCGAGTGGCAGAGCTTCCGGTGGGGCGCCGTGCTCGGGCTGTTCCCGTTCCCTGGCGCCGCCGAGGAGGTCGAGCGCCGGGTCACGCAGCTGAAGAAGGCGGGCGCCGGGTTCGCGATCGCCGCCCCGCTACTGCTCACCCCAACCGACCGCCACCGCATTCTCGACGGCAGCGAGGGTACCGGGCTCGAGGATCGGCTGGAGAACTGCCTCTTCCATGCCGATGTCGGCCGCGGCCTGCACGCGCTGGAGCGGCTCGCC
>Ga0209254_10000757_pt1 | contig 27884 bp, 25 predicted proteins | sample FrelakmetDIP11DI_FD_187148 | JGI IMG/M metagenome (GOLD analysis project Ga0209254, IMG submission 187148) | Freshwater lake sediment microbial communities from the University of Notre Dame, USA, for methane emissions studies - DIP11 DI (SPAdes)... | ecosystem: Environmental > Aquatic >...
CGCGGCGGTTGGTCAGCCGCTTGTCCACACGCCGGCAGAAGTCGAAGATGTCACGGAACGCTCCGCCGGCTTCGCGCGCGGCGACAATCGCCATGATCGCCTGCTCGCCAGTGCCCTTGATGCCGCCCAGACCGTAGCGGATCGACTGCGTGTCGACCGGCTCGAACCGGTACGCCGAGGCGTTGACGTCGGGCGGCAGGATGGCCACGCCCTGCTCGAGCGTGTCGGCGTGGAGCGCGCGAACCTTGTCGGTGTCGTCCATCACGAGCGACAGGTTCGCCGCCATGAACGCGGCCGGGTGATGCGCCTTGAAATACGCGGTCTGGTAGGCGACGAGCGCGTAAGCAGCGGCGTGCGACTTGTTGAAGCCGTAACCCGCGAACTTCTCCATCTGGTTGAACAGCTCGGTTGCCTTGTGCCTGGCGACGCCGTTTCTCTCCGCGCCCGCGACGAAGATCTCGCGGTGCTCGGCCATCTCCTCGGGCTTCTTCTTGCCCATCGCGCGGCGCAGCAGATCCGCGGCGCCGAGCGAGTAGCCGCCGATCACCTGCGCGATCTGCATCACCTGTTCCTGATAGACCATCACGCCGTAGGTGGGGCCGAGGATGGGTTCGAGCCGCGCGTCGGCGTACGAGACGCGCTCGCGGCCGCCCTTGCGCGCCTTGTAGTCCGGAATGAGTTCCATCGGACCGGGGCGGTAGAGCGCGACCAGCGCGATGATGTCCTCGAAGCGCGTCGGGGGCGCGCTCGTGACCAGGTCGCGCATGCCGCGCGATTCGAACTGGAACACCGCGCTCGTGTTGCCGTTCCGGAAGATGTCGTAGGCGGGCTTGTCGTCGAGCGGCAGCCGGTCGAGCGCCAGCGTCGACGCGGGATCGAGCTTGCGGATATAGGTGAGCGTCCAGTCGAGGATGGTGAGCGTGGTCAGGCCGAGGAAGTCGAACTTGACCAGGCCCACCGCCTCCACGTCGTCCTTGTCGAATTGCGAGACGAGGCCGTCCGCACCGGGCTGGACGTAGAGCGGGCAGAAGTCGGTCAGCTTGCCCGGCGCGATCAGCACGCCGCCGGCGTGCATGCCGACGTTGCGGGTGAGTCCCTCGAGCGCTTCGGCGAGTTCGAGCAGCTGGCGTACTTCCTCCTCGCTGCGCTCGCGCTCGGCGAGCAGCGGCTCCATCTCGCGCGCCGCGTGGAGCGTCACGAGCTTGCCCGGCTGGAACGGGATGAGTTTCGCAATCCCGTCGACAAAGCCGTACGGCAGGTCGAGCACGCGGCCCACGTCGCGCACCGCCGCCTTCGCCGCCATCGTGCCGAACGTGGCGATCTGCGAGACGCTGTCGGCGCCGTAGCGGCGTTTGACGTAGTCGATCACGAGCTCGCGGCGGTCCTGGCAGAAGTCGATGTCGAAGTCCGGCATCGACACGCGCTCCGGGTTGAGGAAGCGCTCGAACAGCAGTGCGTAGCGCAGCGGGTCGAGGCCGGTGATGCCGAGCGCGTAGGCGACGAGCGATCCCGCGCCGGAACCGCGCCCGGGACCCACAGGCACGTTGTTGCGCTTCGCCCAGTTGATGAAGTCGGCGACGATGAGGAAATAGCCGGCGAAGCCCATCTGCACGATGGTCGCCGTCTCGAACGCGAGCCGCGCGTCGTATTCGGGGCGACGCTTCTCGCGCTCGGCGGGGTCCGGATACAGCGCTGCCAGTCGTGCCTCCAGCCCGTTCTCGGCCTCGGCGCGCAGGTGCTCCTCGATCGACATGCCCGCGGGCGTCGGAAAGGGGGGCAGGTGCGGCTTGCCGAGCGGGATCGTCAGGTTGCACCGCTGCGCGATCGCCACGCTGTTGGCGAGCGCCTCGGGGAGGTCCGCAAAGCGGTCCGCCATCTCGAGCTGCGTCGCGAAGTGCTGCTCGGTGGTGAAGTGCCGCGGCCGGCGCGGATCGGCGAGCAGGTGCCCCTCCGCGATCGACACGCGCGCCTCGTGCGCGCGGAACTCGTCGGGGCGCAGGTACTGCACCGGATGCGTCGCGACGAGCGGCAGCGCCAGGTCCGCGGCCAGCTCGGCAGTGGCCGCGACCAGCGCGTCGTCGTCGGGTCGCCCGGCGCGCTGCGCCTCGAGGTAGTAGCGGCCGGGGAAGCGCGCTGCCCACTCGCGCGCGAACCGCGCGGCGCCCGCGACGTTCGCCTGCAGCAGCGCCGCGCCCACGTCGCCGTCGCGCGCGCCGGAGAGCGCGATCAGGCCTTCGGTTCCTTCGTCGAACCACTCGCGCCGGAGCTCGGCGCGACCGCGGTGCTGGTTGCCGCGGTAGGCGCGCGACAGCCAGTCGCACAGCCTCAAGTAGCCTTCGCGGCTCGCGCACAGGAGCAGCGCGCGAAACGGCGCGTCGCGCTCCGCGTCGTGCGTCAGCCACACGTCGCAGCCGGCGACCGGCTTGACGCCGCGCGCGCGCGCCGCCTTGTAGAACTTGACCAGCCCGAACACGTTGGCGAGGTCGGTGATCGCCAGCGCCGGCATGGCGTCCTCGACGGCCGCCGCGACGGCCTCGTCGATGCGCACCGTGCCGTCGGCGATCGAGAACTCGCTGTGCAGCCGCAGGTGGACGAAGCTCGGATCGCTCAACGATGTACCCTCACGCGTGCGGCGCAAGCGACTCGGGAACGGCGCGCCGGCTCGGCGGTTCGACGGGTGGCCGCGTGTAGAATTCTACTCTTTGCGACGCCGGTGCTTCACGCCATGTCCCGACTCGTTGCCGCGCTCGCCGTGCTTCTGCTGGGGGCGTGCGCGAGCGCGCCCCCGGCGAGCGTGACGCCGGCGGCGCCGACGCCGAAGGCGCCGCCGCTGCCGCGCACCGCGGAGCCGCCGCCTCCACCGGTGAACCTGTCCGGTTTCCCGCTGCCCTATCGCCAGGGTTATGCCGACGGCTGCGCGAGCACCCAGGGCGCCGAGCGAAAGGACGCCGCGCGTTACTCGGCCGACGGCAACTACCGCACGGGCTGGCACGACGGAATGTGGCAGTGCGGCAAGAAGAAGTAGCGGGCGTCGTCGCGCCCTACGCGCCGCGCCGGGCGGCGCGCGCGGGCCGCGTGGACGTGCGCGGCCTGGCGCTCAACGTGCTGCAGTGGGGCCGGCCGGGCGCGCGCAAGCTCTTCCTGCTGCACGGATGGATGGACGTCGCCGCGTCGTTCCAGTTCCTCGTCGACGAGCTGTCCGGCGACTGGCACGCGATCGCGCCGGACCTGCGCGGCTTCGGCGGGAGCGAGTGGCAGCCGCAGGGCTACTGGTTCGCCGACTACGTCGCCGATCTCGAGGCGTTGCTCGACGCGTTCGCGCCCGGCGAGGCCGCGACGATCGTCGGCCACAGCCTCGGCGCGAACGTCGCCACGCACTACGCCGGCGTGCGTCCGGACCGCGTGGCCGCGCTCATCGCCATCGACGGTTTCGGCATTCCCGCCGAGCAGGCGGACGACGCGCCGCGCAAGTACGCGGAGTGGCTCGACGCGCTGCGCGAGCCGCCGGCATTCTCGCCCTACGCGGACTTCGACGCCGTCGCGGGACGGTTGCGCCGCAACGATCCGCGGCTCTCCGCCGACAAGGCCGCGTTCCTCGCCCGGCACTGGGCGCGCGCGTGCGACGACGGCAAGGTGCGGCTCGCGTCCGACCCGCGGCACAAGCTGCCGTTCCCGCACGTCTATCGGCTGGAGGAAGTGTTCGCCGTGTGGCGGCGCATCCGCGCGCGCGCGCTGTGGATCGCGGCCGAGGATTCGCACATCCCGCGCTGGCTGGAGGGGCACCCTGAAGGCGAAGGCGCGACGGACTCGCTCGCCGGCGTGCGCGCGCGCCTCGCGCATGTGCCGGGCGTCTCGCTGGTCACCGTTGCCGACGCGGGCCACATGGTCCACCACGACCAGCCGCGGGCCGTGGCGCAGGCGATCGAGCGCTTCCTCGCGGCGTGACGGCGTTCCTCGGCATCCGCAGCCGCCGTGGCGCGTATACGGCGCTCGTCGCGCTCACGCTGGTCTGGGGCTCGAACTGGCTGGTGATGAAGGGCGCGCTCGCGCACGCGGACCCGGTCGTGTTCAACCTGCAGCGCACCTGGCTCGCAGTGGCGTTCCTGTTCGCCGTGATTCTGTGGCAGCGGCGCCTGAGCTGGCCGGACCGCTGGACTCCGGTCGTCGTCACCGGATTGTGCACGATGGTCAACTTCGGCACGACGACGATGGCGCTCGCGGAGGGCGGCGCCGGCCGCACCTCGGTGCTCGTGTTCACTATGCCGTTCTGGACGCTGCTGATCGCGCGCGTGGTGCTGCACGAGCGCGTTCGCGGAGTGATGTGGGCTTCGGTGGGGCTGGCGTTCGCCGGGCTGACTGTCGTCGTCGAGCCGTGGCACTGGCAGGGTCAGCTCGCCTCGAAGCTCTGGGCGATCGCCTCGGGCCTGGGCTGGGCCGGCGCGACGGTCGCGACGAAGTACTACCAGCGCAAGCACGACCTCGACATGTTGAGCTTCATCGCCTGGCAGATCCTCGTCGGCGTGCTGCCGCTGACGCTGCTGCTGCTCCTGTTCGACTATCCTGCGACGCGGTGGACCGTCGGGTTCGTTGCGGAGCTCGTCTATTCCGGTGTGGTTTCGACGGCGTTCGGTTTCCTGCTGTGGATCGCGATCCTGCGCCACCTGCCGGCGGGCACCGCGTCGCTCAACATCTTCGCGATCCCGGTGATCGCGCTCGCGTCGTCGACGCTGCTCGCCGGCGAGCGGCTGACCGCCAACGAGTGGGCGGGCATCATGCTGATCGGCATGGGGCTCGTCGTGCTCACGGTGGCGACGCTGCTGGCGGCACGGCGCGGCGAAGCCGGCGCGCCGCCGCCGACGCCGCTCGAGGGCGGGTAGTCGCGCTCAGTCGGCGGCCAGCGCGGCGCGTCTCGCCGCGGCGAGGTCGGCGTCGAGCTGGCACTCCAGCTCGCAAACCAGCGGCGCGGCGTCGGGCGCGAGCGGCGGCTCGTCGCTCGCTTCGACCTCGACCTGCGCGCGAGCGTAGGCCCCGCGCACCTTCGACTCCTCGACGAGGTCCTGCTCGATCGTGTCGAGCACGGTGCCCGCGGCGCGCCGCAGCGCCATCAGGTCGTTGTACGCGCTCAGCGTGAAGCCGCGCCGCTCGCCGCTGCGGTTGTCGTAGAGCAGACGGTCGAGCAGGCGGCGGCACTCGTGCGTGCCCCACGCCAGCGTGAGCTCGCGCACGATGCGCGGGTACGCCTCGAGGCCCGGCTCGTGGCGATCCGGCGGATAGCGCTCCCATGTCGGCGTGCAGACGTTGCAGCGCTGGTGGAATTCCCCGGCGACTTCGCGGAATGCCTGCTCGCGGCCGTGCGTGCGGCACAGGTCGAGCAGCATCACCCACGCCGCCGGAATCGGGCGCGCCTCCGCGCCAAGGTGCCGTCGCAGCACATCGATCGCGAGGTCGACATGCTCCAGCGCCAGGAATGCGTGCGTCCCAGGCCCCTCGGCAGCGAGTTCCACCGCCGAAGCGGGCACGTCGTCGGGACGCAGCGGCTCGGGGACGGGCCGCGCGGCGTGCGGCACGCTCGCGCGCCGCGTGCGGAACACCGCGGGCAGGTCGACGTCTCCGGCTACGCGCGCGTCCGCGCCGGCACACGCGGTCCCGGCCGCCGACGCGACGCGGGGCGGGCAGGCTGCGACCATTCGCGCGAGCACGCGGCGGGGAAAGGAGAGCTTCGGCATGTGCGGGCCATGTGCGAACTGGCGGAACGCGGCGCAAGAAGCGTGCGCGTCCGGATGAACGGCCGCGTGGCTCGGCTAAACTGTTGATTCCCGGCGCGCCGCTGCCGCACTGCGTGCGCCTCCCCACCGGCTATCCCCCACCCGCCTCGCGAAGTGCATCCCGCGTCCCGGCACAACCTGCGTAGCGCGCGCTGCGCTCGTACGCTCCCGCTTGTCGCGCACAGCCCGCGAAGCGCAGTTCGACCGTGACGACTGGCGCGCACGCCGTCGGCGCGCCGGCGCTGTTCGCGCTGTGCACGCTGATCTGGGGCTCGACGTGGCTCGTCATCAAGTTCCAGCTCGGCGTCGTCGCGCCGGGCGTGTCGGTGGCCTATCGCTTCGCACTCGCCGCGGCGCTGCTCGCCGCGTGGTGCTTCGCGTCGGGCTGGCGCCTCGCGTTTCCGGCGCGCACGCACGCGTGGCTGGCCGCGCAGGGGCTGACGATGTTCGGCCTCAACTACGTCGCCGTGTACGAGGCGGAGCGCCACGTCGCGTCGGGCCTCGTGGCCATCGTGTTCTCGACCATCGTGTTCATGACGCCGCTCGGTGCGCGCCTCGCGTTTGGCATGCCCGTCGCGCCGCGCACGCTGCTCGGCGCGGTGTTGGGCGTGGCTGGCGTGGCGCTCCTGTTCCTGCCCGAGCTCGTGCTCGCGCGGGAAGGCGGGGCGCTCAGCGCCGGCGTGGCGTGGGCGTTCGCAGCGACGGCGATCGCCGCCGTCGGCAACCTCGTGTCGATGCGCATGCAGCGCGATCGCGTGCCGGTGCTGCCGGGTGCGGCGTGGGGCATGGCCTACGGCGCGCTCGTCGCGGCAGCGGTGGCCGTGCTGCGCGGCGACGCGTGGATGTTCGACGCGCGCCTGCCCTACGTCGCCTCGCTCGCGTACCTCGCGGTGGTCGGGAGCGTGGTGGCTTTCGCGGCCTACCTCACGCTGCTCGAGCGCGTCGGCCCGGGGCCATCGAGCTTCATCGGCATCGCCACACCGGTGCTCGCGATGCTGCTGTCGACCGCGTTCGAGTCCTATCGCTGGACGTGGATCGCCGTCGCGGGCGTCGCGCTTGCCGTCGTGGGCAACGCGATCGCGCTTCGCAAGTAGGGTCAGACCCTACTCGGAAGGGTCTGACCCTACTTTCAGTCGAAGACGAGCTTCGCCTCGGCGATCAGCCGCCGCCAGCCGGCGAGGTCGCGCTCGATGAGCGCGCCCAGCCGCTCGGGCGCGCCCGGGACCAGCTCGGCGCCCTCGCGCTCGAGGCGCGCCTTGACATCGGGCTGGGCGAGCAGCGTCTGACTGGCGGCGTTGAGCTTCGCCACCACGTCGCGCGGTGTTCCCGCCGGCGCGACGATGCCCCAGTAGTTGACCACGTTCGCGTCCGCAACGCCCTGCTCCTGCCAGCTCGGCACGTCGGGCAGCTGCGGGATGCGCCGCTCGCCGGTGACTGCAAGCACGCGCACCCGCTTCTCGGCGGCGAGAGGCAGCGTCGCGGGGATCGAGGCGGTCATCGCCTGCAGCTGGCCGCCGAGCAGGTCCTTCGTCGCGTCGGCGATGCCGCGGTAGGGGACGTGCGTGATCGTGGTGCCGGTGCGCGCCTTGAACAGCTCGAGGGCCAGGTGATTGACGCTGCCCGCGCCCGCCGAGCCGTAGTTGAGCTTGCCGGGGTTGCGTCGCGCGAAGTCGATGAACTCGCGCATCGTCGCCGCCGGCACGTCCGGGTGGACGACGAACGCGAGCGGACCCACCGCGATCGGCGCGACCGGCACGAACTGCTGCACCGGGTCGTAGCCCGCCTGCTTCGATGCCGCGGCGACCGTCGTGAACGGCGAGGCGACGAACAGCAACGTGTAGCCGTCGGGGTCCGCCTTCGCAACTTCGGCGGCGCCGATCGCGCCGCCGGCGCCCGTCTTGTTCTCGACGACGATCGTCGCGGCCATCGACTCCGCGAGCTTCTGCGCGACGAATCGCGCCACGGTGTCCGTGCCCGCGCCGGGCGGGAACGGCACGATGAGCCGGATGGGCTTCGTTGGGTAGACGCCCTGCGCGAAAGCGGGAGCCGTGGCGAGGGCGAGCAGCGTGGCGAGGAAGGTGCGGCGGGGTCGGTCGGTCATGGCTCGGGAGGGGGAACGGGAAGTCCGCGAGGCTCGCATCGGGGCGTTACGTCCGCGTGACGTCAGTCCTCGTTGTGCTTCGGGACGACATCGACGTTGTCGATCAGGCGGGTGCTGCCGAGCTTGGCCGCCGCGAGCACGATCAGAAGGTTGGGGTGGTCGAAAGCCTCGGGGTGGGGGATGCGCAGCGCGAGGCCGTGGCGCACGGCCACGTAGTCGACGCTCCAGCCGTTGCGGGCCAGCTCGGCGCGCCCGGCAACCTCGAGGTTCGCGTAGTCGGTGCGCCCTCCGGCGATCTCGTCGGCAATCCAGCGCAGCGTGCGATACATCCGCGAGGCTTCCTTGCGTTCGTCCGCCGACAGGTAGCCGTTGCGCGACGACAGCGCGAGCCCGTCGTCCGCGCGCACGGTCTCCGCCGCGACGATCTGGATCGGCATGTTGAACTGCTGCACCATCCCGCGCACGATCTTGAGCTGCTGGCGGTCCTTCTTGCCGAACACCGCGATGTCGGGCTGCACGAGATTGAACAGCTTGAGCACGACCGTGCACACGCCGTCGAAGAACCCGGGCCGGAACGCGCCTTCGAGCTCGGTGGCGAGCTGCGGCGGCTGCACGCGGTAGACCTGCGGTGTCGGGTACATCTCCTGCTCGTCGGGCGCGAACAGCACGTCCACGCCGTGGTCCTCGAGCCCCTTGCGGTCGGCGTCGAACGTGCGCGGGTAGCGGTCGAAGTCCTCGTTGGGGCCGAACTGCAGGCGGTTGACGAAGATGCTCGTCACCACGCAGTCGCCGCGCTCGCGCGCGATGTCCATCAGCGACAGGTGGCCGCGGTGCAGGTTGCCCATCGTCGGCACGAAAGCGACCTGCTTGAAACGCTCGAGGTGCGCGGCGAGCTCGGCGGCGGTTTGACAGATCTGCATGCGTTCCTTTCCAGGGCGCCGGCGCAGCGCTCAGAAGCAGTGCTCGGGCGCGGGGAACGATCCGTCCCGCACTGCCGCGACGTAGGCGGCCAGCGCCGCCTCGATGGAGTCGTGTCCCGACATGAAGTTGCGGACGAACCGGGCCGGTTTGCCCGGCTGGATGCCCAGCGCGTCGTGGATCACCAGCACCTGCCCCGAGCAGTCGGGTCCGGCGCCGATGCCGATCGTCGGCACGCCGGCCTCGGCGGTCAGCCGCGTGCCCAGCGCGCGCGGCACGCACTCGACGACGAGGAGCGCGCATCCGGCCGCGGCGAGCGCTTTCGCGTCAGCGACCACGGCCGCCGCCGCCGCGTCGGACTTGCCCTGCACGCGGAAGCCGCCGAGCGTGTGCACCGACTGCGGCGTGAGCCCGACGTGGCCGCACACCGGGATGCCGCGGCGCACGAGGTACTCGACGGTGGGCGCCATCCACGCGCCGCCCTCGACTTTCACCATCTGGGCGCCAGCCTGAAGCGCCGCCACGCCGGCCGCATAGGCGTCCTCCGCGCGGCCCTGGAACGTGCCGAACGGCAGGTCGGCGATCGCCAGCGGCCGCGCGCAGCCCGCGACGACGCAGCGCGTGTGATAGAGCGTGTCGGCGAGCGTCACGGGCAGCGTCGTCGGGTGGCCCTGCACGACCATGCCCAGCGAGTCGCCGACGAGGAGCACGTCCACGCCGGCCCGTTCGGCGACGCCCGCCAAGCTCGCGTCGTAGGCCGTGAGCATCGCGATGCGGCGGCCGGTCGCGGCCATGCGCGCGAGGTCGGCCACGCTCACGCGCGCGGGACGCGGCGCGGCGGGCGCGGCGTACGGCGCGGCGGTCATGTCAGTCGCGCCGGCCGTCATTCTAGGCGCTGCCAAGGTTGAAGAACTCCCGTTGACCGCGCATGCCGTCGATCCGCGACACGAGCAGCGCGAAGTGCTCGGGATTGTCCACGAAGTTGAGCCGCTCGCTGTTGACGATCATCAGCGGCGCCTCGTCGTAGGTGTAGAAGAAGCGCGCGTAGGCGTCGGCCAGCCGCGCGAGGTAGGACTCGGGCATCTGCCGCTCGCTGTCCACGCCTCTGCGATGCACGCGCTCGACGAGCGTTGCGACCGGCGCCTGCAGGTAGATGACGAGGTCGGGCGCCGGCACTTGCGGCTTCAGGTGCCTGTAGATCTTGTCGTAGAGCGCGAACTCGTCGTCGGTCAGGTTGAGGCGCGCGAACAGCGGGTCCTTGTCGAACAGGAAGTCCGCGACGGTGGGGCGGCCGAACATGTCGGGCTGGGCAAGGCCGCGCAGCTGGTCGACGCGCTGGAACAGGAAGTTGAGCTGCGCGGGCAGCGCGTAGCGCGCCATGTCCTCGTAGAAGCGGGCGAGAAACGGATTGTCCTCCGGCAGCTCGAGCAGCACGTCGGCGCCGAGGTGCTGAGCGAGCGCGCGCGCGAGGCTGGTCTTGCCGGCGCCGATCGGCCCCTCGACGACGACGTAGCGGCAGAGCGCGAGTTGCATCAGCGTCTAAAGCGGGTGGCTGCGGGTGCGGGCGATGCGCTGTCCGGAAACGCCGCGGGCGAGCGCCGCGGCCACGCCCCGGCCGGGAACCCGCGCGGCAGGCGCGATGGCGGCGAGCGGCTGCAGCACGAAGGCCCGCTGGTGCATGCGCGGGTGCGGCAGCGTGAGCTCGCGCGTGGCCATCCGCAGGCGGCCGAATAGTAGCAGATCGAGGTCCAGCGTCCGCGGCGCGTTGCGCACGCCGGCGACGCGCCGGCGGCGCTGCGCGCGCTCGACGGCGAACAGGCGCGCGAGCAGGTCGCGCGCGCGAAGCCGCGTGTCGAGCAGCGCGACGGCGTTGACGTAGTCGGGCTGCGGCACGCTCGTGCCAACCGGCGCCGAGAGGTAGTTGGGCGAGACGGCGACGATTCGCGTGCGCGGCAGCCCGGCAATGCGGCGCAGCGCGCCGGCGATGCGGCGTCGCGGGTGCGCGAGGTTGCTGCCCAGCCCGACGAAGGCCAGCGTCATGCGGCGAGGTTGCGAGCGCTCAGTCCGGCGCGCCGTCGTCGGCGGGCGCGTCCGCTGCGGTCGCCGGCGCGTCGTCCTCGCGCTGCTTGCGGCCGCGGCCGCGCGAGCGGCGCCGCTTCTTCGGCGCCTCGTCGGGCTTGAGCATCGCCTCGCGCTCATCCTCGCCGGCCTCCTGGAAGCGTGTCCACCAGTCGGCGAGCGCCTGCGGAGCCTCGCCGGCCTCCGCGCGCAGCAGCAGGAAGTCGTAGGCCATGCGGAAGCGCGGATGCTCGAGCAGCCGGTGCGGGCGCTGTCCCGCGCGCTGCTCGAAGCGCGGCTGCAGCGACCAGATCTCCTTGATCGTCGCCTCGAAGCGGCGCGGGATCGCAATGCGCTCCGCCTGCTGCGAGAGCACCGCGTCCATCGCGTCGAGCAGCGCCGGCAGCGGCCGCTCGCCCTTGCCCTTCGCCGCGCCCCACTGCCCGAGGACCTCGTGCCAGAGCAGCGTGGCGAACAGGAACGCCGGCGAGACGCTGCGATCCTCGCGCACGCGCGCGTCGGTTTGCTGCAGCGCGACCTCGATGAAGCGCTGCCCGCCCGGCTGCTCGAGGACGACGTCGATCAGCGGCAGGAGGCCGTGGTGCAGTCCGTGCGCGCGCAGCGAGCGCAGCGTCTCGACGGCGTGGCCGGAGAGCAGCAGCTTCTGCATCTCGTCGAACAGCCGCGCCGGCGGCACGTTGCCGATGAGGTCCGCGAGCCGCGCGATCGGCTCCGCGGTCTTCTTCTCGATCGTGCAGCCGAGCTTCGCGGCGAGCCGCACGGCGCGCAGCATCCGCACCGGGTCCTCGCGGTAGCGCGTCACCGGCGGTCCGATGAGCTTCATGCGGCGCGCACGCACGTCGGGGACGCCACCGACGTAGTCCCAGACTTCCTCGGTCTCCGGGTCGAAGTACAGCGCGTTGACGGTGAAGTCGCGGCGCGCGGCGTCCTCGGCCTGGCTGCCGTAGACGTTGTCGGAGATGAGCCGGCCGTGCTCGTCGGCGGCGTCGGTGCCCTGCGCCGCGCGGAACGTCGAGACCTCGACGACCTCGCCCGCGGCGTGCACGTGCACGAGGCGGAAGCGGCGGCCGATGACGAACGCGCGGCGGAACAGCGGCTTCACCTGCTCGGGGTGCGCGTCGGTGGCGATGTCGAAGTCCTTCGGAGGGATGCCGAGCATGAGGTCGCGCACGGCGCCGCCGACGACGAAGGCCTTGAAGCCGGCCTCCTTGAGGCGCCGGGTGACCTGGCGCGCGCCGGCGCTGACCTGGTCTGCGCGCATGGCGTGCTTGTCCGGGCCGTAGATGCGCGGCTCGCCCGATTGCAGTCCGGGCAGCAACCGGGCGAGCAAGCGGCGGATCATCGGAGGCGAGGTTGCGGCAGGGAAGGGCGCGGCGCGTAGGCAGGTGTCGGCCGGGCCGGCACGCAGGGCGAAAGATGGTACCACGCAGGCGCTGGCCCTCCCGCGCTGTGTAAGTGGCCGCTCACTGAGCGGATTTGGTCCCCGCGTCCTGTGCCGCCCCGAGGTTGCGCAGTGGTTCCCTGGTGGACTGCAACGGTCGGATCGCCCGTCAGGCAGTACCGATTCGGCCGTCGCAATCCACGAGGTCGGCGACGCTCGCCCTCCGCCATTGCCCGGGGGCCAGGCCCGCCAGGGTCCACGGCCCGACCGACCAGCGCACCAGACGCAGCGTGGGCAGGCCCACGGCAGCGGTCATGCGCCGCACCTGGCGGTTGCGGCCTTCGCGCAGGACGATCTCGAGCCACGCGGTGGGGACGGTCTTGCGGAAGCGCACGGGCGGCTCGCGCGGCCACAGCCCGGCCGGCTCCGCGATCTGCCGCGCCTGCGCCGGCCGCGTGGGGCCGTCGGCGAGGTCCATGCCGCCCGCCAGCCTGGCGAGCGCCTCCGGCGTTGGGGCGCCCTCGACCTGAACCCAATAGGTTTTCGGCAGCTTGTGGTGCGGGTCCGCGATGCGCGCCTGCACGTCGCCGCGCGAGGTCAGCACCACGAGTCCTTCGCTGTCGGCGTCGAGGCGACCCGCCGGGTACACGCCGCGGACGGCGACCAGATCGCGCAGCGTCGGCACGCCCGCCGCACCGGTGAACTGGCACAGTACCCCGTACGGCTTGTGCAGCAGCACGACGCTGCCGGCAGGGCGCGAGGCTCGCGTTCGCTGCGCGCGCGGGGTGACGAGGGCTGGCAAAATCGATGATAATTGGCTGTTTTTTGCCGCGCTTCCCACTGCGGAAGGCACGCCGACCGGCTTACGTTCGCCGCGGCCGGCGACCGCGCCCCCCCACTTCCTTCCGGCCCCGCTTTCCACCAGGAGATTCCATGCCCGGCTTCCAGCACGTCAAGGTCCCCGCGGGCGGTGCGAAGATCACCGTCAACAAGGACTACAGCCTCAACGTCCCCGACAACCCGATCATCCCCTACATCGAAGGCGACGGCACGGGCCTCGACATCACGCCGGTGATGATCAAGGTCGTCGACGCGGCGGTGGCGAAGGCCTATGGCGGCAAGCGGAAGATCCACTGGATGGAGATCTACGCCGGCGAGAAGTCGACGCGGGTCTACGGCCCCGACGTCTGGCTGCCCGACGAGTCGCTGGCGATCCTCCGCGACTACGTGGTGTCGATCAAGGGCCCGCTGACCACGCCGGTCGGCGGCGGCATCCGGTCGCTGAACGTCGCGCTGCGCCAGCAACTCGACCTCTACGTCTGCCTGCGGCCGGTGCGCTGGTTCAAGGGCGTGCCCTCGCCGGTCAAGGAACCGGGCAAGGTCGACATGGTGATCTTCCGCGAGAACTCCGAGGACATCTACGCCGGCATCGAGTGGGCGGCGGACTCGCCGCAGGCGAAGAAGGTCATCGAGTTCCTGACGAAGGAGATGGGGGTCACGAAGATCCGCTTTCCGGCCACATCGGGCATCGGCATCAAGCCCGTGTCCTCGGAAGGCACCGAACGCCTCGTGCGCAAGGCGATCCAGTACGCGGTCGACAACGACAAGCCGTCGGTCACGCTGGTGCACAAGGGCAACATCATGAAATACACCGAGGGCGCGTTCCGCGACTGGGGCTACGCGCTCGCGGAGCGCGAGTTCGGCGCGAAACTGCTCGATGGCGGTCCGTGGATGAGCTTCCGCAACCCGAAGACGGGCAAGGACATCGTCGTCAAGGACGTGATCGCCGACGCCTTCCTGCAGCAGATCCTGCTGCGCCCCGCCGAGTACAGCGTGATCGCGACGCTGAACCTCAACGGCGACTACATCAGCGACGCGCTCGCCGCGGAGGTCGGCGGCATCGGCATCGCGCCGGGTGCCAACCTCTCCGACTCGGTGGCGATGTTCGAGGCCACGCACGGCACGGCGCCGAAGTATGCCGGCAAGGACTACGTCAACCCCGGCTCCGAGATCCTCTCCGCCGAGATGATGCTGGTGCACATGGGCTGGAAGGAAGCTGCCGCGCTGATCGTGAAAAGCCTCGAGAAGGCGATCGACGACAAGCAGGTCACCTACGACTTCGCGCGCCTCATGCAGGGCGCCACCCAGGTGTCGTGCTCGGGCTTCGGCCAGGCGATGATCGCGCGGATGTGACGCGCGCGGCCACGCCGCAGTGAACGAAGGCCCGCCGTCGCGCGGGCCTTCGTCCTTCGGGGCCGCCCGACCGTCGCGGGCCGGCCGCCGCCCACCCTTCACGCGCGCCGCGCGGCGAAAAAAAGCCCGCCGGTCAGGCGGGCTTCTTCGCTCCCACCGCGCCGGAGGCGCAGCGGAAGCTCGAATTCAGGCGTTCTGGATGTTGCTCGCCTGCTTTCCCTTCGGGCCTTGCGTGACCTCGAAGCTGACCTTCTGGCCCTCCTTCAGGGACTTGAAGCCCTGCATCTGGATTGCCGAGAAGTGCGCGAACAGGTCCTCGCCGCCGTCGTCGGGCGTGATGAATCCGTACCCCTTCGCGTCGTTGAACCACTTGACGGTTCCGGTTGCCATACAGCTTGTTCCTTACAGGGATGGAAGAGTTCGTTCGGGAGGGTCGACTGCGGGCGGCAGGCACACGTGACGGCGCGAAACGGCGTGGAACGGCGACAAACCGGAACACGAGCTCCCCTCGGCCAAACGCCCTTCTTCTACGCGGAATGTCTCCCGTGCGTCAAGACGGGGCGGCCCGCGCGTCGTTTCCCCTTGAAAAAACTGTTGCAATCATCAAACATACCCCCACCTTCCGGGAGCTTCCCGGCTTCACCCCCCCAGCATGGCCGTCCACGAGCAACGCGGCGACCTCCTCGAGGCCGAGAAAACCAAGCCGAAGCAGCCACCGTTGTACAAGGTGCTGCTGCTGAACGACGACTACACCCCGATGGACTTTGTCGTCGTGGTGTTGCAGACTGTGTTCGGCATGTCGAGGGAAAAGGCGACGCGCGTGATGCTGCAGGTGCACCGCAACGGCAGGGGCGAATGCGGGACCTACACGCGGGAGATCGCGGCGGCGAAGGTCGATCAGGTCGTCGGCCTGGCGCGCCGCCACCAGCATCCCCTGCAGTGCACGATGGAGGAGACTTGAGCGTTAAGGGGTACGTCCCGGGCGCAAGCCCGGCAGCCGGCCTGGCGCCACGGAGCTACGCATGATCGCGCAGGAACTCGAAGTTTCCCTCCACATGGCCTTCGTCGAGGCCCGACAGAAGCAGCACGAGTTCATCACCGTCGAGCACCTGCTGCTCGCGATGCTGGACAATCCGTCCGCGGCCGAGGTGCTGAAGGCCTGTGGCGTCGACCTCGACGAGCTGCGCGGCGTGCTCGCCGACTTCATCGCCGAGCACACGCCGCGGCTGCCCCCCCACTCGGATGCCGACACGCAGCCCACGCAGGGCTTCCAGCGCGTGATCCAGCGCGCCATCCTGCACGTGCAGTCCTCCGGCAAGAAGGAGGTCACCGGCGCGAACGTGCTGGTGGCGATCTTCGGCGAGAAGGAGTCGCACGCCGTCTACTTCCTCAACCAGCGCGGCGTGACGCGGCTGGACGTCGTCAACTACATCGCCCACGGCATCACCAAGACGCCGCAGGCGAAGCCGGAGAAGCCGGAGGGCGGCAAGGAGGAGGGCGAGGGCGGCACCGAGTCGCAGGGCGCGCTCGACGCCTACACGATCAACCTCAACCACCTGGCGCGCAACGGCAAGATCGACCCGCTGATCGGCCGCGAGCTCGAGCTCGAGCGCGTCGTGCAGGTGCTGTGCCGCCGCCGCAAGAACAACCCGCTGCTGGTCGGCGAGGCCGGCGTGGGCAAGACCGCGATCGCCGAGGGGCTCGCGCGGCGCATCAACGAGGGCGACGTGCCCGACCTGCTGCGCGAGTACCAGGTGTACTCGCTGGACATGGGCGCGCTGCTGGCCGGCACCAAGTACCGCGGCGATTTCGAGCAGCGCCTCAAGGCCGTGCTGAAGCAGCTCGCCGAGAACCCGAAGTCGATCCTGTTCATCGACGAGATCCACACGATCATCGGCGCCGGTGCGGCCTCGGGCGGCACGCTTGACGCGTCGAACCTGCTGAAGCCGGCCCTGTCCACCGGCGCGCTCAAGTGCATCGGCGCGACGACGTACAACGAGTTCCGCCAGATCTTCGAGAAGGACCACGCGCTGTCGCGGCGCTTCCAGAAGGTCGACGTGCCCGAGCCGTCGGTGGCCGAAACCGTCGAGATCCTCAAGGGGCTGAAGTCGCGCTTCGAGCAGCACCACGGGGTGAAGTACGCTCCCGCGGCCCTGACCAGCGCGGCGGAGCTCTCCGCGCGCTTCATCAACGACCGCCACCTGCCCGACAAGGCGATCGACGTGATCGACGAGGCGGGCGCGGCGCAGAAGATCCTGCCGAAGAGCAAGCAGAAGAAGATCATCGGCAAGGGCGAGGTCGAGGAGATCGTCGCGAAGATCGCGCGCATCCCGGCGAAGAACGTCTCCTCCGACGACCGCAACGCGCTGCGCACGCTCGACCGCGACCTCAAGAACGTCGTGTTCGGCCAGGACAAGGCGATCGACGCGCTCGTCTCGGCCATCCGCATGGCGCGCTCGGGACTCGGCAACCCGGTGAAGCCGATCGGCAACTTCCTGTTCAGCGGCCCCACCGGCGTGGGCAAGACCGAGGCCGCCCGTCAGCTCGCCTATTGCCTCGGCATCGAGCTCATCCGCTTCGACATGTCCGAGTACATGGAGCGCCACGCGGTCAGCCGGCTGATCGGCGCGCCGCCCGGCTATGTCGGCTTCGACCAGGGCGGGCAGCTGACCGAGGCGATCACCAAGCACCCGTACAGCGTCCTGCTGCTCGACGAGATCGAGAAAGCGCACCCGGACATCTTCAACGTGCTGCTGCAGGTGATGGACCACGGCACGCTGACCGACAACAACGGGCGCAAGGCCGACTTCCGCAACGTCGTCATCATCATGACGACGAACGCGGGCGCGGCCGACCTCGCGCGGAGCACGATGGGCTTCGCCACCGAACGCGCGGCCGGCGACGAGATGGGCGAGATCAAGCGGCTGTTCACGCCGGAGTTCCGCAACCGGCTCGACGCCACCGTGAGCTTCGCCACGCTCGACCACGACGTGATCCTGCGCGTCGTCGACAAGTTCCTGCTCGAGCTCGAGAGCCAGCTGCACGAGAAGAAGGTCGAGGCCTCGTTCAGCGCGAAGCTCAAGGCGCTGCTGGCGAAGAAGGGTTTCGACCCGCAGATGGGCGCGCGGCCGATGGCGCGGCTCATCCAGGACACGATCCGCAAGGCCCTCGCCGACGAGCTCCTGTTCGGGCGGCTCGTCAACGGCGGCAAGGTGACCATCGACGTCGACGACGCCGACAAGGTGACGCTCGCCTTCGAGGAGGAGGCGCCGAAGGAGGCCGAGCCAGTCGCCTAGCAGGCCGATGCAAAAGGCGGTCGCACGGTCGCGGCGAACCGCGGCGTCGGAGTTACGCCTTTTGCATCGGGATCGAGTCAGGGCGCGCGCCTTGGGGCGCCGGCCTCCTTGCATCGTCGTGCCAGCAGAGCGCGGTCCGCGTCGGCCGGCAAGCGGCGACTCGCGCAGGCCGTCGATCCCCGTTGCGCTGCGCGGCAACGGGGCCCCGCGCCGGCCGCTCGCGCCGCGACCCGTTGGCGCGCGCCGGAAACGGCACGCAACACCGCGAGCCGTGCGCAGCATGCAGCCCAGTGGGGCGCTATCGCGTCATGCTGCTGGGCGACGCTCGGCGTTTGCGCGCTTGTGTGTTTGGGCAGAACCCGCGCATCGCGGGCGGGTCTGCGTTGCCTTTCCGGCGGCGGCGCACGGCCGCCCGAAGCCGCCGCCCTGACGTCATCTCGGCGAGAAACGCGGGCATCACTTCCGCCCGCGTTTCTCGCCGATCGCTAGGCTAGCGCATCCGCCCAGGTGTTGCGCGCCCAGTTGAACGCGTACTCGCCTTCCAGCGCCGTCCAGCCGGGCGACACGCCGCCCGCACCCTGAACGGCGATCAGCGTCTTCTTGTCGCGGTCGTACTGGTGCACCGAGGCGACGTGCATCACGTCCTTGTCGGTGACGAAGCTGTAGCAGGTGTTCGTGACGACCGGCGAGGGGTTGACCTGCTGCCCGGTCAGCAGCGCGACGATCGCCGCCGCGCAGACCTTCGCGTGCTGGTTCGCCATGTGCCCCGACTTCGGCATGCCCGGCGCTATCTGGATCGCGTCGCCGAGCACGTGCACGTTCTTCACCTTGACCGACTCGAACGTGGTGAAGTCAACCTCGCACCAGCGGTTGTTCGCCGTGACCACTCCGGCCTGGCGTGCGATGTCGCCGGCGGCCTGCGGCGGTACGTAGTTCAGCACGTCGGCCCTGACGTCCTCGGCGGTCTCGAATTTCGCCGTCAGCGTCTTCGCGTCCACGCCGGTGCCCACGTAGTTGTTGCGGTACTCGACGATGCCCTTGAACTCCTCGGCCCAGGCGCGCTTGAACAGGGGGCCCTTGGAGGTCACGTCGGGGTTGCCGTCGAGGATCAGCACCTTGGAGCGCGGCTTCGCGCGCTTGAAATACCACGCCACCTGGCAGGCGCGCTCGTAGGGCCCGGGCGGGCAGCGGTAAGGCGCCACCGGGATCACCAGCGCGTAAACGCCGCCGTCGCGCATCGCCTCGAGCTGGCGGCGCAGCGCCACCGTCTGCGGGCCTGCCTTCCACGCGTGCAGCACCGTGTCCTGCGCCTCGGCGTTGTCGAGGCCGGGCACGCGCATGAAGTCGATGCCGGGTGAGAGCACCAGGCGGTCGTAGGGCAGCGGGTCGCCGCCGGCGATGCGCACCATCCGCTTCTCGGTGTCGATCGCGGTGGCGATGTCGCGCACGACCTTGACGCCATGGTTGCGCGCGAGAGCGTCGTAGGGCACGGTGAGGTCGGCGATGGTCTTGCTGCCGCCGAGCACGAGGTTGGACAGCGGGCAGGAGACGAACGCCTCGTTCGGCTCGACCAGCGTCACCTCGACCCGCCCGCCGCTCCACATGCGGATGTACTTCGCCGCGGTCGCCCCGCCGAAGCCGCCACCCACCACCACCACGCGGCCGGCCGAGGGTCCACCCGGCATCGTCGCGCAGCCGGGCAGCGCGCCCGCCGCGCCCGCAGTCAGCGCGGCCTTCAGGAAATCGCGTCTTGGCATCGTCATGGCCGGCTCCTCACTTCTGCGCCGCGAACCACGCGGACATCGTGTCGACCTGCGCGGGCGTGTAGCCCTTCGCGAGCTGGTGCATGATCGTCGCGGGCCGCTTGCCGTCGCGGAACTCGCTCATCAGCCGGACGAGCTCCTCCTTCGGCCGGCCGGCGAGCGAGGCGACTGTGCTGCCCGACACGGCCTTGCCGCCCGTGCCGTGGCAGTTCGCGCACGTCGCGGCGAGGCTTCGGCCGAGGTCGGCGTCCGGGATGCCGCCCTGTGCGTGCGCGGCGGTGGCGGCGGTCGCGAGCGCGACCGACAGGATGCAACCTGTGAGCTTCACATTTTCCTCCTGGAAGTGCGACGGTGGTCCTTTGAGCATGCCTTGCGGCGCGGGAGCCTTCGCCGGCCGCGCCGCCTATCCCTGCGCGGCGTCTCGCGCGCCGCTCGCTCGCGCATAGGATAATCCCGTACGCGGCGTGTTGGCAGGGGTATTGGTTCGAAGCATTTGCCGCGGGGGCGCCAGCCAGGCCCGAAGGGCGCGTCCGCTCGTGCGGGCGGCGGCCGACGCTGCAACCTGGCGCAAGGCAGTGCGGTCCAGGGAGGCCGCGAATTGCCCCGCAGCGCGTCAGCGCGGAGGGTAGTCCAGTGAGCGCGCCGGGCAGTCCATTGAGCGGCAGGCGCCTACGGAGATCGAATTGGGCATCGAGATCACGTTCCGCGGCGCGGCCGGCGAGGTGACCGGATCCTGCTACGAGGTCGCTGCGGCCGGGAGGCGCTTCCTCGTCGACTGCGGGCTCGTGCAGGGCGACCGCAGTGCCGAAGAGCGCAACCGCGCGGCGCTCTCCCCGGGCGACGCGAAGCTCGACTTCGTCGTCCTCACGCACGCGCACATCGACCACTCGGGCCTGCTGCCGCGGCTCGCCGCGCTGGGCTTCCGCGGCCGTGTGTACGCGACACCGGCGACCGCGGACCTGTGCGGCGTCATGTTGCCGGATTCCGCGCACATCCAGGAGAAGGACGCGCAGTGGGCGCGCGAGCGCAATGGCGGCAAGGCCGGCAAGGGTGGCCGCCGCGAGGAGGCCGCCGCTCTCTACGGCATGGAGGACGCCGAGCGCGTGCTGCGCCAGTTCGAGACCGTGCCCTACGCCACCGCGTTCTCGCCGGCGCCCGGGATCACCGCCACCTTCCGCGACGCCGGTCACATCCTCGGCTCGGCGATCGTCGAGCTCGACCTGGAGGACGACGGGCGGCGCTTCAGGCTCGTGTGCTCGGGCGACCTCGGCCAGCCGGGGCGGCCGGTGCTTGCCGACCCCACGCCGATCGCCGAGGCCGATGCGCTGCTCGTCGAGTCGACCTACGGCAACCGCCTGCACCGATCGCTCGCGCAGACCTACGACGAGCTCGCCGCGGTGCTCTCCGCCACGCTGCCGCGCGGCAACGTGATCGTGCCCGCGTTCGCGGTCGGGCGCACACAGGAGGTGCTGCACGTGCTGGCCGACCTCGCGCGGGCTGCGCGCGTGCCGCCGCTGACCGTGTTCGTCGACTCGCCGCTGGCAACGAAAGCCACCGCGATCACCGCGCGCTACGCCCCGATCCTCGATCGCGAGAGCCGCGATCTCGCGGCGTGGCAGGCCGCGCATCCCGCGCGCATGCGCGTGAGCTTCACGGAAAGCGTCGAGGACTCGATGGCGATCAACGCGGTGCGAAGCGGCGCGGTGATCGTCGCGGCGTCGGGCATGTGCGATGCCGGACGCGTGCGCCACCACTTGCGCCACAACCTGCCGCGCGAGTCGACCGCGGTGTTGATCACCGGCTTCCAGGCTGCCGGCACGCTGGGTCGCGCGCTCGTCGACGGCGCGCGCAGCGTGCGCCTGTTCCGCGAGGAAGTGGCCGTACGTGCGTCGGTCCACACGATCGGAGGGCTCTCGGCGCACGCCGACCAGGCCGCGCTGCTCGGCTGGCTCGGCGCGTTCCGTCGCAAGCCCGCGCGGACCTTCGTCGTGCACGGCGAGCGCGGTGTGGCGGAGAGCTTCGCCGCGCTTGTGCAACAGCGTCTCGGCTTTCCCCGCGTCGAGGTGCCCGCGCTCGGCGCGCGTCACACGCTCGCCTGAAGCGCCGCGTCGGCCGGCGCAAACGGAAACAGTTTCCGCCTTGCGGAACCGGTCGGCTCGCCTGAATCCGCCTGGGTTCACCCGGGCGACCCGTGCTCGCTCAAGGGCTTGCCGCGGGTCCCGCAGCTCGAAGGGTCGCGCGCAGCCGGATATTCCAGTGCGGCGCAGCAACACTATTCGGGAAAATTGCTCGACGGCTTTCCGCTTGGTGGAAACGATTTCAAAGTCATTGATATTGCTTTGATTTTTTTGTGATGCGGTGCCGCATTCGCCCTTGAAAACGCGGTGGGCCTTTGGTAGCTTCGAACTGTCACGACGGCCGCGACGAGCATCGCGGGAGCGGCCGGCAGGCGCAGGGCCTGGGTCTTTCATCCCCATCCAAGCCCGCCGACCCGGCCGAGCAATCCTCGCCGGGTTCGTGCAGCGGGACGCCGGCGGCCCGGAGCCGCCGGGGTTACCCGCAAACGTGGCGCGGTCGCCGCCGGGAGGCGACAGCCGTGCCGCCGACCAGCGTGCCGCGCCCCGGGAGGGGTTGCGGCTTGGCCAATGCGCAGTTGATGGGAGCGGGAAAGATGAACTACGACCTCGAGGCGGCAAGACTCAAGAAGGACTGGGCGGAGAACCCGCGCTGGCGCGGCATCAAGCGCGGCTACACGGCGGAGGACGTCGTGCGCCTGCGCGGCTCGATCCACATCGAGCACACGCTCGCTCGCCGCGGCGCCGAGAAGCTCTGGCGGCTGCTGCAGGACGAGCCGTTCGTCAACGCGCTGGGCGCGCTGACCGGCAACCAGGCGATGCAGCAGGTGAAGGCGGGACTGAAGTCGATCTACCTGTCCGGCTGGCAGATCGCCGCGGACGCCAACGTCGCCGGCGAGATGTACCCGGACCAGTCGCTGTACCCGGTGAATTCGGTGCCCGTGGTCGTGCGGCGCATCAACAGCACGTTCCAGCGCGCCGACCAGATCCAGCACATGGAAGGCAAGCACGAGGTCGACTACTTCGCGCCGATCGTCGCCGACGCGGAAGCGGGCTTCGGCGGGGTGCTCAACGCGTTCGAGCTGATGAAGGCGATGATCGAGGCGGGCGCGGCCGGCGTCCACTTCGAGGACCAGCTCGCGTCGGTGAAGAAGTGCGGCCACATGGGCGGCAAGGTGCTCGTGCCCACGCGCGAGGCGGTCGAGAAGCTCGTCGCGGCGAGACTTGCGGCCGACTGCATGGGCGTGCCGACGATCCTGCTCGCGCGCACGGATGCGGAAGCCGCCGACCTCGTGACCTCCGACGTCGACGACAACGACAAGCCGTACCTCACCGGCGAGCGCACGGTCGAGGGCTTTTACAAGGCACGCAACGGCCTCGAGCAGGCGGTCTCGCGCGGGCTGGCCTACGCGCCCTACGCCGACCTCATCTGGTGCGAGACCGGCAAGCCCGACCTCGCGTTTGCCCGCGCTTTCGCCGAGGCGATCCACGCGAAGTTCCCCGGCAAGATGCTGTCGTACAACTGCTCGCCGTCGTTCAACTGGAAGAAGAACCTCGACGACGCGACGATCGCGAAGTTCCAGCGCGAGCTCGGCGCGATGGGCTACAAGTACCAGTTCATCACGCTGGCCGGCTTCCACAGCCTCAACTACTCGATGTTCGAGCTGGCGCACGGCTACGCGCGCAACAACATGAGCGCGTTCGTCGAGCTGCAGGAGAAGGAATTCGCCGCGGCCGACAGGGGCTTCACCGCGGTCAAGCACCAGCGCGAGGTCGGCACCGGCTACTTCGACGCGGTGACGACGACCGTGCAGGGTTCGCAGTCGTCGACGACGGCCCTCAAGCACTCGACCGAGGACGAGCAGTTCCTCGACAAGAAGGCCGCGGCCTGACGCGCGGCCGGGCATCCTCCTGACGGAAGCCGCGTCCTCCCGGGCGCGGCTTTTTTTTGGTTCTTCGCCGGATTCCTGGGAAGGCGGCGCAGAACCTTTGATTTGGGGTCGGACCAGGCGTTACGCGACAATCCGGGCATGACCGCACCCGCGACGCAACGCCTGTTCTTCGCGCTCTGGCCCGACGCCCGCGCCCGCGACCGGCTGGCGCGCCTGGCTGCGGAGGTCGCCCACCACGCCCAGGGACGCGCCCCGCACGGGGAGAGCCTGCACGTCACCGTCGCTTTCCTCGGCTCCGTCGCCGCAGAACGTCTGCCCGGCGTGCTGCGGGCAGGCGAGGTCGCCGGTCGCTGCGCGGATCCCTTCGAACTCGCTCTGGAGCGCATGGGCGGAACCGCCTATGGCATCGCCTGGCTCGCGCCCGGCGACATCCCCGAGCCGCTGCACGCGTTGCACGCTGCGCTGGCCGAAGCGCTCGCGTCCGCCGGGTTCCCGCGCGAGCGCCGCATGTTCCGCCCGCACGTCACGCTCGCCCGCGACTGCGTGCGTGCGGCGCAGCGTGGAGCGATCGCGCCGATCGGCTGGACGGCGGAGCGGCTCGCGCTGGTGGCCTCGACACCGGCAAGCGGCGGGTCGAGCTACCGCGACGTCGCGAGCTGGCCGCTTCATCGCTCGAAGTAGACTGCGCGGTGCTACAGTCGCGCGCCATGGCGACCGGTCGTCAGCGACACCTGTCCGCGGAGGACCTCGAGGCGATCCTCGGCGTCACCAGCCGGCTCGCCGCACCGTTCGATCTCGCGACGATGCTCGCCGAGGTCGTCAACGCGGCAAAGCAGGTGCTGAAGGCGGATCGCGGCTCCGTGTGGCTCTACGACGCACCGCCCGACGAGCTGGTGCTGGAGGTCGGGACCGGGCTCGCCGCGGTGCGCATCCCCGCCGGCACCGGCATCGTGGGTGCCTGCGCGCGCACGCGCGCGCCGATCAACGTGCCCGACTGCTACGCCGACCCGCGCTTCGACCAGGGGATGGACCGCGCCACGGGCTACCGGACGCGCTGCATGCTCACGCTGCCGCTCGTGGACCACCGCGATGCGTTGGTCGGCGTCATGCAGGTGCTGAACAAGGCCGGCGGGACGTTCGACCGCGACGACGAGGACCTCGCCACGGCGCTCGCCGCGCAGTGCGCGGTGGCGCTGCAGCGCGCGCGGCTCACCGACGCCCTGATCGAGAGCGAGCGCATGCGCCAGGAGCTCGAGATGGCGCGCGAGGTGCAGATGAGCACGCTGCCCTCCACGATGCCCGTCGTGCCCGGCTACGACGTGCACGGCTTCTCGCGTCCCGCCGAGCAGACCGGCGGCGACACGTTCGACCTGATGGCAACTGATCGCGGGCTGGTCGTCGTGCTCGGCGATGCGACGGGTCACGGCATCGCGCCCGCGCTGTCGGTGACGCAGATGCAGGCGATGCTGCGCATGGCCTTCCGCCTCGGCGCCGACCTGCCCACCGCCTTTCGCAACGTCAACGACCAGCTGGCCGCCACGCTGCCCGACGACCGCTTCATCACCGCGTTCATCGGCGTGCTCGAGCCGCGCTCGCACCGCTTCGAGTTCCACAGCGGCGGGCAGGGCCCGATCCTGCACCTGTCGGTGCGCGGCGGGTGCGTGTCGCATCGCCCGACGAGCTTTCCGCTTGGCGCGATGCCGCTCGGCAAGCTGCGGCCGGCGGTGGTGCTCGACCTCGAGCCGGGCGACGTCGTCGCGCTGATCACCGACGGCGTCTACGAGTACCAGGACGCCGCCGGCGAGTGCTACGGCGAGGCGCGGGTGCAGGCGATCGCGCGCAGCCATGGCGCGCGCCCGATGGGTGAGCTGGCGGCGCGCATCCTCGCCGACGTCGAGGCGTTTGCGGGCGGCGCGCCGCAGCTGGACGACGTGACGATGGTGCTGGTGGCACGCGCGCCGGCCACCGACGTGCGGCGCTTCCCGCGCCGCGTCGACGCGCTCCCCGATCTGGTGGCATTCACCGGCGCCTTCTTCGACCGGCACGGCGTCGACCGGTCTTTGCTGTCGAACGTCGACTTCGCCATCGAGGAGCTGTTCACCAACATGGTCAAGTACTCGGCGCCGGGGGGCGCCGAGGTCGAGGTGGCGCTCGCGCGCATCGCGGGGGGCGTCGAAGTTGCGCTGACGGACTATGATGTGGAACCTTTCGACCTCACGCGCGCCCCGGATGCCGACGTGACGTTGCCGATCGGCGAGCGCCGTCCCGGCGGGCTGGGCATCCACCTGACGCGCAGGCTGGTCGAGGGGCTGGACTACCAATACGCGGCGGAGCGCAGGGAAGCGCGCATCACGTTCCGCAAGACGGCAGCGGCGTCGGCCGCCGACGGGGCGGGGGAGGCTTAGGGCATGCTGACGATCGAGGCGGGGGAAGAAGGCGTCGTGGCTTTGAAGGGGCGGCTCGACGCCGCCCAGGCTGCGAGTGCCCAGGCAACCCTCGACAAGGTCCAGGGTACCGTCACGCTGGACCTGGCCGGCCTGGATTACATCTCCAGCGCGGGGCTAGGGGTGCTGCTCAAGACGCAGAAGCGGCTGATGGCCGCCGGCGGCAAGGTGCGCCTCGCGGGCGTCGGCCCGCACGTGCGCGACATCTTCGTCTACTCGGGCTTCGATCAGCTGTTCGAGATCGAGGCGGTGAAGTAGGCTGCTCTCCCGGTTCGGTCGCCCGGACACGACCGTGGTCGACGACGCCGATCGCGCCGCCCTCGCGCGCTTCCGCGCGGGGGATCCCGCCGCGTTCCGCGAGCTGGTCGAACGCTACCAGCGCCCCGTCTACAACGCCGCGTTCTGGATCCTGCGCAATGCCGAGGATGCGCGCGACGTCGCGCAGACGGTCTTCCTCACGCTGGCCGAGCGCGCGCACGAGTACGACCCGCGCCACAAGCTCTTCAGCTGGATCTACCGGATGGCCGTCAACGAGGCGCTCAACGTGGCGCGCCGCAACGGCCGCGAGGAAGCGCTCGACGATGATGCGGACTTCCCGGACGAGGACGGCGCCGGGCCGGAGCGCAGCGCCGAGGACGGGGAGCGCGCGCGCGCCGTCCGCGGCGCGCTGGCGCGGCTGGGCGTGTCCGACCGCACGGTGATCACGCTGCGCCACTTCGCCGAGCTGCCCTACAGCGAGATCGCGGTCGCGCTGGGCATCGACGAGAAGACGGTCAAGTCGCGGCTGTTCGAGGCGCGCCAGCGCCTGCGAGCGCTGTTGCCGGGGCTGTAGGATGAAACGCCCCCCACGCTCGCTCCGCTCGCTGCCGCCCAACGGAACGCCAACTTTTGCCTGGCTCGCGTGTACTTGAGACATCGGGCGCGAACCGGTGTGCCGGCTGAGAGGCCGGCACTTCCAGACAGGACCCCGGCTGCAGCACCCGGGGTGGCCGAACCAACGACATGAACAATAACAATACCGAAGCGACGAAGCTGATGCACGCCGTGCTCGACGGCGGGGCCTCGCCCGAGGAACGCTCGGCGCTCGAGCGCGCGCTGGCCGCCGACCCGCAGGCGCGAGCGGAATTCGACGGGTTGCGGCGGATGTTCGCCCAGCTCGACGCGATGCCGCACTACGCTCCGCCGCCCGGCTTCGCCGAGCGCGTCGTGGTGTTGCAGCGCAGCATGGCTGCGGGCGACCCGGCCCGCCAACTTTTCTCGCCGTCGGGTGTAATTGGGCCATCGGGGAAGGACATCAGCGTCCGCAACCCGTCCGTGAACGTAACAAGACCTCGGACGCCGTCCGAGTCCATCTGGGGGAACTGGCAAATGGCTATGAGCAAGCGCGGCATGTGGATCGTGGGTGGTGTGGCGGCCGCGGTCGCGGCGATGTTCATCGGCGGCGTCGTCGACTTCCCGGCTTCGGGCGACAAGGCGACGGGCACGATCGCTCCCGCGAAGAAGGTCAGGGGCGAGCAGCCGGGCACGGACGACGTCAAGCGCAACAAGAGCGAGACCGGCACGTCGCAGTCCGCCCCGGGCAGCGGGCAGGCCGTGGGCGGCGCGAGCGGTGCCGATCAAGGTGCGGCGGCTGGCGCGGTTGGCAACTCGGCTGGCGCGGTCGGCAACTCGGCTGGCGCGGTCGGCAACTCGGCTGGTGCGGTCGGCAACTCGGCTGGTGCGGTCGGCAACTCGGCTGGCGCGGTCGGCAACGCGGCTGGCGCGGTGGGCAACGCGGCGAGCGCGGTCGGCAACGCGGCGAGCGCGGTCGGCAACTCGGCGAGCGCAGTCGGCAACTCGGCGAGCGCGGTCGGCAACTCGGCCTCAGCCGTCGGCAGCGCCGCTGGTGCCGCGGTGGGCGCCGCGGAAGCCAGGAAGAAGTAAGGGATCCTCTTCCGTTACTGGCCTCGACCGCCGGCTCGCGAGAGCCGGCGGTTT
>Ga0209254_10000759_pt1 | contig 27878 bp, 24 predicted proteins | sample FrelakmetDIP11DI_FD_187148 | JGI IMG/M metagenome (GOLD analysis project Ga0209254, IMG submission 187148) | Freshwater lake sediment microbial communities from the University of Notre Dame, USA, for methane emissions studies - DIP11 DI (SPAdes)... | ecosystem: Environmental > Aquatic >...
GACACTACCCATCATACCAATAGGATGGGTAGTGTCTATTGACCCAAAGGCTTGCAGGTTGACGGGGCAGCTCTCAATAGTCATCTCATAGGTTTGATCTGCCCGATATCCTTATTTTGTGATTACCGGAAGAAAGATACCACTGGTGATTGCCCCAGGCCAGAAGCCATCTTCCAGTTTATAAGAATCTCCGCTTAGTTGGGATGAGCTTGCGTCCGTCTGACCAAAGGTCCCAGTCAACTTGTAACCTTCACCGCTAGCCTCAATCATCCCCCCACCTTCCGCCGTGTTCCAGGTCAGATCATATCCATCACCACTTTGAGCGCTCACCATCCAATGCGTAGCAGCGATACCCAACCCGCTGATCATCACGATCAATCCCAGGATCAATAGAATGCGTTTAATTGTAGTCATAACCCACCTCCTCTCAGTAGATCAGTATATTAATTCCACCATTGATACCGCCCCCATTTCCATCAAAGCGGAAGAAGTCGAGCCGGTTGTCGGTGCTGCCATAAACATAAGTGACGATTCGGGGGACGCCATTCCCAAATGCTACTGCGGATATATATCGGTTGCTAACATCGAACCCGAAGTCAAGCGTACATCTTCCAAGTCCACTGCCATCGATGACCGTGATGGGAGTTGTATTCACATTATTAAATGATCGAATTATTAGTGAGCCACTGTTACCACAATCTACATACACTCCCGCCTTCACAAAGCCATCCCCCGTAAGCGATTGCTTGGCATCTCCATTGGCGTACAAAGCCCCGCCGGAGGTAGGAACAGATGGGTTGGAAAAATAACCACCAAAATCCGTTGCTGAGTTGGTACTGCCATACACACCATAGCCTGTGCTGCTGGTGAAGTAGCCACCTGCGGCTGCACTTGTGCTAATTCCTTTGACTCCGGCTTCATTGGTTGAGGTACTATTGGTCTCACCGTAAACACCATTATCGGCGGAAGCCCCTCCAGTGCTGGTACCTTTCACACCAGTACTGCCCACACTCGAGCCTAGGATAGAAGGCGAATCAACTGTTCCACCGCTGTTAGTCACCGAAAATATTGGGCTGATAGATCCATTAATCGTATGGGCAAACGGCAACCGCAGACCCAGTGCATACGGGGCAGCTAGCAGTTCCTGGCGTGGTGAAAGCGTGGTGTATGCACCACCAAGTGTCGGGCAGCGCACCTGGATCTCAACAAAGCGTGCATAACCATCAATCACACTGGCGGGAACATTGACTACGGCAGTGAACAAGCCATTTGTCACCAATAGGTTCGTGTCGGTATCTGTGGCCAGTGATAGTCCACCGGAAGGATCAGCATAAATATTCCATATAAAGTCACACTGATTATTCACCAATGAGCCGTTGTTGGTCAACTTACCCTGATAAGTGAATGCACTGCTCACTAAACCATTTAATTCATCGATCGCTAAAACGGGGGGTTCTTCATCTGGGCTTGACACCGCTGTATCACTCTGCTCTACAGCCGTCGGTTGTGCAGTGATCGGTGGATCATCCTGTGGATCTGTTTCTTGTGCACGTGTGCCACTCTGGGAAATAAACAAAAGCGCCGCTACTACTCCAACCGTAATCATCATTAAACCAGCATTTCGTTTCATGGGTTTTTCTCCTTTTATTCAATCCTGATGGAAATTAAGAGCTTATGCACCGAATTTCCCGATTACTACAGACCTCCCGCTTACTATTTATCGCGTATTTATGAGGATATGTCAATATCCATTTTGAGGAGTAGATAGGAGAGGCTAGCGAATTTTGGTAATTTGCTGGAGAATCGACTAAAACAGGCGGTAGACCATACCACCTAATTAAAACCAACTGCAGATCTATGAGAACGTGGGAGAAAGACGGTGCTTCCCATCGGTGCGATTATCGGGACTTTGGTATTGTATTCTATGCAATAACCATAGCCATATCATCGTTCCTGTGCGGATGATCTAGATTACAGATTTGGCCTACGTAGTTAGGCACCGTAGGAGTCCACAAAGTGAAATACGAGGCTCATAGCACAAATATTAGTAATAAAAGTCAGGAGCAATGCACCTACAAATGTGTATCGCTCCTGATTTACAACCCGACCTCATCGGTCAGAAAGAGATGGTCATGGTTACTTCGGATTAAAATGGCATGACACCTTGTAGTATCCACTTGGGTTTACTACCATTTGGGTGTCTTCAGTGTACATAGTTTCGGAATATGAACACCCTATTCCTCGCCATATCAATACACCGTGATTACAATCGAGTAGATCAGGAACCATGGCACAAACCTCATCAATCGATGCCATGGAGGGATCATTGAAGTCGATGAAGAATCGACAGGTGACATTCCATACACCCGTAAGTGGTTGGTAAGTCGACCTCCAACTGCCGTCAGTTAAAGTAATCATCTGGGCATTACCCTCTGCATCCCAGGCAACCCAGGGTGACCAACACCAATCATCGGTAGGAATTACTACCTCCGCAGGCCACGGGGGGCCAGCGAGGGCTGAATTACTGGTCGCTCCAAGCAGCAGCGCCAGACAAACAAGTACGAAAATTGACCGCTTTAACATAATACACTCTCCTTTTTGTTGTGATGTTTATGATGGGATTATTAATCCACTATGTTTGTAAAACAATATATACATTTTTTTGTTTCGTTAAGTACCTCGATTGTCACTCTCCTTTCTCAATATCATAGATTGTTGTGAGCATATTCAAACTTTTTAGATGTGTTGGATAAATTATGCTTGTTGTCCTTTCCCTTGATCAAAAAATGTTGAAAGATCAAGTTTCTTTAATACTTATATCAAACAGGTCTCAAAAAAGTCTCAAAATAGATTAAAAATAATACTTTTGCTTGATAATAATCGACTAACCACCCACCCATTGATCCGCGATACCAGCAAGAATATGGCTTGACCAGTTTTTTTTCTAAGCACCTGGATTATGAAAATAAAACGAGGATAAAGGGAGTTTATATATAATAAAGGTGCAATGAGAGGCCGTTTTGTTGTTAGGCATCTGTATCTCCATTTTGGATTCCCCTCAAGTGAGACACTTCCGAAAAATAGGTTTCAACTCCTATCACAGCAAGTATGAAAGTTATTAATTATCAGGGTGTAAGAAAACTATCAATGAAAATAGGGGGAAAAACTACAGATGAATAGACTTCCCTTGGTGTCGATAACCCCATAGGGCATCGCCTGGATACCTGGGAAGCGGGGGTAGCACTGCATAGCCAGATCCTGCGATCACTGCATATATTCCTTTTGTAGCCTGTCTTTGAGTTTAGGCCCTTTTTATCTGGCAATACTTGTATTAACGAATCAGGGTTTCAAGAACTGAAATCAGCGGAGGAAGGTCGTTCTTAACGGTATCCCAAACTAACTTCGGATCGACTTCAAAGTACACATGCACCAATCGATTTCTCATCGCTCTCATGAAGTGCCATGGTACCTCGGGGTGTGTTTCTTGAATTTCATCAGGTAACGCATTCGCCGCTTCACCAATTATTATTAAGTTTAATTCGACAGCACGTATCGTTTTGATATCCTGGCGAAATGTTTCAAAATCCATCCTATCCAGAAAAGAAAATATTTCCTCTATCGCATCCAGAATATCCCGAACACATGCTTCCCAGGCTCTAGGTGACATATACCAACTCGGCCATTACAGCTGGACGCAGGCGTGGTTTCAAGCTATCTGGAGTTCCCAAATCCACCTTGCATCCAAATAATACTTCAAGGCGATCCTGGAGTGCGAACAACCCGAATAAGCCCACCGGACGACTAAATTCCACCAGCAAGTCAATATCGCTCGATGCACTTGCATCATTCCGGGCAACTGAGCCAAACAATGCGAGGGATTGAACGCCATATACTTCCATTAATTCGTATTGGTGCCGTTTGATTAAATTAATTGCCTCCTGCCTTTTCACCTTGCCACCTCTTCATTGATTATTTTACCAGATACAACAGGAATATAATGAAGACCCAATAAGAATTTTGAATATCGGGAAATATTACCCCTACGTAGGTAATCAGCGATGGACTTAAACCAGTGACTCCTGAAACCACGAACTGGTATTTAAACTCTTTCGCCTGTTTACCTTCGATCCCTTCTGATACCTGCTTCACCGAGATTGAAAATGAATATTCCTGAGATACGCTATACTGCGTTCAGCAGCAGTGTCCGGATCTGGATCGGGTAGGAACTCGCCTGATACCCAACCCTGGTAGCCGGTGGAATACAATGCAGATAAAATCGATTCGAAATCAAGGTGACCGGCACTTGGGTGTTTGCGATTGGAGTCGGCTACATGAAAGTGGAAAATGTGCTCACCACACAGGCGGATGCTTTCCTCAATGACGGCCTCTTCGATGTTCATGTGAAATGTATCCAGCAGTAAACCAAAATTGGGTGAGCTAATCTTATGAAGTAATTCCAACCCCTCATCGATCGTGTGGATCAAATCCGTTTCATATCGATTCAGGGGTTCCAATGCCAGCTGCACACCCTGTGCAGATGCAGCCTCCAGGCAATCAAGTAAACATTGGGTGAGGAAACGCATGGATTGGACCTTTGTTTGACCCCCAGGCGTTACACCCCGGATCAGGCCGATAATCACCAGGGCATTCAATCGTTGTGCCAGAAGGATCTGTCGTTTAATCCGGGTGATGGCTCTATATCGGACATCCTGGTCGGGATCGGTGAAGGATAATCGTTCTTCACCCCATGCCTGACCGGTGCCAATGGCGGGTACATGTAGGCCATGATCTATAAGGACTCGCTCAAGTGCATCTACATCCACAAGATCAGGATCACGAATCGCAAGCTCGACCCCCGCATAGCCCCACCCAGCGATCTTGCTGATGTTGCTCTTAAAATCACCTTTAAATGCCACTGCCTCGAAGCTCGCTTGATGCGTGGATAAAACGATCGAAAGTCTTATATTATTCGAAGAAGTCATTTTACTCTCGTAACATGCTCAATACAAATGGATTGCTTTCTTGTTACCCAGCCAGATAGGTGATCTTGCATTCCTTGCGGTCTGTCTGCAGTTTGAGGATGTTCTCCGGCAGCTCGTGCAGGCTGACTTTCTTGGTACTCATGGGGGTCATATCCATCCCGGCAGCCATGCATTCGATCACCCGTGGGAAATTTCCGTGTCCCGAATGCCCTTGTGCACCAATGATCCGTGCCCTCCTCACCTGCAATACTTCACCCATGACAGGCATTTTGGCATTCGCCCGCGCCGTCACAACGACTGTGCTGTTGATGGTTCTGCCTTCCCATATCACCCGCTCTATTCCAGGATATACCACCTCAGGCAATCCAGTGGCTTCCATGAACAGATCCGCTCCCATACCATCGGTAATTTCTAACACCCGTGTGGCAAAATCTTCTTTCATTGGATTGATATGGTAATCCGCGCCTAACTTTAATGCCATGCTGGCACGTTCTTCCTGTGTCTCAGAGATGATGACCTTGGAAGCGCCTGCTTTTTTAAGGATCGCACAAGCCGCGATACCCACCGGACCACCTCCCAAGATAACCACCCGGTCCCCAGGACGAATGCCCCCACCTCGTTCGATCACCGCGTTGTATGCCACAGCGTTGGGCTCCACCAGGCTTCCTGCGATAAAGATGTCATTCCCTTTATATTTTTCATATAATGGATCCAGGCTCCACACAGTCCGTGAGGGTACCAGGATATATTTGGTATACGCCCCATTCACATTGAAACCAACCTCATCCAGTCGTTCGCAGTGATTGGGTTGCCCATCTGCGCATGGTTTGCACTGCCCACACCATAGCATTTCTTCAGAGGTGACCGATTCACCACCTTTAAAGGGTTGATTGGTGCGTTTATTGATCGCATTCTTCCCGGCTTCCACCACCACCCCGGAAAATTCATGGCCCAGGATGCTCGGGAACCCGGTCAAACCTGGATAGAAGATGTATCCATCCGCGTCCGCCTGTGCCATGTGAACGTCTGAACCACAGATGCCACAGGCTTTGACCTCCATCAATACCTGCTCGGGTCCGGGGGTCGGAATATCATACTCCCGGATCTCCAATCGAGGGTAGCGCCAGACCAGGCTTCCCAGGTAGGTTTGCCTTCCTTCGATATCCTTTGCACCCAACTTGAATCCCGGCTTGGGATCCCAATCAGCCACCAGTGTAACGCCTTCCATCTTCCCATTCATTAGATATCTCCTCTATGATTTAGAAATTTGTACACGCTACTCAATTTTGCCCAAAATCGGTCATACCTCTGTCCCCTGCCCGATGCGGGGTAGCGCATACACCGGTTTCCAACCTGGGCTGAGCGGCTCACGCAGGAAGGGTTCCATCTCTTCTGCGCTGCGTAGGGTAACTTCTTCAACAGGCGGTAATTTGCCTGCGGGAAATGCTGCCAGGATGTCATCATGCCACAAGGTCAGATAACGAAGTATCGCCGCCAGCGGTCTTTTTGCCTTGTGGGCAGCCCCATCGCGGGCTTTTCCAACCACACCCTCGGGTGTAGCAGCAATTTCTATTGCAAAATGACCTTCACCTTCAGACCACCGGCTGGGTCGTCCGAATGGATCCACGGATTTATCAAAATGCCCATCTGGCAAGTAACTCTTCCCCTCCGTGTTCACCGCATACTCCATATCGACCATATCTGGATGTAATAGCAAACTCAAGGAAGTCTCACTCTCGTCTGCATGGACAAAGTTCGTTCCCATTTGCCCACCCCGCTCATTGGTGCGGAAGAATTCCCGCACGCCCCGATGCCAATCGATTACCCGGTAGATGCCAGGCAGCTGGTAGCGTTTCTGGAATTCCTGCACAGCTGATTCCAACATCCATAATTGACCATGATTGTTGACGATGAGCTGCTTGCGGAATCCGTCGTTCCATAGACCCAACATAACATCGATCATCATCTCCCGCACCACGTGTTCTCGAACGATGACTGTACCAGGCATCCCCAAATGATGGTATGGGTGACCACCGTACATAAGCGGAGGGAGTGCCAGATTGACCGGTGCCCCACGCTTGGCTGTGTATCTTCGCACACCTTCACAGATCGCACTGACATATAGCGTGTCGGCTGCACTTGGTAGATGCCTTCCATGCAGCTCGGTACAACCAACCGGGATAAACACAACATCATTTCTTTTACGGTTCTCTTCCACCTGCCATCGGGTGGTTGTTTGGATATAAGAGCCAGGTTTTCCCCATTCAACAGCCGACGGTATCCCATAATCCGCCAATATGTTATCAATCTGCACATCTGTGGCGTCCCAGATCTCCTTTTTTAATCGCCCGGTTGGATTATCTTCAAAATACAGGTCGGGTTGATCCGTTGGCAGATATCCTTTAAGTGATATGTTGTTCGTCATCCTGCTTCTCCTTGTAGTATGAAATCATTTACCAATTTCTTGCCCTAAATCCCTGCTATCCAATTTACACACTGTCAATCTGATCCTGTATACTCGTTCATTTTTATCGGATGGTTATTTCTAAGTGCCTTCCATGTTGCCGCTCCAAGTAGAACTGCCATGCGGCTATCCTGACCCGTAGGAGAGACCGGTTTATCGTCTCGCACACACTGCAGGAATTGGCGCACTTCGCTTATATAGCCTTCCGCATATCGCTGGATAAAAGAATATGGAGGTTTTGCCGAACGATAACCAACTTCATTTCCCATGAAAACGGTGTTTTCGGACTCATTTCTGGCGAAAGCAGTACCGTTAGAGCAAAAAACCTCCAGCTGTTGGTCATAACCATAAACACACTTTCTGCTGTTGTCTATAGAACCAATCGCACCGTTCTCAAACTTCAGCGTTATGATATCGATATCGACATCCCCAATATCTTTGAGATAAGGCGCTACAAGAACATTCCCGATCGCGTAGACCTCCTCGATCTCCCCAAGTTGGAAACGTGCCATATCAAAATCGTGGATACTCATATCCAGGAACATGCCTCCGGAGCTCTTTGCATATTCGAGCGATGGTGGCTCAGGATCACGATTGGTTATACGCAGGATGCATGGACGGCCAATTTCACCGGATGCAACAATCTCGCGCACCCGCTGGAAACTTTTATCGAAGCGGCGATTAAAACCAATCTGCAGCTTGACCTTCGTTCTTGCGATGGTAGCCATTACAGCATCAACGTCAGCCAGGTCTAATGCAAGAGGTTTTTCACAAAATATATGTTTCCCTGCATTTGCCACATCTTTTACAATGAATGCGTGGGTATCGGTATTGGTGGCGATCAATACCGCTTCGATATCCTTGTCTCCCAACAGCTCGTGATAATCCTTAACCACACGCTCAATGCCAAGCTCGTCCGCAACAGCCTGCGCAACATCCAGGCGAATATCACAAACCGCCACCACGTTCGCTTCATGGATATTGCGCACAAGGTTGCGGGTATGTACACTTCCGATCCGTCCAGTACCGATGACTGCGATATTGACTTGTCGTTTCATTTTTACCTCGCTATATCTTCATAACGATCTTCATCGCGCTTTTTGGATGATGAGATAAGGTATTAAGGTCCAAGCCAAGGTCATCAAAGGCTTTAATCCCCTCTCTCAATGGTATGGTTTTTGTGAAAAATGGATCCATGTATAATCTTTTCTCCTGAAAGATCCGTATTGAAGGGACCATCGTGTTCTGACCCAGATACAATCCCAGGATTTTGGTTGCCCAACGCGTAATTTCATTCGGGGTTATCGTTGCCTGGATGCTTGAATCCATGCCAAAAGGTAAAACTTTTCCACCGGGTGTCACACATTGCAAGGCTTGTTCAAGGGCATTACCCGTTGCATCCACAACAATATCCGCTTTACCACCATAGGTGAATTCAGTGATCTTCGCTACAATATCATCCTCATGCGGATTCCAAACCGTTAATCCGCATTGCTTAGCGACATTGATCCGGAACGGGTCGATTTCAGTGACTGCCACCTTGGCAGCGATATTCATAGCAAATTGGGCAAAAAGATAGCCAATCGGGCCAAACCCAAGGATCAGCACATAATCATAGGGTAACATGAGCAGGGTATTCATACCGTTTAATACGGTAGCCAACGTCTCCACCTGGGTACCCAGGATATCGTCAATCTCTTCGGGTAATCCAAAACACTGTTTTTCTGGGACGAGGCAATATTCTGCGTAACCCCCATTCCTCATCACCCCGATGGCATTGTATTTGATTTCAACACACTGGCTGGTCAATCCCATGCGGCAAAATGAGCAAAATCCGCAGCGGATGTTGTTATCCACCGCTACACGATCACCCACCTTAAAATGGGTCACATGGGTGCCAATTTCAGCCACCGTTCCGCAAAATTCGTGACCCAAAACGGTATTTTCCTTATAATGATGTTTACCTTCCAATATCTTGATGTCTGAGCCACAGATGCCCACTGCCGATACTTTGATGAGCACATCATCAGGCTGGGTCACTTGTGGCACAGGCAATTCACACCGCTCGATCTTTCCAACATCCCTAAAAATGAGAGCTTGCATGGTTTGCATACTACCTCCTTATACCATTCATAAAAATGATTTTTTACCCGTGACTGAATTTATTAATTTCTCTGATCCGATATAGCATTTCACCGGCACGTGGGACAACTAAAATTCCTTCCTCTTCGCGGTTTTGCCAGTCTTCTATGTTTATTCTTGTGGGTGCCAGGTATCCCAGGTTGATCCTTCTGCAACGCTCAGCGGGAATGCCGGTTGCGAGGGTCACTTGTATCCGCAATGTTTCGATCCCACTTACCGGGTCAAAATTTCCCAAACCTTTTAGATGCGTGGAATGAGCCAGTACACCCCCGGGATAATGCTTATACGTTTCCCACTGAGATAAGAAATAGTCGCGGCAGTGATACCCGATCTCGTCGATCAGCTTGCCATGGGTAAAACTGACTTCGTGGATATGAGGTGCATAGAGAACTACTTCACCACCATCTTCAATGATGGGTTCCAATTTATACATACCTTTGGCCGCGGTCCATAGATCATCATACATCTCCGGCATGATGGATAACACGCGCCGGAAAGCCTTATCTTTATAAATAATGTGTATTTCGCTGGATAATCTTGCAGCAGCTTGCCAGGCTTCTTTTGCTGGTCCAAAATAAACACCTGCCACCCCTTCATGGGTCACTACCAGCCCAAAACATGCGGTGGGGGTGGTAACGAGATCAGCCGCCCGATCAACGACTACACGCACAGGGGTCATCATTGTGCCGATGACCTTGTAACTGGTGATGAGCGCACCCAGCCAATGCGTGAAGTTGATGATCTCAGCTCCAGCGATACCTGGAAAGAAATATTTATTTCCCCCCGAAAACCCCACCACTTCATGCGGAAAGACTGGTCCACAGATGATGATCTGGTCATACTCCAGGATGCGCTTATTGAGTCGAATGGGTACATCATCAGCGAGTAGACCATCCGTGATCTGGCTGATCTCTTCTTTGGGTATCGTGCCAATGTGAACAAAGCTCTCCGGCTTCTGCCACTCATGATTGAATATCTTTACTTTTCCAACCTTCCCACCTATGACCTTTCTGCCTACCAGCTTACTGAGCTGAGCATCATCCAAAGGTTGGTGGGTTCCCAGGGCTACCAGATAATCCAATTGACTCACCCTTCGGGATAACAATTCTTCAAACAGATCAAACATGAGAGGCATGGGCATGGTACGGGTGTTGTCTGGAATCAGGACGATCACGCGTTTACCATCCAATGCCAGGGAAGAAAGGCTATCCTTCACGATCGCCAGGATCTCATCCTTAATCAAGGTACCATCCTGTAACCCAGTGCCAATAACCATAATTGTTTTACTCTTTAGCAAATATCCATAATAGATCATTAAAGGAGCAGTCAAACTCCACTGAACGCCGAAAATCCTCCATCAATCGGGACCACAATCCCGGTGACAAAAGATGATGCGGGTGAAAGTAACCAAAGTACCGTTCCCACAAGATCTTCTGGGCTGCCGAAACGTCTCATCGGTGTATGCTCGATGATGCTTTCACCTCGTTTGCTTAGATTTCCAGTTGCTTGATCGATCAATAGAGAACGATTTTGGTCCGTCAGGAAAAACCCAGGTGCGATGGCATTAACGCGGATATCCGCTGAATACTCCTCTGCCATGTGTACTGCCAGCCATTGGGTAAAGTTGCTGACGGCTGCCTTGGCCGCTGAATAAGCTGGAACTCGGGTCAGTGGGCGGAATGCATTCATCGAAGATATGTTCAGGATGATCCCCTTTTTCTGTTGAGCCATGAGCTTGCCAAACACCTGGCATGCCAAAATGGTCCCGATCAAGTTCAGGTCAACCACCCAGTTTATGGCCTGCTCGGGTAAATCAAAAAAAGGTAGATCAGCCCGCGTGGTCGCATTTGGATTATTCCCCCCTGCCCCATTGATCAGCATATCCACGCGCCCGTAAGAATGAATAATCCCTTGCGCGCAAGTTTGCAGGCTGTCCTTCACGGATACATCACATGCTAAGGCGATTGCCTCACCACCAGATTGTCTGATTTCAAGCGCCAGTATTTCACAGGCTTTACCATTAATATCCAGTATGGCAATTTTTGCGCCCGCGGTTGCCAGGGTTCGGCATAAAGCTGCACAGAGCACACCTGCCCCACCTGTTATAACGATGACTTTCCCCTCAAGATCGTTCTCTGTTTGAGTACCTGGATTATCCATGTCATTCCCTCGGAAAAGTTATTTTTCTACAGAAAAGGGTGCTAAATGGCGTCTGAAATGATTTACTAAATTGTGAAAATAGAGCTCACGATTCGATCTCAGGATGGGCATTAAGCGGTCATAAAACCGCAAATTCACCCCATCCACTTTTTCGGTCAGCACGGAGCCATAGGTAACGTGCAAGATTTCACGCGCATCAAACTGGTCGAGTAAACTAGACATATCGGAGATCCTATCTGGCTTTGGGGCTTTGCTGATTTGTCCCGAGATGAGGTAGCTTTGTTTGTCTGTTTCAAAACGTTCCAGGGCAAAAGAATAAATTTCCCTGAACAATTCCTTATCCGTTGCAGCAATGGTCCTTAAAGCCTCCAAATAACTGGTACCTGCTGTTTTTAGATGTGCCAGTCCATGGGTCTTTTCCATGAAAACCGGATAGATGCTGAATTTATCCGAACCAGAATGTAAGCTTAGTTTATAAGGTCCGAACTGCCTGGCAATTGCCGCATGGATGGCCAGATCGGCTTCGAAAGCATGCACATCTCCAATGTAATCCACCCCTTTTTCAAAGCGTCCTACGAACCTGGGAGCAAAACTGATCCACCTCACCCCCAACCGTTGTAATTCGCTGGCCATATAAATATGTTCAGCCGGTGTTGTGGGTTGCTCAGTCTCATCCATTGAGACTTCCACTTCAAATGGAAGGGTTTTCGCCACTTGTTGGAGGTGTTCAACCATGCTCACCACATGGGCAATAGCCTTCCCATACTTCACCATCGCTTTGAGTAATGTTGGTTCATCCATCACGAGTTGAATTTCTTCGAAGTTGAAGATTTTCCTAAGCAAGCCTGTCTGCTTAAGCTGTAGGTGCGCTGGTAAGCGATGTGCTTTTTCATTGAGCGTGTTCAGACCATCACTTCCTGAGCTGTTATCGACATAACCCCCAGGATCGATAGTGAATAAGGTATATCCGGCTGCCAAACACGCATCGATATCATCGGTAGTTTTCAAATGGTCTGCATCCGCACCCATACCACCCTGCCAGCCTTCCTCAAACACTCCCCAGGTGGCATCATCCATCACCTGTTGTGGATTGCGCCCAGTCCGGGTCATCTCGCGTATGGATTGTTGGGCAAAAATCGGTGCAATTCTACCTCGAGCTTCACATAATGCACGGACGTGCCCTGGAGTGGCAATTCCAAGCCGGTCTCCCATCCCTGCTGATGTATTGAGCCCTAACAGCTTTGGTTGCAACCACGGAAGCTGGATCCGCAGTGATGCTGCATTATGCACACTTTGCGGTCCAATAAGCAACGTATGACCACTAATTTCAGATATTTCTCCTTCAAAAGCCTCCAGATGTGTTGTCGAATGAGGCGCCAGCACGATCAGCTGTGCTCCTGAAGGTGAATGAGCCAAACCATATTCCACGCCTTGATAATTCACGACAGATTTAGGATAGAGCTGGAGATTAGTCGAGGTCAAAAGCATGGTCATGAGCTCCTATTCTGGTACTGGAGGTGCTGTAGATTGGCGGATGATCAATATGCCTTTTAATCGTTTAATTATTGTTTCTTTGAACTGGATTTTGTCATCTATACCTAGTTGGGCGAACATTAGCTTCGCCGCCTCCACACCCAGGAAACGCTTGGGTTGGTCAATTGTAGTGAGTGGGGGCCATGTGTAATCAGAAACCATAATATTGTCAAATCCGGCTACCGACATATCTTCTGGCACCCTTACCCCTGCCTTGTGTAATCCTTTTAACACACCGATTGCCATCAAATCGTTATAGCACATCAGCGCTGTCGGTCTTTCTGGGAGACCTAAGAAATACTCCACACCTTCAAGACCTTGTTCGGGGTTGTTCCCTGAGACTTGGTGGATAAATACAGTCTGGGCAGGTAAATCTGCTTCTTTCATCGCCTGTTTAAATCCTTCCAGCCGTTCCTGGATAGTGCGACCAGACCTGTGATTGCCCAGGTAAGCAATCTTCTTGTGTCCCAGGCTGATAAGATGCTGGCAAACCTGTTTGCTTCCATCCACATCATCATGAAAGATAGCAAATCGATAATCCTCAAATGCTTGATTGTTTAGGGCAACGATGGGAATGTTATAGGAATTTAGCAGGTTGCTTTGTTCAGCTGTGAAATGGGGTGAGCACAGGATCACTCCGTCCACACGGTGCTCACGCATGCTTTGGACAATCGAACTCTCGCGTGCTGGATCATTCTGTGCAGAAGCGATGAACAGGCTATAACCCCTTTCTTGGGCGACATTATCAATCCCCTCCAGGACTTCGCTGAAGTATGGATCAGCAATGTGACTGACAATAACACCTAAAGCCTGGGAACGATTGGTCTTCAGACTGCGGGCAGCCACACTGGGATGATAACTTAATTCTAAGGCGATTTTTTGGATTCGTTCTGTCGTCTGGTAGGATATTAGCGGGCTATGATTCAGTGCTCGTGATACCGTAGTATGAGATACCCCAGCTTGTCTTGCAATGTCTTTGATCGTGGTAGGCATGGATTGATTTCTCTTGCACACGTGTGCACTACAATAGTTTACACAATTCAGGCATAAATGTCAATACTTATTTGAAAGATTATTTGCATTATTAATAATAATGTTGTATTATATACAAATGAAAGTATAATTTCATAATATTCCATTTTGTAAGTTACCATTTCGTGCCACATGATGAGGAGAAAATATGATTGGTGATATTGAAGCAATTTTCCTGGACGTAGGTAACACTTTACGAATTGTGGTGGAGGATGAAAAATTTCAGGCTCAAGCCAGACAAGACCTCATGGCTCTGGTAGGTACGCAAGATTCTCTGGATATATTCTTTGCGAAATTGGATGAAAGATGGAAAGCTTACCGGAAATGGTCCTTTGAGAATTTGACCGAAGCTTCTGAGAAAGAGCTATGGACGCGCTTCCTGCTGCCAGATTTCCCTGAAGACAAAATTGGTCCGTTTTCAGGGAGATTGACCCGCCTATGGCGGGACAAAGATGGGCGGCGTGTTCCTCGTGCAGACGTAAAAAAAGTGGTCCTGGAATTGGATAAGCGCGGTTATATCCTGGGGATCATTGCCAATACCATCACGGAGACTGAAATCCCTGATTGGTTGGAGCATGATCAACTCACCTCCTGCTTTAAGGCAGTCGTGCTTTCATCAAAAATACGCTATCGTAAACCTGGTCCAGAGATCTATTGGGAGGCTGCTCGCCGGGTGGGTGTCGAACCCTCACATTGTGTGTATGTTGGTGATAATCCTTTACGGGATGTGGTGGGTACCAGGAAAGCAGGCTTCGGGATGGTGATTATCCTGATGGATCCTGATAAACATGGAAAGGAACCACCCAAGGGTGAAAACCTACCTGATCATACGATCCACGCATGCAGTGACTTGTTGGATCTTTTTCCACCGCGCCTAAGATAATTGAGGCTTCAAGATAATCTATTTTCGTTCAAAAGCTAACCAATGCCAAAATCGGGTTTCTCTAGGCAAAAGGCAGGTCTCATGAGACAGGAAATCGAAGCCATTTTTATAGATCTCGGAAATACGATGCGGGTCCTGGTTAAAGATGAAGTCCACCAATCAACTGCCAGGCAGTAAATTGCTGAACTGGTGGGATCACCAGAATCACCTGAAATCCTATGCCAGATCATTGATGAACGATACAAGGCATATCGAAAATGGGCATTCGAAACCTGGATCGAAGCACCTGAGAGTGAATTATGGACGCATTGGCTGCTGCCTGATTACCCTGCTGAAAAACTCGCCCCCATTGCTACGGAATTAACTTTTCAATTCCGCCAATCTATGGGGAAACGGATTTTACAGAGGCATGCTAAGGAAGTCGTCTGTGAATTAGATAAACGCGGTTACCGTTTGGGTATTATCAGTAACGTCATCACCACGCAGGAAATTCCAGACTGGTTGGAAGCAGATAGCCTCAGCCAATACTTTCAATCGGTGGTTCTATCCTCCGTGTTCGGACGACGGAAACCCGATCCGGAAATATATTGGGAAGCAGCCCGTAGAATTGGGGTTCCACCACAAAAGTGTGTCTACGTGGGTGATAATCCCTCCCGGGATGTGGTTGGAACCAGGAATGCTGGTTTTGGGATGGTCATCCTCTTAATGGACCCTGAAGATGTGGAAAAAGACCCTCCAACCGGTGAAAATAAACCTGATGTCATTATCTATGAATTCAAGCAGCTATTGGAACTATTTCCTGGCATTTAATTGGAGACTTTCGATGGGAGTTGCTTATGTGCGCAGAACGGTCATCCCACGGTGGAACAGAGCTCGCAGATGCAGTCCGTGAATGCTATGCTGAAGGTCAAAACGATTACGCACTCGAACCGATCATCTTTGTAGATCACCTTGGTAATCCTATCGGGCGTATCAAGGATGGCGATTCTGTCATTTTCTGTTTAAGGCGTGGCGAAAGGGAAGTTCAACTAACCGAAGCCTTCGTCGATCGAGAGGTGAGTAATTTCCCGAGAATAAATTTTGAGCACCTCCCTTTCGTCATTTTGACCCTCTATCACGAAAAATTTAAAGATCTCCCAGTAGCTTTTTCTCCTTCAAAAATAAACGATACGCTGGCGGAGCTGATCAGCCAAGCAAAGTTACGACAGTTGCACGTTTCAGAATCAGAAAAATTTGCCCACATCACATTTTTCTTGAACGGCGCTAATAATCAGCCCTTCAGAGGTGAAAATGATATTCAAATCCCCTCCCCCAAAGGGATACCCTTCGATCAGATTCCGGAGCTGCATTTAGCCCAGGTTGCTGATCAGGTGGAACTCGGAATAAAGGAAGGTTACGAATTCATTGTCACTAACTTTGCCAATGGGGATGTGATCGGGCATACCCAAAACCCACTAGCGAAGATCAAGTGCGCTGAAACTATCGATACTCACTTGGGTCGCCTTGTGGATACTGCGATTTCCGCAAATTATACCGTCCTGATCACTGCAGACCATGGTAATCTGGAGCAAATGTTCAACCCAGATGGGTCTCCCAATGTTTCCCATACTGCCAACCCGGTCCCGCTTCTGTTGATCACCCCAGATAACGACCCATCCATTGGGCTCAATTCGGGGAGTCTTGCAGATGTTGCCCCCACAATATTATCGATCCTGGGAATTTCCCAGCCACTCGAAATGACAGGGCAGAGCCTCATCATTCGTGCAAATCAACTCTATGCAGAAAAAGTCCTGTTGGTGATCCTCGATGGGTGGGGTATTGGTAAAAACGATGCAACAAACCCAATAATTGCAGCGCAAACCCCATTCTGGGATGACCTGGTATGCTCGTATCCGCATGCTCACTTGCAAGCTGCAGGAGAAGCTGTCGGCTTGAAGGCGGGTAAAAATGGTAATTCCGAAGCCGGTCATCTGAATATCGGTGCAGGCAGGCTAGTTTTACAGGATGACGTCAGGCTTGATTCAGCCATGCAGGATGGGTCATTTTATACCAACAAAATATTCCTTCAAACCATTGAGGATGTTAAGCAGCATCATTCCAGCTTGCACCTGATCTGTTTATTGAGTGAAAAGAGCTCCCATGGATCGATCGACTATCCCCTGGCATTATTACGCTTAGCAAAAGATCACAATTTGAATAATGTATATCTCCATGTGATCTTCGATGGTCGCAGCACCGAGCCTGGAAGTGCTCCTGCGCTACTCACTAAATTAGAAGAAAATATCAACGTTATCGGTATCGGGAAAATCGTCACCGGCATCGGTCGGGGCATCGCCCTTGATCGGGATGGAAATTATCAGAAAACCCAATGTGCTTATGATGCGCTTGTGTACGGGCGTGGGAAGGCACACCCCGTAGATTGGAAGTGATACAGCTGCATCGCTGAATTGGTTGCAGATAATCAGAATTGTCATAAAATGAACAAGATAGCGAGAAGTGTTTTAGAAATTATCTCGAAAAGTATGAGGTGACCGGATGAATTCCAACCTGATACAGAAACTGATCATTCCCTCTGAGACCAAGATCGTTATGCTCATCATTGACGGGCTTGGAGGATTATCGCGCGAGCCAGGTGGAAAAACAGAATTGGAGACCGCCCACACCCCCAACCTGGATGCGCTAGCAGAACGCTCATGTATGGGATTAACCATTCCGGTTGCACCAGGCATCACCCCCGGCAGTGGACCTGGCCACCTGGCAATTTTTGGATATGACCCCCTTCAATATGAAATCGGGCGTGGTGCCCTGGAAGCCCTTGGTGTGGATTTTGAATTGGGTCCAGATGACCTTGCTGCTCGGGGTAATTTTTGCACTGTGGATACCGATGGAAGGATCACAGATCGCCGTGCTGGGCGAATTGGTACAGAGGTCAACCAGGATTTAGCTAAGTTACTCAGCACGATCAGGATTGAACAATCAGAGGTTTTCATCGAGCCTATCAAAGAGCATCGCTTCGCCTTTGTCATGCGCTCCCAAGGATTGCACGATGCACTATCCGAAACAGATCCTCAAAGGACAGGCGTGCTTCCGCTTCCAGTCCATGCTCTTGACCCGGATTCTGAAAAAGCTGCCTGTAATGTAAATCAGTTTATCAGTGCTGCCAAAGCGTTATTGACACATAAACACCCAGCCAACATGATTTTACTGCGTGGATTTGCGAAGCTCCCCATCCTGCCAGGCTTTCAGGAGAGATATGGTCTAAAAGCTGCTGCTATTGCCTTGAATGGGATGTACCGTGGTGTCGCCAGGCTGGTTGGGATGCAGGTTTTAAACGTCACTGGAACGACCTTGAATGATGAGTTCGCGACCCTGCAGAAATATTGGCGTGATTTCGATTTCTTCTACCTTCACGTGAAGAAAACCGACACCTTCGGAGAGTTGGGAGACTTTGACGGTAAGGTCGGAGCGATCGAAGAAGTTGACGCACTCATTCCTCGCCTTTTAGACCTACAGCCGGATGTGGTCATCGTGGGTGGGGATCATTCCTCCCCGTCAGTGCTTAAATCGCATTCATGGCATCCAGTCCCAGTGCTCTTATACTCCCGCTATGTTCGGGCTGATGGGTTCACCGAATTTGGTGAAAACACCTGTGCACATGGTAGTCTTGGGACAATCCCCGCCACGCACATCATGCCAATCGCTCTCGCAAACGCTCAGCGCATCGCAAAATATGGTGCGTAATTTTCGGCTTCCCTCATTTAGACCTGGTCCCCGGTTTAAAACGACCTTCCGGGCCCTCAAACACAGGAATTATAAATTGTGGTTTTTCGGTCAGGGTGTATCACTGATCGGAACTTGGATGCAATCCATGGCCCAACAGGTGCTTGTATATAATTTGACTGGTTCAGCAATATCCTTAGGGATCGTAAATTTAATGAGTTTTCTACCCCTTCTGCCTTTTTCTTTCTGGGGTGGGTCACTCGCAGATCGAGTCTCCAAACGAAATATAATCCTGATCACACAAACGCTCATGTTATTTCAAGCGCTTATTTTGGCAATACTCACCTTGACCGGTGCAGTACGTGTCTGGCATGTGTATTTAATGGCCTTCATACTCGGGTTGCTCAAAGCGGTGGATATGCCTGCCCGGCAATCCTTTGTGGTGGAGTTGGTCGAAGGGAAAGAAGATCTGACCAGCGCCATCGGTTTAAACTCCGCCATCCATAATAGCGCCCGCACCCTCGGACCAGCCATTGCAGGGGTGGTAATCGCGGTGAGAGGCGAAGCATTTGCTTTCTTTATAAATAGCCTGAGTTTTTTTGCCGTGATTGCCTGCTTATTATTAATGCGCGATTTACCCCATACAGCTCGACCAAAACTGTTGAATCCTCCTATTATGGCTCACATGCTGGAAGGGATGCGTTATGTGCTTAGCCAACAAGTACTTCTTGTTCTGATGAGCCTGGTGGCAGTCACCTCCTTTCTTTCAAGACCCTACCAGACACTGCTACCAGTATTTGCAAATGAGATGCTCAATGGAAGTGCTCAACAAGTCGTGTCTTTCTTATGTTATGACCCTCACCATATCCTGACCTGCCTGGAACCACAGGCTTTGCCCCTTGGATTGCTAAATGCTGCCGTTGGAATTGGGGCAGTTACAGGCGCGATCCTGGTTGCCTCTCTACCTGAACGTGCTCGGAGAGGTCGATTATTAACCCTGGGAAATTTAGGCTTACCAATCCTATTGCTTGCATTTGTGAATTCCCAAATTTTCATTGTTTCATTATTTTTACTGGCATTGGTCGGGTTGGGTCAAGTATTCCAAAATGCCCTGGCGAATACCTTAATCCAAATCACCTCGCCCGATGAATTACGTGGACGTGTGATGAGCCAGTACCTCCTGGTATCCCAAGGAATGCACCAATTAGGTGGATTACAAGCGGGCTTTGTAGCAGATTGGATTGGTGCCCCATTATCCGTGGGGATCGGGGCTGCTTTATCGTTACTTTATGGGATTTTCGTTTTTATCCGATATCCTCGGGTTCGGGAAATGGCTTAACTCATAATTTCGGTTTGGAGGGTTTGTCTTTATGCACCAGGTTAAGATTGATCGAGAAAACGTGGATGAATTTTCAAAATATTTATTCAAGAAGATGAAGGTTCTTACGCCAGCAATTCGGAGAATGGAATTATATGAATTTCGTTATGCCTTGAATAACCTGTTTCCGCCCGAGGGCTGGTCATCGCTGAAATTGGATTCGACCAAAGACATTGAGTCGCAAGTGAATGCCCGCTCGTTCTATGATTCCATCCAGATCACACCACGAGTAGCCGACCGCATAGTACTGGATGAGAAGATTGTTCATCTGACCAATATGCTATTCGTTGGGTTGGTTACGGGTGATTATTCTTTGGAATGGGTGAACTCCCACTTCTATTTCGACGTTCGTAGTTTTTTCTTCTTCCACCGTACGCAATATTTTACAGACCTTGTATTGGCTCACTTAGGCTATCAACCCTTCCACGAATTTGAACAGAAACAGAAGAGATTCGAGCGTTTTCAAGCGGTAGGTTACCGTGATTTTAAAATTGCCAACCAGCAGATTGATGCGCTCTTTATCGAGGTAGTCCACTTGCTGATCATGAAGCGTGGGACTCCGATCCTGCTTGCCATCGCCGGACCCACCGCAGCTGGTAAAACAGAAATCGTGGATAGGCTACGTATCTCTTTCGATCAAGTTGATCAAAAAACTACCTCCATCGAAATGGATAACTTTTTAACCGATCGGGGTTATCGGGAGGAAAAAGGCATCCATACCCAGGGAAAGGCAGCTCTTCATTTTGAATTATTAATAACAAGTCTTGAACAGATCTGCCAGGGTCATAGGATCAGCATACCAAGGTATGATTTCGTGTATGCCACCTCAAGTCATGACCTGAACGGCAAGCTTAAGCCTGGCGGCATCCCAATCGAGGTTGAGCCGGCAGATATCATTTTCATTGAAGGAAATTTCCCATTTTTGCTCCAAGAATTAGTGCCTTTGATCGGTATAAAAGTGGTGTACCTAACGGATGACCCGATCAGGTTGAAACGCAAATGGAAACGCGATATCGATTATCGTAAGAAGTATGAACCCACTTACTTCCGCAACCGGTTTTTTAAGGACCAATTTATTATGGCCCAGATCGCCTACATCCCCCAGATGGAGACCTGTGATCTGGTGGTGGATACAACCGGAGCGGCTTTGTGGACAACTCCCAAAATAAAAGAAGTCTTGGATAAAGGGTGAGATTGAATCCATGGATCGAGAATTGGAACTACCAAGAATGATCGATTACCACCTGCATACCGCAGTGACTGTCGATGGCAATATGAATGAATTCGAGGCGTGCAAACGGGCTTTGGCATTGGGCATCCAGGAAATCGCCTTCACCAACCATGTGATGCTTAATCAGCCAGATTACAACATTTCACCCGCATCATTTCTTGTTCATTGGGAGAATATACAAGATTGTAAGAAACGCTACCCGCAACTAACCATACGGTTGGGAATAGAAATGGATTATTACCCCGACCGAGATATCGAGATTAAAGCCAAAATAGAAGCCTATGAAGGTTTGATTGGTCGTCCTTTTGATCTTGTATTGGGTTCTATTCATGATATCCGAGGTGGGTTCTTTTCAAACAAACTGCATGCAGTGGAATTCTTCAAGGACCGAAATATTCTTTCCATATATCATGAATATTTTGAGCTGGCGACCCTTGCAGTTCGATCTCGTCTTTTTGATATCATTGCCCACCCTGACTTGATCAAAAAATATACATATGAGTTAACTCCACCAGTTCCATTTGAAAGCTATAGATCCGCAGTCGAATCATTCGTCACGGCATTGATAGAATCAGGGGTTGGGATTGAGCTTAATTCAAAAGGATTGAAGCGCCCCATCAAAGAACCCTACCCATCCATGGAATTCCTTGAACTTTATATAACCCAGACCAGATTTATGGGAACCAATCCGATCACCACATTAGGCTCAGATGCTCACAAGGTCGATAATTTGGGTTTTGGAATTTTGGATATGGCAGAATCCCTGCGCAAATTGCAGGTAACTGAGATCATGAGTTTTGACAGTAGAAAGAGAATACCTATCACAATATAGTTTCAATATTCATGGTTCCTTTTTTTGGTAAGGTCCCAAGCTATAGGTGTACAGATTGCAGAAGGAAAAATTGAGTAAAAATGACCACATCATTTTATTATCCTGAGTTTTCGATTTGGATTCAATAATTATGAATCCATTAAAAAGTTATCCTTCTGTCAGATGAATTTTTCGGGATTTGTGAAAGAATACTTGCATTATTATCAAAATTGTTGTATCATCTTCAAATGTAACAATTATTTCATAAAACATAAAATTGCATGATCGGTAAGTCCAGTTACCAAGTGAGCTTAGCTATGCAAACAGAGAACCCGAGTATCATCGACTTCAGCCAGATCATCAGCGATAATTATAAAAACCTCACCAAGAGCGAGAAACGCATCGCTAACTACCTGCGGAAGAATCAAGAAGAATCAGCTTTTCTTTCTGCAGGTGAGATAGCAGACCGACTCGGACTAAGCGAAGCGACCCTGGTGAGATTTGCGCGTACGTTAGGTTTCAGCAGCTACCCAGCCATGCGTACGATATTGCAAGAGGCATTTCGTCACAGAGTCACCCACTCAACTCGACTGCGCAGCCGGTTGGATGATTTACGGGAAGCAGGGGATATCTTTGATCGACTGGTCGTTTCCGAAATCGATTACTTGACCCAGTCTCTTGAGACGATAGATCGACAGTCACTCAATCATGCGGTTGAAATGATCCGCTCTCGCAAGCGTATCTTCGTTTTTGGCGTCGGTCCATCTGTCTCTTTAGTTAATCTAATTGAAATTCGGTTAGGTCGTTTTGGGTGGCAGGTTATTCCTCTCACAACCGCAGGTCGAGAAATGTTGGAACCATTGTTATTAATGACCGACCAAGACCTGTTATTCGTGATTTGTTTTTTTGACATCTCTGGAGCTCTTCAGCTGATCCTGGATTATGCGAATGAAATCAAATGCCCGGTGATCATGCTGACCGACACACTTGGCTCGATCATCGGTGATAAAGCAGACGTGGTGCTGTCTGCAAAGCGCGGCCCTGTTTCAGAATTCCATTCCTTGGTTGTGCCAATGACTATTATTAATACTCTTCTATTGGCAGTTGCTCAGGAAGACCAGGGGTATGTAATGACAAACCTGGATAAGCTGGATCAAATGCGCGCACGACTGAAGAAAACCAATGAAACAATTTACTAGGTAGAATGGATTACTTGGAGTATATTCATGCAAATCCCTGCGACCTCCTTACAACCCTTCTTACTAAAGTTTCAGGCTAGTTCCCGTAGATTCTTTCACTGGCTGACCAAACCACATGTCGTCTTAGCTTTGATCATGCTCGGGCTGATGGCCATAATGGTCATCAATCCTCTATATCAACTGGTTGAGACCACGTTTACCTGGCAGCCTGTTGATTCCAGCCGCATCCCTGGTGCCGTGGAGGGTGAATTCACGCTTTTTCACTGGATCAGGATGTCGACGGGTATATTTGGCCGAATATATACCTACAACCCCCTGATGCATTCGATGACCATCGCCATCGGCACGGTTGTTTTTGCACTAATGATCGGTGGTTCGCTGGCTTGGCTGGTTGTGCGTACCGATATGCCTGGTAGAAAGCTTGTCACTTCACTAGCGGTTTTGCCCTACATTATGCCTTCCTGGACATTAGCTCAAGCCTGGCTGGTGCTGTTCAAGAATAGGACAGTCGGTGGAGCCCCGGGAATGATTGAATCCATTTTAGGAGTGAGTCCGCCCGACTGGTTGTCGTATGGACCGGTGCCGATTATCATTTGTTGTGCGCTGCACTATTACACCTTCTTTTTTCTATTTGTTTCGGCAGCGCTGATGTCGATCGATTCCAGCCTTGAAGAAGCAGGAGAACTGATGGGTGCCGACCGATGGCGTATCTTACGGAAGATCACCCTGCCGCTGGTTCTACCGGCTTTACTGTCTGGTTTCATTATGACTTTTTCCAAGGTGATGGGCACGTTTGGCGGACCGAATATCCTGGGCTCACCGGTTCGGTATTATGTGGTGGCTACCATGATCCGAGGCAGTTTGGCAGCTGGAGACAAGGCCGATGCCTTCGTGCTGGCGATCGTCCTGATCATGTTCTCCATGGTAACCATTTCACTCAACCAGAGACTGACCGGTACGCGCAGGAGTTATGAGACAATCGGGGGGCGAGGGTTTGTCTCCAATCCAAGTAAATTAAGGGATATGAAGAAGGTTCTCTTTGTGGTCGTGATCAGCTTTCAGCTGATGGTTCTTGTAGTACCGTTGGGATTGCTGATCTATGACACGTTCCTGCTGCGGACGGGGGATTACAGCTTAAGTAATCTGACTTTGCAGAACTGGATCGGACAACCTAACCCGTTGTACAACGACGGCGAACCGGGAGTTCTTCTTAACCCGAAAATCTACGAAACCGCCTGGAATTCCATCCGGCTTGCCTTGTATACATCGTTTTTCACCGCCATGCTTGGTGTCCTGCTTGGATATTCCATCGTTAAAGGCCGTGGTACCCGACTTGCTAAGCTGGTCGACCAGCTTGCATATATTCCGTATGTCATCCCGGGCATCGCTTTCGGTGCGGTTTATATTGCCATGTTCGCCAAGAAGATAGGACCGTTACCTTCCTTATATGGAACCTTTGCCCTCTTGGTGATTGTCTCGGTGGCTAAACACATCCCCTACTCTTCGCGTTCAGGGGTCTCAGCCATGATGCAGGTGGGGCACGAACTGGAGGAGGCTGCCCAAGTGTCCGGTGCTAGTGTCTGGCAGCGTTTCAGACGTGTCATCTTTCCGCTAACCATGAGCGGTTTCATTTCCGGTTTCCTGCTGACGTTTATCACTACCATGCGCGAGCTGTCCTTAATTATCCTGCTTGTCACCCGTGACACCCAGTTGCTGGCAAGCCTGACCATGAGGTATATAGAGGCCGGAAGAGATCAAATGGGGAACATTGTCGTCCTGATCTTGATAACCATCACAATCATAGGGAACGCCATCATTAGTCGCTTCTCAGGCGGCAGTCTAAAAAAGGGTCTCGGGATGTAGAGCGAGGACTTCATGGAAACAACCATCAGAATAAATAATTTAACAAAAAAATTTGGTAAAGTTGTTGTACTGGATCATGTCAGCTTGGACATCGAACCAGAGACCTTCGTAACACTTTTGGGTCCATCTGGGTGCGGCAAGACGACGCTGCTGCGCTGCGTGGCTGGATTAGAAGATCCAGACGGTGGCGAGATCTATATTGGTAATAAGTTGGTTTTTTCTTACGACAAGGGTATTTCGCTTGCCTCCAGCAAGCGCGATTTAGGATTGGTTTTCCAGAATTATGCCTTATGGCCGCATATGAAGGTGGATAAGAACATAACTTTTGCCCTGGAAATCCAGAAGATGCCCAAGGCTGAGATGGAAAAGCGGGTAAAAGAATCACTCAAAGAAGTACAGATGGAAGGCTTTGAAGACCGTTATCCACGCGAGATGAGTGGAGGCCAACAGCAGCGAATTGCATTAGCTCGTATGCTCGCCTATCGCCCAAAGGTGTTCCTGATGGACGAACCGCTCTCAAATCTGGATGCCCGCCTGCGCATGGACATGCGCACCGAACTCAAACGGTTGCATCATCTTTCCGGCGCTACCACCATCTATGTGACCCACGACCAGGTGGAAGCATTAACCATGTCCACCATCATTGCTATCATGAAAGAAGGTGTTGTGCAACAGTTTGATACCCCCGATAGGGTCTACCATTTCCCCGCTAATCTTTTCGTAGCGGATTTCATTGGTAATCCAAAAGTGAACTTGCTGGATGGTGTGGTGAACGGGAATAATTCTGTCGACCTAGGGAATTTTAAGATTACGGTAAATACCGGTAACGCAAATGGCAGCGTAGTAGTAGGCATTCGGCCTGAAGATATCGCCATATTCTCCGAACCTCTCCCTGGAGCAGTGGAGTTCAGCGCCTATTCCGTCCTGCCCTCCGGAGCAGACTCGACCATTATTGCCCGCCTGGGTGAGATGGAACTGACCGTTAGAGTCATGGGCATCAGCAAAATCCAGATGGATGACCGGATCTGGTTAAAATTTAATCCTGAAACACTAAACCTATACGATAAAACGAGCGGAAATTTGATTGCCCCCAATAATTGATCAGAGATCATGGGAATCATTAGAGGAATTAATGACAGTTGTAATTAATGAATTGGGAGAAAAAACCATTGAAAGGAGGACTATTGGAACGAACCCAAAATAAACTTAGTACTTTATTTTTCACTTATTTTCAACCTAACTAACAGTAAGGAGGATGTAATGAAGATTTTTGTAAGGTTTTTAACAATTTGCATTTTATTCAGTATCATTACCAGTTGTGCCGGTACGGCTACCCCAACTACAGCGCCTGCAATCGAGCCACCTGCGGCAGTATCCACGACTGTACCTGAGCCATCACTCACCCCAAACGAACAATGGGCAAAGGATAACGGTTTTGGTCCTTACCAGCCTGCCACCGATGACTGGGAGGCTATCGAAGCCGCGGCAATTAAGGAAGGGAAGGTGACAGTCTATGCCAATTCAGGCGGAGTTGAGGATTTGCCTGATTCATGGTATGCCCTATATCCAGACATTGAATTCGATGTTGCTGACACCGATGGCATCGATACCAAGATGGCTGCAGAGCAGGAAAGCGGGAATGTTGTTGGGGATGTTTGGTTCAACAGCGATGGGCACATCCTATTTGGCCAATTCGTTCCAAACCAGTGGTTATGGTCGTTTGTTCCAAGGGATGTGTCTATCCCTGAGCTAACTGATGAGCGTCCGTTTGCAGTTGCGCGCCACTCGACCGATGTAATCGGGTATAACAACAAGGTCCACCCGGATGGCTGCCCACTCACCAATATATGGCAGCTAACAGAACCCGTTTACAAGGGTAAATTCTTCATGGAAGACCCGATGTCAGATGTCAGCACCATGGCAAAGATTGCCACTTTCGTTCAAAATGGGGACAAGATGGCCCAGGCTTATATGGATCTTTATGGCAAAGACTGGACTACTGATGAACTTGCAGTAGCGGATGATTCTGGTATGGTACCGGAGAATGCCGGTTATCTGTGGCTCAAGAAATTGGCTTATAACGATGTGGTGGTTCTTGACGATGGCGATATGGTGGATGCAGCCTTTGCCGGGCTTGAATTACCCGAAGGCGAAGAACCTGGTTTTGGTTGGACGGGCTACTCGAGCTACGAAGCTACCCAAGAAGGCGAATTGAACATGGCTCCTTGTTTTGGTATGGAACCGGTCATGGGCATCTTCAAGACCAGCTTCCTTGCTGTGGCCAACAATGCCCCACACCCTAATGCAGCCAAACTCTTCATCCGTTTTATTCTCTCCGAAGCAGGTTTTGAACCATGGAACGAGATTGGTACTTACCCAGCGGCTGAAGGTCTTCCAGTCTTTGAAGGCAACCTGCCTTTGGATGAGCTACTGCCGCAGGTCTGGGAGATGGATCCGATCTTCGCCTGGGAAAACGTTAG